>Ga0207667_10000604_pt1 | contig 46497 bp, 32 predicted proteins | sample KBSCornC52_FD_184301 | JGI IMG/M metagenome (GOLD analysis project Ga0207667, IMG submission 184301) | Corn rhizosphere microbial communities from Kellogg Biological Station, Michigan, USA - KBS Corn C5-2 (SPAdes) (version 2) | ecosystem: Host-associated > Plants > Roots > Rhizosphere > Soil ... | reverse complement strand
ACACGGCTGGAACTCGTCGAAGCTCTTCACGTGGTGAAAGCCCAGCACCGAGCGCGTCGGCCGGCGATCGAGCCAAGTAGCAGCAAACGAAAGCGCATTGGCCCGCCCGACCGTCGGCACCGGCTCGAAAATGCTGGCGTCGTAGTCACCCGTGCGCGCCACCACGGTGCCGCGCGGAGTGCGAATCACACGCAGCTGTTCCGGCTCTGCACCCTTCACCGGAATCAGCTCGACGTGCTCGTGGCAGTTGACCCAAGTGTCACCCTGGCGCACGCGCCGCCCGTCCTCGCTCAGCTCCTCCAAAAACAAATCGGCGTTGTCGACCTGGGCGCTGGTCGAGCCCCACGCCGCGTGACCATTGTGCCCGGTGATGAACGCCGGAATGCCGGCGATGGTGATGCCCGCCACCGCAAAGGTCGGACATTTGACGCGCGCCAGGTAGCCCAAGTTGGGCAGCGCGGCGGGCAAATGCGGGTCGTTGGCCAACATCGGGCGCCCCGTCGCCGACTTGTGCGCGTTCACGGCCCATGCGTTCGAGCCGCCGGATTCACCCAAAAACTCCCGCAGCGCTTCCAAGTCGCGGGCCACGAACAGCTCGCTGGCCACGCCGGCCGGGGCGCCCGGCGGATCCGACAGTGGTAAATCGCTGCGCCAAGTCGGGTCGACGGCCTGCACGGCGTCCGCGCCGTCGCGAGTCAAAATGATCAGCCGCGCCAACTCGACGTCCCAGTTCGACGGCAAGAAGCAACACATCAACAAGCCGAACGCCACCACGTCGGCCGGCTCCCAAAGGCTCGGACGGCAGCGCAACAAAGCGTGCTCGTGACTGCGCGGCACCCCCGAGCACTGTAGCGCCGCGTTGATGCCCGCCGTGTACGCCGCCAATTGGTCGCGCGTGTCCGCATCCAGCGTGGGTAGCTGCTCCTTGGCCGCGCGATGCACGCCGATCAAGCGCACGGCGCGATCGATCGGCAACCCGGCTTTGCCGAGCACCTCCGCCAAGAGCCCCCGGGTCAGGCGGTAGGTGACCTCCAGCTGCCCGGCCCGATCTTGAGCGTGACAGAAACCCAACCCGAACCACGCGTCGGCTTCGTCCTGTGCGTCGACGTAGGCGACGCCCACACCGTCTCGGCGTAGCTTCACGTTTCGGCGACAAGCGACGCGATAATGGCCGTCGTAGCTCGTTTGCCGCCGGCCCAGCACGCCCGCGATCGCCAGCTGCGCGATGTTCACGGTCCCGGAATAGTACGGCCGGTCGCACCCGAGCAAGCGGCGTGACACGGCCGTGACACAGCAGCCCTAAAGCAACCCCAAGAAGTGGTCGCACTTCTAGACGACCCGCGCTATTGGGTCCCACCCCTTCGATGCTTACGGCCACTTTGAGTGACGCGCCTTCGACTCGCAGAGCCCGTGGCCGTTTGCTGCGCTACGCAGCCGACTGGCGACCCGTGACGGTCGTGACGGCTTCGTTCTTGCTGCACGTCGCGGTGTTTTGGTTCGCGACTCCCGGGCTCGCGCTGCTGGCGCTCTTGCCCATCTTTGCCATCAGCACGGTCGTGGCCGCCTTCAACCACCACCACCAGCACCTGAACGCCTTCCACTCGCCGTGGTTGAACCGCGTGTACGACGTGCTGCTGGCAGTGCAGACCGGCGTCGGCCCCTACACCTGGGTGTTGCACCACAACCTGGGCCACCACCAAAACTACCTGAACCAGCCGCCTTGCGCCGAGCCGGACGAATCACACTGGACGCGCAAAGACGGCACCCAGATGGGCCGCATCGAATACACGCTGCACACCTTCCTGCACCACCAGGTCGACGTGTACCGCATCGGTCGCAAGCACCCCCAGGTGTTCCGTCGCTACCTGCTGATGAAAGCGCCCTGTTACGCCTTCATCGCGCTCGGCCTGTACCTCAACCCGCTCAACTACCTGCTCGTCTTCCTGGTCCCCAGCCTGCTCGCGCTGATGCACACCTGCTGGGCCACGTACGAGCACCACGCCGGTTACCTCACCTCCGACCACGTGGAGGCCAGCGTGAACCGCGAGCACCCGCTGTTCAACCTTTTGACCTGCAACCTGGGGCTGCACACCGCGCATCACATGAAGCCCGGCCTGCACTGGTCCGAGCTACCCGAGCTGCACGCCGAAATTCGCGCCGAGATCCCGCAGCCGCAGCTGCTGCAGACCTTTTGGTGAGCCGCGGCTAGCCGGTTCGGCTTCGGCCCGCCGCTACTTCCAGAGCAGCAACGTCGGGCGTTGATTGGCCGTCGGCGAATTGGCGGACGAGATCGTCATGCCGTCGAACGAGCGGTCGTTGCCGATGATCAACCCGTGATTCTCGGCCTTGTCGGTGATCCACTTTTGAACCAAGGCCGTCGGTAGCGCCACCGTTTGCAGCCCCGTGACTTTGGCCGGAATGACCGTTGCTTCTTCGCCCGAGTCGGTGCCGCCCCAACCGCCGGGCGTCGCCCAAGCGACCTCGGCCGTAGCCGAGCTCCAGGTCACCTTGGATTCCGACCAGTCTCGCAGCAGCTGCAAAACCGTGTACGCCTGAGCCGACGGGTCTTCGATGAACACGGCCATGCACGCGCCCTCGATGGTCGTCTTGGCTGGCAGGGCCGAGAGATCCCAGCGAACGAGACTGTGGCGCGCGTTCTTGCCGCCCTTTGGCACGAGCACCGGCTCGCTGCCGGCGTTGGCGGTGGGCGCGGACTTCTCGATCGTTGCGTCCGTGGTGCCGGCGTACGGCTTTGCCTTGGGCTCGACCGGCAGCCCGTTTTGAATGGTCCAAGATGGCGGCCGCGCATGCTCTCCCTGTGCGAAGCTGCAATCGTGAGCCGGGGGAGGGGGCGCAGGAGCCGGTGCGGGCTTGCGCGCGCGAGCCTTGCTCGACTTCCGCACGCTGCTCTTCACTGCCGCCGGCCTTTCGTCGCTGTTGTCCTTGCTGCAACCGACGACCACCGACAGCGCAACCAAACTCCCAAAAATTGCCTTGTTCATCAATACCTCGGCCATAGCCCACCAGACCCCGCAGCGATAGCCGCGTAGGTGGTTTGGGTCAACCTGCCTCGTCTACCAGCAAGCCTTGGCGGCGCGCGCTGACGCCATCACGGCGCGTCGGGAAACGCGGTCGAAGCCGGGGGTGGCGTCGTCGAGCGAGCGGGAGCGGGGGCGGCGCCGGGCGGGGCCGGGGGCGCGGCGGGCAGGGGAACGGGAGCGGGCGGAGCTGCTGGCGGCGCGCTTGGTGCAGCTCCTGGCGGCGCCGCCGCGGGCGGAGCGGCTACGGGCGGCGCGGCCACGGGCGCAGCTGGCGCGACCGGCGCGGGTGCGGGAGCCACCTGTTGCGGCCCTTGAACGCGGTTCTTGCGATCGAGCGCCACGTACATGGTCTGCACGGTTTGCCCGCACTGCCCGCTTTCACTCACTTCCACCGGCTCTTCGAACGTCACCAGCCCGCGCCGCTCGACGCGCAGCGTGTAATTGCCGGACGACAACGCCGCCTGATAGCAGGAGGTCGCCACCGTTTCCGAGCTGCCCTTCAGGAACGTGACCTTCGCGTCGCACAGCTTCGTGCCCGTCACGCGATCGGTCACGGTCACGGCCACGCGATCATAACAAGTGAAGGTGAGCACCCCCGCGCCCACCACGATCACCGCCGCGCCGGCACCCAAAGCACCCGCGCAACCCGTGGCCAGCAGCCCTGCCACCGCGACCAACCACCTCACGTTCCGCAAGCTGTCGCCCTGAAGCCAACCCATGAGCAAAACCTAGCACGCACCGCACCAAGCCCCGGCCCGCGCTGCGTCAGCTCTTTCACGGAGCCCGCCGCCAACCACGTTGACAAAGCCGCCCGCCGCAATGACTCGACCGCCCCCCGTACGGCCCTCCGACCAGCGCCGCACGAAGCCGTTTTTCGCTTCCGCGCCGCGCGCGAAACCAATCCGCCATATCTCCTTGACTCTGCCACCTCTGTGACTATGTTCCCGCCTCCAACTGACGCGCGGTGGAGCAGCCTGGTAGCTCGTCGGGCTCATAACCCGAAGGTCGGAGGTTCAAATCCTCCCCGCGCAACCAAAAGCCTCGAACGAAAGTTCGGGGCTTTTTCTATTTCTATTCCGCGGCCTCCGGCGTGCTTCCGGCGGCCGTTGCCGCCAGGTGGTCGTGACCATTCGGCGATGCCGCCTCGTGCGGTGCCCGCGCCGGCTTGAGCGCCTCGACCAGCCGACGCTGAGCGCCCGAGCCGAGGTGCGCGTACTGGTGCGTGCTCTGCTCGGAACGATGCCCGAGCTGGGCCTGCACCGCCTTCACGGACTCGCCGCTCGTGACCGCTTGGCTGGCCACCGAATGCCTCCCCACCTTGTGGTGGCTGAGCAACCGGAGTCCGAGCTTCTGCTGCACGAGCTTCAATGGCCTCACGTGGCTGTCGATGTAGCGTGGAAATTCGCCGGTCTTGGAGAAGAGAAACTCCTCGCCGGCGTAGCCTGCGCTCCCGTGCCAGTCCACGGCGGCCAATAGGTCCTCCGTGAGATCCAACACGTACGCCTCGTCGTTTTTCCGCGGGACGAGCTTGGCGTCTCTCGTCTTCGTCCCGCGTTGCACCGCCTGATCCACCACGAGCCGTGCAGGCTCGCCGGAACTGACGATGCGCCACTGCGTACACCTCTCCCGTCCGCAGCCCGAGCCGCGTCGTGAGGTAGTAGAAGAGGTACCACTGCGGCTCGAGGCGAAACATGCCCTCGAGCAACAGGTCTCGCTCCTGCTGGGTGTACCAATCCACGTGCGGCTTGGTCACCGATTCCATCGGAACATACGGCACGCTCCGAAGCTTGGCGCGCTTCCAAAGAAAACGCAGCGCTGCCCGAATCAGTATCAGATGCTGGTTGATCGACTTCGGTCCGAGGTGAACAGGAAGCGCACGCTTGAAAGCATCGAGCGCCGACGTATCGACCTCCTCCACGTAGAGGTGGCCGAGCTCCGGCTCGATCCGCTTCCAAAGATGCTCGTAGCCATCCCGTCCGCGGTCCTTCATGCGCGTCGCTGCCATGTACTCGGCGTAGCCGTCCCGAAAGACGACACGCCGCGCGCCCGAGAGCAAATCCTCCCGCGCGCGTTTCTCCGCGAGTCCCGCTTCGGCCTTGGTCTTGAAACCTCCATGCCGGTGCCTTCCGAAGCCTGGAATCGTGAAGTCGTACAACCATGATTTCGGCAATTTTCTAACTGCCATGCCGGTTCCTTTCCGCGTGGAACCTGCGCATCGCAGCATCAGGGTCGGTCAGAAACAGGTCTAGCATGTCCCGCCGGAAGCGACGCACCCGAGGCTTGCCGTACACAGGGATCTGGCCCGCACTCACGAGATTGCGGAGGTACGTAACCGCCCAACCCGTGTACGCGGCGGCTTGCGCGTAGGTGAACCAGGGGCTGGTGAGTCGAGCGGACGCATCCTGTTCGAGCTGCATGCGCTCAAACGGTGTGGCTATCCGGATTTGCTGTCAGGTGGAGGAACGGCCCGTCTTGGGTTTCTCCACCTTGGAGCGACGTCGTCGGGCCCTGCTCACAGTTGGGGGCGTAGCTAGTTTGGGATGGAGTTCCCGCGGAAACAACGAGCGCGCCTTCCGCCTTCCCTTGCGCACCCGGTCGCGTACCGCGTCCTTCACGTTGGCTGGCTTGGTGCTGCTCGGCACCAGCTCGAAGATCTCTTCGTAGGTCAACCCGCCCCAGTCAAGGTGCTGCCATACCGCCTGGAGCAACAAGTCGGCTCGCCTTTGGTCGCTTCGCTGATGGAGGGTCCGGCTCCACGCGATCTTTCGGAGCCGATCGTCGAAGTTCTCAAGCGATGCGAGGAGTGCGGTCAGGCGATGCAGGACACGCGCTGGCTGCACGCATAGCAGGGCGTGTTCATGCGTACGCGGTATGACGGTTGAGGCAGCTGCGTGCGCGTGCTGTTTCTTAGCATATTTCAGCAGCTTTGTGAGGGCGGCCACATACTCGCTGCCCGACGTGCCCAACCAGTTTCTGACCTGCTCGGTCTGGCGGGCGGCCTCAATCACTGGCTTCAGGTGTTCGACGTCGTGCTTGTATTGGATGACCTCGTACAGGGCCAAGCACAGGCCCGCCAAGCGGCACGGGTTCTTCGCGCAACGGACCGGGCCGACGCCGTGCTGATGTGCGTCGGCGACAGCGAACGGTGAGCGCGCGTGCGGATGGTCCTTCGGAAGTGCGCCAGCAGCCAGCGCTTCGCGGTGCAGCCGCTTGATCGCCTTTTTCAGATCGAAGTCGAGTTCTTGCGTCTTCTGTTTCGCCATACTTGGGCTTGCCTCGAGCGTGGAGATTCGCATCCTGCAGGTTATCTCCACTGCTGCTCATTCATTGGCACCGTCAGCCTGACAGCGCGCGCTCAATCCCGGGCGCGCTCTCCGGAACCTACTGAAAACACAGACGGATTCGAAGCGCCGCCGCGTCCCTCGAGGCCGCTGCAAACGCGGCTGCTGCCAGGACGCCGTCACCTGACACCCAGCTCAAACGAGGCGCAAATGACCGACAAGACCAGCAATTCCCCCAAGCTCCTGAAGCGCAGCGAAGCCGCGCGCGTGCTCGGCATCAGCGTAAGCACGCTACGTCGTCGGGAAGGTGAGCTCATCCAGCCCGTCATCGGCGCCAACGGCGTCCACCTTTTCGAGGAGTCAGAACTGAAAACCGTCATGGTCACGGTCCGCCACCGCCAGGCAATTTCCAGCATGGGGCCCAGCGCTGGCGACGTCGCGGCCGAGGTCTTCGCCCTGCTCGACGAGCAAATGCACCCCGCCGATCTCGTCAAGCGCCTCCGCCTGGCGCCCGATGTCGTGATGGCGCTGCACGAGCAATGGACCCGCATGCACGAAGCCTTCGTCGTCACCAAGGACGAGGCGGAAGAACTCGGTATGCACGCGCGCGCTTGCCGAGCCAAGTCTGCTCGAGAGTCCGTGGCCCAGGTGAAGGCCCGAGTCGAGACGCTGCTACGGCTGCACGGGTCGCCAAAATGCAGGTTCTGCGGAGACATGTCGGCGTGCGTCTGTGAGCGGTGCGTCATTCAGGTGCGCGGACCGCTTGCAAGCTTCGGGGTGAAACTGGAACGCCGTGCGAGTGGGGGCGGCGAAGGCGAAGTTCGGGTCGTCGCGTCGGTGTACTGGGACGAGACCCTGGCAGATGAGGGTGGAAGCGTCGTGACGTTGCGATCGGATTGGTTTCCCGCCGAGCCACCGGAGCGCTCCCCGATCGCGGACGTAGTTCGCGGGGTCGACCGCCAAGGCCCGCCTTAGCCAAACAAATCGCCGCCGCCAAGCCCAAAAAACGCCTTACCCGAAGGCACAGCCTCGAGGCACGCGATGCACTCTGGACTCCGGGGCGGCAGTTCATCGACACTGCGTGCCGTGCTTGGTATTCCGGCCCTCGAGTCAGCGCAGACGGTCGCAGCGACCTATCTAGCGTCCGCCTTGCTCGCCCTAGCGCGTGAGGAGCACATCGGACGACGCCCGAAGCGTCTGGTGGAGCACAACCACGCGACTTGGCATCGTTTCCGCGGTCGCCTTGGGCCGCGGGAGTTCGTCGAGCTGATACTAGAGGATGCCGCCGTCAACCAACCTGAGCCGTTTGACGTAGACGGGCTCCTCGGTGATCGCGCCGGTTTGCTTGCGCTCCCCGAGACCTTGATCGGCGACTGGCTCGGAGAACTCCCTCAGGTGCCGCCAGGGCAAACGGAACGAGACTATCTCGCAGAGCAAGCGGTGCGCCTCGGCCTGACGGCTCGCCCAGCTTTTAGCGACCTCCACAAGCTGGCGCCCCACCACCGTGTTCTGGAGCTCCCAGGCTCCGGTGGCCGCCTTGCAGCCCACGCGGTGCTGTCGCAGCCGGAGCTTTCCTTGAAGGATATGTTCACGATCGCGTGCGCGTCGTGGCAGGAGCGGATGCTTGCCGGCCTGGTCGCTGTTTCCCTAGACGCGCGTGGGTATACGCGGATCAGCGTCGACCCCACGTTGGAGCAGGCGCGGCGAGTTGAAGGCGGATTTACCCATGTATTCGGCCTCAAGCCGGAGAAGGGGGGCGGGTTCGATGCCCGCACCCTGGAGGGATTCTTTCCATCGGCGACGATTGTGATCGTGTGAAGGGGATGAAGGGGTGACGGCGAGATTTATTCCGATTGGAGAGCCTGCCCACGATGCCGAGCGGCAGGCTCTTAAGTTTCTCGTCGACAATTTACCCGACGACTTCGTCCTGTACGGGAATCCTTGGCTCGTCGAGCGCAGCGGGGCCGTCTACGAGCTGGATGCTGTCGTTGTCACGGCGCACGCTCTGTACGTTGTGGAAATCAAAAGCTACCGCGGATCCATCAGCGGCAACGACAACGACTGGTACATTCCCCAACCGATTCGCAGTCCGCTCAAGCTGAATCGGAAGACCGCCCAGGTCATCGCCTCGTTGCTGAAGCAACGGAGCGTGGATGCCGCGCGTCCGTTCGTTGAAGGTCTTGTTTTCCTTTCTCACGCCAACGAATGTCGTGTCGTTGGCCCGGCGAGTGCCGAGCGAATCCACACGCGTCGAACCATCCTGACGGCACTACAAGACCCAACGGCTCTCTGGCGTCGCGAGGGACGGCGCCCGCCTGTCGACGAGCACTCTGCCCGCACACTCCATGAGGTCCTCACCGGAGTGGACGTCGCGCACAAGCCGCCGCGTCTCGTGCGCGAGTGGAGGCTCGAGGCGCCTGTCGATCGCACTGATCGCTACGTCGAGTATTTCGCCACACATCGCATCACCAATCAGCCTGCCGTCCTCCGGATCTACGACGCTCCGATGCTCGAAGACGAGGCAACCCGGAGGCGAGTCGAAGAACTTTTCAGATGGGAGGCTCAAGTCCTTCGCCGGATCGGGGAGCATCCGCACGTGCTTCATGCGGATGCGCCGTTCGTGGATGAAGCTGGTTTCGTCCTCCCTTTCGAGCCCTTCTCCGGAATCACCCTTGGCAGCTGGATTGAACGCCACGGCGCGAAGCTCGGTGGTGTCGCCGGAATCCGTGCAAAGGTAGATCTCTGGCGGGTCATTGCCGAGGCTGTTGATGCGGCTCACCGGCAGGGAGTGATCCACCGTCTGCTGCGCCCCGAGGTTGTCCTTGTCGAAGACGTCCCCGAACGACCGGACGTGCGCGTCGCTGGGTTCGAACTTGCAAAGCAGCTGTACCTTGCTGGACAAACTGTCGCGATTAGCTCGCTAAGCGACGATCGACGCCGGTGGGCAGCGCCCGAAGTTGTCCGATCGTTCTCCGATGCCGACGCGCGTTCAGACCAATTCAGTCTTGGCGCCTTGCTCGCGCAGATCCTAGTGGGGCGCCCGGTTTTTGATTCGACCGAGGAGTTGATGCGGCGCAATGGTGCCTTTACTCGCCTCCGAGATGTCAATCCGGCGTTCAAGCAGTCGTTAGATCAGGCGTTGGCGACTATGCTCTCGATCGCTGCTGCGAATCGGTTCCCTTCGATGGCTGGCGCGCTCGAGGCCGTAGAACGCGCGATCAATGGAGCCAGCTCCCTGACACTCCCGACGAGCCTCGACCCCGAAAACATCCCAATCGGGACGCGGTTGGGGACGGACTACGAGGTCACGGGGAAGCTCGGCGCGGGCGGAATGGCGACGGTCTACATGGCTCGCCACCTCATGAGTGGCACCACGCGGGCGCTGAAAGTCTCGCGCCCAGACTCACGCGCTGAAGAAGCGCTGAGCTCGGAGCACGACGTCCTGAAACTGCTCGACCACCAAAATATCGGACGGGCTATCGACATCACGGGAATTGTCCCGGAGCGAAAGACGCTCGTCCTCGAGCGACTGAAAGGGCAAACGCTCGCTCAGCGGCTCGCAGCAGCAGGGTTGGTGGACGAGGAGCGGCGCCTCTACACAGAGAATTTGCTCGCGGCTCTCGCATACCTAGAGCAGAAAGGAATCGTCCACAAGGACATCAAACCGGACAACCTGATCGTGAGTCCCGACGGCCTTACGATGATCGATTTCTCCCTAGCCGGCGAAGCCCTGGACGAGACAACCGTCGGAACGGCTTTGTACCGAGATCCTGCCTTAGCGCGCTGGTCTGCGGTCAGCGACAGGTACGCCGCTGCGCTCTGTATTTTCGAGATGTACGTAGGTCGTCACGCGTTCGGCGGACAAGCCCCCTCCCCTGGGGACGAGGCGCGGCTCGATGATCAAGAGGTTGACCGCATTGCTCTAGCGAAGTTCTTCCGCACAGCGCTGTCCCCGTTCCCGAATCAGCGGCACCCGTCCGCGCTCGCGATGCGGTCAGCGTTTCAAGATGCCCTTGGCTCGAAGGCGACCACGTCGGTACCGCCGCCACCAGTGGCCACGACAGGTCTTCGCACGGGCGATGCGCCGTTGTCGGCGACTGCTCTGAGCGGAACAGCACTATCGTGCCTCAGACGTGCTGGTATCACGACTCAGGGCGCGCTGGTGGCGCTCGATGAATCGAAGATCAGCGCACTTCCTGGACTCGGCACGAAGAAGCGGGAGGAAGTGCTCACACTTCGGAAGTCTCTGATTGAGTCAGGCGTAGAGGCGGCGGGGGCGCAGGCGTTCGAGCGACAGCCACTCTATCCCGCGTTGATCGGCGAAGAAACGGACGTTCACGCTCTCGGGTTGCCGAGCACACTCGCCGACACGTTGGCGCGGGCGGGGTTTGCGAGCGTCGGGCGGCTTGCCGATGCCACGCGCCAAGATCTCCTACGGCTCCAAGGGGTCGGCCCGAAGACCATCGCCCAAGTTGTTCAAAGCTTGCAGCGCTTCGGCGAGACCGCGGGCGGAAGCGAACTTCCGTCCTCGCTCGATGGCCTCTGGGAGCTCGCTACGAGGCCACTGCAGGGGCAGCAGACCGCCGTCATCGAGCGGCTCTTCGGTATTCGTGGCGGGCGTGCCGTCACGCAGACTGAGCTTGCCGAAGAACTTGGGGTCACGCAGCCGAATGTGAGTCTGCACAAGCAACGCGCCGTCGACGTCATCGATAGGCGTGTTTTGGACGAGATCATCGACCACGTGGAAGGGTTGCTCGTTGCAGCTGGTGGCCTTCTGCGCATCGATGAGGTTGGGCGCCGTGTCCTCGAGCGTTGGCCAGTAGCTTCGGACTTCGCAGAACTGGGATTCCTCAGATTCCTTGCGGAACTGGCTCCAACACGATTCGCCTGCCTGCCGATACTCGATGAAGATCCGGGCGACGTTCTGGCGCGCCCAACGTTCGACACGCAGTCGATTGAGGCATTTCTGCAGGCGGCGCGGACGCTTGCAGCTTGGCCACCGAAAAAGGCTGACGGCGTGCGTCAGAGCCTCCAATCCTACCTTCCCGAGTACCCGCTTGACCCAATCGGGCTCGCGACGCGACTCTCGAGCGACCTTCGCCTCACGGAAGACGGGGAACTCTACGAAGCGCCCGTCTCCCTCGGCCAAGCCGCAATTCACGTGCTTCGCAAGGCACGGCTGCCGATCAAGCTCGAGGAACTCCGCGCCGCGCTCGTCTCCCATTTCGGCGCCGCACTCAATCCGCCGCCGGAGGTGCCCGAGCTGACCGTGCTCCTCACCAAGTTGGGTACTTACCAGCTTGACGCAACGTCAGGGACTGTCGACGTGCCCGCCACGCGGTCGATCGAAATGAACGCGGCGGTGACCGCAGATCCGCTGCCGGCTGAGCTTCGCACACAGGACCCAGGTGAGCGCGCCTGCAGCATTCTTCGCAACCTGGCCGAGCGGGACGGGTTTCGGCTTGTGGTAGCATCTCCGGAAGATCACTCCGACATCGCCAGGAGCCTTGTGAAGTGCTTGGGCGACGGCTCGACCTACGTGAGCTTTGAGGACGAGTTCTTCAAACGAGTCGAAGGTCAGATCGACGCGCTGGAACGTGCTGAGAGATTTCTCGCGCAGCGTCCGAAGCTGAAACGAGAGGCCGAGGCTTTGCTCGACACCCTCGTGAAGGAACGCGGGCAAGCGGGAGCGCGCATTGTTCTGGGCGACACAGCAGTTTGGGGCGTCTGCGACGCCCTGCACCTTGTACGTCGTCTGTACGACTTCACTGCGACCGGGGGGCGAGGCTTCTGGGTGCTCGTGATCCCCGGCCTGGTGCATCAAAGCCAGCCACTTTTCAACGAGAAGCCCGGCTCGATCGTTTTCAGCATGGGCGGCGCTCTGCTTCCCCTCACCAAGCCAGTTCCGCATTCGCTCTCGTTCTGACTCCCATGGACCTGACCACACGAAAATCGCTAACCCAGACCTTGAGCAGGCTGACGGTAGAGATCGCCGCGGCGTTGCGGGTGCCCATGCGCACGCGCGGTCCCGCCCAAGACCTGGCGCAGGCACTGCACCGCGAGGAGCAGGTCGGCGATGGCTTCGACCTTTGGACCGATCTCCTTTCTCGCCGCGCCGCAGTGCTCTGGGTACTCAAGAGCCTCTACGTGCGTATTCTCGAGGACCGCGGTCTCCTGCAGCCGAGAAGAATCCTCGACGCCGAGGACGAGCTTTTCCGGCATCTCGCTCCGAATCTTGGCCCCACCGCGTATCTTCGATGGGTTTACCGCGATCTCGCGTCGCTCAGGGGCGGCATTCCTGAGCTGTTTGCCCCGCAGCCCGCCGAGCTTGCGCAGGTCCCTGACGCGCTTTCTCAGCGGCTGATTGATTTCTGGCGGAGCAAGAACCCCGATACGGGTGCACTCCTATACCGCTTCGACGATGAGCACTTCGACAGCCGGTTGATGGGGGACCTCTATCAAGACCTCGATCCGGTGGTGAAGAAGCGCTATGCGCTCCTGCAGACGCCCGATTTTATCCTAGACTTCATTCTCGAGGAAACGCTGACCCCTGCGATCACGGAGTGGGGAGTCGAAAACGTCCGGGTGCTCGACCCCGCGTGTGGATCTGGGCACTTCCTGCTAGCGGCTTTCAAGCGCCTCGTGCAGGGCGTGCGCGAGAAGTTTCCGGCGACGTCGTTGCGCGAGGTCGTGGAGGACGTGCTCGCGCGCGTCGTGGGCATCGACCTGAATGACTACGCTTGCGGCCTTGCGAGGGCTCGCTTGGTCATGACGGCGCTTGAGACATGCGCGCATAACGACCTGGCCGCCGCGGCATCGTTTCATCCTAGGGTGTTCTGGGCCGATGCGCTTGAACAGGTTGAGCGCGGCGAGCAGCTCGGGTTCGCCGCGATTGCTTCCGATCATAGGGCGTCAATGGGCCTCCTGACGCCACCAGAGGCTCGCACGGCACTCCGACCGGAACTAAAAAAGCGTTTTCATGTGGTGGTTGGCAATCCGCCCTACATCACCGAAAACGACGCCAAACGACGTGAGTATCAAATGCACGCCGTCGGGGGTTCCCGGCGTTACCTGAGTGCGGTCGGGCAGTATTCCCTCGGCGGCGTTTTCATAGAGCGGATGCTCCAAGTTGCGTTTGACGGCGGCTATCTGGGCGTAATTACGGGTGACGGATTCATGCGCCGCGACTACGGCAAGCCGCTGGTTGAACAAGTACTGGCGGATCATGATCTGCAGAAAGTCATTTCGGCGCCGGGTATGAGACTGGAGGGTCACGGAACCCCGACCATCATCGTGTTTGCCAGGCGTCGACGACCAGTGAGCAGCGTGGTCCGAGTTGTTGCTGGAAAGCGAGGTGATGCTGGATCGCAGCTCGACGCGGCCGACGCGCCCCTATGGCTCAGTGTTTTGCAGGGCCATGCTAACCCAGGCTTCGAGAACGAGTACATTGCCTCAAGCGACGTACCCCGGGTCATCTTGTCCAAGCACGAATGGACGATATCCGGAGAGAGTGGCATCGATGCAGTCGCCGCTTGCATGGAGCGAAACAGCGCGCAGCGGCTGCGTGATGTCGCAGAGCACATAGGGTTTGGCCTCATTGTAGGTGAGGATGAGGCCTTCATCCGTCCCCAGTGGTGGTCTTGTCCAGGCGTTAGAACCATTCCGGTCATATCGGGTGACGGCGTTAGAGACTGGTTTGCTAGCCCGGACGCTCGTCTGGTCATGCCACGCCGGGAGCTTGAACTCTATTTTGACGACGACTTGGGCGTCAAGAACCACCTATGGCCATACCGAAGCACGCTTGAGGCCCGAGTGGTTTCTGGTTCCACGACGATGCGTCAGGCAGGCAAGCCGTGGGCAGACTTTCGTCGACTGTCGACCGCCAAGTATGCGACGCGTCCAGGCATCTGCTTCAGTCGGAAATCGACGCATAACCACTTTGCGTTGGTCGATTGTGGCAAGGCATTGCTTAACCAAACTGCCCCCATCATAAAGTTGCCAGCCCTCACTTCTGACGGCGTCCTGCCGACCCTTCTCGCCCAACTAAACTCGTCGTCGGCTTGTCTGTGGCTGAAGAAGTTCTGTCAGAACACCGGCGGCCCCGGCGGAGGTAAGCGAAGCGCTTTCGACTACGAGGACTTCTACGAAGTCTTGTCCGGTAAGGTTGAGCCGTTTCCGATAGCGTTGACCTCGGACGTGGTCTTGAAGGCGTTTAGTGATGAGCTTTCACGCTTGGGCGCTGCTCGTGCGAACCGCAGCGTTCAGTCGATCCTGGCTGCCACCGCTGAACGTGGAATCGGAGCGCTTCGATCGGCGCTAGTTGATCGGCGTGCGCAGGACTTGGCTGACCTTCAACGAATGGTGGCACTGCAAGAAGAAGTGGATTGGCTCTGCTACGCGGCATACGGACTCACTGAAACAGCAATTGCGAAAACAGAACCGCGCGATGTTGCGCCGATAGCGCCTGGCTGGCGGGCCTTCGAGATTCTACTTGGTCAGAAATCGGAGCCACTGGCATCGGACGAGGAACATGCGATGACCCCCCAGGCGTTGTCCGGCTGGCTCGAACGGCAGGGATGGACTCCGTGTGGTGGGGTGGACGATCTTCCTGAAGAGGAGAGACGTATCGTTCGTGCGCGCGTCGACGAGATTGCCAGCAACGAGCACATCGCGCTGCTGGAGCAACCCCTGTACAAGCGCCGATGGAATAGACCCAATTATGAAGAAGACGAGCGGCTGGCGATGGAGCTGTGGGTCGACGATCGTATGGAGCAGTGGGCTAGGAATCGTCGCGCGCTCTTCAGTGGTGCCCAGATGGGCGCTGCATTCCGCTCAGACCCCAGCGTCCTCAGTGTCGGTGAGCTTCTTGTGGGACGGAGCGACTTTGATGTCGACGCGCTCATTGAAGCGCGCCTGCGGCTCGCCGCCGTTCCCAACATCAAGCACCACGTCTTCAAACTCGACGGCCTCCTCAAACGCGCCGAGTGGGAGAAAAGCTGGGAACAGCAGCACAAGGAGGACGGCGGTGAACCCGCGAAACCTGAGGTTCCGCCCAAGTACACCGACAAGGATTACCTAAGAAAGGAGTATTGGTCGCTCCGTGGCAAGCTTGATGTGCCGAAGGAGCGCTTCGTCGCCTTCACGGAGGTGCCGCCTCCCGTTGGAGCGGAGATATTGTACGGCTGGACGGGATGGACGGCGCGTGAGCGCGCCAAGGAGTTGCTCGGTCTCGACGAAAGACTTGAAGCAGCTGGCGTGGACGTCTCCGATCGGCACGGGCTGCTGTACGGCGTCTGGTTCCTGCTCCCGTATGTAGCAAGGGAATCCGTTGACGCGGCGCGCGACTTTCGGGCCGATGTTAGGAGCCTCGTCGGCGAAAACGGCGTCACTGACGCAATGCTTGACGAGTGGGCCAAGCGCTTCCCTCCGCCAAGGGCCGGTAGGTCGACGACATCCACGACTAGCCCAGGCCTGAAGAAGGCCAAACGGGTGAAGGCGAAGAAGGACGTCGAGTCATGAATTGGGAGCCGTTCGGAGCTGCGGCGAGCTTTCAGCTCGACCCGCTGCGCTACACCACAGTCATTCCGGAGTTAAGGTCGCGAAGGCAAGGACGATATTTGTGAGGGTTTTCGCATGACGACCACTGTTACCCAGGCTTTTGATCTCCCGGCACGCGAGGACATCACGGCCCTCGGATTCGTCGTGCGTCTCACTGACGACGAGGACGCCAAGCTTGTGGCGGACTACGTGGTCACGCCGAAGGTCGCTGAAGAGCTTCCGGCGATCCTCAAGTCGATGCGCCATACCTTCAAGGCGCGGACTGATCTGGGTCGCTTCATTCATGGCAGTTTCGGCTCAGGCAAGAGCCACTTCCTCTCCTTCCTTGGGCTTCTGCTTGAAGGGAAAGTGGGTCCGTGGAGCAAAGAAGACCCGACGGTTCGCGGACTCTCGGCTGAACACCGGGCATGGGTCGAGGACGCCAAGCTCCTCGTCGTTCGCCTCCATATGCTTACGACGACGGGTGGCCAAGGATCGGGCTTCGACCGGGCTGTGTACGAGGCCACGAACGCCGCACTTCAACACCGGGGCAAGGCAGCTTTCGAGTTCCTCAACGTGGATGGCGTGCTTCATGAGGCGCGCCGCGAGGCGGAACTCTACGGCGCGCAGTTCTGGAAGCGCTTGGAGGAGGCGGGCATAGTCGGCTCACGCGACGAATTCGAGGCGATGGCCACAGGCCCTGCCGATGAGCGCGAGGCGCTCGCACGTGCGTTCCTTCAATGGAAGGGACGAGACACCGCGAGCGGCGGTGTCGATCCGAGCTGGGCAGTGGGTCTGCAGAAACTTTGCGACCATGTGAAGGTGCAGGGTTTCGGGGGACTCGTGCTTCTCGTCGATGAGTTTCTGCTCTGGCTGCGCGAGAAGAGTGGTCCGGAGTTCGAGCGGGCCATCAACCAGCTAACCGTGATGGTGGATCACGCCGACGGTGCGCGCGCGGTCCCGCTGTTTACCTTCGTTGCGCGACAACGGAACATCGAGGAGTTTTTCCCCGACCTCGTAGAAGAGCGTCAGCTCCACGAGCACCTTGGCCATCATGCAAAGCGCTTTGAGCTAACGGAGCTGGAGGACGTCGAGCTTCGCCACGTATGCAAGGGCCGCGTTCTTCGCCGGCGCCCAGAGTACGAAGCCGAGGTGAACCGGGTGGTCGACGCTCTGGCGAAGGACTACGAGAAGGTGCTCCCGGCCATCTTGCAGCAGGCGGACATGGGATACCTGCGGGACGTGTACCCGTTCCATCCAGCGCTAATCGAAATGCTCATCGACGTGTCGTCGCTGATGCAGAGAGATCGCACGGCCCTTCGGCTCTTGTACGAGCTTCTGGTCATTCACAACGCAGACCTGCCGCTGGGGAAGCTGCTTCCGGTTGGGAGTGCCTTCGACGCCATCTTCCCGCGCGCCGGTGTGGAAGGCAGCAAGCGCGTAGAAGACTTGCGTGCGATCCATCGCACTTACTACCAGCGCTTCAGTCCCGCGATGGACAAGATGCTGCGGGACGCGGACTCTGCCAAGGGCGACTTCGACGGCACACGTCGTGGCGTCCTCGATACTATCGTCAAGACGGCACTCCTCGCGGAAGTGTCGCCGCGGCTGAAAGGGACGGGCTCGATGTCGATCGAGCGCCTGGTGCGATTGAACGATGCCGAGGTCACGGGCGAGACGGATCGGTCCAAATTCAACCGCGTCTATCAGGATCTCCTGGACCTCTCTCGTATCGTACCAGGCGCAATCCAGCTTTCTGGTCAGGGGAAGGAAGCGTCCGTCTCGGTCATCCTACAGGGAGTGAACTTCGGCGAAATTCTCGATCGCGCTCGCAGCCGCGTAACGGGCCAGAAGAACGTTCGACTCCGCACGTTCTACAAAGTGCTCCTGCCCGCGCTGCGGCTAAAGGAGGAGCGGCTCGGTGAGAAGCACGACGTCGAGTGGCGGAAGACCCCGCGGCGCGGCTCAGTGGACGTAGAGAACATCCGTGAACTCCCGAACGCCGCCTTCAAGGTTCGACCAGGCGGTGAGTACAGGATTCTCATTGACTACCCGTGGGACGAACCTGGGTACTCGGTGGCTGACGACGAGCAGCGCGCCTTAGACGTCCGCAAACGCGACGGATCGAGCCTCACTGCTTGTTGGCTTCCGCGCCACTTTACCCCGAGCGAGCTAGGCTTTCTCGACGATCTCGCGGCGTTGGAGGAGCTCACGGGATCGGCTCAAGAGGAGCTGATCCGCGACTTCGGTCCCAACGAGCGCGCGCAGATCGTCGAGCAAGCGAACAACCAAGCCCAGAACCTTCGTCAGAGCCTTCAGCAGAAGCTCGGCGAAGTGTACCGCGACCACGGACGCATCGTGGCGCTGGTCCCTGGATTCGAGGCGAGCGTTCCCACCGGCGAGTTGGGGGAAATTATCGATAGGCTCGCTCGAGCGCTGCTCGACCGGCAATACCCTACCCACCCGTCTTTTTCTGCCAAGCCAGAACCGGAAGGACTGCGTCTTCTCTGCGACTGGCTTGCTCGTGCCGCTGAAAAGCAGGACCAAATGGAGGTCTTCACAGACGAGGAGGCCAAGGTCCTACGGACGCTTGGCGATCCACTCGAGCTAGTGAGCATGGGGCAGACGCGGGCGCAGCTGCGTCTCGACACCCGCTACATCAAGACGGTTCGCGAGGAGGCAAAGGGTGAGTCGGTGCTATGGGACAGCATCGATCGGAAGCTTCAGGAGACGTATGCGCTCACGCCGATTGTTCGCAACTTCTTTTTGAAACTCCTGTCGCGCCTCGATAGTTTCCGCGTAGTACACGCCGTCCACGGTGACCCGGTAGAAGTCGAGATCGACGCCAAGTCGCGAACGCAAGTGAAGCTCGTTCGCGCTCCACTGCTCGACCTGCCTGAGTGGAGCCGTGCCAGAGAGTTGGGACCCGCACTCTTCAAGGGCATGTCAGCGCCGTCGGCGACGCGGACGCTCAGCGAACAGGATCGCTTCGCCCGCGAGCTCCACACACGCACGGCGGAGCGTCGAGCTCAGCTCCAGGGATTGCACGAACGTCTTGTGAAGGATCTCGGTGTCAGCGGGAAGCGAGTTGAGGAGCTAAAGACTGCGATCGCGCGCCTTGCCCCGCTCGCCAAGCAGGCATCCGACTCGTGTGCGGTGCTCCGCGAGTGGCAGAAGCTCTGGCCAGACGACACGAGCGATTCCGTTCGAACGGCAGTCATCCGATGCGGAGAGGCGTGGGCGGCGCTTGAGAAGCTGGACGAAACCGTCCGGCTCAGCCTCAGTCGTGCGACGAACGGACCGCTCGGCACCGAGGTCCAGGCCCATCTCGACGCGCTTCGAGGCCTCGCGGACGCCGGTGAGCAGGAGCGTCCGCTGACCGAGCAGGCAATCCTGAAATGGAATGAGGCGGCCAAGTCACTGTTGCACCGCGTTCTCGAACACCTCAGGCCCCCGCCACCTCCACCTCGGATTGATGGCGGCGGGGGATCGGATGAGCCACCCGTCGTCGAGGCCAAGGCAGCGAAGACTATCGCGGCGACCTTAGCAGCGAGTAGCGGCGCTGATCGCGAGCACCTGATCCAACGCGTTCGAAGCGAGCTCGACCTGTTCGCCAACGATCAGGTCGACGTTGCGATCACCATCACTCGGAGGAGCCCGTAAGCGTGGACGCGCAGGTCATTCTTCGCCGGTTGGTGGAGATGGCGGGGGGGCCAGCTGAGCGGGGCTACGTGCTCGCTCTTGCCGCCGACGGGCTTCGCGACCTCCCGGCGGAGTTCGCGACGTCGAGCGGCAAGTATGCGGTCGTCCATCCGACTTCGGAGATCGGGCTTCGTCATGTGTTGTGGAAGGCCGACGGCGCGCCCGTCTTGGCGCTGTTGGATGAGCCCCTCGCGCGTCGGCTCCCCGCGGACCTGGTTCGACGGGCCCGTGGAAGGCGAGTCCACGCCGTCGAGCCTGCCGAAGTACTTTCTCTTGCCTTACAGGTACCGGTCGTCGGTACCGAGGATGGCGACGTCCAGCGGCTGGCCATCGACAATGTGGAGCGCCTTCAGGCAGTGCTTCGGGAGCGTACGTTGCCAACGGTCGTTGATCGGGAGCTGCTCGACGAGCTCCTCCTTGACGTCCTGTTGGGCAAGCAGGTGCGCAAATGCCCGTCGGGCGAACTCCTGGCCGCTTGGTTGCACGAACCACCCAACTGGCCATTGCCTGTTGCAGATCTCGTGCGCCGGCAACTTCCGAAAATGCACGGTCTTGAGGGAAGAATTCTTGCCTGGGGCACGAAGGAGTCGAAGGGCCTCGAGTCGCTCTTAATTCACGGCGTGCTCCTCGCGCTGGACGAGCCTGAGATCCCCCAGTCCGCGTGGGGAACGCTTGGGAGCGCACCGCGTGCCCTAGGCCTCACGCCTGAGACCTTCCGGACGGCCGTCGCCGGGCTTGCACGCCAGACGCTCACCTTTCTGGGCGCAGGCGCGACGACGTTCCTTAAACGTGCCGAGAGCGTGGCGACCCGCGCGCTCACGCCCACGGTACTCGCGAGAAGCAGCGACCTTCCACTGGGGCTCGACAATCTCTGTCACGAGTACGTTAGGGAGATGGCCAAGGGAGGCACGGTCGGCCACTCGGCGATCCAAGAAATGCTCCGCCATCGCTATGCAGCAGCGCGCGATGGGGAAATCAAGGTCATTGTGCAGATGGCCAGACTATCTCGGTATCTTGCAGCCCCGCCCGTGCCGCCCACAGCGAGCGTCCTTGAGCGTGTGCAGGCCTATCAACGTGAAGGCGCGTTCGCCGACTGGGCCGCGGCGCGGTTAAGGACGGCTCTCGCCAAGAGCGCGTCGTACCGCAAGGAGGCTGGAAACGTTCTCGACCGATATCGAGAGCGTCGCGACGAAGAAAATCTGGCCTTTGCGGAGGCACTTCGAGCGGACTACGTGAAGGGGGTTCACGCGGATGGCTGCGTCGCGCTTCACAGAATCTGGCGGCACGCTCCCGTGCAACTTGGCGGTGAGAAGGCAACGCGATTGTTCCTCGTCGTACTCGATGGCTGCAGCTACCCGGTGTTCTTGGCGCTCGTTGCGGAGCTTGCGGGCGAATTGTCCCCACTTGGCCTTCGGGTCGACCCGACAACGCAGCAGGCGCACGGGACACCAGCTCTGTCGATCGTTCCCACCATCACGAGCCATGCGCGCAGCGCAATATTCCTAGGAGAAGTGCCCAAAGACCCCTGGATTGCCGAGACCGTCTGGCGTGACACAAAAGAATCAGCAACTGACCCAGCGCGGTTCAAGCAGAACACGGCGCTGGGCAACCGATCGCGGAAGCTATTCCTCAAGGGAGACCTCTCAGATCATGGAGAGGCGCTCTCCGGCGCGATCCGCGATGTGGAGCTCGATGTTGTAGCGGTAGTCTTCAACGCCGTGGACGATCAAATCGGCTCCAGCAACACCGGCGCGGTCGTAACGGTGCGCGCGGAGGAGATCAGCGGCCTCATCCCGAGCCTTCGAGACGCAATCCGCGCGGGCCGGCGCGTGATCGTGACCGCAGACCACGGGCACACACCTTTTTGGGGTAAGGCGTTGCGAGTCAGCGACGGCACGGCTGCTCGCTATCGAGTCCTTGCGGCAGGAGAGGCTGTGCCAGCAGGTTTCGTCGAAATCGACGATGGCGGCCTCGGCGGTTCGCCCGGGCGCAAGGCGTTCGCTTGGAAGATGGGGGTCTATCAGGGCCAGCCACAAGTGGGGTTCCACGGGGGGTGCTCGCTCGAGGAGATGGTCGTGCCGCTTGCCGAGCTCGTTGAGGGTGGCGTCGCGGCGGACGAGCCCGCGTGGTGGTACGGCGGCGGGCTGGCTTCAACCCCGACGCCTCCCGTCGTGCAGCCTGTCATGGCGGTGGTGGCTGCCCCGGTCGTTCCCAAGTCGGTGCAGGGAGACCTCTTCGACCCTGAGCCGCTTCTGGTTGCTGCAGTCGATCGCATCGGTTTGCCGGCTGAGCTTCGCGCAAAGCTCGATCAGTCTGAGCTCGCGGCCCTTGCCTGTGTGTTTAGCAATCAGAACGCACGCATTTCGGACATTGCCAATGCGCTCAGGCGGCCGAAGGCGCGGGTGCCGGGACTAATGTCGCGGCTCCTTAGCAAACTCCATTCCGGCGGCTTCGCATGCTTGCGCCGCCAATCACTGCCAGATGGTGAGGACCAATACGTGTACGTCCGCCAAGGAACGGAACGAGCATGACTGCCATCGCTTTGGACCTCGCTCGCGACATCATCGCCGCACTGCGCGCAGGCGTCGTGCCGCGTTCAGGTCTCGAGTACTTCGCGACCGGTCTCGATCGGCTCCTGCCGGTAGTAGAGAGCGAGCTTGACGAGGTGGCATCAGGCGAGGGGCGAGGTCGCTCCAAGTGGGTTCGGGGCGAGTACGGCACTGGAAAGACATTCGCGACCCGCCTGATCTGCGCACGCGCGCGAGCGAAGCGCTTCGCGACGACGGAGGTACAAATCTCCATCAACGACACGCCGCTCTACCACTTGGAAACCGTTTACCGCCGAATGATGGAGCGACTTGCCACGGATGCCCATGGCGAAGGCGCGTTTCGAGCGGTCGTTGACGCATGGTTGTACGAGATCGGTGACGAGGTCACGCGTCTAAAGGGAATCGATGAAGACGACCCTCAGTTTGCTGCGCTCATCGAGACTCGCCTTGAGGAAAAACTCGCCGAGTTGAGTACGCGCAACCCAGCGTTTTCCCAAGTTCTGCGGGCGTACAGCCGTGCAATGCACGAAGGCGACTTCCAGGGCGCGCAGGGTCTTCTAGCGTGGCTCGCTGGACAGCCCCACATCGATCGTTCTGTAACTTCGCGGGCGGGTGTGAAGGGGGCTGTCGATGGCCAAGCTGCGCTGACCTTCTTGCGTGGTGTTCTCACCGTCCTTCGCCAAGCAGGGCACGCAGGTTTGGTCGTCGTGCTTGACGAGGTCGAGACGATCCAGCGGATGCCACCCCCGACCCGCGAAAAGTCCCTCAATGCTCTGCGCCAGCTCGTCGATATGCTCGCCAACAACGAGCTCCCGGGGTTGTATTTAGTCGTCACAGGAACATCGGCGTTCTTCGACGATTACAAGGGCCTAAAGGGGCTGGCGGCGCTGTACCAGCGAATCGTGACTCGCTTCGACGCCGAGCCAGCCTTTGACAACTTACGCGCACCGCAAGTCCGCCTGCCTGCGTTCGACGAAGCCCGTCTCCTTGATGTTGGACGCAGAGTTCGCGATCTCTTCCCCGCTCAACACCCAGAGCGCAAGGATGAGCGAGCCAACGACGCTTTCCTCGTGGCCTTGACGAAGAAGGTGGCGTCGGGGTTCGGTGGGAAGGTCTCCGTGGCTCCCCGAATCTTCCTGCGCGAGCTGGTCGACGTCCTCGACAAGATCGATCAGTACGCGACCTACGAACCGGCGAACCAGTACGACCTCAAGCTCGACGAGGCCGAACTCACGGCCGACGAGCTGGCCGCCAGGCGCGGCGAGCAACCGGTCGCCGCGGAAGATACTGATGTGCCCAAGGACAAGAAGCGTCTTGATGGGTAGCGCATGAACGGATCCGAGCCCTCGTCGAGTTTCTTTCGTCTGCATCCCAACTTGCAGCACGGGATAACTCACGAACTTGGGTGGCGATCGTTAAGACCAGTCCAGGAGCTCACTATCGACGCCGTTCTGGACGGTTGCAACACGGTCGTTCTGGCACCCACGGCAGGCGGAAAGACCGAGGCGGCGATGTTTCCGCTGTTGTCGCGAATCCTGACCGAAAGCCTCAAGCCGGTGTCGCTGCTCTATGTCTGTCCGATCCGCGCCCTTCTGAACAACCAGGAAGAGCGGCTGCAGTCCTACGCACGCATGATCGGTCTGGATGTCTTCAAGTGGCATGGAGATGTTAGCGCGTCGCGCAAGCAAACCTTTGGCGGAGCTCCGGCGCATGTGCTGATGACGACCCCTGAGTCACTGGAGGTCATGATGATCAGCGCACGCACCGACGCTCGCGCGATCTTCGAAGGGCTCTCAGCGGTGGTGATCGACGAGGTGCATGCTTTCGCTGCGGACGATCGCGGGGCGCACCTTGCTAGCTTGATGGAGCGCCTCGTGGCGATGTGCGGACGAGACGTTCAGCGCATCGGCCTCTCGGCGACCGTAGGAAATCCGCAGGTAATCGGCCAGTGGCTTCAAGGCTCGAGTCGGCGGCCGTTCCGATTGGTGGACCCGCCGCGCCCGAGGGCGGAGCGAGGCTTGCGGGTGGATCTCTGCGCGGACATCACTGAAGCTGCTGCTGGGATTGGGCAGCTCGCCCGTGGCAAGAAGAGCCTCGTCTTCGTCGAAAGTCGGTCGAAGGCGGAGAAGGTTTCACATTCGTTGGCTGGGACCGGCGTCGAAGTCTTCATTCACCACAGCTCAGTCAGTCGCGCTGACAGGACCCTCGCGGAGGAACGGTTCGCCAAGGGTCACAATACGGCCATTGTCTGCACATCGACGATGGAGCTCGGTATCGACGTCGGGGATCTCGACCAGGTCATCCAGGTCGATGCGCCTGCATCGGTCGCCTCGTTCCTGCAGCGCATCGGTCGCACTGGCCGACGCGCGAACACACGCTCCAACTGCACATTTTTCTGTCTGAGCGCGGAGTCACTGCTGCAGTCCGTAGCAATCCTGCGCCTCGCGGAGTCGGGATGGGTCGAAGACGTGCAACCGGCCGCACACGCTATGCACGTGCTCGCCCACCAGGTGATGGCGCTCATCCTTCAAGAAGGCGGCATTTCCAGGCACAAGCTCTTGCCGTGGATTGAAGCGGCGTACCCGTTCTCGAGCATTCGCGCGGTCCGGTTCCATGAGCTCGTCGACACGATGCTCGCGCGCCAAATCCTCTACGAAGCCGACGGGCTGCTTTCCCTCGGACAGCACGGCGAGAAGCTCTACGGGAGGAAGAACTTCTTTGAACTGTATGCCGTCTTTACGGCTCCGCCCGTCATGCGCGTGCAACATGGGAAGGAAGACGTTGGATATATCCAGGCGCTCTTCGTCGCCATGCACGATCGCACCAAGGGGCCGCTTTGTTTTCGGTTGTCGGGTCGCGCTTGGGAGGTCGGGCAGACAGATTGGTCGAAGGGTGTCCTGCATGTACATCCGGCTGACCATGGTCGCGTGCCGAGTTGGTTGGGCCTCCCAGGGTCGCTTTCGAACCACCTCTGTCAGGCGATGATGGACGTGCTCCTTCAGCCGAGGGATGGCGAAGGGCCGTGGCTGACCCGCGCCGCAGCCGCCGAGCTGGCGTCCATGCGTGACAGCTACGGTGGTCTCCTCGAGGCGGGCACGGCGCCGCTCGAAGACCACCCGGACGGTGCCCAGTGGCACACCTTTGCGGGCGCAGCAGTGAATCGACTCCTTGCTGCCGGCCTCGAGACGAGCTCGGGCAAGAAGTGGGTGGCCGGGAACCTCTCGCTTCGCTGCAAGGACCTGGCCGCAACTGCCGCCGGCGATGCGATTCGAGAGCTGGCAGCGATGGACTGGGAGCGGGTTGCGTCTACTGCTGCGCGCGACATGGCACGCGGGGTGCTGAGCAAGTTTCAGCCGTGTTTGCCGGAGGAGGCCGAGGACCGCCTGCTCGCCGAGCGTCTCCTCGACCACGCGGGGACGGTACGGTTTCTCGCGAGCGTGAGGGTCAACGGTGTTCGGGTCGCGGCCAGGCCGAGCGGGGCTCGCCTTGCAGACGTCGAAGCCACGGGCCCGTTGCCGCTCCAGTTTGCAGCGTTGGCTGTGCCGGGCGCGCCTGCCGTGCCGCGCAATGAAGTGCAGTGGGTTGACACTCCGGCGGCTCTCCGAGCGGCGAGCGAGGAACTGGCCTCCGTCGACGTCATCGGACTTGATGTCGAGACCAGCCTCGATTTTCAGACGCTGTGCCTCATCCAGATCGCCACGGCAGATCGCACCTATTTGGTCGATCCTTTCGCCGTTGGCGATCTCGCGCCGCTAAGGACGATCCTGGAAGGTTCCCGAACCACGAAGATCATACACCACGCGTACTTCGAGCAGCGCGTTCTCGCCGGTGTTGGCGTTACACTCGATGCCGTCTTCGACACCTTAGAGGCATCACGCCGTGTCCGCGGGGCCGATGCCGCCGGCGGTCACAGTTTGGCGATGGTTTGCGAGCGTGAACTCGGGATCATTCTCGATAAGTCGTCTCAAACGTCGAATTGGAGCCAGCGTCCACTCCAACCCGAGCAGCTCCGGTATGCAGCGCTCGACGCGGAGGTCTTGCTCCAACTGCATGGTCGATTCGCTAGCGAGTTGGCTCGCCAGGCACCCGGCGGCGGGAACGGTGCACGGTGAGCTTTGGTACCCCTGCAGCATCGTCATCTTGTTGCGTGAATTTACCGTCCATCTCCGAATCATGAGCATCAGTCATCTCTCGATCCGAAATTTCCGCTCGATCGTCAGTCTGGATCAGGACGTCGGCGACTTGAACATTTTCGTTGGCCAGAACGACGAGGGAAAGTCCAACGTACTTCGCGCTTTGGACTTATTTTTCAACGATGGCGGGAGTGGCGGCTACGAGTTTGACTGGAACAGGGACTACTGCTCCTTCGCCACCAAGCGTGTTCAGCGAGCTGAGGAAATCGAGATTGGCATAGTCATTACGCCTCCGGCAAGCTTCGCCAAGCGCGACCCTGTCGTATGGAAGAAGACTTGGCGCCGTGACGGATTTCATCTTTCGACGCTAAACCAGAAGGATGGCTCGGAAATAGCGCCCAAGTCGAAGATCTACTCCTTCTTGAAGGCCATGCGGTTTGACTACGTTCCCGCTATCAAGAGCAAGGACTACTTTCAGACCCTGATGTCGAAGCTCCACGACATGCTCGAAGCAACAGTTGAGGAGAAGGTGCGCGAAGCATCTGGTGCGTTCACCAAGACCATCAACGAGAACACCAAGCCAATCCTGACTGAAGTGCTTGCTCGTTTGGGTCTACAGACGACAATTGAGCTGCCGACGAATTTGCGGAGTCTCTTCGCTCAGCTGGAATTTACCTCGATTTCCGCCGAGAAAGCGTTCTCACTCAATCAACGCGGTGACGGGATTAAGGTGCGACACATCCCGATCGTGCTGCGGTGGCTTGCCGAGCAGGCGAACCACCTGTCGGCTCCGGGTCGGCCCAAGACTGTGACCGTTTGGGGATACGAGGAGCCAGAAAACAACTTGGAGTTGCGTCGTTGCTTCGAGCTGGCACGGGAATTCGTTGATGGGTCGTCGCAGATTCAAGCGTTCGTCACGACGCACTCGCCGGCGTTCTATTCCGTTTTTCGCGACAGCGATCCGAAGAACGTTCGCTTGTTCTTGGTGACAAAGGACGATGCTCCGCCGACGACGAAAGTATCGCCGCTCGCAGGCGATGACGACGTCAAGTCCCTCGACACCTCAATGGGTCTCATGATGTTGCTTGAGCCTCACTTTAAGGGAGCGCGGCGAGAACTCGAGGCGCTCCGTGCGACGAAAGAAAAACTCACGGATACGTCGATCCCCACGATTTTCTGTGAAGGCCCGACCGACAAGCGGGTCCTCGAGGCCGCTCTGGAAACCTTCTATCCTCGCGTTGCGGCGAAGGTTGCAGTGCGCTGCAGTCTACACCACGGAGGTGGGCACACGTGGGTGGGTGAAATGATGATTGCGTGGTCCCACAGTCGTCCACTCGCCCATGCCGTCGGACTCTTTGACCAAGACGCCGATGCCAAGAAGTCGAGGAAAGACGCGAATGCAAAGGTCAAAAATGCGCCCTCCGGCAAGAAGGTGTCTGCTGTCGAACTGCTCCCTGATGACAATCTGAAAGCGTGCTCGATGAAGCATTTCAAGGTTCCGTTCGCTATTGAAGAACTCTATCCCCCAGACGTATGGGACTTCGCAGAGGGCAAGGGGTGGCTCGAGGGCCGAAAGAACCCGATTGCGCTGTACGGCTTCTCGGATCCGAGTGTCACATTCACACAATACGCAGCGAGGGAACTCCCTGAACCTCATCTCCGACGTCTCGCACTGCAGAAGGTGGTGCTGGAGCACAAGGAGGCGCTGGCCAAACGCGTTGCCGCGACAGAGGGGAAGGCGGAACGCGAGCGGGTGCTAGGTGGCCTGAAGGCCACGTTGACCGAGGTGCTGCGCGAATTGGGTCTTACGTGAGTCTCAGTGGCACGGTTGCGGCGGGCGTTTCCGGGGCCCCAGGGCTAGATCCAACGAGGTTCAGGGTCTAGACGATCGGCGAAGGCGACATTTGGTGAACGCCGTCCGCTGGGAACTCCCCACCCCCCAAGCAATGCCGAGCGTCGTTTCCCGAGAGGTGCTCGACATGGTCGCGAGGGCCGTCATCAACGTAAGCGTCCGGCCGTGGACGCCCTTGCAGAGCTAGGCTGATTCTGCGGGATTCCAGCGATCGGGGAGCAGTTCGTCGATGCGATCGGCCGGGTGAGTGCTGATGCGGATGAGGACGTCGCGCAGGTACTCGATCGGGTTGACGTCGTTGGCTTCGCAGGTGGCGACCAACGAGTACAGACCGGCGATGTTCTCTCCGGCATCTTCGTGCCCCACGAAGAGGAAGTTCTTTCGACCGAGAGCGACGACTCGGAGAGCAGCTTCGGAGCGGTTGTTGTCGGGCGGCACGGTCGGGTCATCGAGAAAAACCGTGAGCTCGGCCCATTGACGGAGTGCGTAGCGGATGGCGATGCCGAGCTTGCTCTTCGGTGGGTGTAGGCCTTGGCGCGATTCAAGCCATGTCTTGAGCTTCGCCATCAGTGGTGCGCTTTCGGCCTGTCGTAGCGCACGGTGCTCTGGCGAGCCTTCGATGCCCCGCTCTCTGGCGGTGTGCTCGACCAGGTACACGTCGCGGATCAGATCGAGTGCTTGCTGCGCTTCCGGCTCGCCCTCCATCGCGGCGAATAGCTTTCGTCGAGCATGCGCCAGGCAACCGGCACGGCGTCTGCCGTCGACCTGTGTCACCTTGTTGTAGCCAGTGTAGCCATCGACGACGAGCGTGCCTTGCGTGCCGCCGAGCACTTTCTGCGGCGTCTCGCCGCTACGATCGACGCTAAATCGATAGGCGATGAGCGAGCCTGCGATGAAGGTCCAAACGTACGCTCGCTTCGTCGAGCCGAGCATCTTGATGCTGGTCTCGTCACCGAAGACGAGCTCGCTCTGCCGCACGCGCTCGAGCAATCTCGCCGGCAATGGCGCCAGCAGCTCTGCGTGCCGGTGGAAGAGATCGGTCATCGTGCTGCGCGAGATTGGGATGCCCAGCCGTCGGTACTGCTTCTCGAGTCGGTAGAGTGGCAGTGAGTCGCCGCACTTGCTCACGATCAGGTGGGCGATGAAGCTCGGCCCGTACTGCGTCTTGTCTGTCGTGCGCTCGGGAGCCGGCGCGTTGACGATATACTGTCCGCAACGGCACGAGAGCGTCTCGCGCCGAAAGACGCGACGGCGAAAGTAGCCGGGCACGTACTCGAACACGGTTGAGGGCTTGCCGTCGCCCACGCTGCGAAGCTCGTTACTCTTGCAATGCGGACAAGTGCGATCGGCCTCCGGGACTTTGAGCTCCACCGTCTCAGTGACCAGCTTGGTCTTCGCTAATGCGCGCTCTTCTCGCTTGCGCTTGGCCTCTGCGAGTCGCTCTTCGGAATCCCGGTTGCGCCGCCGCTCACGCTCGAGGGGCGGTAGCTTTTCGCTCCGGTGCCGCTCGAGCTGGGCTAAACGCTGCTCCATCTCGACCAACTTCTTCTCGAGCGTCTTCGCGTAGCCTTGCCAGCCACACTCGTGCTCGGGATCGTCGGGCGGAGCCAATAAATAGCTTTGATCACATCTCGCGCGAGATGTCGATCCCCAGCCCGCTCACGCCGTTTCTTTTTGCCCTGGCTTCCAGTGCTCGGCACGACGCACGTAGCGCACGTCGATGCCGTCGAGCAGCATCGTCAACTCGGTCGCGTCCATCTCGATGGAGCGACCATCACCGGCCACTCGCGGCATGCGAAAGCGGCCGCGCTCCAGCCGCTTGTAGTAGAGCACCAGGCCGCCGCGGTCCCAGAACAGGATCTTGCAACGGTCGCGACGCCGCCCCAGAAACACGAACAGGTGCCCGGCGAACAAGCTGGCGCCCCACTGGCCGCGAATGATCGCGCTCAGCCCATCGTGACCACGGCGCAAGTCCACTGGCTCAATCGCCAGGTAGATCCGCACGCTCGGCGGTAAGCTCAGCACGAGCTCAACGCAGCTTGGCGATCACGGCCGCCACGTACGCCGGGTCGCAACCCTCGGCGAAACGCAGCCGTAGGCTGCCATCCATCTCCACGCTGAACAAGCGCGAGTCGCCTTCGACTCGAACCGGCAACATCGGTACCGTCTTGTTGGTCGCCTCTGTTGGCTTCTCTCTTTTGTAGAAGTGATATCTCAGAGCCGCCTCTGTAACGCCGTGCTTCGCCGCAACAGCTGCCAGAGACTCAGTGCTCGCTTGCGCTTCCGCGACCAACGCCGTCCAGAAGCCCGGCTCTTTCTTTGAACGTGCCATCGCCCGAAAGCGTGTCGGTCTGCACCCTCGCCCTCAAGCCGTCCATGGCCGGACGCTTACGTCACGAACCCTTTCGATTCAAGCTCACGCTGCAAGTTTGGCCTGCCGCCCAACGTAGCAGAGTTCAGCTGCGTGGGCTGAGCGAAGCGATGCCCACGTCTGCTGCAACTCGGAGTTGGACGGCCCGACCTGGGTGTAACGAGAATTGGCTCGCGAATTTGTGACGAGGTTGGTCTCGAGTACTCAGCGGAAGAGTCCGCGCTGCTGGAGCCAGGAGGATAGCTCCCGACGCAAACCTGCGTGTACCACCGGGTCGAAGGGCTGAGCGTTGCGGACTGCGGGTTCGTACATCCAGACCGGCGTTGTCAGGCGTGTTGCGTCTTCCGTTCGATAGCGAGCGAATATGTGGGCATGCAGGGCCTGATCGCTATTGCCGTGGATTTCGTAGTTGATGCGATAGGCTTCGGTCACCGCGAGCAAAGCATCGCCGATCGCGACCATGTCCGAAAGAAATTGTCTGCGATCCAGTTCTGACAGTTCGTTGATACTGCCGACTACCGGATCTGGGAGGAGCAGGCTGTAGCCTGGAGGAAATTGGGCGTCGCCGAGCACCGCCCATCCGGACGTCATGCGACCAAGCACCGTGGGATTCTGCCCGCTGTTCGCCAGGGCCACGCGCTCATGAATCAAGGTCGTCATCGGGTCTTCTCTGGTGATGGCCCCAGGCAACTCGAGCATGGGTCATCTGAAGGATACTCCCTGTCGGTGGCCCGCGACCAACCCGAAGTGGGCTGAGGCGACCGGAGAGTCCGATGTTCTGCAGTACACCCGAAGGCTTTCTGCGTCCCTGTGATGGCGACGCACAAGCGTGGCGGACAGGTTCTGAAAAGCGGAATCGAAAGTGGAGCGGCGAGCTCAGCGGCGCTGTGATCTCGGCCGTCTGCGTCAGAACGGCGCGGCACGTCCGAGCTGAGTGTGCGCAAGAGTTGTCGAGAGCGTCACGACGGAGTGTGCTCGGTCCGCCCAACGTACCGCCGTTAAGCAGCGGCCGCATCAGGAAACCAGAGCTGTCAGGTAGCGACGACCAAGTCCGTGGTGTTCACCACGGGCGAGAGGGAGGCGGGGCAGGTTGGGACGAGGCGCGGCCGTCTGCTTCAACGGCTTGTTGGGCGGCGCGTTTGCTACCGACGTCTCAGCTCTCAGGCGTCTTTCTTCGTTGGGATGGAGTCGCACTGGCCATACCCGAGGCCGCAATTCTGACAGGAGGGTCGGTGCCAGTCATTGCCATGGAATCGATGCCCGCAGCGCGGGCAGATGAGCACCAAACGGTCTACAAAGAACGTGTACAGGACGTAGTAGGGGAAGAGGAGGAAGAAGCCAGATCCTCCCTGGAACCATCCTGCTCGCCATGTCGCGGCTGCGGCTGCGAGTGTGAAAGCACCGAACGCGAGCCAAGAACGACGGACGTTGCGGTCGCGCCTTTGCCAATAGGCATCCCATGGCGGGGCGATCGGCGCGCCGACTTGCTTCCGGTACCCAAACTGGCTTCGTCTTCGCGAAGCCTCTTGTTCTCTTCGGATGTGATCGCCGGTGACAGGCATCGTGGTGCCGCGCATCGTTCGTCGTCCGCCCAACGTACCGCCGTTAAGCAGCGGCCGCATCAGCAAACCACGAGCTACTAGGTGGACATCACCGAGCCCGTGGTACTGCACCACGGGCGAGAGGAGGGCGGTCCAGTCGGCAACGACGTGCGGCCGTCTGCTTCAACGGCTTGTTAGGCGGGCTCGGCGGGGTACATGTCGGCTGGCAACACTTCGACGAAGCGGGCCACGCCGTTGGCTTCAACGATGCAATCTGCGCCGGAGACGTCGAGATTTCTGCCGTCGGGAAGGTTGAGGATCAAGCGAACGCTGCCGGACGCCTGAAGCGGCAACGGAATCAGGTTCGAATAGTGCGCGTTTGTGGTGACGAGCGAGCCATCAGAGATCTCGACGTGGCCGTCCAGAACAGCGGGTACACTTGGGCCATCAATTCGGACAAGGATAGGCTGCATCGAGCCGAGTCCGAATCGTATCCCGGCGCGCGTTTCCCAGCGGTGAACGTAGCCGAGAAGGTGGAGCTCAACGGCATCGGGGGCGCTTTCTAAACGCTCTAGGACGGAGTCATGGAACTCGATCCAACGTTGAACCGTCTCCACTTGCTCCGGAACTTGCGCGACCGCCGTTGGATGCACACTGCCGTCAGCGAAATTGCGTTCGACGCAGCGGACAACATCACCGGGAGCGAAGGCCCATTCTTCCGTCTCCGGAATCGATTGGACGTCGATGAGGAAGAGTTGGCCGCCAAGCGGTCTCGAGGACACGGGACGCCACACGTCGACGCCTTCTCCGAGAAGCGGCATCTGGATCTGTGCGGTGCTCCCCATTTCTTCCTCCGCCTAACGTACCGCCGTTAAGCAGCGGCCGCACCCAGAAACCGAGAGCTAACAGCGAGCGACGAGCGAGCCCGTGGTACTCCACCACGGGCGAGAGGGAGGCGATCACGGGTGGCGACGAGGCGCGGCCGTCTGCTTCAACGGCTTGTTGGGCGGCGCTCGCGACGGTGGCGACTCCTTACGGGGCAGCCGCTCGCTCTCATGGTCACAGGTCACGCTCGGGGGAGGAGTTCAATCGCACCCAGAAACCGCAACGGGGCGGATTGCGTGGTCGCCAGGTCAGGCTCGTACCGGGTCGCATAGAACACGACCGCTGCGCTGGCCTCAGAAATCCCCAGTAGCGCGGCCTGCTCGACCGCATGATCCAAAAACCGACGCGACTGAGAGAAGCCTTGCAACAGGTCGGCGATCGAGATCGAGTCAGCCTGAGCGCAGGCCTCGGGACTTGCTCCGGGATCGTACTCGAACCCAAAGTCGGCAGAGAACTGCCCGCGCATGTACTCGTCCAGGGCGAACTCCGTTCGGAAGTCCCCCAACCAAACCGAAACCGTTGCGGGAGCGCCAAGGTCCGAGTGATGTCGTGCCATCCGTTTGCTGCCCGCCCAACGTACCGCCGGTAAGCAGCGGCCGCATCAGGAAACGAGGCGGCATCAGGTGGCGACGAGCGAGCCTGTGGTACTTCACCACGGGCGAGAGGCAGGCCTTGCAGGTAGCGAAGAGGCGCGGCCGTCTGCTTCAACGGCTTGTTAGCCAGCGGTCGGTGTATGTGGGCACCACGTTGTTCTTCAGAGAGGACCTACGACGCTGGTCCCGTAAGGATTGCCGCAAGTACGGCAGATCGCAGCGCGTCGACGCTTTCGGTCCCTGACAGGCGGAGAACAGGGCAGGCTCGCAACTCGAGCCACGCAAGCTGTCTAGCGAGGCTACGACCCGGCATGTCACCGACGTCGTATTGCGCCGCCCAGGCGATGAAAGCTTCGTCAACTCGTCCAAGTTGCCGCAGTTCGCGCACTCTCAGACGGTCAACACGAAGTGCTGCCGGAGCATGCAGGAAGACGACAAGGCTGAACGCATCCTCCAAGTCCACCCCCCATCCATCAATCGAGCCAGAAACAACGAAACGGCGTGTGCTGTACAACCGCTCACGGAGCAGCGCTGCACGTTCGGTGGCATCGCGCTTTTCCTTGAACGGTGGGTCGGTGGGCAACCAAAACAGGTCGTCTGCATCGACGAAACCAGCATCGAGAGTCACAGCGACCGCCCGCCCGAGCGTAGTTGTTCCTGAGCCAGAGGCGCCCGTCACCAGAATGCGCATTGACGCCCCTGCTGCATCAGTCCGGCTAACTATAAGTGGATCGCTCTCGCAGCGGTATCGGGGTGCTGCGGGACGGATAAAAACGGCGGAGGGGGCTGAAAGAAGGCTGGCGAAGGGAGAAGGCTGGTCTTGATAATGCGTTAAGTGGAGGTCGGTGTTTTGGGGAGCGCGTCGAGGGGGCTTCGGACGCCTAGGGCGCCCCGATTGAGGACGTGGGTGTAGATCATGGTGGTGGCGACGTCGCGGTGCCCGAGTAGTTCTTGGATGGTGCGGATGTCGTGGCCGGTTTCGAGCAGGTGGGTGGCGAAGGAATGGCGGAAGGTGTGGCAGGTGACGCGCTTGGTGAGGTTGAGGGCGAGGGCGGCCTGCCGAACGGCTTTCTGAATGACGGTTTCGTGGAGGTGATGGCGGCGGGTTTCACCGGTTTGGGGGTGCTGGTAAGTTCGGGTGGCGGGGAAGAGCCATTGCCAGGGCCACTCTCGCGACGCGGTCGGGTATTTGAATCGGAGTCCGTCGGGGATCTCGACGTAGCCTGCTCCGTGGACACGGTCTTGCTCGTGCTGAGCTTGAACTTGGGTGAGGTGACGTTGGAGCTCGCCCACCAGCGCTGCGGGCAAAGGCGAGACGCGGTCCTTTCTGCCTTTTCCGTCGCGCACCCTGATTTCGCGACGCTCGAAATCGACGTCTTTGACGCGGAGCCGTACGGCTTCCAGTAGGCGGAGGCCAGCCCCGTACAGCAGACTGGCGATGAGTCGCGTCGTCCCTTGCATGCGGCTCAAGAGGAGGGTTACCTCGGTGGGAGTGAGCACGGTGGGGATACGCTCAGGCCGTTGGGCCCTGACGAGCGGCAGTTGCTTCTCGAGCGATATGGCGAGCACGTCGTTGTAAAGGAACAGCAACGCCGCTAGCGCCTGGTTCTGTGTCGGTCCGCTCACTTGTCGATCGCGCGCCAGATGCGTCAGGAATTGCTGGACCTCGACCGCGCCGAGCTGGCTTGGATGGCGTTTGCCCTGAAAGAGCACATAGCGTTTGACCCACATGCAGTAAGCCCGTTCAGTTCGTTGGCTGTAGTGTCGAAGGCGCAAGGCCTGCCGCACGAGGTCGAGTAACTTGGGGGCCTCGCTGTTGCGACATGCCGGTGGTGCGCCATTGCCAATCGCGTGCCAGTGCGGGTCGCGTCAGATCTTTGCGTTGGTTGACGCTCGGATTCCGCCGCAAGGCTGGCTGCCAGTGGCCAGCTGGCGGCCGCTCGTGGCCGGCGCGGTCTCGTTCGTCGCGGCGCCGCCGACAAGTTGAAGACACGGTGATGGTGCTTGCCTTTCATCGCGCAGTTTTGCGCGAGCCGCGGTGGCACGCCGAACCAAGAAAGCGCGTCGTACTTCCCCCTGACGCGCGCAGCGCCCGCTGCGGGCGCGAGCACGGATTTGGGGGAAGTCGGCGGCGCGCAGCGGGCCGTGGGCCCGCGAGCACCGACGGATGGGGGCAGCCCTATTCGAACTCCATGCGCCAGCGCACGTCGGCGCCGAGGTTGCCGAGCGACGAGGAGGAGATGTCGTTCACGTTGTCGTAGGAGCCTTCGACGGAGACGCGCGGTGAAAGTTGCCACTCGACGTTGGAGCGGATTTCGCGCGATTCGGCGACGCCGCTCGTGACGTTGGCGCGGATTCTTTCTGCGAGGCGCTTGCCGATGGTGATGGTTGGTTCGGTGCGGCCCGTGCGCGACGAGTAGGCGCTGCCGAAGCGCAGCTCGTCGATGATCGGGACGGCGTCGGTGACGGCTTTGTCGGCGCCGCTGAGGGTGCCCAGCGCTTCGAGCGCGACCGATTCGCCGACACTGGCGGATTGCGCTTGGTCCAGCTCGGCGCGGGTGAGACCGATGGTGATGAGCAAGAAGATGTCGTCTTGAGCGAGCGCGGGATCGCTGGTCAAGTCGATCTTGAGCTTGTCGGCGTCGCCGTGGGCCCGCATCGTGATGCGGAAGCGCCGGCCCCGTGCGGCCGCGGCGCTGCTGGCCGCGCCGTTGGCAGCAATCGCGCCGGGCGCGCCGTTGGCGGTGGGGGCGGCGGTTTGCGAGGAAGTGTTGTAGCGGCGGTACTCGGTGACGGCCGTGACGTCCACGCGCGGGGCGATGCGCGTCATGTCGTCGAAGCGCACGCGCCCTTCTTTGATTTCGAACTCGCTGCGGCGCAGCTTGATGCGCCCGCCCGGCTTGAGGCTGACGTCGCCGCGCAGGCCGAAGCGCGCGTTGGTGCCAGAAAGCTCCAAGCCGCGCTCGTCCAGTAACAGCTCGGCTTCAATCAGGTTATTTTGCAGCTTGAGCGGGCGCTCGCTGGAGATGCGAATGTCCAAGTCGATTGCGTCGTCGTTCGGATCGTAGGCTTCGAACTCGGTGCGTTTGCCGCGCTGGGCCAGCGAAGAGATGTCGGCCGTCATCGTCACCGGTCGCTTGTATTCGAAGCTCTTCAGCATCACGTTGCCGGTAACCCTCGGCAGCGTGCGCTGAGCCGCGTCACCTTGCGCGGATTGAAACGTCGCCAGCAAGTCGGCGTCAGCGACGGCGTGAATGCCGTTGGTGCTCGGGATGGACAAGTTGCGCCCGGTGATCGAAACGCTGGCGGCACCTAGCGCGAAGCCGCGCAGGGGCGCGCCGCCGCGAATCGCCAACGTGCCCGACCCCAGCCGCGCGTTGCCGCGCACGATGTTGATCTCACTGCCGTCCACGCTGAGCGCCACCGAAATGTCGCTGAGCGGCGTGGCCAAGCCGTGCAGCGCCACCTCGCCGTTGTTCAGCTCGAAGCCGCCCTGATAATGCGGCGCGGCCACCGGCCCGTGCACGCGCAGCTTGCCGTTCAGCATGCCGTCGGCGCGCTCCACCCGCGACACCATGCCCAGCACCGTGGCCAACGGCAGCGGCCGCATGCCGAAGGTGGCGTCGATTTCCGCGCCTTGCCCTAGCTTTTCCAGCTTGCCGGCCACATCGAAGCTCGCGGCCTGACCGCGCGGTGTGCTGAGCTCCAGCGCCAAGCCGGGAATCGAAAGCTTGCCCGCTTCGAGCGACAGCGGCGCCGAGCCGGGAGGCACTTGTACTTTGTACCCGGCGTACTCGGCGTTCAAATTGCCGAGCTGCAGCGTGCCGGCGGCGCCCTTCGGCTCTTCCAGGTCCCAGCGCTTGATATCCATCGCCGCGCTCAACGTGCCGGAGGGCCGCACGTCGGAAAGCGCGATCTGCGGCAAGCCTTCGGCGGCTGCGCCCAGATCGAATTTGTCGAAGCTCGCCTTGCCGGCGACCGTCTTTTTGCGCTGGCGGGTGACGGTCAAGTCGTCGAGCTTGATCTGCCCGCCGAGCATCTGGCCGTCGATGTGGAAAACGCCCGCTACCTTGTCGGCGTTGTACTCGCTCTTGTCGAGCGGCGGAAAAATCGGGAGTCCGCACTTGCTCGTGCCAATCGGCTTCACCGGTTGCACGACTGGGTCGAGGCGCACGCTCAAGTCGGAAGGCGGAAACGTGGCGCGCCCCAGTCGCAGCTCGGAAATCTTGGCGCGCGCCGTCAACGCGAGCGCGTCCAACGTGCCGCTGATCTCACCGCTCGCCGTCGCGCGCCCGTCCGCCACCTTCAACGACGGATGCAAGCTGTCGAATTTGGACAACGGCACTTCGGTGCCGGTCATGGTGCCGCTGATGCGCGCCCCGCGGCGTAGCCCGAAGGAGCCCAAAATCAGCCCCGGACCTTTGCGCAGGGTGATGCTCGGCACGTCCAAGTCCACCCCTTGGATGGTGGCGTCGCGATCGAACCAGTTCATGTCGAACTCGCCCTCGCCGCCGTCGTAACGCTCGCCGAACATGTCCAGGTCCAGCACCTTGACGCGGCCTTTGGTCTGCAAAATGCCGCCGCCGCATTTGTCTTCGGGGCCGCCGAACACGTAGCGCACCTGCGTGTCCAGGCCGACCTTGCCCTTCACGTCGTCGAAGCGCGGGTCTTCGTCGAAGTGCCACATCGCGAACAAATCGCGTAGATCGAAGGCGTCACTCTTGGCGTTGACGTTGACCAAAATCGAAGCGCCGGTCGCAAAGTCGAGCCGCGCGCTGGGCGCCCGCAACGTGGACGTACCCTTCTTGGCCACCACGTCCGTCAGCTCCAAGTACAAAAGCTTGAACTTGGCTTTCGCCGACTCGATGCTGCCGACCGGAAACCCACCGATCACGAAGTCGTCGATTTTGGCGTTGCCCAGCAGCGTCGGGTCACCGCCCGGCATCACCATCTTGGCGTCCAGCTTGCCGTGGCCCGAAATCGGAATCGTGACCAGCGGCGAAATGTCCGAAAGCTCGAGCGTGGTCAGCGTGTCGACGTCGAGCGTGACCTCGCCGTTGTAGGCAATGCTGACCAACTTCGCCAGCATCTGACTGCGACCAAACTCGGTCTTGGCGTCGTAAATCTCGAACGCCTTCGGGCGCACGCCCAACTTGGCCCGCACCGTAATCGGGCTCTTGATGCCGATCATGTGGCTGCGAGTGGGCTCGCGGTAACCCTTGTCGAACAGCTCGAAGTCGTTGGTTTCCGCCAGCAGCTCCGCGTCCACGTGCAGCGGGCTCAAGGTGCCGGCAATCTTCGTCACCTTCGTGCTGGTCAGGTTCCAGCGCGCCCACGACTGTGGCGACACGTTCAGGTCGCGCATCATGCTGTGAAACAGCATGCCCTTCCCGTCGACCTTCTCGACGCTCAGCGGCATCCCTTCGGCGAACGGGCGGATGGCGGCGTTGAACAGGTTCACGTCGCCGTCGGCAAAGCGCATGTAGTAGTGCGGCACGCGCACTTCGTCGTCTTGCAGGCTCAAGTCGACGTCCAGCTTCTCCGCCAACGCGACCGGGCCAATCTTGATCCCGCCGCCGGTGACTTTGCCTTGCACGGCCGGCAACTTGTGGCTGCCGTCCCAGCGCACGTCGCCGGCGAAGGCCACGAAACCGCCCAGCTGCGTGGCGCGCACGAAGCGGTTGACCAGCGGCACCGGCGCGCGCACCACCACGTGGCCGTCGATCAGCGGCGGTTTGCCTTCCGCCGTCACCAAGCGCACCTGAGACAGCCGCGCCAACACCGCGCCCGGCTTGTCGTCGCCGTCCACGTCGCAGCTCGGCCGCGTGCCGGGCTTCGGATCCAAATCCGCGCTGCCCAGCAGCGACAGCCGCCGCAACAGCACGTTGCCCGGCTCGTAGTGCAGCCGCAAATCCAGCCGACACAGCGAGTCCTCTTCCACGATCGGCGGCAGGCTCGGGTCCGGCACCTTCAACAGCGGCGCGTGCTGGCGATCGATCTTGGTCGTACCCGCTCGCAGCGCGACCTCGAACGCCAGGCCCGGCTCCGCGAACACGTCCAAGTCGATGGCTTCGGTATCCACGGCCACGCCGTCCACGTCGATGCGAAAGCGCCCCTCGCTGATCGACAAGGAGCCGAACGGTGTGTCCTTCGGGCGCTCCGTCTTCGACTTCGTTTCGGGCAGGCGATACTTCAGGTTCGCGAGCTTGCCCTGGCGGAGCACGATGCGCGCATCGGGCTGGTCGATCTCGATGTCGCCCAAGTCGAGCTTGCCCGCCAACAGCGAGAAGAAGCGGGGCGTCACCGACGCGCTCTTAGCCGTCAAGAACGGCGCGCCACCGTCCGACGACGGCACCCTCAGGTTTTCGATCGCCAGCCGCAGTGGCAGCAGCCGCACCTTCACGTCCATCGTCGCCTGCAGACCGAGCTCGCGCGACAACGCCGCGCTCGTCTGCTGCGCCGCCCAGCGCTCGGCCGGCGCCGACGTCAGAATCGCCGCCAAGCCCAGGGGCACCGCCCCCAAAAATGCCAGCGCAAAGCAGGCCAGCCGCGAAAGGCTGCGCACCAGGTCGCGCCGCTGGGTCCTGACGGCCCGTAACACCTCGCTAGCCTACTTCCGAAGCCTTGGCAGGGCCCGTTTTGTGCGCCAAAATCGACTTCTTCGCGGCGGCGACCGATTTTCTTGCGTCTTTGCAACTTGCGCGTAGAAAGGCCGGCCCGTTTGGGGTCACTCCCGAGCACCCTGCCCATGACGACCCCGTCCCCCGCCCCCGCGCCCGATCTGGACCGCGCCGTCCACGCGCTCGAACGCGCCGTCGCGTGCGCCGAGCGTGGCGTCGCCGATCGGCCGGTCGTGCTTATCGAAGCGGCCGACATCGGGGGGCTGCCGCCGCTACAGGTGCGTGGCTTGCTCGACCGCGTGATGATGGGTGACCACGCCGACGAAGGTCTCGACTCGTTGCTCGCCACCGGCGTGCTCGACGCCATCTTGCCCGAAGTGAAGGCGATGGTCGGCTTCGGCGACGGTGAGTGGCGCCACAAGGACGTGTGGAAGCACACCAAGCAAGTGGTGACGCAAAGCGTGGCCCGCATCGAGGTGCGCTACGGCGCGCTCTTCCACGACATCGGCAAGGTCAAAACCCGCTCCATCTCGCCCGACGGTGAGGTGCACTTCTTCGGCCACGCCGAGGTCGGTGCGCGCATGTTCGACAAGATGGAGCGTCGCGGCAAGCTGTTCGCCCACGAGCAAGCGCTGCGCGACGAAGTGCGCTTCTTGGTGTTGCACCACCTGCGCGCCTCCCAATACGACGGCAAATGGACCGACAGCGCCGTGCGCCGCTTCGCCCGTGAAATCGGCCCTTCGCTCGACAATTTGCTGTGCCTGTCGCGCGCCGACATCACCACCAAGCGCCCGGAAAAAAAGCGCCGCGGCATCAACATGATCGACAGCCTGGCCGAGCGCATCACGGAGCTCGCTGCCCTCGACGCGAAACAACCGCCGCTCCCCACCGGCCTCGGCACCGAGCTCATGTCGGCGTTCGGCATCCCGCCCTCCAAAAAGCTCGGCGACATCAAACGCGCCCTCGAGCTCGCCGTCGAAGCCGGCGAAATCGAAGAGCGCCTCGAATCCGGCGCCTACATCCAATTCATCGCGGAACGCAAAGCCCGCTTCGGCCTCGAATAGTTTCCTGCTCGTTTCGGGGTAGGCCCCGTTACGGGCGCGCAGCTGCGCGCCCACCAGCACCGACGTCAATGCGTGACACCGGTGCGCGGTGGGCGCCGCCGCTAGCGGACCGAGCTTGCTAGTTGTTGGTGCACTCCCAGTGACAGTCGTTGGGGGCAGGCGTGTTGGAAATCACGCAGTCTCTGGCCGGGTAGGAACAGCTCAACCCGTCGGGCAGAGCCACCGTGCAGGCCAATTGGTCCGTGGGAGCGTTTGCCGGGCAATTGGCCGGGTTGCCCGCGCCACCCGCGCCAGCCGCGCCAGCCGCGCCAGCTGCGCCAGCCGCGCCGCCCGCGCCGCCAGTGACCGGCACCGTCGGTTCACCGCCAGCGCCACCCATGCCTGCCTGCCCTCCGCCGCCGGTGGCTTCACCGCCTGCGCCGCCGCCCGCAGCCCCGCCGCCGCCGTCCATGCCGCCCATTGCGGTTTCGCCAGCCATGCCGGTCTGGCCGGCCGTCGCGCTTCCGCTGGTTCCAGCGGAACCACCAGTGGTCTTGCCGCCGTTGGTGTTGCCACCATTGGACGTACCCGCCGTGCTGGTGCCGCCGTTGGTGTTGCCGGCAGTGGTCGAGCCCGCCGTCGGCGTGGTGCCGGCGCTACCGGCGGTGCCGTTGTTGTTGTCATCGTCGTCGTCTCCGCACGCGACAACCAGAGAGCAACCAAGAATCGCAAGTCCGAATAGCTGAGTAAATTTTCGCATGATCCTCCGCGCGCGGCGAAATCAATGATCGCCTCGTCTTCGTATGTGTCGCCAGGCCCCTAACTTTAGGCAGGACGTTCTAACCCACAGCTATTCTATGTAGCGATTCCCCCTCATTTGTGATCAGAAATTGGTAATCGAACAAATGACGGTGCATGACGCTGGGGCGCAAAGTCGCTTCGCGCGACAATAACAGCGAAGGATGGGATCTGAACCAAGCCTGAGCGGTCACCGCCGGTTCAACTTCCTCGCAGGTCGAGCAAGAGGTCAGCGGCCAGCACCACGTGCTCCACTGGTTCGGAGCGAGCAACGATTGCCCTCAGCTCCGTCAGATAGGCCTTCTGCAGCTCCCGCAAGCGCTCGAGATCCGCTGAGGAAACCCCCAACAAATTGTACATGAGGCCGCGCTCACCGGCCTCGATGCGCGCGGCGCCCCGGCGAAGCCACCAGGCCCGCAAGCGACGCGCGGCGTCTGGGTCGCGCCGCGTATCTAGCGCCATCACGTTCTCGATCTGCCAATGCTCGTCGCGCCACACAATCTGTCCGCTATCGGCCAGGAGCTTTAGACAGCGCGCTTCTTCCTCGGGTGCGACGCCAATGCGTTGAGCGATCCATCCTGCCACGTGGCGCGGCAGCGCCGTGTAACTCGATAGCTCGAGCGCGCGCAGCACGGCTTGGGACCATGGCTCGTCGTAGGCCAAGCGGCGCGCCACGGTCAGGCGCTCCCAAGCAGCCCGGACGCTCGGCAGCAGCCGTGGGTCGACCAGCTGCTCGAGAAAGTCGAGCAACCGCAGCGAAGCCGCCTCCACCAAACGCAAGAAGTCCGGCAGGCGGGGCTCCGCGTCGCCCGACAGAAAGCGCGCCACGGCAAAGCGGCTCTTGCCGCTGTAGCGCGACAGCTCGACGACGCTGGTGCTTCCGCGCAAATCGTTCAAGAACGCCGCAACCCCAGCGGGTGATGCCGGATCTTGCTCGTCCAGCCAGCGCGGCGCGGTGCGATAGAACTCGCGGAAGGCGTGGGGCACGTCGACGCCGACCCGCGCCGCCACTTGCAGGGTACGCGCCGCGCTTGGGAAGCTGTGCCCGCGCTCCCATTGGTGCACCACGTTGCTCTTGGCTCCCAACCGCCGACACAGCGCCTGCTGACTGCGTTTTCCCCGCAAAGCCCGCAGCAATTCGGCTGCCAATAGCTCGAAATCCATGTGTAGAGTTTTGCACATTGGAGCGCGATGCGGAGCCATGAAATGTGCGAACTGGATATTGCGCGACCCTGCGCCGAGGCCTACCCTGAAGTCAGCTCAAGGGGTTACCGAACATGCGACTTCAACACTTCACGTACTTTGGTTTTGCGGCGTTCACGCTCGCGCTGGTGCCGGCTTGCGAGGGCGGGCAAACCGGTGACCTGTCGGGCGAGCACGGCGACGGCACCGAAACCGGCAACTACCAAGGTTGCGAAGAGCACAAGGAGAAGCTGGCCGGCTTCGACACCACGACCGAGTCTGGTACGGCCGAAGCCGTGATGGCCTACGCCGAAAAGTCGTTCCAAGCGCCCATCACCTGGAAGCAAGCGACAGAGGGTCAATTCTGGTCCACCGCGCCGGAGTCGGGGGTGGGCACGCTGCACATCGACGTCGCGCGCGGCGCCAATGCCTACGCGTTGACGTACAGCGCCCCTGCCAGCAACTCCGGTCTGGATATCGGCGTGTTGTGTCCGCCTCCTCAGCTAGGCGTCGAGGTCCACGTGGACGTGACGACCGACGGCGGTGCTTTGGCCGAGTCGTACGACACGCTGCTGCGCACGAGCGCGCCGGGCGTTGCCACGTTGAGCGTGCCGCTCGACCTGACCAAGCTGAGCGGCAGCCTTTCGGTTTCGTCGTCGGCGCCGCGCAGCAAGCTGGTGCAGGTCAGCCTCGACGCCGTTTTGATGGCTGAAGGCACCGCCGGCAGCATCAAGGGTATCGAGCAGACCGAATCTGGCAGCGGCGCTACCGGTGCGAGCTCGGCCAGCGGCGCCGTACTGGCGGTTTGGCCCGACGCTCCCGCCTGCCAGACCGCAGCGCAAGACGGCAGCGGACAGAGCGGCGGTTTGGGCATGCCGGTCGAACAAACCGCGCTGGGCGTCACGGGAACCGAAACCTTGGCGTCGGTCGCGAGAGCGGAACCTACGCCGATCACTTGGTTGGAGGGCTCGAGCAGCACGCTCACCGTCGACGTCGAATCGACGGGCGACGGTTGTTTCCGCGTCAGCTCGCTACCGGTCGAGATCGGTGGCGGCCCTGGCGTTACCTACCCGGTGACCATCAGCGTCAAGAGCGCGGACGGAAAGCTGGACGGAACGTATCCAGGCACAGTCGTCGTTACCGGCAGCGGTAGCGCCCGGAGCGTGACGGCTTCGGCGTACCTGCAGCTGAGCGTGGACGACGTGGCCAAGAGCGGCTTCAGCGACGTCAGCGTCCCGACCGACTCGGATGGGCTTCGGGTGCAGATCGAGTCGAAGCTCGCCGGCGGCGTCGGATCCGGCAGCGTGCAGCTGTTCAGTCTCTCGAATCCGCCGTGCTTGACCGATCCGCAGCCGCCCATGCCGACGCCGGGCGGTGGCGCTTCGGCACCGGGCTGCGCCGGTCAGACCCTGACCCGACTGGAAGCGGCCACGTTTTGAAATCAGGCGCGGACGGCGGACCAAAGCCGTTCGCGTAACGCTTTGGCCGGGCGCCGGTAACGCTGAGTCAGCCACGCCACGGACCAAAGGCTGAGCGCCATCACGCCGTAGAGCGCCAAAAACGCCGGCAGCGTCTGGCCTTCGAACCATTCGTCCAACACGAATGCGATCAGCGCCACGTGCGCGACGTACAGCAACAACGACGAGCGCCCCAGCACTACCAGCCACGACAACGAGAAGCGCCGTTCGAGCTTGTCGAACAGCGCGAGCATGAGCAAGACGGCGCCAAACGCGACCGCCAAGTATTGAGGGCTTGGCGGATAGAACAGCTCGCTGTAACCGTCGCGGGTGACGAGCGCGGGCGGTGCCCACCACCATGCCAGCGCGCCGACGGTCACGAGCGCGCCGCCCAGCGGCACCAGCCAGGGCCGCCGCGCATCGGCCAGCGGCTCTAGGCGACCCACGACGCCTCCCAACAACGCCAACCCCAGCCACGGAAATACCGGGAACCAACCGTCGACCAACAAGCGTCGCCACGCGGGCCAGGGATAGGCAAGCCGATCCGGCAGCAACGGGCCGTAGCCCACCGCGCGATGGAGCCACGGCGTGAGCAGGACGATGCCGGTCGCGATCAACAAGTGCGCGCGCAGCGGTAGTCGCGAGCACAAGCCGGCGATGGGCAGAGCCAACCCGAGCAAATAGAGCACGTCGAAGGTTTCGAACGGATCGATTCCCCAGCACAAAAGATCGATGCCCGCCGCCAGCAGCAGCAGCAACGCCGAGCGCTTGAGCAGCCGATTGAGCGGCGCCGGCTTGCTCGACAGGCTGGTCATCATGCCTGCCAACAGCACGAAGGTGGGCGCGGCGAAGCTGCCGTAGACGCGCAGCCACATGGGGTGCGGCGGGCGCAGGCACGGCCCCGCCAGGTTGGCCGCGAACATGGTGACGATGGCGGCCCCGCGCAGGGCGTCGATGGCGTGCAGCCGCTGCCGCGTCTTGGGCTTGTCGCTTCCGGGGCTCATGGCTGGGCAGTGATAGCGCGCCGCACGGCGGCGAGCGGAGCCGAGTCGGACAATTGGACGGCACCTTGGGCGTCGCGATTCACCCCGAGTGCGACGAAAAGCGCCTGCAGATCGAAGTTGCTGCCGCGTTGGCCATGCTGGCGCATGATCGGCTCCAATGTCGGAGCGCCCAGCGCGTGGTCCACCGCGCCGATGGCCTCTTGCAGCGACCAGACCTCGCACGCATTGCCGCCCGCTTCGCGCAACGCGCGTAGTCCGACCTCCAGCCCGCGCTTGGGGTCGCGCTGGCGTGCGGCCACGTCCGCGACCAGGCAAGCGATGGCGCCGCCCCAATAGATGCCGCGAAAGTCATCGGCCTTCTCCAGGCCGAGCTCGGTGAACGCCGGTAGACCTTGAGGCATCGACTTCGACAGCTCGCTCCAGAGCTCCACTTCGGTATAGAGGCCGGCTCGCACGCGGATGATGGGCTCGTAGTACGTGGCGAGCCCTTCATCCAACCACTTTCCCTCGTGGAAGAAGCTCGGGAAGCCGAGGTGAAACAGCTCGTGGACCAAGATCCAGTCTGAATACAGGGCTTTGCGCGTGGCGTGCTGGCCCAGCAGTAGAGCCACGCCCGGCTCACTTTCCGGCAGGACTTTTCCGAACACGACCGAATCACGCCCGGGGGTTGGAATGAGTGTGACACTAGCGCGCGGTACCGGGAACGCGCCGTAGAAGTCGTGGACCGCCTTGGCCGAGGTCGCGATCCAATCGTTCACGTCGTCGAACGATTGGTCGAGCGCGCCGTCCAGCGCCGTCACTTCCAGGCGCGCGCCGTCGATGTCGAGCGTGCGCTGCGTGAGCTGACCGAACGCAAAGTAGGTGGCGACTGGGATCTCGTGCGCCATCAAATGATAGCTGCCCGCCGC
>Ga0207667_10000603_pt1 | contig 46518 bp, 38 predicted proteins | sample KBSCornC52_FD_184301 | JGI IMG/M metagenome (GOLD analysis project Ga0207667, IMG submission 184301) | Corn rhizosphere microbial communities from Kellogg Biological Station, Michigan, USA - KBS Corn C5-2 (SPAdes) (version 2) | ecosystem: Host-associated > Plants > Roots > Rhizosphere > Soil ... | reverse complement strand
CGATCGCGAGACGATCCGTTCCTGGCCCGAGCCACGGCTGCGGGCGAGGAAGGTGGTGATCCGCAAGGGCCGCGAAAATTATTTGTGCCTGCTCAACCTGGAGGATGCGCTGCAAGGTGGCTTCACCGGGCGTGCAGCCATCCTCGCGCAGCTTGTCGCCCGCTGGGCAGCCTATACGCGCGATGGCGACATGATCGGCGGTGACTTGCCGGGCTGGCTCCCCTCGCTCTTCCGGCGCGCGGGATCGATGGCGCTGACCGATCGGCGGGGCGAGTGCGTTTACGCAGGCTGTCCGCACTACCGCAAATGCTTCATCGAGCGCTCGAACCGGGCGGCGCGCGATGCCGATATCGTCATCGCCAATCACGCATTGGTAATGATCCTGTCGCAGCGCGGGCAAGAGGAAGCCGGCGCATTGTCGCGGCTGGTCTTCGACGAAGGCCATCATCTGTTCGATGCGGCGGATGCCACGTTCGCGATCGGCCTGACCGGTCAGGAACTGATCGAGTTGCGCCGCTGGATTCTCGGTCCCGAAAAGAAGGCAAGGGGCCGAAGGCGCGGGCTTGCGGCGCGGCTCTCCGACGTGGCGTCTTACGATCAGGCTGGCGACGAAGCGATCGCCGAGGCAGCCAAGGCGGCGCAGGAACTGCCGAGCGACGGCTGGCTCGGGCGGATCGCCGAGGGGCTGACCCTCAATGCGATCGAACGCCTGCTCGCTGCCGCGCGCGCGACGGTCTATGCGCGGGCCACCGCTCAGGATGCCGGCTTCGGCCTCGAGACGGAGGCTGCGGAACTGGATGGCGCGTTCATGGCAGCGGTGACACCTGCGATCGAGGCGCTGGAAACTCTGCTGCGCCCGCTCACGCGGCTCAGCCAGCGGCTCGAAGCAGTCGTCGAGGACGCACCCGATTGGCTCGACGGGCAGGCGCGGGCACGCGTCGAGGGCGCGATCGCCGGACTCGGAGTGCGCTGCCGCCTCCTGACGGGTTTGATCGCCCTGCTGGGCAGGCTCGGCGGCCCCGCTGATCCGGATTTCGTCGATTGGCTCGCGGTCGATCGGGTCGAGGGGCGCGAATATGATGTCGGCATCCATCGCCGCTGGCTCGATCCCACCGTGCCGCTGGCCGAAACCGTGCTCAAGCCAGCGCACGGGGTCATCGTTACCTCGGCCACGCTGCGTGGCGCCGAGGATTGGGAAGCGGCCGAGGCACGAACCGGTGCGCGCCATCTCGATCAACGGATTGACCGTTTCGCTGCACCCAGCCCGTTCGACTATGGCCGACAGGCCGAAGTACTGATCGTCACCGATATCCGGCGCGGCGACATTGCCGGTCTTGCAGGCGCCTATGCGAAGCTGATCGAAGCCGCGCAGGGCGGCGCGCTGGGGCTGTTCAGCGCAATCCATCGGCTCAAAGCCGTGCACGCGCGTATCGCCGACCGGCTGGCGCATGAGAATTTGCCGCTCTACGCCCAGCATGTCGATCCGCTCGATACCGGCACGCTGATCGATATCTTCCGCGATGATCCCCACGCCTCGCTGCTGGGCACCGATGCGCTGCGGGACGGCGTCGATGTTCCCGGCCATTCCTTGCGGCTCGTGATCATGGAAGGCGTGCCGTGGCCGCGTCCCACCGTCCTCCACGCCGCGCGTCGGGCGGCAGGCGGGGGCGCTGCTCACGACGATCGCATCGTGCGGGCGCGGCTTGCGCAGGGATTCGGCCGGCTGATCCGGCGCGAGAGCGATCGCGGCCATTTCATCATCCTTTCGCCCGCGCTGCCTTCGCGGCTGCTCAACGCTTTCCCGGTCGGCGTGCCGATCCGGCGGGTTACGCTCTCGGAGGCAGCGGCTGCGGTTTCGGCCTTGTCCCAAGCGGGCGAGGTCATTTCGCAGTGCAGCGATTCGACACTTTTATCACAGGAGGCTTTAAGGCATCAGGAGCCGGATTGAATCGGAGAGGGCATGAAACGGCTCACCCTGTTGCGCCACGCGAAGTCAGGCTGGGACGATCCTGTCTCACGTGATTTCGATCGCCCCCTGAATACCCGCGGCAAGCGTGCATCAGAGGTGATCGGCCGCTGGCTGCACGATCATGATATCTCGTTCGATCTGATCGTCGGCTCGCCCGCGGTGCGGGTGGTGGAAACGATCGAGCATGTTGCCATCGGCTTAGGCGAGACGATGGCGCCCACCTGGGATAAGCGCGCCTACCTGGCATCCGCCTCGTCGCTGCTGGAGATTATTCACGGTACGCCTGACGCCGTCGAACGCCTGCTCCTCGTGGGCCATAATCCCGGGCTGGAGGATCTCGTGCTTATGCTGGTGCCCGACGAGGGCGATGGCGCGCGCGATGAGGTGGAAGAGAAATATCCGACGGCAAGCCTGGTCGCGATCGACTTCGAGACCGAGCACTGGGCGGAAATACAGGCCGGCAAAGGCAGGCTGATCTACTTCAAGCGCCCGCGCGACATCGATCCGGCGCTCGGCCCGGAGCCAGTCTAGGCGACGAGATCCGCCTCCAGCGCGGCGACAAGCCCGTCACGAATCGCACGCAGCTCCGTCAGAATCTCGGACGATGGCAGGGTCGATCGGGCCGCAGGCTGATCAACCGTTTCTGGCTGAGGCTGCCGTTGTGAAAGCAGCTTCTGAACGCCCTTGATCGTGTAGCCCTCGCGGTTGAGAAGCTGATCGATACGCGCCACCAGAGCCACATCTTCGGTCCGGTAATAGCGCCGATTGCCCGCACGTTGCAGCGGTCGAAGCTGCGAAAAGCGCGTTTCCCAATAGCGCAGGATATGCTGGGGAATCCCGAATTGATCGGAAACTTCGCTGATGGTTCTCAGCGCGCCTTCTGCCTTTCCCGAAGAATCGGCCATTTCCGATCAATATCCTATTTTGCCTTGGCGATCGTGTCCCGGAGGAGCTGCGAGGCGCGGAAGGTGAGCACCCGCCTCGGCGCGATCGGAACTTCGATCCCGGTTTTGGGATTGCGGCCGACGCGCTGGCCTTTGTCGCGCAAGATGAAACTGCCGAATCCGGAAATCTTCACATTCTCGCCATTCTGCAAAGCATCGCTCATATTGTTCAAGATCTGCTCGATGATCGCGGAAGAATCGGCGCGCGACAAACCAACCTGCCGATGAACCGCTTCTGCCAGATCCGCTCGGGTCAACGTTCCTTCCGCCATATACGTAACCGCCCCCAATTACATCACTGTAACAATCAATAACCTTACGGCTTGATCTAGGCTAGTAAATTAACCAATTTCAGATGCGGATGGCTGCTGCGCCCCAGGTAAAGCCCCCCCCCATCGCCTCCAGCACCACCAGATCACCCAGCTTGATGCGCCCGTCCTTAACGGCAGTATCGAACGCCAACGGCACGGAAGCGGCGGATGTGTTGGCGTGCTCATCCACCGTGATCACGACCTTTGATGGGTCGAGTCCAAGCTTCCTGGCGGTCGCATCGAGGATGCGTCGATTGGCTTGATGGGGAACGACCCAATCGACATCGGCTGCTGTGAGGTGCGCTTTTTCAAGCACTTCCGTCATCACTTTGGAAAGATTGGTGACGGCATGCTTGAATACTTCGGGCCCCTTCATGCGGAGCTTGCCGACCGTGCCAGTGGTCGATGGCCCGCCGTCGACGAAGAGCAGTTGGTTGTGACGGCCATCGGCATGCAGGCTGACCGACAAGATGCCCCTGGGCGGCGCGCCTGCGCTGTCATCGACCTTGAGCACCATCGCGCCGGCGCCATCTCCGAACAGGACACAAGTGCCGCGATCCTCCCAATCCAGGATGCGGCTGAATGTCTCGGCGCCGATCACGAGCGCGACTTTCGCGGTACCGCCGCGCATCATGCTTTCGGCAACGGACAGCGCGTAAAGAAAGCCCGAGCAGACCGCCGCGACATCGAATGCGACGCAGTCCGCAATTCCAAGCGCCGCCTGCACGATGGTTGCTGAGGCAGGGAAGGTCTGATCCGGCGTAGCAGTCGCCAGCACGATCAGCCCGACCTCTGCCGGCTCGACTCCGGCAGCCGCCAGCGCGCGTCGCGCCGACTCGGTCGCCAGGCTCGCGGTCGTTTCACCTTCTCCGGCGATATGCCGCCACCGGATGCCGGTGCGCTCCACAATCCATTCGTCGGAGGTCTCGACGGTCTCAGCCAGCTCCTGATTGGAGACTCGTCTCCGGGGCAGCGCCGAACCGCTGCCAGCGACCACGATCCGGGGCGTCACGCGACTGATCCGGCGGCGACCGTATCGCTCGCGCGGTGACCCCGGATCTGATCGAGATCCTCGGTGATGCGACGCGTCACATCATTGCTGACCAGCTTGGACGCCACCTCGATGGCATTGCCGACACCCGAGACATTGGCGCCGCCATGGCTTTTGACGACGATGCCGTTGAGTCCCAGAAAGACCGCTCCATTATGATTGTTCGGATCGAGATGGACTTTGAGCAGCGCGAATGCGGGGCGGGATAACAGGAACCCGGCCTTGGATCGCAGCGAACTTGTAAAGGCGCGCTGCAGCAGATCCGTGATGAAGCGCGCCGTGCCTTCGATCGACTTGAGCGCGATGTTACCGGAGAAGCCGTCGGTAACGACTACGTCGGCCTCGCCACTTTCTATTCGGTTGGCTTCGATGAACCCGTCGAACCGCATATGGAGATGATTCGCGGCGCGAAGTTCGGCAGCGGCGACCCGCAGCTCGTCGGTGCCCTTCAATTCTTCCGTGCCGATATTGAGCAGGGAAACCCGCGGCACCTCCACGCCGATGACGCTGCGCGCATAAGCAGCGCCCATGATCGCGAACTCAACGAGGTTCTTGGCTTCGCATTCGGTATTGGCGCCCAGATCAAGCATGATCACGTCATTATTGCCCAAGGTCGGGAGCAAGGCCGCCAATGCGGGCCGATCGATCCCCGACATGGTCCGCAGCGCCAGCTTGGACATCGCCATCAGTGCGCCCGTATTGCCTCCGGATACAGCGGCATCGGCGGCACCCTCTTTCACGCGGGCGATGGCGATTCCCATGGAAGTCGTTTTCGCGCGCCGGAGCGCCTGCGCAGGCCTATCCTCACCCGAGACGACGTCAGGCGCGTGAATGACCTTGCACGCCGTTGCCAGCGAAGGATGAGCAGTCAGCTCCGCGCCGATTGCCGCTTCGTCGCCGACAAGATCAAAGCGCAGCGCAGGATTGCGCTGGAGTGCGAGCGCCGCACCCGCGACCATAACAGACGGGCCGCCGTCTCCTCCCATCGCATCGATCGCGATGCAAGGAGCTGAACCGGCGGCGTTCGGCGGTTCTCCGCCCCGGTTAGGCCTCGACGGAAACGATTTCACGGCCATTGTAATGACCGCAAGCGCTGCACAGATGGTGAGGCCGCTTCAGTTCGCCGCAATTGGAGCATTCCTGAAACGCCTCAGCCGCAAGCGCATGATGGCTGCGCCGCATATTCCGCCGGGACGGCGAAGTTTTTCTCTTGGGGACGGCCATGTCGCCACCTGTTCCATTCTGTTAAAACGAATAACGACGAGCTTTGCCGCATCACACCGGCGACACCTGAGTGCCGCCGAGCCAGCGGCCGGGCTCGTCGCGAGTGGCTGAGGCCTATAGCGATTTTCAGGCGCGTTGCAAGTCTGCGCCGTTCATGCTTTTGCATTGGGCGTCCGCAATCGCGAGGAAGCCCGTTGATGTTGCCAATCACGCTCACCATGGCCGCGGCGGCCGCTTTCGTCCATATCTGGCTTTCAGTACGCTGCAGCATGGTCCGGCGGCGTGAGAATATCCTGATCGGCGACGGCGGAAATATCGTGATGGCGGTGCGGATGCGGGCGCATGCGAATTTCGCGGAAAATACGCCGCTGTTCCTGATCCTGCTTGGCCTTACCGAACTGGCGGGCAGTTCCGGCCGTTGGCTCTGGTGCGTTGGCATCGCATTCATTCTGGCCCGAGTTTCCCACGCGCTGGGAATGGACAGGAACACGCCGAACCTGCTGCGCGTTTTCGGAATGGCTGTCAGCATGGCCGTGCTGATCATTCTCGCAATCTCCGCGATCAGGCTCGCCTACGAGGCGGGCCAGCCCGTGGTGATCGGTTAGGCTTTCAACGCGCGGTCGCCCACGAAAGGGTTGGTAGCCCGCTCGTGGCCGAAGGTGGACATCGGGCCGTGGCCCGGCACGAACGCGGTTTCCGGGCCAAGCGGCCACAGCCGCCGCGTGATCGACGCGATCAGATCATCGAGATTGCCGCGCGGAAAATCGGTGCGGCCGATCGAACCTTGAAACAACACGTCGCCCACCAACGCGAGCTTGGATGGCGCATGATAGAAGATCACATGGCCGGGCGTATGGCCGGGGCAGTGATGGACGTCGAGTTCCAGCTCGCCCACCCTGACGCTATCGCCTTCTTCCAGCCAGCGATCGGGTTCGAACGGCTGCCCGGCGATGCCGAAGCTGGCGCCATCCTGCCCAAGCCGTTCGATCCAGAAAAGATCGTCGCGATGCGGGCCCTCGATGGGCACACCGAGTTCGCCGGCAAATATCCCCGTACCTCCGCAATGATCGATGTGACCGTGCGTCACGAGCAGTTTTTCGATCGTGACACCGTGCTGGGCGGCCGCATTCTTGAGCCGGTCGAGATCGCCGCCAGCATCGACGAATGCACCCTTCATGGTCTTGGTGCACCATAAAAGGGTGCAATTCTGCTGAAAGGCTGTGACGGGAATGATCACCGCCTTGAGCGATGGCTGGCTCTCGCTGGTCATGCGGCAGGAAATGGCAACTCACGCGCGGACTTGCAACGGCGCATCGTTAGCCTGATAGGCATGCGACATTGGGTGTCTGCCCCGCAGCGCTCGATCAGGCGGAGCGGGAGCCCAGAAGTTGGATCGGCGTTGCGGTTCATTCGTTGCCCTACGGTAAACGGAGGAAAGTTTTGGCGAGAGCACGTTCGTGACGACCGAAAACCAGCCTTTCGATCTCATCGAAACCATGAAGTTCGATGCCAATGAGGGGTTGATCGAGCTGGAACGCCACGTTGCCAGGCTCAAAGCGAGCGCCACCGCGCTTGGTTTCGCGTTCGATCGCCACGCGCTTCGTAATGATCTGCAAGCCGCAACATTCCGGCTGCGCGAGGATGGCCGGGTGCGCGTGCGGCTTTCCCCAAGCGGCGCGACCGCGATCGAAGTGCGCGAGCTGCCGCCAAGCCCTTCATGCGCCACGGTCGCGCTGGCTCACATGCCGCTCCGCGCCGACGATTTCCGATTATGTCATAAGACAAGCGATCGCGGCTTCTACGATGAGGCGCGAGAGACGGCCGCAACCTTCGAGGTCGTCTTCCTGGACGAAGAGGGTTTTCTGACCGAAGGGAGCTTCACCAACATCTTCGTCGAGCGCGATGGCATGCTGCTGACGCCGCCGCTGTCACGCGGCCTGCTGCCCGGCATCCTGCGCGCCAAGCTGATCGAGGACGGCCGCGCCGTCGAGCAGGATCTGCGTCCCGCCGACCTCGCGGGCGGCTTCTTCATCGGCAATGCCTTACGCGGGCTGCTCGCCGCACAGCTGGTTGCAGGAGCATAGGCGCCCGGTCTATAGGCCGCCCGCCTCCAGCAGAAGGGTCAACAATGGGCATCACCTCCGCCGCGCTTGACAGGATCAAGCCGTCTCCCACGCTCGCCATGACAAGCCGCGTGATCGAGCTGAAAGCGAAGGGCATTGACGTCATCGGGCTCAGTGCGGGCGAGCCGGACTTCGATACGCCCAACTTCGTGAAGGAGGCTGCGATCGAGGCCATCCGCAAAGGGCAGACCAAATATACCAATGTCGATGGCACCGCCGAACTCAAAGCCGCGATCGCGAACAAGTTCAAACGCGATAACGCGCTTTCCTACGAACCGGGCCAAATCAGCGTCAACGTCGGCGGCAAGCATACCCTGTTCAATGCTCTGGTCGCCACGATCGACGCTGGCGATGAGGTAATCATCCCGGCGCCTTACTGGGTAAGCTATCCGGACATTGTGAATTTCGCGAACGGAACCCCCGTCTTCATCAAGGCCGGGGCCGGCCAGAATTACAAGATCACCGCCGAACAGCTCGACGCCGCGATCACGCCCAAAACCAAGTGGTTGATCCTGAACTCCCCGTCGAATCCCACCGGGGCGGCCTACACCGAAGCTGAACTCAAATCCCTCGGCGAGGTGCTGCTGCGCCATCCGCATGTCTGGGTGATGGCGGACGATATGTACGAACATATCGTCTATGACGATTTCAAGTTCACGACCATCGCCCAGGTCTGCCCCGAGCTTTACGAGCGGACGCTGACCGTGAACGGCTGCTCCAAAGCCTATGCAATGACCGGCTGGCGGATCGGCTTTGCCGGCGGCCCGCAGCCGCTGATCAAGGCGATGTCGAAGCTGCAATCGCAATCCACGTCCAACCCCTGTTCGATTGCGCAGGCAGCGGCCACCGCGGCTCTCAACGGCCCGCAGGATTTCCTCCAGGAGCGCAACGCCGCCTTCCAGCGGCGTCGCGATCTCGTCATTTCGATGCTCAATCAAATCAACGGCTTCCACTGCCCGCGCCCGGAAGGCGCTTTCTATGTCTATCCCGATGTTTCGGGCGTGATCGGCAAATCCACGCCGGCCGGCAAAACCATCGGCAACGATGCGGACCTGATCGACTATCTGCTCGACGAAGGCAGGGTCGCCGCGGTGCATGGCGCCGCGTTCGGGCTCGAACCGGCCTTCCGGATCAGTTACGCAACGTCGGAAACAATCCTCACCGAGGCCTGCAATCGCATCCAGTCGGCGGTCAACGCCCTGCGCTGATTTGCATTGATGACCGGCATTGGTTAACTTGTCCGTTCCCGGGGGCGGAGAAGAGCGATGAAAGTCAATGTGCCCGCGGTATTCGGTTGCGTTGCCTTGCTGTTTGCGTTCGCCATGGCTGCCACGCGCAGTTCGGCGCTGATGGTCGACCGGGCAGTGGAGTTGCCGGCGCCGAGCGAAGTCAGCCCGCCCGCTCAGGGGCTTCAGAGCGTGGTCTTTGCCGGCGGCTGCTTCTGGGGCGTGCAAGGCGTGTTCGCGCATGTCAAAGGCGTCAAGAGCGCGGTGGCGGGCTATGCGGGCGGTGCTGCGCGGACGGCGCGCTATGACCTCGTAAGCACCGGAACGACCGGGCATGCCGAAGCCGTGCGCGTCATCTATGATCCGGCGCAGGTGGATTATTCAACGCTGCTGCGGATGTTCTTTTCGGTGGTCGCCGATCCAACATCATTGAATTATCAGGGCCCCGATCAAGGCCCGCAATATCGGACGGCCATCTTCCCGACCACCGACGCGCAGCGCGCAATCACGCGACGCTATATCGAGGAGCTCAATCGTTCGAAGATCTGGTCGAAGCCAATCGTGACCCGCATCGAGGCAGGTTCCTTTTATCCCGCCGAAGCCTATCATCAGAATTATCTGACCCGGCATCCGGATGCGCCCTATATCCGCATCAACGATCTGCCGAAGGTCACCGCCCTCAAGCGGCTTTTCCCGTCCTATTACCGGTCGCAACCCGCCTTGGTAAGCTGAGCGCTCGGCAGCAGAGCACCAAGGTCGTCGTTCCGGAAATGCTGGAGCCGAGGTGGAATCGAATTGATGACGTAGTGGATTGATATTACTCTATAATTTCTCTCGAAATTTGAGCCGTTCCATCAATCGGTCCATCAGAAAAAATTCGAAAAGGGTTCAATCCTAAAGCAGGAATCGATAGCGCTTTGAAAGGCTTCTCGCGGCGCAAATGTCAAAAGCGCATAAGTGCTGCGACCACTCATCTGTTGCGCTTGCCGGTAATCGTCGCGCCAAGCTCGGTAAAGGCGGCAACCCGACCATAGGAGCCGTCATAGCCAAGGCTCACCAGATCGGCGTGCAACTGCTTGATCGCCCGCTTTTGATTACGCGGCCTGCCCATCTCCCGTTTCAGCCGCCGGTCCATTCTTCACCATATGGCGGCCCGTTCACCATGCGCCGACCAGAGCAGCCGCAACCGCAACACGCATCAATATTGCTGACGCTTTCGCATGCCTACCAACTGGTGTGGCCGCCGTCCGCGGCGATGACCGATCCCGTCATGAACGAAGATTCGTCCGACGCGAGGTGCAGGATCGTTTTTTCGCGGTCTCGGTAGGGTGGGCAAAGCGCTTGAGGTGCTAGCGACCGGTCAACTTGGCCAGTCGCTTCCTGCCGTATCTCCCGAACCGCTGCTTGATCCTGCCCATATAAAGCCTCCCCGCGCTCGACAAAGGCATTCGGTCGATAGTCTTGCATCCATACAATGCGATGGCGGTTTGGCGCGCCCTGCTGCAAGGGCGGCAAGACCGACAACAGCCTTGCGGGGAGAAGCATGTTCGAACCCTTCCCTGGAAACTACGTCTGGAACCTCGGCATCAACCTCGCCCTGATCGCGGGCGGCAATCATGGCGAGCTGGACGCGGTGTGCCGCCCGGTTCGCGAAGCCGCCAGGGCAGGAGCCGACGCAGGGTCTGCCATGCTATTCGACAGCTGGATCGCGGTGGCCGATCAGGTCACCCGCAATGCCGAACGGGACGAGGCCGAGGGCTTTCTTTTGTCTGCCGGTGCCAAGTTCCTGCGCGCATCGGGCTATTACCTCGGCGCCGAACGCCTGCAGAGCCGCGACTACGCACCGCGCTGGGTGGCCTACGACAAGGGTCTCGAACTTTACCACAAGGGCTGCGCCCTGCGCGGCCTGCATGTCGACAAGGTCGAGATTCCCTACGAAGGATCGAGCTACCCCGCGATCTTCGTCCACGATGGCAGCGGCACGCCGCGCCCTACGCTGGTTTCGGTCAACGGTCTCGATTCGATGAAAGAACAGGTCGCCATGGCGGGCCACGGCGCGGTCAATCTCGAGCGCGGGATGAATACACTGTTCCTCGACCAGCCCGGAACCGGCGAGGCGATCCGCAAGCGCAACCTGCCCGCCGTCTTCGCTGCCGAACGCTGGGGCAGCCCGGCCTTCGACTTTCTGCTGACCCGCAGCGATGTGAACCATTCGAAGATCGGCATCTTCGGCCTTTCGTTCGGCGGCTATCACGCCCCGCGCATTGCCGCCAACGATCCCCGCTATGCCCTGTGCGCGGTGATGGGCGCCAACCACGTCTGGGGCCAGCGCCAGCGCGAACGAGTCGCCAACGAGGGCGAGAACCCCGTGCCGCACTACTGGGACCACGTCATGTGGGTTTTCGGCATCGACGATCGCGATACCTTCCTCGAATATGCCGACCGGATCACGCTCGACGGACAGGTCGAGAAGATCCGGGTGCCGTTCCTCATCACCCACGGCGAGAACGACCGCCAGATTCCCGCCTACAATGCACAGATGAGCTACGATCAGGCGGTGAACAGCCCCAAACGCACTCTGCGCATGTTCACGAAGAACGACTTCGAGGTCGAACATTGCGGGGCCGACAATGGCACCGGCATGCGCGACTACATCGCCGACTGGTGCGCGCAGACCTTCGCGGAGATGGACTGACTGACATGGCCGATTTCACCTTCCATCACGGCGGCGTCTCGGTCCCCTCGCTTGACGAGGCGATCAACTGGTACGGTCGCGTGCTGGGGTTCGAACTGGAGCGGCGCTTCTACATCGAGGCCGCGCGCAGCCACACCGCCATGGTGCGCAAGGGACCTTTGCGTTTCGAACTGTTCGAGGTGGAAGGCGCTGCGCCGCTACCCGAGGAACGCCGCCGCCCTCCTGCCGACGTCAGGACGCACGGCAACAAGCATGTCGCATTCCGCATCGCCGATCTCGACGCCTTCCTCGGCGAGATGGCCGAAAAGCAGGCGGATGTCGCCTTTGTCGTGCGCGAAGCCTTCGGCAAGGGCTGCTTTATCCGTGATTGTGCGGGCAACCTGATTGAGTTCGTCGAAGAGGCAGGCGACTAGCACCACCGCTTGCGGGCGCACGCTGGGCGAGGCATCTACGCAGGGACATTCCCTCAGGAGCCCGCGCCTGCCAGCCTCACCTTCTCTGAAACAGCCTGGCGCGAAACAGCGCGCGGCCGATGCCCGCTGCGCGGCGATGATTGCGCACGCTCGCGCGCTGATTGCCGAGCATGGCATCGAGGGCCTCAGCGTCAACGAGGTGGTGCGGCTTGCGGGCGGATCGAAAGCAACTTTGGCCAAATACTTCGGGGATCGCAGCGGCCTGATCGCTGCCGCCATTGCCGAAGAAGCGCGTGAAGCTATGGTCGCGCTGCACCTCCAGCGCGATGGCCTTGCCTCGGGATCGCTGGCCGAAAGTCTGCGCGTCCTGCTGACGGGCGTTTTGCGCTTCTATCTGCAGCCTGGCTCACTCGCGCTTTACCGTGCGGTGGTGGCGATGGGCGCCCAGGACCGTTCGGTTGCCGCAGCGCTCTACGATCACGGCCACCGCGAGATTGTCGAAGCCGTCGCGGTTGTGCTGCGTGCCTACGCAAAGGCTGATGGCGAAAAGGACGAACTCCTGCGCGATTTGGCAGAGCAGATGGTTCATGCGATCCGCGCGGGATTGCACGAACAGGCCCTGCTCGGCCTGATCATCCTCCCCCTGCCCGAACAGGCCATTGCCGGAAGGATCGAAAACACGCTCGCGCTTGTGCTTCCCGGTGTGGAGGCCGCGCTGCACGCTTGACCAATCGACCGACCAATAATATGTACTGATGGTACACATACAATCGGAAGAGGCTGTCATGAACTTTCTGCGCAATGCCTGGTACATGGCCGGTTGGGCGGACGAGATCGGGGAGGGGGGGCTCGCGCGCCGCCTGATCGGCAAGCCGGTGTTCCTCTATCGTCGTACAGATGGCGGCATCGCCGCGCTGCTTGACCGCTGCCCGCATCGCTTCGCTCCGCTTTCCATGGGCATGCGCGATGGCGATATGGTGGTCTGCGGCTACCACGGGCTCGCCTTTTCGGCCGAGGGCAGATGTGTGCGCAATCCGTTCGGCCCCCGCATTCCGGCAGGCTCGGGCATCCCTGCCTTCGCCGTGGAAGAACGGGACGGCATCGCCTGGCTCTGGGGCGGCGCTCCCGCAGAAGCCGATCCCGCGCTCATCCCCGATTTCGCCTTCGTGCCCGACAGCCCGCATAGCCGCACCGTGCGCGGCTACACCCTGATGCAGGCGAATTACGAATACGGAACCGACAACCTGCTGGACCTTTCACACATCGAATTCGTGCACAAGGGCACCTTTGCCGGACAGGGCGTGATCTTCGCGGGGGAACATTCAGTCACGCTTGAAGGTGACACACTCCATTCCAACTGGTGGATGCCCAACATTGCACCGCCATCGGTGGCCCACGGCCTGTACCCGCCCGAGGCGAAGGTCGATCACTGGCTCGACATGCGCTGGAACGCGCCCGCCTCGATGCGGCTTCACGTCGGCGTTGCGCCGCACGGTGCCGGCCGTGAGGCCGGCTTCCAGCTGCCACAGGCCCACATCCTCACGCCAGCGGATGCGCACACGTCGCACTACTTCTGGTCGACCACGCGCTACAACGATCTCGACAACCCGCGAGTCGACGCCATGCTCGAGGCGCTGTTCGGCGAAGCTTTCGATGTCGAAGACAAGCCAATGATCGAAGCCGCCTATGGCAACGTGCGCGATAATCTCGATGCGGGCGGCGATTTCTGGAAGGAGAAGCCGCTCTCGCTCGGCATAGACCAGGGCGGCTCCCGCGCAAGGCGCATCATCGAACGGCTTCTGACACAGGAGCAGTCAACAGCCTGACCCGCTGTATCCAAGCGGCCAATAACGCGAAATTCCCGTTTCGATTGGACAGCGTCCTGTCCCGCCGCCAGACCGGCAGAATCGGATCCGCGACGCTGCCTGAGAGAGCTGCGCGCAAATGGGAGGAAAGCAGCGACCGGGGCCCCGCTCAGATGGCCTGCTCGTCCTCGGCGGTCAGCTTTGCCAAATCGCCGTCGATCTGCTGCTTGCCTGGCTTTGCCCGGCGGAACGGCTCGAAGCTCGTGCGGTCCTGATCGAACGCCATATCCCACGGGATGTCGTCGCCCCGGAAAATTGCAGGAGCATTGGCCGACCACAGCAGCGATCCGAACTTGAAGTCCCAGGCCCGCGGCACCCAGTTGTCATCGAGGTAATCGGTATCGGCGTGATACTCGGCCTCGCCCGCATGGCCCGGAATTTCGCAGTAATAGTAGATTGCGCTGGAGATGCGGTGGCGGGAGATGCCGCCGCTGGTGTTCATCGTGGTGTTTTTCCAGCCCTTGCTGTCCATGATGTTCGCGCCGAGCATGACCTCGTCGATGTCGTCCACCCCGAACGCGATGTGCATGAACCTGAAGTGGTCCGGCGCAATCGGCAGATCGCAGTTTACCCAGAAGATCGAATGGTGCTCGTACGTTCCGCCTGACCGGGCAAAGATGCCCGTGCCCTTCGAATGGTCCACATACCGAAAGCCCATGTGGCGCTCGTAGAACTCGAAGCTGCCGACATAGTCGGGGCTGAAGAACACCACGTGGTTGATCGTCTTGGGAATGGCCTTGCGCCGCCAGATGCGATGCTGGTTGAAACGCGGCCGGCTTGACGGGGTGTTGACCGGGCTCGCCTCGGAAACCACGGCCCGCTTATCCCACACCCGCAGCGCAATGGGCTGGCCATCAGGGCACAGGCACCGCACAGTGCCCTCGGCATCGCGCCGGACCGTTACCTCCGTCGCGAGGCTTGCGGCGATCCTGTCGAGATTCCCGGCGCAATCCACGCCCCACACGGTCTCCTTCACCCCGTCGCCGGGGAACGGGTCAGGCGAAGGCAGGCGCGCATCGCCGTGGCGCAACAGGATCACACGGCTGCCCGAAGCCAGACGGAACACGCTCTCGTCTTCACCACTGCTTTCCAGCGGCAGGCCGAAGTCGGTCCAGAAGCGAGTGTGCTCGGCAAGGTCGGCCACGCCGAAAACCACGCTCTCGACCCCGAGTACGGCAGCAATGCTGGCGAGGCAGGATTGTTGGGCGGACATGGTTCTCTCCGAAATCGTCTCAGGCTGCCGTCATGCCCAATGTCGCTGCCCTGCGGAAACCGATCTTTCCGCAAGGCAGCTATCGACAGTCTGGATGCATGCACCTCGCGTTGCCCACGGCGCGGCCCTCCCCGCGACATCGAACTTCACGCCGAGGGGCGATGCCTGATCGCCTGGATGAGTGCCCCCCATTAGCCGCTCCGCGACGGCTTCGATTGCGCAAGGGACCGATTACCGCTGCGGGTGGTGCATGCGGTATTCGACCTCGATCTCGCCGCGATCGAGCGTGGAGGCGGTTTCGAGCGGCACCACGTTGGCATCGCGCACCGGTGCGGTTGCCGCTGCTGCAGCCTGAAACCTCTCAACCACCCAGCGAAGCGCACGGTCGTTGCTGTTGGCGATATTCCACTGCACGCTTTCGCGGATCGGCGGAATCGCGAAGGGAACCTCCCGCATGACCAGCGGCATTGATCGCACGACGATTTCCGCCATGCGCCGGTGCACCGTGGCAATGCGATTGGTCCCCGCGATCAGGCCGGGCAGCGAAAGGAACGTCGGCGCGACGACTTCGACCCGGCGCTGCTGCTTCTGGCGCCGCACGAACCAGTCCTCGAAAGCGGGAACGCGAGACTTGCCGAAGCGCGCCGAAACGTGGCCGAGGCGGAAGTAGAGTTCACGAGTCATCGGCTCGTGCATCGCGGGATTTTCGCGGGCGCCGACAACGACGTAGTCGTCCTCGAATAGAAGCAGGCTCGGATGATCTGGAGAGATTGCATAGTTGATCGTCAGCAGAAGATCGACATAGCCCCGGTCGATCGTTTCGATCGGGTTGTCGCTCATCGACTGTATCTCGAAGCGTATGTTCGGGGCGTCAGTCTCCAGAGTGGCCAGCACGCCTGTCAGCAAAACTTCGGTGGAGTAGTCCGAAGCCATGATCCGGATAAGACGATCTGCCGTAGAAGGATCGAACGGCGGGGCTACCGCGACGGTGGTGCGGATCTGTTCAAGCACCGCCCGGACCGGATCTATCAACTCTTCTGCCCGCGCGGTGAGGATCATGTTGCGCCCCTTCACCACCAGCAATTCGTCACCGAAATACTCGCGCAAGCGGCCCAGCGCGCTCGACGTGGCCGACTGCGAGAGGCACAACCGGTCGGCCGCAAGGCTAACGCTGCGCTCGGTCAGCAACGCATCGAGCGCCACGAGCAGATTGAGATCCAGCCGTCCGAATCGCATCGCCATCTCCGCTGCGCCTTCAGATAGCCTCGAGGGCGCTTGCCACGAGTGTAGCAAGGTCTCCGTCATGCGCAAAACCGGCACGCTCCGCGGCGGGAGTGGCGAGCGGCGGTTGCGTTGCGAAAGTCGCTTCGAGGGCTGGATCCGGCGCGTAGGAGACGAGGTCCGCCGGAACTGCGCATTGACGCGCAATTTCTGTCGCAAGATCACCCATCGCAATGCGCAGCGCGGGCAGCGTCACTACGCGGGTTGATGGCATAAGGGCAGAATCCAGCGTAAGCGCATGCGCGAAATTGCGTGCACACTGTCGCACCGATTGCACCCAGATCCTGCCCTGCGCTGAAACCGGGCAGGTAAATTCTTCGCCCGCCTTCAATGCGTGAAACAGGTCCGACATGAAAGCCGATTTCATGCCCGATGGCGCTTTGGGCCGCGCAAGGATGCCGGGCAGCCGCACGCTCACCCCGTCGAGCAGCCCGCGATTGGAAAACATCGCCACCGCATCTTCCATCATCGCCTTGTGCCCGCCGTAGATCATCTTCGGCGAAGGCGGCGTGGCATCGTCCACCAGTGGCGGCAGCGGATCGCCGAACACGGCAATCGAGCTGGCATAGACGACGCGCAGGCCGCGATTGACCGCCGCGGCCTCCAGCAGCAGGTCATACATCGCGTCGATATTGATCCGGCGCGAGGCTGCCGGATCGGCCTCCGCCGCGCCGCCCGGCACGGTGGCGAGATGGATCAGCGCATCGCATCCGCCGTGCAGCGCCTCCGCCCGTACCGCTCGCTCGCCGAGGTCACCGATCACGGCCTGCGCGTCCTCGGGAATGCCGCCTTCCGCGCTATCGATCCCCGTCACCGCATGACCGGCACCTGTGAGCAGGCGGACCAGCTCTCGTCCGACAAACCCGCCGGCACCAGTCACGACAACGTTCACGTCAGCAAGTCCTCAGAAGTTGCCCGACAGGCGCAGCCCATAGGTGCGTGGCGCCGAGAAGTGGCCCACAGCCACACCGATCGGCGAGGCTTGCGGTGCAAGGTTGCGGCGCTTGCCCTCGATGTTGCGCACAAAGCCGGTCAGCGCCCAGCCACCATCCGCTGTCCGCAGGGTCAGCGAGGCGTCGGTCGTCCAGTAGGCCGGGATCTTCTCGAAAGCGAGGTATTCGAACCCGCCCCACTGGTGGTCGCGCCAGGCGGTATCGATATTGGCCACCAGCTCCAGCCTGTCGCCCAGCGGCACCACTTGCTCGGCTCCCAGATTCACCGTCCATTTGGGCGAATAGAGCAGCGGATTGCCCGAACAGTTGAAGTCCTTGACCGGCGCGCCGCCAGCTATGCCGCCGGTAAAGGTGAACGGACAGGCAAAGTTGTCGCGCGGGGCGGCAGTGAACAGGTGCAGGTTATCGTACCTGGTGTCGAGGTATTGCACCTTGGCGTTGAGCGTGGTGCCATGCGTCGGCTTCACCAGCAGGTCGGCATCGAGCCCCTTGATCGTGGCCCGCCCAGCGTTTTCGCTCGAGTTGATCAGGGTGCCCGAGGTGTCCACCGTGAAGTAGGTGATCTGCTGGTCACGATACTTCCAGAGGAAGGCTTCGAGGTTCAGCTGCACCCGGTTGTCGAAGAAGCGGTTCTTGGACCCGATGGTGTAGGCGGTGATGAACTCAGGCTTGTAGCGGGTACGGCTCTCGCTCATCTGCAGGCCGCCCGCGCGATAGCCGGTCTCCACCGTCGCATAGAGCAGGTTGTGGTCGGTCACGTCGAATTCCGCCGAAGCCTTCCACGTCACGCGCGAGAAGCCGAGCGTATCCTGCACCGGGCTGTGCGTCTTGAGGATCGCGCCCACGCCGCTGAGCAAGGGGAAGACCTGCGGGTTGTTCTGGTTCGTGCTATTGGCGGCGATCCAGCCGTTTGTTCTCAGCCAGTTGACCGTATCGGCCGAGTTCAGGAAGTTCGGGTAATAGGGCACGTTGCCCGGCGTGGCGCAGCCGATCCCGAACGAGGCGGGCGGAGTCACCAATGCCGGCGGCAATCCGCCGCAGAACGTGATGAAGTTGTTGATCAGTCCGTCGATCGACTTCTTGTCATGCGTGTAACGCGCGCCGCCGATCAGGCGGAAACGATCCGAAACGTGCGCGGTCAGCTGGCCGAACGCGGCATAGCTGTCAGTCTTATGACGATAGTCGACGATCGGCAGCACGAACTCCTGGTTGAACTGGTTGTTCGCGTCGATCTTCTCGTTGAAGAAGAACCCGCCGACAACATAGTCGACCATGCCCACGTTCCCCGCGAGACGTGCCTCCAAGCTGGTCTGGCGGATCTTCTCGTTGGTATTCGCGGTGTTGAATGCCGGACCATAGAGGAAGGTGTGATCCTCGCTTTCGCGATAGGCGGGAATGATCGTCACCTTGCCGATGCCGGTTTTCCAGTTCAGCTCGGCGTTGACGCCCCAGTAGGTGCTGTCCAGCCGCTGGTCGGCGTTCATCGAGCTGAGGAACGCAAAGGCCGGCGCGCCCAGGTTCTGACGGCGGAAGGCGTTGGCCGCGGCGGTGTTGAACCCTTCGCTGTCGTCGAGGCCGGACGGGAAGAAGGTGTAGCCTCCGGTGCCGTCGGGGGCGAAACCGCCGACGTAACTACCGCCGACGCCCTTGCCGCCAAGGTGGGTGTAATCTGCACCGATGCGCAGCGAGAGGTCGCTCGAAGGCTCGATCAGGTACTGCGCACGCAGCGAGACGCGGTGCAGATCGTCGGTCCCGTCGCGATTGAAGCCGTCATGGTCGGAATAGGCCGCCCCGAGGCGCAGCGCGCTGTTGGCGCTCACGCCGATGTTGACATGCCCATCGACGTCGACCGCATTGTAGTTGCCGTAGCCAAGGTTGAACCCGGCCGAGGTGCGGCCGATCTCGGGACGGGCGGGAATGATGTTGACCGCGCCGCCCGTGGCATTGCGACCGTAGAGAATGCCCTGCGGCCCCTTCAGCACTTCGACGCGGGCAAGGTCATAGAAGGCCGCCCCAAACACCCCGGCGCCGCGCCCTAGCACAACACCGTCATAGCTTGGCGCTACGGCCGGATCGACCCAGCTTGCGGTGGTGATGTTGCCCACGCCACGGACAAAGATCGAGGTGGTGTTGCCGTTGGGTGCCGGAAACGAGATGGCGGGAACAGCCTTGGTGATGTCGGTGGCATTGCCGATGCCGCGCTGGGTAAGATCCGCGCCCGAAACGGCATCGATCGCCAGAGCCGCCTTCTGCAGCGTTTCTTCCTTGCGCTGCGCGGTCACGATGATCTCGCCGAGGCCCTTATCTTCGGATGCGGTCGATTGCGCTTCCTGCGCGAAGGCCGGCGTGGCCAGAGCGAAGGCGGCGATGGCGGTTGTTCCCAGAAGTGCAAGGCGCATAATTATCCTCCCCCCATTGTGCGATATTGTAGTTGCTTACCGGGATAGTGCCTATTGGCCTGAAACTCCCGCTCCTTGTATCGATACTTTCCTATCGACGGTTCGAATGTATGCGCGGCAACACTCGCCGGCGTTGCGCGTCCCCAATCCCTGCCGGCCGATGGATACCTATCGACGCTTCGAATTTTCCCTGCGGGACAACGCGCTCTATTGAACTGCAATGGCAGGCATATGCCTGCGCGCATCGGCAACACAGATGGGGGAGAGAAAACATTGGCAAACCGGCTTGCGGGCAAGATCGCCGTCGTCACCGGCGCCGGAAACGGCATCGGCAAAGGCTGTGCGCAAATCTTCGCATCCGAAGGCGCAACGGTGATCGGGGTTGATCTCAAGGGGGCGGACCGCGCCTGCGACCTGCTCGACGAAGCCGCCACCAACGTCCTCTTCGCCGAGATCGGCGCGCAGCACGGCAAAATCGATATCCTCGTCAACGCCGCAGCCTTTGCCATCTTCGCCTGGATCGAGGACCTGACCTATGCCGACTGGAAAAGGACGCTCGATGCCGAGCTCGACATCGTCTTCCTGCCCACCCGCGCAGCATGGCCCCATCTCAAGGCAAGCGGTGCGGCGAGCGTGATCAATTTCGCCAGCGCCAATGCGTGGAAGGCGCTCGAAGGCTCGCCCGCGCTTGCCCACTGCGCTGGCAAAGGTGGCATCCTTTCCATGACGCGCCAGCTGGCCATGGAAGGCGCGCCGCACAACATTCGCGCCAATACCATCGCCCCCGGCTTCATCCGCACCGAATCCACCGGCCGCCATCTCGATATGCATCCGGAATTTCTCGACATCGTGCTATCGAAGAACATGCTCAAGCTGGTCGGCGAACCATCCGACATCGCATGGTGCGCCACCTGGCTTGCCAGCAACGAGGCGCGCTACGTCACCGGCGCAGATGTCTCGATCGATGCCGGTGCCACCGCCTGGTAGGATGCAAACATGACCAAATACCTGATGAACACCTGGTATCAGGCCGGGTTTGCCGACGAAGTCCCCGCAGGCGGCAAGCTCGCCCGCACCATCTGCGAAGTGCCGCTGGTCTTCTACCGCCGCGCCGAAGGATCGCTGACCGCGCTGGTAGACCGCTGCCCGCATCGCTTCGCGCCGCTCTCGGCGGGCCGGGTCGACGGCGACAAAATCTTCTGCGGTTACCACGGCCTCGGCTTCGGCGCGGACGGCAAGTGCATGTACAATCCGCACGGACCGATCGTTTCGGCGCTGGCCGTGCGCAGCTTTCCGGTGGTCGAGCGGCACACGATCATATGGGTCTGGCTGGGTGATGCCGAACGCGCCGATCCGGCGCTGATCTCCGATCTATCCTACATCGACGAGACTCCGCCACAGGCCCGTATTTCCGGCTACATGCCCACCGCTGCGAACTACCAGCTGCTCAGCGACAACATCCTCGATCTCAGTCACGCCGATTTCCTGCACCCTGATACGCTCGGCGGCATCAACAGCACCGCGAAGACCACCAACCGGCAGGAGGGCGACAAGGTCGTAGTCGACTGGCTGGCCGAGAACTGCGAACCGCCTCCGGCCTTCCGCGTCACCGCCCACGGAGCCGATCGCGCCGACGTGTGGACCGAAGTTGTCTGGGGGGCTCCTGCGGTGATGACTCTGGGCGTGGCTGCCGTGCCCGCCGGACAACCGCGAACCTGGCACGACGAGGGCTATACCCTGCACAACATGGTGCCGGAAACGGCCACGTCGACACACTACTTCTACTGCTCGACCCGCCGCTTCCGTGTGGACGACGAGGGCTTCAGCCAGTTCCTGCGCGGTGCGCTCGAGCAGGCCTTCGTGCAGGAGGACAAGCCCATGCTGGAAAGTCAACAGGCGCGCATCGGCAATACGGATTTCTGGTCGCTTGCACCGGTTCTGCTCAAGATCGATGCGGCCAGCACCCGCGCCCGTCGCCTGCTCGCCCAGAAGATCGCAGACGAGGCCGCAGCGCTGACTTGAAAGCGCGCGGTCGAACGCCCCGCTGGCGTCGATGGATTCCTATCCATTGTTCTAATTTGTCAGCCAGGGCCGGCCCGTTCATGCATCAGGCATGAACGGGGAGAGCATCAGCAGCATCGCAACGGCGCTTGTCGTGGGCGGGGGTATCGGCGGAATGGCAAGCGCGATCAGCCTTGCCGAACGAGGGGTGGAGGTCGACCTGATCGATCTCGACCGGGACTGGCGCGTCTATGGCGCAGGCATCACGATAACCGGCCCCACCCTGCGCGCCTATCGCCGGCTCGGCCTGCTCGACCAGATAAAGCAGCAGGGCGCGATCACCAGCAAGACCCGCCTGTTCCGCTATGACGGCACGCACATGTTCGATCTCGACGAGCCGGTGATCGAGGAAGGCCTGCCCGCCACCGGCGGCATCATGCGCCCTGTGCTGCATCACATCATGCAGCAGCGCGTGCGCGAACTTGCCATCCCGGTGCGCCTCGGCCTCACTGTCACCACGCTCGAAAACCGCGATGATGGCGTCGACGTGCGCTTTTCCGATGGCGGTGAAGGCCGTTACGATCTCGTCGTCGGCGCCGACAGCGTATACTCGACCGTGCGCGATCTCGCCTTCCCGCATATGGCAGCTGCCGTACCGACCGGGCAGGGATGCTGGCGCATTTCGATCCGCAAGCCGCCGGGGCTTGAAGCCGGCGAGTTCTTCCTCGGCCATGCCAACCCCTGCGGCATCACCGCCTGTGCGCCCGACCGCGTCTACATGTGGATGCTTACCCCCCATGTCGAGCGCGAGACTTTCATGCACGAAGAGGAACTCTTCGTTACCCTGAACGAGCTGCTCAAGGACTTCGGCGGCAATGCCGGCTGGATCCGCGACAACATGACGCGCAAGGACTGGATCAACTACCGCCCCCTCGCCGCCGCGCTCCAGCCGAAGGACTGGTTCAATGGACGGATCGTGCTCGTCGGAGATGCTGTACATGCCACGACTCCGCACCTCGCGTCGGGGGCCGGTATGGCCGTCGAAAGCGGCATCGTGCTGGCCGAGGAGCTTGCGAACTCCGACCTGGTGGCAAAGGCGCTTCTTGCCTATCAGGAGCGCCGGTTCGAACGCTGTCGCGATGTTATCGAGACCAGCATTGCCGTCGGCAGGCTGCAACTGGAGAATGGCGACCCGCAAGTTCATGCGCATATGCTTGAAGGCGCGCTGCAACGCCTCAACGACCCGTTCTGATCAGACAAAACGGGTTTGGATTTCTCAGCGCCTCAAGGCGAACGCGTTCAAGTTCCTGCGCCAGTTTGGGAACGAAGACCACCAAGTCGGCGTCGAATGCAAGCTTGTCGGTGCGAGAAGCCCATTCAGACAGCTTAACTCCCGCTATGTCACCCAAGCGGTCGAGCGCTTCACAAATGGCCAGTACGCGCCCCGACAGCTAGGAGCGGTCGCTCACGATCGAACCGAAGTTGAACTGGCCCGGTGTACCACCGGGGCCAAAGTACGTGCCCCTCAGCGCGCCGGAAAGGAAGATTCCGCCAGGCGCCTGCGAGATGCCGACGTTGGACATCTCTGGAAGCAAAAATGGAGGCCCGAGCCGGAATCGAACCGGCGTATACGGATTTGCAGTCCGCTGCGTCACCACTCCGCCATCGGGCCATACCGGGCATTTCGGGAGTTCGCGGCTGCTAAACGAGAAACGGGCGGAGCGCAATGCGCTGATGCGCACGGGCGTCATTCGGCGGCGGCGGAGCAATTCCCACCGATGGGCAACCGGTCCAGGGCCGTGAGCAGTTGTTCGGGCTGGAACGGCTTGATCAGGACCTGAACATCCTGTGGGCATGATGAGGCGAGTTCTGCCTCGGCATATCCGGTAATGATGATGGCATGAAGTTCCGGGGTGAGTTCACGCGCCTGCCGGATCAACTCCGCGCCCGAAAGCATCGGCATGGCATAATCCGTCACCAGCACGTCATATCCCTGCGGTTCACTCTTCAGTATCTCGAGAAGGGCCGGCGCATCCGAAGCCTGCGTAATGTTATGGCCGACATCCTCGAGATGGGCAGCAATCGCGGTCCGCGCGGCCTCATGATCATCGACAAGCAAGATGCGCAGTCCTGACGCGCGCGGATGAAGCGGAATCACCCGTCCCGCCTCCTCCTCGGGGCCTTGTACGTCCAGCGCATCCGCTCGCGGAAGCCATATCTCGATACGCGTCCCGCGGCCAACCTCGCTTTCGATATGAAGCGCGCCGCCCGATTGTTTGGCGAAACCATAAGCCATCGATAGTCCGAGCCCGGTGCCCTTCCCGACCTCCTTGGTCGTAAAAAAGGGTTCGAGCACACGGTCGATCATGTCGGCGGCGATGCCAGTGCCCTCGTCGGCAACCGTCACCACCACATAATCGCCGAGGCTGAGACCGAGAGTTCCCGAACCTTCGACCGACCTGTTCTCGCTTGCGACCTCGATGACACCGCCCTCCGGCATGGCATCGCGCGCGTTGATGATCAGGTTCATGAGCGCAAGCTCAAGCTGGGACGCATCGGCATAAGCAGGCCAGAGATCCGCGGCGTCAGCCCAGCTCAGCTGCACCAACCCCCCCAGCGTATGGCTGAGCAGCTCACGCATGGTCTTGGCAAAGATGCGGATATCGATCGCCGCGGGCTCGAGCTGCTGGCGGCGCGCAAAGGCAAGCAGGCGGCTGATCAGCTCGGCACCCTGCTCCGCCGCGTGGCGCGTCATGGTGATGATCTTGCGATGGTCCTCCGTGAGCGGAAGCCGCCGCTCGATCAATCCGATGCCGCCCAGCACCGCCGCCAGCAGATTATTGAAATCATGCGCGATGCCGCCGGTGAGCTTGCCGATCGCGTCCATCTTCTGTGAATGCATGAGCTGCGCCTCAAGCGCTTTGCGTTCACTGACATCGAGCAGCGTTCCGGCAAACTGCACGGGCCTACCCTCTGAGTCGCGGAGCAGCACTGCGTGATCGAGGAAATGCTTCCATTGCCCATCGGCGCATTGCCAACGATATTCGAGGACCAGGCCCTCCAAGGCCCGCCGCCGCTCGACGCCCTTCATAATCCGCTCGCGATCGTCCGGATGAAGCCGCTCCCGCCAAAGGTCGGGCGAGGCGACCACGTCGTCAAAGCTGTATCCGGTCAATGCCGTAAAGTTACCCGCCACGAATTGCGGAATTCTCGGCTCGGCATCGAGCGCCTCGATATAGAGCACGATCGGTAGCGACGCGATGATAACGGCCTGCCGTTGCTCGGCCAGCCGCAGCTCCTGTTCGATCCTCAGCTTTTCGGCGTTGGCCTTGAGCGCGGCATCCAGCAATTGCTGCTCGAGCATGGCATTGCGCTCGATCTCGCGCCGCATCTTGAACAGATCGACGAACACGGCGACCTTGGATTGCAACACGATGGGATCGACCGGCTTGAACACATAATCGACCGCGCCCATCGAATAGCCGCGCAGCAGATGCTCGCTTTCCTTGTTTATGGCCGAAAGGAAAACGATCGGGATCCGCCTGGTCTGCTCGCGTGCCCGGATCATCTGCGCGGTTTCGTAGCCATCCATGCCCGGCATGAAAACATCGAGCAGGATGACGGCGAACTCTCCCTTGAGCAGATGCCGCAAAGCTTCTTCGCCTGACGTCGCCAGCACCACGTCGGCAAGATCTTCCAGCACCGTCTTGATCGCGAGCAGGTTGCGCTCGTCATCGTCGACGACGAGAATGCGGGCCCGCTCCGGTCCAGAGGAATCCATTTTCATCGTGAAGAGGGTGTCGGGCGGCACCAGCGACATATTTATTCCGCCGCCGTCTGCGCTAATTCAAGCGATGGCGCCGATTCGCGCGAGCGACTGATCCACACGCGCAGCAGCGCCAGCAGCAATTCGACGTCGACGGGTTTGGCGATATAGTCCGACGCGCCGGCATCTAGGCATTTCTGGCGGTCGCCTTTCATGGCTTTTGCGGTGACGGCGACCAGCGGCACATTTGCGATCGATGGGCGCGCCCGGATTTGCTGCATCGTCTCATAACCATCCATCTCCGGCATCATGATGTCGATGAGAGCGACGTCGATGCGGGGTTCTTCCTCGAGAATGAGGATGCCGTCGCGCCCCCGTTCGGCGTGCAGGACTTCCACCCCATAGGCTTCGAGCACGCTGGTGAGCGAATAGATGTTCCGGATATCGTCATCGACGATCAGCACCTTCGCACCCTGCAGTTCGTCGGCGCCCTGCACGCGCTGCGCCGGAATGGCATCGTCATTGTCGTTGATCGGCCGGCGGCCGCGCCGGGTGACATAGGCCAGCCGTGGCGCAAGATCCTCGAGCCCGCTGACAATCACAATGTCCCTTCGACCGCCAAATTCGTTGGCTTCGGCAACAAGACTGGCTTCGTCATTGCCGTCGCTCAGGATCAGGATCGGCGGGCTCGGATCAGCCGCGTCGAGCCGGGCAAGCTCCCGCACCGCCTTGGCGCTATCGGCATAGGCCAGCAAGACCACATCGAACGAGGTCAGCGCGTCCTTATGTTTGGCGAGGCTTCCCGCGCTGACGATCTCCGCCTCGATCTGGCGCACGGTGGCGGCGGCGGCCTTGCGTGCAGCAGCATCGCCAACGATCAGGATGCGGCGTTCGCGCCGATTGATGTGCGCCAAAAGATTGCCGAACACATTGAGCAGGTCCGCATGCGATGCCGGTTTGGCAGTCACGCCGAAGGCGCCCATTCGCATGACCGAATCCGCCTGCTGCGCGCCCGAGATGACGTGAATGGGCAGATGCGATGTCTGTGGATCATGCTTGAGCAGATCGAGCAGCACGAAGCCGTCAATATCCGAGAGGCCGAGGTCAAGCGTGATGGCATTGGGCTGGAGCTTGCGGGCCATTGCAAGCGTCCCTGCGCCGGCGATCGAAACGACACCTTTGAGGCCCGCGTCGCGAGCGAGGTCAAGCAGGATGGATGCGAAGGTCGGGTCATCCTCCACGATCAGGACGAATGGATCATCGCCCAAACTATCGCGGTCGTCGCTGATTTCGAGATTGGTCGGAAGCGTGGACGCAATCGTGGCGCCGCCATTTTCGTAGCGCGGCTGGCTGGCTCCGCTCGGAACCGATGCCGGCACGCTGGCCTGCAATGGGATGAAGAGCGTGAAGGTCGAACCCTCGCCCGGCTTCGATCGCACCTGAAGCTCGCCGCCGAGCAGACGCGCAATTTCGCGGCTGATCGAAAGACCAAGCCCGGTGCCGCCATATTTGCGGCTGGTCGTCCCGTCCGCCTGTTGGAAGGCTTCGAAGATCAGTTTCTGCTTGTCTTCTGGAATGCCGATGCCGGTGTCGGTGACGCTGATCTCGATCGCGCTGTCGATATTCTTGAGCACGGCGTGATTGGTGCTCCATCCGCTGCTTGCCGTGCGCACATTGAGCGTCACGCTGCCATGCGACGTGAATTTGAAGGCGTTGGACAGCAGGTTGAGCACGATCTGCTGGAGCCGCTTCTCGTCGGTGCGGATCGAGCCCGGCAGATGCGGATCGAACGCGACCTTGAACTCGAGCCCCTTGTCCGCCGCAAGCTGGCGGAAGGTCCGTTCCATATGCTGCCCGAGCCCAGCCATCGACATGTCACCGAGTTCGATCGAGACCGTACCCGATTCGATCTTGGAAAGATCGAGAATGTCGTTGATCAGGCTGAGCAGATCCGATCCCGCCGAGTGGATCGTGCGGGCGAACTCGGTCTGTTTCTCGTTGAGATTGCCCTGCGGATTATCCGCGAGCAGCTTGGAAAGCAGCAGCAGCGAGTTCAACGGCGTCCGCAGCTCGTGCGACATGTTGGCGAGGAATTCGGACTTGTATTTGGAGGTGAGCGCAAGCTGTTCGGCCTTCTCCTCCACCGCGCGGCGCGCCATCTCAATTTCGATGTTCTTGCCTTCCACCTGCTTCTTTTCATTCTCGAGCAGCTGCGCCTTTTCCTGAAGCTCCTCGTTGGTGTTGTGGAGTTCTTCCTGCTTGGTGGTGAGTTCGGTCTGGCGCGCCTGCAGCTCCTGCGTGAGAAGCTGCGATTGCTTGAGCAGGCCCTCGGTGCGCATGGTCGCCGCGATCGTGTTGAGCACGATGCCGACGGATTCCATGAGCTGGTCGAGGAAGCTCTGGTGAGTCTCGTTGAACTCGCTGAACGACGCGAGCTCGATCACCGCTTTCACGTCATCCTCGAACAGCGCCGGCATGATGACGACGTTGGCCGGCGAAGCATCGCCGAGCCCGGAGCCGATCTTGATGAAATCAGGCGGCACATTCTTCATCAGCATGGCGCGACGATCAGCCGCGCATTGGCCGATCAGCCCCTCGCGAAGCTTGAAGGTCGGCTTGAGCTGATCGCGGTTCTCGGCGCCATAGCTCGCCACGAGATCGAGGACGGTATCGTTCTCCTCGCGCCGGGTGACGTAGAACACGCCATATTGAGCGTTCACCAGCGGCGCGAGCTCGGACATGATCAGGTTCGAAACCGTGGTAAGATCGCGCTCGCCCTGAAGCATCCGGCTAAAGCGGGCGAGGTTGGTCTTGAGCCAGTCCTGCTCGGCATTTTTCAGCGTCTGATCCTTCAGGTTGCGGATCATTTCGTTGATATTATCCTTGAGCGCGGCCATTTCGCCCGAGGCTTCCACTGCGATCGAGCGGGTCAGGTCGCCCTTGGTGACGGCCGTCGCCACGTCAGCGATCGAGCGCACCTGGTTGGTCAGGTTGGCGGCAAGCTGGTTCACGTTATCGGTGAGGTCGCGCCACAGGCCGGCAGCGCCGGGCACGCGCGCCTGGCCGCCCAGCCTGCCCTCGATCCCCACTTCACGCGCCATGTTTGTCACCTGGTCGCCGAAGGTGGAGAGCGTATCGATCATGAAGTTGATGGTCTCGGCCAGCGCGGCGATCTCGCCCTTGGCATCCACCGTCAGCTTCCGCTTGAGATTGCCTTGCGCCACGGCGGTCACCACGTCAGCGATACCGCGCACCTGGTTGGTCAGGTTGGTCGCCATCAGGTTCACGTTGTCGGTCAAATCCTTCCAGGTGCCGCCCACGCCGGGCACCTGCGCCTGGCCGCCGAGCTTGCCCTCGGTGCCCACTTCGCGCGCCACGCGCGTCACTTCGGACGCGAAGCCGTTGAGCTGGTCCACCATCGTATTGATGGTGTTCTTCAGCTCCAGAATTTCGCCCTTCACGTCCACCGTGATCTTCTTGGAAAGGTCGCCCTTCGCCACCGCTGTGGTCACGTCAGCGATGTTGCGCACCTGGCCGGTGAGATTATCGGCCATCAGGTTCACATTATCGGTGAGGTCCTTCCACGTACCGGCGACGCCGCGCACATGCGCCTGGCCGCCAAGCTTGCCTTCAGTGCCCACTTCGCGCGCCACGCGGGTCACTTCGGAGGCGAACGAGTTCAACTGGTCCACCATCGTGTTGATGGTGTTCTTGAGCTCAAGAATTTCGCCCTTCACATCGACCGTGATCGTTTTGGACAAGTCGCCCGACGCCACCGCCGTCGTCACCTCGGCGATATTGCGGACCTGGCCGGTCAGGTTCGCGGCCATCGCGTTCACATTGTCGGTCAAGTCCTTCCAGGTGCCGCCCACACCCGGCACCTGCGCCTGACCACCGAGCTTGCCCTCCGACCCCACTTCGCGCGCCACGCGCGTCACTTCGGACGCAAACGAGTTCAACTGATCCACCATCGTATTGATGGTATTTTTGAGCTCCAGAATTTCGCCTTTCACGTCCACGGTGATCTTCTTGGAAAGATCGCCCAGCGCCACGGCGGTGGTCACGTCCGCGATGTTGCGGACTTGGCCGGTCAGGTTCGCGGCCATCGCGTTCACATTGTCGGTCAAGTCCTTCCAGGTGCCGCCCACGCCCGGCACCTGCGCCTGACCGCCAAGCTTGCCCTCCGATCCCACCTCGCGCGCCACACGCGTCACCTCCGACGCGAACGAATTCAACTGGTCCACCATCACGTTGATGGTGTTCTTGAGCTCAAGAATCTCGCCCTTCACATCCACGGTGATTTTTTTGGAAAGGTCGCCCCGCGCCACGGCGGTCGTCACTTCGGCGATGTTACGGACCTGGCCGGTCAGATTCGCGGCCATCAGGTTCACATTGTCGGTAAGGTCGGCCCAGGTGCCGGCGACGCCGGGGACCTGCGCCTGGCCGCCAAGCTTGCCTTCGGTGCCGACCTCGCGCGCCACGCGGGTCACCTCCGAGGCGAAACCGTTGAGCTGGTCCACCATCACGTTGATGGTATTCTTCAGCTCGAGAATCTCGCCCTTCACGTCCACAGTGATCTTCTTGGAAAGGTCGCCCCGCGCCACGGCGGTCGTCACCTCGGCGATGTTGCGCACCTGGCCGGTCAGGTTCGCCGCCATCAGGTTCACATTGTCGGTCAAGTCCTTCCAGGTGCCGCCCACGCCGGGCACCTGCGCCTGACCGCCGAGCTTGCCTTCGGTACCGACCTCGCGCGCCACGCGCGTCACTTCGGACGCGAAGCCGTTGAGCTGATCCACCATCACGTTGATGGTGTTCTTCAGCTCGAGAATTTCGCCTTTCACGTCCACAGTGATCTTCTTGGACAAGTCGCCCGAGGCCACCGCGGTCGTCACCTCGGCGATGTTGCGTACCTGGCCGGTGAGGTTATCGGCCATCAGGTTCACGTTATCGGTGAGATCCTTCCACGTGCCGGCGACGCCTTCGACGCGGGCCTGTCCGCCCAGCTTACCCTCGGTGCCGACCTCGCGCGCCACGCGCGTCACTTCGGACGCGAACGAATTGAGCTGGTCCACCATCGTATTGATGGTGTTTTTCAGCTCGAGGATTTCGCCCTTCACGTCCACGGTGATCTTCTTGGAAAGATCGCCCCTCGCCACGGCGGTGGTCACGTCGGCGATGTTGCGCACCTGGCTGGTCAGGTTGGTGGCCATCGCGTTCACATTGTCGGTAAGGTCTTTCCAGGTGCCGGCCACACCCTTCACATTCGCCTGTCCGCCCAGCTTGCCCTCGGTGCCCACCTCGCGCGCCACGCGCGTCACTTCCGAAGCGAAGGAGGCAAGCTGCTCCACCATCGTGTTCACGACCTTGCCGATGCGCAGGAATTCGCCGCGCAACGGCCGCCCGTCGATTTCGACCGTCATGGTCTGGGAAAGGTCACCCTTGGCGACCGAGCCGATCACGCGCGCAACCTCGGTGGTGGGCTGCACCATATCCTCGATCAGTTCATTGACCGAGCGGATCGCCGTCTCCCAGCCGCCGGTCGCCGATTTGACACTGCCGCGCTGGGTGATCTTGCCTTCCTTGCCGACCACCATGGACAGGCGCTCGAACTCACGGGTCAATTCCTCGTTAAGGCCAACCACTTCATTGAAAAGTGTCGCAATCTCGGCATCTACTCCCGGTCCGTCTTCGGACAAGCGCACGGAAAAGTCGCCGCGCCGTAGACGGCGCAGCGCGGACACAATTTCGCGGCGATCAAACTGACTGCGAGGGGTCTCGATGTTCACTGCGGCGGCTCCCTGAGGTCTGTTCTCCCTTCCGCCTTGCTTCAGGCGGCCCCCCGCCCAGTGTGAAACGCCTGCGGAATAATCGATTTATGGATGTTCCTCAAGAGCTTCTCGTGCTGAACACACCGGTAACCCTAGCGCGCACTATCATCCCGCTTCCGGTCTCGTCGGAAACATGGCAGCAAAGCTTCGGTCTGCTTGCTTGAGGTGCCCCGTGGCCAGGGATCTCGTTTCGCCGAATATGATCAGGGCCGCATTCGCCGATGCGATGTCGCAAATGTACAGGCGCGAGGTGCCCCTTTATGGCGACCTCATAACGATTGTCGACGATGTCAATCGGCGGGTGCTCAGCACCCGCCCCGAGCTCCGTGCCGCCATGGAGCGGAACGGGGAGATGAGCCGCCTTGTCGCCGAACGCCACGGCGCCATCCGGGTTGGAACACCGGAAGAGCTGCGGCTGATCAAGCGCGCGTTCGTGGTCATGGGAATGCACGCGGTCGATTATTACGATCTGTCGATTGCCGGCCTGCCGGTGCACTCTACCGCATTTCGCCCGACCGATTCTGCTGCGCTGAAGCTGAGCCCTTTCCGCGTCTTTGTTTCGCTGCTCAGGCTGGATCTCATTGCTGATGAAAGCCTGCGGAAAAGCGCGCTGGAAGCGCTTGCTGCCCGTGAGATATTTTCATCGCGAGCCAAGAAGCTGATCGAAATAGCCGAGGCGGAGAACGGCCTCACACAGGATGAGGCCGATGAGTTCGTTACCGAAGCGGTGCAGACCTTCCGGTGGCGGCAACATGCCACTGTCACTCGCCAGACTTACCAACGCCTGCACGCCACGCATCGGCTGATCGCCGATATCGTTTCGTTCGCCGGGCCCCACATCAATCACCTGACACCAAGGACGCTCGATATCGATCTTGTTCAGGCGGAAATGGAAGCACGCGCGATCGGCGCCAAGCAGCATATTGAAGGTCCGCCGGCGCGGCGCGTGCCGATCCTCCTGCGGCAGACGAGCTTCAAGGCCGTCGAGGAGCCGATATTGTTTCGGGATGCAGACAAAGAACGAGCCGGCACCCATACCGCCCGTTTCGGCGAGGTAGAGCAGCGGGGCATAGCGCTTACTCCCAAAGGTCGCGCGCTTTACGACAGGCTTCTCGATCGAACGATCAAGCAGTCCAAGCATAGGCCAGGCGATTATGAAGCGATACTCGCGGAGAGCTTTTCGGAGTTCCCCGACGATGAAGCGGAACTCAGACGCCAGAAGCTCGCCTACTTCCACTACCATCGGGCGAAGCCTGGCCAAGCGTCCGCTCAGGGCGAGATCGCGGGCGACTTCGAACAAAGGCTGGCTGCCGGTGTGATCGTGGCCGAGCCGATTACCTATGAGGATTTCCTGCCCGTCAGCGCGGCAGGTATCTTTCAATCCAACCTTGGTGCCGATGGAACCGACAACCGGAAGGGCAGCAGCGCCCGGCAAGCCTTCGAAGAGGCACTGGGCGAGCCTGTGCGCAACCCCTTCGTACTTTATGGCGCCGAAGAACAGGCATCCTTGCAAACGGTCAGGCTGGCAACCGAGGCACAGGCATGAGCCGCAGATACGATGCCTTGATCATCGGCGGCGGCCATAACGGCCTCGTCTGCGCCTTCTACCTGGCGAGCGCGGGCCTGAAAGTCCGCATATTGGAGCGCCGGCACATTGTTGGCGGTGCCGCCGTGACGGAGGAATTCCACCCCGGCTTTCGGAATTCGACTGCCAGCTATACCGTGAGCCTGCTGCGGCCCAAGATTATCCGCGACATGCGCCTTCACGAACGGGGCTGGCGCGTCATCGAGCGGACGATCAGCAATTTCTTTCCGCACGACGACGGCTATCTGAAGCTTGGCGGAGGCACCGCCCGCACCCAGGCCGAATTCGCCCGCTTCAATGCGAAGGATGCAGAGACCTTCCCTCGTTACGAGGAAGCTCTGGAGCGGGTGGCCGACGTGCTACGCGATCTTTCTCTCAGAACGCCGCCCAAGGCCGGCGGCGGCATGCGCGCGCTGCTCACCGCCGCCGCCCAGGGCAGGCAGCTCGCGAGGATGCCGATCGAAGCCCAGCGCGACCTAATGGATCTGTTCGTCAAATCCACGCGCGATTTTCTCGAAGGCTGGTATGAAAATGAATTCATCCAGGCCGCTTTCGGCTTCGATGCCGTCGTCGGCAACTATGCCAGCCCTGATACGCCGGGATCGGCTTATGTTCTGCTCCACCACGTCTTTGGCGAGGTGAACGGCAAGAAGGGCATGTGGGGCCATTCGGTCGGCGGCATGGGCGCGATCACGCGCTACATGGCAGAAGCTGCCGAGGAAGCAGGTGTCGAGATCAGCTTGGAAGCACCGGTCGCCAAGGTGCTGGCCGATGGCGGCAAGGTGGCGGGCGTACAGCTCGAATGGGGCGAGGAGATCGCAGCCGACATTGTGGCTTGCAACGCAGGCCCCGCACTGCTTTTTCGACAGCTTGTCGATCGCAACGATTTGCCGCCCGAATTCGCGCGCCGGATGGACCGTTTCAAGACGGGATCAGGCACCTTCCGGATGAACGTCGCGCTCAGCGAGCTGCCCGATTTCACCATATTGCCCGGCAAGGAGAAAGCCGAGCACCACACATGCGGCATCATCATCGCACCGACGCTCGACTATATGGATCGCGCTTTTACCGATGCGAAGGCGCAAGGCTGGTCCACGCGGCCGATCGTCGAGATGAAGCTCCCCTCCACCGTAGACGACGGCCTCGCGCCGCCAGGAATGCATGTCGCCAGCCTGTTCTGCCAGCAATTCGCGCCCGTTCTGCCGGATGGCCGAAGCTGGGACGATGAGCGCGAGAAAGCCGCCGACCTGGTCATAGACACGGTCAACGCGCACGCGCCCAATTTCAAATCCTCCATCATCGCACGGCAGATTCATTCGCCGCTCGATCTGGAGCGCAAGTTCGGGCTGGTCGGCGGCGACATATTCCACGGCCATATGAGTCTGGACCAGCTCTGGGCGGCGCGCCCCGTGCTGGGACATGGCGATTATCGCTCACCCATCCGCGGCCTCTATATGTGCGGCTCGGGCACGCATCCCGGCGGCGGCGTCACCGGGGCGCCCGGCCATAATGCCGCGCATGAGATCTTGAAGGACCGGAGCTTGATGGCGAGACTCTTCGCGTGACCGTGGAACTCAGCCCAAGCAGGCGCGTAGTCCGGCGCGATAGTCGGGATAGGCAGGCCGCCAGCCCAACAGTCGTTGCGCCTTGCCATTGGCGATCCGCCGAACCTCACCGTAAAAGGCGCGCATTTCGGGCGTAATATCGGGCGAGTTCAACGGCACGATCGCGGGGAGCGCCAGCCCCGCCAGTCGAGCGGCGAAAGCAATCACATCGTTCTGGGATGCCGGCAGATCGTCGGCGATGTTGTAGACGCCAGGCGGCCCATGGCTGAAGCTGGCGATGACACCGCCTGCGAGATCCTCGACATGAATCCGGCTGAAGATCTGGCCGGGCACGTCGACGCGATGCGCCCTGCCCGCCCGTAACCGATCAAGCGCGGAGCGCCCGGGTCCGTAGATCCCGGGAAGGCGGAAAACCCGGCTCTCGGGATGAACCACCTGCCAGGCGAGATCCGCCGCGTTGCGTGCTGCCCTTCGGCCTGCAACCGCAGCGCTCTCGTCGATCCACGCGCCGTTGCTGTTCCCATAGACGCCGGTCGACGACAGATAGCCTACCCATTTGACGCCGGCACGCGCGATGAGGTCGGCATAGCGCGACAGAACGGGATCGTCCGCTCCATCTGGCGGCACGGACGAGAGGATGTGCGTCGCCCCCGCCACCAGGCGTCGGACCATATTGGCGTCATCAATCGTTGAGCGGGTTACGACGGACACATGCCAGCCGTCCGCTTTGATGCGCTGGGCAATTCGGCTTGCGCTGTAACCCGGGCCGAAGATGAGGAGGTACGACATGACAGGGTTATGGGTGCAAGGGCTTTCATCCGCAATCCACCGGCTTTAGAGCACGTACCATGCTTGACGTTCGCTCCGCTGCCACGCCCGCCGCTCCCATGGCCCATCACCGTGAAGATTATCGCGCCCCTGACTGGCTGGTGCCCGACGTATCCCTTGATTTCACGCTCGATCCGGATGCGACCCGCGTCCATGCCCGCCTTACGGTCGAACGCGCCGGCGATCATCGCCGGCCGCTGCGGCTGGAAGGCGACGGGCTGATCCCGCTTGAGGTAAGGATCGACGGCGAGGTGGATGCGGATAGCTGGCGTCTCGACGGCAGCGCCCTGCTCATCGACCTGCCCGGCAACCGGCATGTGATCGAAACCGAGGTCCAAATCATCCCTCGCAGCAATTCGCAGCTGATGGGGCTTTACGCCAGCGGCGGAATCCTTTGCACGCAATGCGAGCCCGAGGGCTTCCGCCGCATCACCTTCCACCCGGACAGGCCGGACGTGCTCAGCCGCTACACGGTGAGGATGGAAGCGGACGCCGAACGCTTTCCCGTCCTGCTGGCCAATGGCGACAGAATCGGTGCGGGGCAGCTCGATGGTGGCCGGCACTGGGCCGAATGGCGCGATCCCTTCCCCAAGCCGAGCTATCTCTTCGCGATGGTCGCGGCGGATCTCGCGTGCAACGCGGACAGCTTCGTCACCCGATCGGGCAAGGAGGTGGCGCTGGGGATCTGGGTGAGCCCCGAGAATCTGCCGCGCACCGCGCATGCCATGGCCGCGCTCAAGCTGGCGATGGCGTGGGACGAGCATGTCTATGGCCGCGAATATGACCTCAATCAGTTCAACATCGTCGCCGTGTCCGATTTCAACTTCGGCGCCATGGAGAACAAGGGCCTCAACATCTTCAATTCGCGCTACATCCTGGCCGATCCCGATACGGCGACCGACTTCGATTATGATGCCGTAGCTGGAGTGGTGGCGCACGAATATTTTCACAACTGGTCGGGCAACCGCGTCACCTGCCGCGACTGGTTCCAGCTCTCGCTGAAGGAGGGCTTCACCGTTTTCCGCGACCAGCAATTTTCCGCTGATCAGGGATCGACGGCCGTCAAGCGGATCGAAGATGTGCGCACGCTGCGCGCGGCCCAATTTCCGGAAGACGCTGGCCCGCTGGCGCACCCGATCCGCCCGGAAAGCTATATCGAGATCTCGAACTTCTACACCGCGACGGTCTACAACAAGGGGGCCGAGGTCATTCGCATGCTCCACACGCTGCTGGGGCCGCAGAAGTTTCGCGAGGGCACCGACCTTTACTTCGCGCGGCATGATGGCGAGGCGGTCACTTGCGAGGATTTCGTTGCGGCGCTGGAGGATGCAAGCGACGTCGATCTGGGGCAGTTTCGCCTCTGGTATTCGCAGGCCGGCACGCCCCGGGTGCGCGCAGCGCTAAGCCATGAGCCGGCAGGCGGCCGCGCGCGGCTCACGCTCGAACAGACCATCCCCGCCACGCCGGGGCAGCCGAGCAAGCAGCCGATGCTGATTCCGCTGCGTGTCGCTCTGTTCGGCGAACTGACCGGGCAGCGACTCGGCGAGGAGCAGATCGTGCAGATCGACGCCGGCCAACATGAGCTCCTGTTCGAAGGCGTCAACGAACGCCCCATACTCTCGATCAACCGCGGCTTTTCCGCTCCGGTGATCATCGAGGCTGAGCGCAGCGCCGAAGATCTGGCCTTCCTTTCGGCGCATGATGATGATCCGTTCGCGCGCTACGAGGCGATGCAGCAGCTCATGCTCGACACGCTGATCGGCGCGGTCGTCGCCGGCTCGGCCGATCACGCGCCGGTCGTCGAAGCCGTGCGGCAAACGCTGATCAATGCGGATCTGGATCCCGCCTTCATGGCCGAGGCGTTGCTGCTGCCGAACGAGGCGTTTGTCGGCGATCACCTGCTGGTGGTCGACCCGGCTGCGATCGCTGCGGCGCGCGACGCCTTGCGTAGCGAGATCGGCCGCGAGTTGGAGGATCATTGGCGCCCAGCCTATCAGCGCACCGCCGCCAACCGTTACGAATATGCCCCCGGCCCCAAGGGGCTGCGCAGGCTACGGACGGTTGCGCTGGGATATATCGAAGCAAGCGGCGCGGCCGATGCGCCGGAAATCGCGCTGCGCCAGTTTGCCGACGCCGATAACATGACTGACCGGCAAGGTGCGCTGGGCGTCCTGGCCAATGGCGACTCGCCGCAACGCGAACAGGCGCTGAACGATTTCTATCAGCGCTATCGCCACGACGCTCTCGTCCTCGACAAGTGGTTCAGCACGCAGGCCTATTCCATTCGCGAGGATACGGCAGCGGCTGTGGAAGCGCTCGCCCGCCATCCGGACTTCACCCTGTCCAACCCAAACAGGATACGATCGCTTGTCGGCGCCTTCGCCGCCAACCAGCGCGCCTTCCACGAAAAGTCCGGGCGGGGTTATCGTTTCGTTGCCGATAAGATCATCGAAGTGGACAGGCTCAACCCCCAGACCGCGGCGCGCCTCGTGCCACCGCTCGGCCGCTGGCGCCGGTTCGACGAAACGCGTGGCGCGCTGATGCAGGCGGAGCTCCAGCGCGTGCTGGCCACACCAGGATTGTCAAAGGATGTGTTCGAGCAGGTGTCGAAAAGCCTCAGCTAAGCAGCCTGCGTGTTCGGCAGCCAGCTGCGCGCGCGCTCGAACAAGCGCGGCACCTCGGCTGCAGCGACAGCCGGGCTGAACAGATAACCCTGCCCGAAATGGCAGCCGCCGGCGCGAAGATAATCGGCCTGCGCCTGCCCCTCGATCCCCTCCGCCACCGTCTGCATGCCAAGGCTGTAGCTCAGGTTGAGCACCGCCCGGATGATCGCGGCGTCGTCGGGATCTTCCTCGAGATCGCGCACGAAGCGCTGGTCGATCTTGATCACGTCGATCGGAAACTGCTTCAGATGGGAGAGCGAGGCATAGCCGGTGCCGAAATCGTCCAACGCTATGCGAATGCCGGTATCGCTCAGGATACGAAGCGCGCGTTCCACATTTTCCGCGCCGCGCCCGAGAAACACCGATTCGGTGACTTCGAGTTCGATGCGGTCGCAAGGCACGTTGGCGGCGTCGAGGCTGGCAAGTAACTCGGCGGGAAAATTCTCGTTTCGTAGGTCCGCGCCGGAAACATTGATCGCGACATGGCCTATTTCGATCCCGCGATCGATCCAGCCGCGAAGATCCTCCACCACCGCAGCGACCATCTTGGCCGTGATCGCCTGGGCAAGATCGGGATACTCGAACGCGGCGCTGATCGCGCCGGGGTAGACGATCTCTCCATTGGGCTGCACCACCCGCAGCAGCGCCTCGAAGCCGATGATCGCGCCCGTCCGCAAATCCACCTGCGGTTGGTAAAACGGCACGAGCTGCTCTCCGATCAGCGCAGCGCGCGCCTTTGCGATCATCCCGGCGTGAAGCTCCCATGCCGCCAGCATCGAGGATTCGAAGGTGCAACCCCGGCCCCGGCCGTGCGTCTTTGCCTCATAGAGCGCAATGTCCGCGCATTTCATCAGGTCTTCGATCTGGGCAGCATGCAGCGGGAAGCGGGCCGCACCGATGCTTGCCTTGCAGGCGAGCGACCGGCTCGCATGGATCAGCGGCTGGTCAAGCTTGGTCATGATCCGCGCGATGATCGCGTCAAGATCCGCCTCGCTTTGAAGACCCATCAGCATGATAGCGAACTCGTCACCGCCGAGCCTCGCAACGACGTCCCCGGGCCTGACCGAAGCCTGGAGCCGGACGGCAACTGCGCGCAGCAGCGCGTCGCCGGCATCGTGGCCGGCGGTGTCGTTGATCTGCTTGAAATCGTCCACGTCGAGCAGAAGAATGGCGACTTCGGTTCCCTTTTCCGCGGCAACCGCCATGGCGCGGCTGGCAATGGTTATGAAATGCGATCGGTTCGCTAGCCCCGTCAGCGGATCGGACATCGCTAATTGGCCGAGATGCAATTCGACCAGCTTGCGATCGGTAATATCCACCATCGACGAAACATAACGGGGCGAGCCTTCCAGGCTCGCCATCCGCGACGAAATAAGCACGTCGCGGATCGCGCCATCGGCGCGACGAAGCTGGGTCTCGAAGCCGTCCACCGACTGCTGACTCTGGATTTTCGAAAGGATGAGTTTGCGATCGCTCGCGTTAACGTAAATATCCCTGACGTTGGTGACAGCGGCCGCCGCCTCGGCGCCTCCGAGAAACTCAGCACTCGCATCGTTATAATCGATGATCTGCCCTGATAGCGTTGTCACGGTCAGCGGCACGGGCACGGTGCGGAAGATCGTTTCGAGTGTGTCCCGGCTACGGGCGAGATCCTCGCGCGCGGCTTGTGCGGATTGGGTGGCGGCCCATTCCAGCCTCCTGAGCCGATTCGCACGCCCGACCGCGATCGACAAGGCGACGTTGAAGACGAGCGTCGCAAGCAGAAGGCCACCGATCGTTCCTTCCGGCGGATGCGGAAAGGCGTAACCCGCGAGCAACAACAGGCTGCAGCCACCAGCCGCTCCGAGGGTCCAGCGGAAGCTGGACGGTACGACAAGGAAATAGATCAGCGGCAGCATCAGCACGACCATCAAGGCAATGTCGCTGTGCGAGCTGACGAGCAGCGCGACCGCCAGGCCCGTCACAAGCTGCCAGAACAGCAAAACGCGCTGTGCGGCGGCGAAGCTTTTGGGCTTGCCGATCAGCCACAGGCAGAGCAGCGAAACGGCGATGATCGCGAAACGCGCCGGAATGGCGACGAAGAAGTGCGGCTGCCCGTAAAAGCGCCAGTCGCTCGCCAGGAACAATGTGTTGAGAATCGCTGAGGCGATGAACAGCAGCCGGGCCTGGTTGATCGTTTCAGGCAAGCGGTGTTGCTGGAACTCCGCTTCCCGTGCCCTCTCCCTGAACTCGCCCGAAAAATTGGAAATTGGGCTCACCGACACACCACCTGACCCGATTATCCGGAGCTAAACTCCCTTATTTGAAGGCTTTTTATAGAGAGAGAAGGTGAGCAAAATGCTAACTTCGATCTCCGTAGATTTACGGAGCATACCCAGCATGATGCAGCCCGGTCGCTCCAATCCGCAGTTTCGTCGACCATTTCGGCTCCATCGATCCCGAGCGCATCGTCGTCGCATCGTCCGATGTCGTCCCGTAATCACGCGCTAGAGCGCCGCCATCGCCCCGTTGGGGCCACCAATGATGGAGGATATTATGGACGCATGCTTGGTCCGTTCGACCGCGACATGGCTCGCCGCGATTTTCGTGAGCTGCATGTTCGTGACGGCGGCAACATCGACCGTCGGCATCATCTGATGCCTGAGAATCAGGGAAGCCCCAGCAGCTGAGACAGCGCGTCGATGTAGCTGGGGCCGACCTGCACATTCGCGCCATCGGTTAGCACCAGCGTGACCGAACGGTTGGCGCGGCGGATCTCCGCAACCTTATCCGGCCGCACAAAGGCTGAGCGATGGACGCGCACCAGCACGCTTCCGGTCAGCTTCTCCTCCAGCGCCGTCATCGTCGTGCGCAGCATATGGCTGCGTGTATCGGTGTGGAGCAGCACATAATCGCGCGCCGCTTCGATCCAGCTGATCGCATCGAGCGGCACACGCCGCTGGCCATGCCGTTCCGGCACCCAAAAGCCGGCGTCGCTTGAAGAAACGTTCTGACGTAAGGCTTCGACTTCGCTTGCAAGCTGGCCGGCCTTTTCGGCCTGCGCCCGGATCTCGCGCCTCCGCTTGGCGCGGTTGACGGCCTGGCGAAGGCGATCGAACCGAACCGGCTTGAGCAGATAATCTGCGGCATCGACATCGAAGGCGTCAGCGGCATATTGCTCATGCGCGGTGATGAAGACGATCTCGGGCCGCCGCTCCTCGGGAATTTCGCTGGCGGTGCGCAGCCCACTGCGGCCGGGCATCTGGATATCGAGGATCACAAGGTCGGGCGAGAGCCGCTCGATCGCCTCCAGCGCCGCGCCCCCGTCGCGCGCCTGGCCAACAATCTCGACTTCGTCAATGTCAGCAAATAGTGCGCACAGGCGATCAAGCGCCAATTGCTCGTCATCCACCAGCAACACGCGCATCAGCCGCCCCTCCGTCCGTTATGATTATGGACCGGAGGCGCTTGGCTCAAGCCAATTCTAGCCGCCGTTGGGAACGCCGATACCGCCCATGCCAGGCTGCTGCGGCTGAATGGCTAGCAGATGAATATCGAAGATGAGTAACGCATTCGGCGGAATTACGCCGTCGCCTGCGCCTCTTGCGCCGTAAGCCAGCTGCGGGGGGATCCAGAAGCGGTAATGCGACCCAGGGGACATCAGCTTGAGCGCTTCCGTGAAGCCGGGAATCAACCCTTCCACCGGCAACGGTGCTGGCCCGCCATGACGCGCGCTCGAATCGAATGTTTCGCCGTTCGCCAGCTTGCCATCATACTCGACGAGCACCATGTCGCTGGACTTAGGTTTGGGGCCGGATCCTTCCTCCAGAACCTGATATTTCAGTCCCGAAGCTGTGGTCGCCACCACATGCCCCGAGGTACCTTTGAAAGCCAACGCGACGCCCGTAGCGGCGACGAGAGCAAGTCCCGCCCACAATATGACAAGCGCGCCTTTCTTGATCGGGCGCAGCGGGACAGCGGTCACTTCAGACATGGCGGCACTCGGGCTGGAGAAAGAGAATCGGGCCGGGCTCTGCCGGCCGGGACGACTTACCGGCTGCCGTCGCGCTCCATCCGCTTGCGCTCCAGCTTGCGGGCGCGGCGAATCGCGGCAGCGCGCTCGCGGGCGCGCTTTTCGGACGGCTTCTCATAGTGACGGCGCAGCTTCATCTCGCGGTACACGCCCTCACGCTGGAGCTTCTTCTTGAGCGCGCGAAGGGCCTGATCGACATTATTGTCGCGAACGATAATCTGCATAAACCGTCTCAATCTCCATTCAAATCTGTCGGCATAACAAACGACCGCAGGACTGGCGCCCGGCGGCGAAAGCGGGGCAGCTAGCAGAAACCCCCGCATTCTTCAAGGGCATGAACGCCGGCAACACTAACTTGCCAGCGCCAGACTCCAACCCGTTCCACGACGACGTCGCAGGATCAACAGAGAGTCGTCAATCGGGGCGGGCGACCCGAGTCACTAACGCCTCCAGTATATCCAATAGAAGCGCGATATCCTGATCGCGTGACAAACGATGATCGCCGTCCTTGATCAATGTCACGCGTACATCCTCGCTCGACGACGACCCGGCGAGCCTCAATGCAACCTCCCAGGGCACGTCCTCGTCGCGCTGGCCGTGCAGAAGACGAACGGGGCACTGGATCGCGATGGGCTGGCCGAGCAGCAGATTGTCCTGCCCGCTCTGCCAGAAGGCACGCGTCGTCACATAGGGCTGTTCCGAATAGGCCGAAGGTTCCTCAATGCGGCCTTCGGTTCGCAGGATCGCCTTGTCCGCATCAGTGAAGCCCCAGTCCGTGAAATCCGGTGCCGCCGCGATGCCGACCAGCCCGGCCACCCGCTCTTTCAGTGCCAAGGCGAGTAGCAGCATCAACCAACCGCCCATCGAGGATCCCACGAGGATCAGCGCTCCCTGCGTAAGATGTTCGATGAGATGAAGGGCGTCGTCGCGCCAGATGGCCAAGGTGCCATCCTCGAACCGCCCCTCGCTGGCCCCACAGCCGGAATAGTCCAGGCGAAGAAAAGCCAAGCCCTTGCGTTCCGCCCACGCATCGACTGCGAGCGCCTTGGTTCCTTCCATATCCGACATATAGCCGGGCAGAAATACTATGGTTGGCGCGTGGCCGGACCGCGACCGGTAGGCGAGGCGCAGCCCATCCGGCCGGGCGAGAAAGGAGGGCGCCGCAGCCTCAATCATGCCGGCTGTCGATCCCGAAAGATGCCTCGCGCATTGCCTCCCCTCTGCGAACCAGTGCTTCGCACCACGCGCGAACGCGGCTCTTGCCGCAATTCAGGCAGCCGCCAGTACGCCATCATAAGCGCGATCTTCCAAAGATCTACCGGCACCCATCGCCACGCAGATCAAGGCATCGTCAGCAACCTTGACGCTGAGGCCGGTTGCGATCGAGATCGCTTCGTCGATCCGGCCGAGCAAGGCGCCCCCGCCGGTCAAGGTGATGCCTTCGTCGATGATGTCCGACGAAAGCTCGGGCGCGGTTTGCTCCAGCGCGACCATCACCGCCCCCTTGATCTGGCCGATCGGCTCGGCCAGCGCCTCGGCGATCTCGGCTTCGCTGATCGTAACCTCGGAGGGACGTCCAGTGACGAGATCGCGTCCTTTTACCGTAAGCTGACGCCCCTTCCCGTCAGGCACGATCGCCGAGCCGATATTGTGCTTCACGCGCTCGGCGGTCATTTCCCCGATCATGAGATTGTGGCTGCGCCGGACGTACGAGGAGATCGCATCATCCAGCCGGTCGCCGGCAACCCGTACCGAATTGCTGTAAGCGATGCCGCGGAGCGAAAGCACCGCCACCTCGGTCGTCCCGCCGCCGATATCGACGACCATCGCGCCGCGCGGCTCGGTCACCGGAAGCTTAGCGCCGATTGCCGCCGCCATCGGCTCCTCGATCATCTGAACCCGATACGCTCCCGCTCTTGAAGCTGCGTCGCGAAGCGCGCGGCGCTCCACCATCGTCGAGCCGGAGGGTACGCAGACCACCACCTCATGCCGCCGCGCGAGGCGCTTCGTTCCTGCCAGCGCCTTGTCGATGAAATGTTTGATCATCTGCTCGGCCACTTCGATATCGGCGATGACGCCGTCGCGCAGCGGCCGCAGCGCCTCGATATTGGGCGGGGTCTTGCCCATCATCAGCTTGGCCTCGTTGCCGACGACCTTCACGCGGCGAACGCCATTGTGCGTCTCCAGCGCGATCACCGAAGGTTCGTTGAGAACGATGCCGCGATCACGGACATAGATCACCGTGTTCACCGTGCCGAGATCGATCGCCAGATCATGGGCGGGCGAGGAGAACAGACGGGGAATTTTCATGAGCCTCGCGAGACCAATTGGCTGACAAGGCTGGGCTTTTGATCACAGAGCGGGCTGTGCTGAAGCGCGCTGCGCCAGACCGCAGGTTTATCGCGCCTATCCGAGCGCGACTCGCTTTTCCGCTCTCATGCCCTTCAGCCTTTGGTACGGGAGATATTCAGTGCCACGGCCGCACGGATGAGTGCCTTCAGCGCTTCCGCATCGATCGCATCGCCTTCGTGGAAATCGATGGCGCGCCGGACATTGCCTTCGAGGCTGGAGTTGAAAAGGCGCGATGGATCGTCGAGCGCCGCTCCCTTTGCGAAGGTCATTTTCACGACCTTCTTATATGTCTCGCCGGTGCAGATGATGCCGCCATGATACCATGTCGGCACACCCCGCCATTTCCATTCCTCGATCACGTCGGGATCGGCCTCCCGGATGAGGCTGCGAATCCGGCCGAGCATCTCGCCCCGCCAGTCAGCCAGCTCCGCGATGCGGCCGTCGATCAGCGCGGATGGCGACTTGCCCTGTTGCTGCGAGCCTTCAGTCATGACGCATCCTTTTCCCTTATTTCCGATCCATTGAGTGGGCCCAGCGACAAGCTGTCAAGCGCAACGATTTCCGGCTAGATTTCGTGAGAGATGATTGGGACGGGGGTAGAAATGACGACGGAGCTTGATGTTCTCGCCTGGGGTTGCGTCCTTGCGCTGGTTCACATCTTCGCGGCAGCGCAGGTGAAAACGAAGCAATATGGCATCAAATGGAATGCCGGTCCTCGTGACGAAAGCCTGCCCGAGCCGCTGCCGCTCACCGGTCGGCTGATGCGGGCGCAGGCCAATTTCTTCGAGACTTTCCCGATCGTGATCGCACTGATCGCCATCCTCGCCATCAGCGGGCGCGGTAATGCCCACACGGCATTGGGCGCGTGGCTGTGGCTCGGCGCACGTGTCGTCTATCTACCGCTTTACGCGCTTGGGATTCCCGTCGTGCGGTCGCTGGCTTTCCTCGTGAGCATGGCCGGCATCATCATGATGCTATGGCCGATTCCCTTCGGCTGAACCGAAGGACGCCGCCAAACCATCAGATCCGCACCATCATAGGTGTATAAATTCCGTTAAAATTAGCTAATCGGATGCTGCGCCACGGCATTTGCATTTGACTCGCAATAGCTCGAAGATATTTCATTAGTTAACGAGTGATTAACGGTAGTGGGGGCTTTCGTGGCGCGGCATAGGCTTGAGGGCAGCATTTATCGGATCATCTTCGGCTTCGCGGCGATCATCGCCGGTGCGGCGGTATCGACGGCCGCGCCCGCGGTTGTCCTCAGCGCCGAACAGCAGCTCGGCAAGAGCCTGTTTTTCGACAAGGGGCTCTCGCACGGCGGCAGCCAATCCTGCGCCTCCTGCCATAGCCCGACGGTGGCCTTCACCGATCCGGATTCGTCGCACGCGACTTCGAAGGGCGACAACCCCGCCCTGTTCGGCAATCGCAATGCGCCCTCGGCGATGTACATGGCCTACAGCCCGACCTTTCACTATGACACGGACGAGCAGCTCTATGTCGGTGGCCAGTTCACCGACGGACGCGCGCCGACGCTTGAGGAGCAGGCCAAGGCGCCCTTCCTCAATCCGGTCGAGATGGGGAACAGCAACCGCGCCGAGGTGGTCGATCATCTGATGAGCGGACCGAATGCGGATGCGTTCAAGTCGGTCTATGGCGCTGACGCCTTCAACAATGTCGACAAGGCCTATGACAATATCAGCAACGCCATCGCTTCCTATGAGCGTTCGCCAGAGCTTTCCCCTTTCACCTCCAAGTTCGATTACTCGCTCAAGGGCAGGGTGGTGCTGTCGCCGTCAGAAAAGCGCGGCTTGGCGGCTTTCAATGATCCGATGAAGGGCGGCTGCTCGGGCTGCCACATCAGCACGCCAGGGGCAGACGGAACGCCGCCGCTGTTCACCGATTTCACCTATGACAATATCGGCATTCCCAAGAATATGGCGAGCGATTTCCTGACACTGCCGGCCGAATTCAATCCGGACGGCACCGCCTTCACCGATCTCGGCTTGGGCGGGATCGTGGCCGATCCTTCGCTCTATGGCGCGTTCAAGGTGACGACGCTCAGGAACATCGCGCTGACCGGGCCTTATGGCCATAATGGCTATTTCACGACCTTGAGCCAGATCATCACCTTCTACGCCACGCGCGACGTCTGGCCCACCTGCGCCGATCCCTCCACCAGCGCCGCCAACGCCTTCGCCATGGGATGCTGGCCTTCGGCTGAATTCGCCGACACCATGAACCGCGACGA
>Ga0207667_10000602_pt1 | contig 46619 bp, 40 predicted proteins | sample KBSCornC52_FD_184301 | JGI IMG/M metagenome (GOLD analysis project Ga0207667, IMG submission 184301) | Corn rhizosphere microbial communities from Kellogg Biological Station, Michigan, USA - KBS Corn C5-2 (SPAdes) (version 2) | ecosystem: Host-associated > Plants > Roots > Rhizosphere > Soil ... | reverse complement strand
CATGCCGCCTTCGCCGACCTGCTGCTCGAGCACGTAACGAACGCCCACCTGCACGTCCGAATCGATGAAGCGCCCGGACAGAGAGGAAGGCGCGATGGAGGAGGGCGGCTCGCTCACGACCAATCTTCTGCTCCGGCTTTGCGCTGGCGTCGAGAGGGAAGACTCGGCCCAGCCCAAGCTTGCGAAAGCTTCGGCCCCAGGCTAACCCGAGGGAGCCCGATGGCCACGCAGCAGCTCACCGAGTCCGTGAAGCGTGGCTTCCGAGCGCTGTCGAGCTTTCGCCGGCCACCGTTTCTGATGTTGGCCGAGAACGCGCCGCTCGATCTGCAGATCGTCGGGCGCACACTGCTACATGCGGCGGCGGTCGGCGTCGCGGCCGGGTTGGCGGGAGCCGCATTTTTCGCAGGCCTGGAGTACTTTCAGCGCGGAGTGCTGCAGGGGTTGGCCGGCTACATCCCGCTGCGCGCGGATGGCGAAACATTCGGTGGCGGTGACGGCTTTCACGTGTTCCGCCCCTGGCTGCTCGTGTTTCTGCCGGGGCTCGGCGGCTTGGCCTGCGGCCTGATCACGCGCCTTGCTCCGGAAACGCGCGGCGGCGGCGGCGACGCGATGATCGAAGCTTTCCACTACGAAGGCGGCTTCATTCGCCGGCGCGTGATCTGGGTGAAGGCGCTGGCCTCGATGTTCACGCTCGGTACGGGCGGCGCGGGCGGTCGTGAGGGGCCGACCATGCAGATCGGCGGCGCGCTCGGTACGTTCGTCGCGCGCGTGCTGCGCGTGAGCGCGCGCGAGCGACGGATTTTGCTCGTGGCCGGAGTGGCCGCCGGTATTTCGGCGGTGTTCCGCACACCACTCGGCGCCGCCTTGCTCGCCGTCGAAGTGCTGTATCGCGACGGCTTCGAATCGGACGCGCTGATCCCGGCGGTTTTGGCGAGCGTCGTTTCTTACTCGGTCATCATTTCCATTTTCGGCGAAAGTACGCTGTTTGCACGCGTGCCGCGGTTTCCGTTCGTGCCCGCGCACCTGCCGCTGTTTCTGCTGCTCGCGCTCGTGATCGCGGCGGTCTCGGTGGGCTTTCTGGGCGTGTACCAGGCGCTGCGCCGCGCGTTCGGCAGCTTGCCTGTGCCAGCTTGGGCGCAGCCGGCGCTCGGCGGGCTGCTCTTGGGTGTGCTCTGTACGCCGATCATCATCCTGGTCGGCAAGCATTTGCACGCGCCGGGGCAGGGCCTCGGCCTACTCGGCGGCGGCTACGGCGCCGTGCAAATGGCGATCTCGGGTTCGCCCTGGTTGGAGGAGGGCTGGTCCGCGGTGGCCTGGTTGACCGCGCTGGGGTTCGCAAAAGTGATCGCCGCATCGATCACCATCGGCTCTGGTGGCAGCGCGGGCGACTTTGCGCCGTCGCTCGCAATCGGCGGGCTATTGGGCGGCGCGTTCGGGCGCGCAGCGGGGCTTTTGCTGCACGATCCGCGGATCAACCCTGGCGCCTTCGCTTTGGTCGGTATGGGCTGTTTTTATGGCGGCATCGCTCACACGCCGCTCAGCGCGCTCGTGCTCGTGTGTGAGCTTGCGGGCAACTATGATTTGCTCGTGCCGCTGATGCTGACACAGGGCATCGCCTTCGTCGCGCTGCGCCGGCGCGCTCTCTATACCTCGCAAGTGCCGACGCTCCGCGACTCGCCGATTCACCGCGACGCGCTGCTCTTGGATTTGCTGCGCGGCATGCGCGTGAGCGAGCTGATGCAACGCGGCGTCTCGGTGGTGTGCTTTCGCCGGCAAACGCCGGCCGCCGAAATCATGCAAAAGGTCAGCGAAACCTCGCAGCAAGAAGTGTTTCCGGTGCTCGACGACGAAGATCGAGCCATCGGGCTCGTCAGCGCGGCCACGCTGCGCGTGATGTCCCTGGAATTTGCCGACACGCGCTGGACCTTGGCCGCCGATCTGCTGCAGCCCCTGGTCTCCGTGCGCGCGGACGACGATTTACGCACCGCGACCGAGCGCATGGTGCAAAACGGGCTGCGCGAATTGCCGATTTTGGACCAGGCCGGCAAAGTGCTCGGTCTACTCGACGAGTCGGAGGTGGCAGAGGTGTACCTGAAGGCCGCATTCCGCGCTGAATCGGCCGACCAAGCGTCGCCCAATTCAACGCGCCGCTGAGCGCTTGCCGTCAACGGCGCCGGCCGCGCTGGCCCGCGCTGGCACCGGTGCCCGTGCCGCTCTTGGCGCTCACGCCCGAAATCAGCTCCTGCCACGTGCCGCTGAGCACGACTTCTTCGTCTTGCAGGACCAGCGCCGTCCAAGTGCCGGGCTCGTCGCCGTGGGCGAACAGCTCTTCTGCCAGCGCGGGCGCACTGCCGACCAGAGCGGTGCACAAGGCGCCCCGCTCCACGCAGCCCGCGTACAGCTGATCTGCGGTCGCGCTCGGTGAGAGCAAGAGTTGCCGCAGCACCTGCGCCGCGCGCGGATGCCGCAAATCGGCGATCAAGCCGATCGGGCTCGCTAGGCCCTCCTGCCGCGCGAGCGCGTAGCTTTCGAGCAGCCGCCAACGCACGCTGTGCGCGCAGCGCCAAGCTTCGGAGTGCGACTCGGAGGACACCGCCATGGACTATGCGAGCCGTGTCCGGTTGCCAAGCCTCGGGCGCACCTCGGCCGGACATTTTTTGGTGCACCGGAAGGCCGGAAGCACTGCGACGAAAAGCGCCTCTTCGGCCGACGCGACTTTGTTGCGTCGGCTCGTCAACTTCTACAATTCGCGCCCGGCTGCACGAACCGACGTTTGCGCCGCGACGCGACAATCGGGCCTTGCGTTCTGCCGAGAGCGCGCGGGCGCGCCCGGCAAATCCCGCCGGAAAAGCTTGCTACAGTGACTTCCCCAGCCCGGTAACCGAGCGCGCGTTGGGCGCGTATTATTGAAGCTCAGCGGAACCTTCCGCGAGCGAAAGGACCAAGACCCATGGCACCGCGTTCTTACTCCAAACCCTCCGCAGAAGAGCTGCGCAGCCGGCTGGGCGCTCTCCAGTACGAAGTGACGCAACACGACGCGACCGAGCCGCCCTTTCGCAACGAGTTTTGGGACAATCACGAGGCGGGCCTGTATGTCGACATCGTCAGCGGCGAGCCCTTGTTCAGCTCGCTCGACAAATTCGATTCGGGCACTGGCTGGCCGAGTTTTTCCAAACCGATCGAGCCGGCGAACGTGCTCGAAAAGAGCGATATCGGCCACGGCATGCGCCGCGTGGAGGTGCGCTCGAAGCACGCGAACTCTCACTTGGGCCACGTGTTTCCGGACGGGCCGCGCCCCACCGGTCAGCGTTACTGCATCAACTCCGCTTCACTGCGCTTCATCCCCGTCGCAGAGCTGGAAGCCCAAGGCTACGGCGAGTATCGCGCGCTCTTTGGCGACGCCAAGCACACGCCGCAAGCCGAGGTCGTTTCGCGCGACAACGCCTGCGCCGTGCCAGCACCCGGTGAGGCGCCGGGCTGCGAAGCGACCGTCGAAGAAGCCGTGCTCGCAGGCGGCTGCTTTTGGGGCATGGAAGGCATCTTGAGCAAGATCCCGGGCGTGATCGAGACGACCGTGGGTTACGCCGGCGGCACGACTCCGAACCCCAATTACGAGCAAGTGCGCACTGGTCGCACCGGCCATGCCGAATCGATCCGCATTCTGTTCGACCCAAAGCAGCTCACGTTCGAGCAGCTGCTCGACAATTGGTTTTTCAAGATGCACGACCCGACCACGAAAAACCAACAAGGCAATGATCGCGGCAGCCAGTACCGCTCGGCCATCTTCGTCACGTCGCCCGCGCAGCGTGAGGCCGCTGAGCGCGCGAAGCAAAAAGCGCAAGCCAAGTGGCAGGCGCCGATCGTCACCGAGATCACCGACGCTGGCCCGTTCACGCCCGCCGAGGATTACCATCAGAAGTACCTCGACAATCACCCCGGCGGCTATACCTGCCACTTCATGCGCGACTGAGCTGCTCGGCAAGCCGGGCGCGACGCCGAAGGCTGCGCCGCGCTCGGCCGTCGCGCGTGACCATCAAAAAAATAGAAACGGCCTAGTGGCAACCTTCGTGGGTTTGGGGGGCGTGGGCAATTAGCGGCGCTTGCGAGCCCGCCTCGCGTCGCTGGCAAGCCGTGCGCGTGCAGTCTCGTCCTGCGCTCAAGGCGCAAAAGGCGGTCTTGATCGCGCTCAGGGCGTGACGGGCACGGCTTTGAGCAAGTGCGCGAGCGACAGGTTTTGCGTGTAAGCATCGGCCATCGCAAGCTGGCCGATGATTTTGGCGCCGCGTTCCTGAAAGTGCGTGTTGTCGGTCACGCCGTTCGGATAGTTCGGCCATTGCCCCGCTGCGAGGATCAGAAAAAGCTTGCGAGTCTCGGTCTGACCGATGCGCTCGAAATAGGTTTTGCTGAGCGCTGTCAAATCGATCAAGTCCACTGCGAGCGACGCGGCGAGCTCGCGCACCGCGGGCGGATAGGCGCCGTGCGTGTCCGATAGGCTGGTACCGCTCCAGCTGTTGCGATTGATCGACGTGAGCAGGATGGGCGTGGCCATTTTGGCCCGGGTGTCGTTCACGTACGTGGTCAAAAACTGTTTGTAGGTCGTTTGTGGATCCGTGTAGAGCGCCGGCTGGTCGCTCTTCTCGTCGTTGTGGCCAAACTGAATCAGCACGTAGTCGCCGGCTTTCAGCGCGCTCTTGAGCGGCGTCCAAGCGCCCTCCTCGAAAAAACTCTTGGAACTGCGGCCAGAGAGGGCTTTGTCGACCACGGTCGCGCACTCGCTCGCGAATAGGCCGCCGAGCGGCTGGCCCCAACCCATGCGCGGGTAAACGTCGCTGCCGTAGACGCTCATCGTCGAGTCCCCGATCGTGTAGACGGTGACCGTTTTTGCCGGCTTGCCCGTGCACACGCCCGAGCCGCTGCCGGCGCTGCCGCTCGCGCCGGCACTGCTGGTCCCGCCCGCGGCGTTGGTCCCGCCGGCGGCGTTGGTTGCGCCGCCGGCAGCGGTGCCCGCGTCGCCGGCCAAGGCGCCGCCTCCGCCGCCCGCGCTCGCTCCCGCTGTGGTCCCGGCGCCGCTCGCCGCGCTCGCGCTCGCGCCGCCCGCGTGGGAGTCGCCGTTGCCGCCCAGGCCAATTGAGCCGGCGCTGCCGCCAACGCTCACTGCTCCGGCGCTGCCGCCGAGGCCGCTCGACCCGGCGCGCCCACCGCCGGCTAGCGTGCTCGGGCCTTCAGCCGCTGAGTCTGCTCCGCAGGCCGAAACCAAGACCAAGAGGAGTCCACAAACCCGGGGCAGCGAATGGCTCATAGCGCCTGGAGTTGCCCATGCGCCGCCAAACGGTTCACAAAAATTCGAACGCCTCGCGGGAGGATCACGGCCAATCGTCCGCGCCGCCGAAGGCTGCGCCGGCCTGGGAGCGCCTCGTGACCATCAAACCCTCGCTCGATCGATGGGCGCCAGCCTTTGGCTCGACTGACTGTGGATCGCGAGCGGTAGCGCGTTCGGTTTTGCCCGAGATTCCTGGCGAGTCCGCACGGAGGCTGCCGCGGGCAAACACTGTTGAGTGATTGAGGAATGGCCGTCGAATCGGCGTGAAGGAACTCCGAGTTTGGCGGGCTTCGAACCGGGGAGTCTCGTAAAATGGCAGGTCCATTCGCGCTATGGACGGCTCGCTTGGTTGACCTGTGGTCGGGCACCGGATACGAAAACTCTGGTGTCGAAGGTTAGCCTCGCAGATTACCGCGCGCTCGCTCAGTTCCGGTACGAGATCCGCAAATTCCTGGCGTTCAGTGAAGGCGCGGCGCGCACTGCCGGGATCGAACCGCAGCAGCACCAGGCGCTGCTCGCGATCAAGGGCTTACCGCTCGAATCCGAACCCACGATCGGGGCGCTGGCCGAGCGGCTGTGCGTGCAGCACCACACCGCCGTCGCGCTGGTCGACAAGCTCGAAGAGCACGGCTGGGCCAAGCGCCGCCGCGGCGAAGCCGATCGGCGCCAAGTGTTGCTCGAGCTGACGACCAAGGGCAGCGCCTTGCTCGCCAAGCTTTCGGCCCTGCACCGCGAGCAGCTCGGCGCGGTTGGCGCGAGCATGGTACAAGCATTGGACGTGATCGTCAGCGCGCGTGCCGCGAAGCCCGCGAAACGTCGCTAGCGGTTCAGGACGCCGCGCGCACCGCTGGCGGCGCAACCGACGGTTCGAGCCCTCGGGCGGTCTGCGTGATCACTTGGTGTACGAAGCGCAGCTTCGAGATCACGCGATCTGCCAGCACGAACGGATACAGATCCGGCAGACCCATCGAGCGATTCAGGCTGTTGAGTGCGAGCGTGACCGGCACCCAAGCTGCAATCAGCTCGTCGAAATCGTCGAAACGCACGCGCCGCGTCTGGACCACGTCGCTCACTGCGCCGCCGACCGGCGTGGGCCGCAGCGCAAGACCGTAGCTTTGCGCGGTCTCCAGCGTGTCCACCATGTGCAGGTAGTGAGCCCAGGTTTCGGCCCAATCTTCCCATGGGTGCATGGTGGCGTACGCGCTCACGAAGCTCTCGGGCCAATCGGTCCGCGGCGCGGCGTAGTGGCGCTTGACCGCTTCGTCGTAATCCTGCTGCTCGTCGCCGAACTGTTCGCGGAAGGCGGAGAGCAGCGCGCTGTCCTTCAGCAATCGGTCCCAATAATAGTGCCCGGACTCATGCCGAAAGTGTCCGAGCAGGGTTCGGTAGCGTTCGCCCAAGCGCGTACGGGCCGATTCGCGCGCGGCCGGATCGGCTTCGCTGAGGTTGATGGTGACGAGTCCGTCGCAATGGCCGGTCAGCACGCGTTCGCCGTTCGGGCCGTCTTGTTTGAACGCGAACGCGAGGCCTGTGCGCGGCTCTTCTTCTTTCGACTCGAGCGGCAAGCCGAGCGCTTGCAGCGTGTACACGAGCCGGCGTTTGGCCACCTCCAGCGCGCGCCAGGAGTCGATCGCGCTCGGATTCGACAGATCCGGGATCATTTCGTTCAAATGACACGACGGACAAAAGACGTTGGGATCGTGCTCCGGGATCGCCCAGTTGCACACGGCGTACGTCGCATAATTTTGGCACAGCCGATAGCGTGAGCCTTTCGCGGCCGGATCGAGCGCGAGGTAGCGCACGTGACCGTCCGCCGGCGGGGGCTCGCTGCCGCTCAGGTCCGGCTCGAGGGCGGTGAGCAGCGCGCGATCCGGCAAATAGGCGAGTAGGTGCCCGCAGCGCGTGCACTGCGAATTTTCGAAGAAAGCGACGTGCTTGCACGCCGAGCAACTAAAAATCTTCATGGCGCGAGTCTCGCGCCTGCAGCGGGCGTGCCAGCACCGGCTGGGCGCAAATTCGGCAAATGTCGCGCGCTCGCGGAGCTGTGCAGGGCAGGTCTGCGGGCTCCGCGCAAATCAGCCCCAGTGTGTGGCGTCTCGTCGCAAGCCCTCTCTCCACTCAACACGAGAAGCATTCGGGCAGCACTTGAGCGAAAGGGGCACGTTTCGTGCAGCGGATTGCGCGTGAAGCGAGCGACCGCAAAGCGCTGGTGGGGTCTGATCAAGCGCGTGTCCGACGAAGCCGACGAGGACGATGCGGATATCGTCGCGGCTGGGCTGGCTTTTTACGGCACTTTGGGCCTATTCCCCGCGCTTTTGGCGAGCGTGTCGCTGTACGGTCTCATCGCCGATCCGGGCGCGATTCAGCGCGCCATTTGGAGCGTGGCGCGCTCACTCCCGCCCGCTGCGCGAGACATCGTTGCGGGCGAGCTGTCGCAGTTCGTGGCGCGGTCCTCGCGTAGCCTGAGCTTGAACCTGGTTTTCGGCACGTTGGCTGTGCTGTGGAGCTCGTCGTCGGCGATGGGGGTGCTCGTGCGGGCGATCAACGTCGCCTATGATTTGCCGGAGCGGCGCAACTTCTGGCAGCGCCGCCGTTTGGCCGTGCTGTTCACGTTCGCGGGTATGCTGGGCATGTTCTTGCTCGTGCCGCTCATCGCGGTGCTGCCCAAAGTGCTGAGCTTCTTCCACGTGGGCGGCGCGATTGTGCTCTTACGCTGGCCATTGATGGGGCTGGTGGCCGCGGTCACGCTCGGCCTGCTCTACCGTTATTCGGTCGAGCGTCGTCCGTTGCCCACGCCGCGTGCGGTGCTGCCCGGCGCCGGCTTGGCCGCTTTTGTGTGGCTGCTCCTGTGCGCGGGCTATTCGGCGTACGTCCAATACTTCACGAGCTTCAGCTCGACCTACGGCGCCTTGGCCGGGGTCGTGGTGCTCGAATTTTGGCTGTATATTTCGGCACTCATCGTGGTCTATGGCGCCGAGCTCAACGCCGAGCTCGAGCGCCGCGCGAAGTGCGGCGAGCAACAGGAGCTCCCGCTGCCCGCGCTCGACAAGCCCGCATCGCCGAGCCAACGAAAAACCCCGCGGGGCACTTGGGAAGCGCCGACGCGGGGTGCATGAGACGACCGTTCCTCGCCGAGCGAGGGCCGCCGCCGAATTCACGAGGTCGAGTTGCTGGTGTGATTCTCGAACGTGCTGAGCTTGTCGCTGATTTTGTCGTTCACGCGGCCCTTCACGTCGTCGAGACGGCTCTTCACGTCGTCGAGGCCGTCAGAGAGACGAGCGCGCAGCTCTTCGCCGGAGCTCGGCGCGAGCAGCAAGGCCGCACCCGCGCCAATCGCGGCGCTGACCGCGACTAGGCCCAAAGCGGGCAGGGCGCGCGACAGAGCGCTCGGACGGCGCTCCAAGCCGATCACGCCCAGAATGTCATTCAGTTCGATGCCGCGCACGGCCTTGGCCGCCTGCTGGGCGCCGATCACTGAGCCGATAGTCCACAACGCTTTGCTGAGATTCATGTGAAGCTTCCTTCCCTGGATATCGTCCGATATCGCTGTTCCTGGATTTGCACTTCGCGTGCGTGCTCCACTGAGCAAGGCGCATGCCACCAAAGGGCGCGGACCCCGCGCCGTTTGTGCGGGTTTCGTGAAGTCTTCGCTGACGCAAGCTGCCCCAGTGCGACAGCTTGGTGTCACGCTCGAGTCGTGCTCGAGGTCAGGGCCCGCGAATGGCTAAGTCGGTCGATGATCGCGGTCGAGGCGCCCGGCTGGCGAGGCGCGACGAAGGCGCATACTGCTTGTATGTAACTGAGGAGCAACGAAGACCAGCCGGGATGCATCGGCCGCGAAGGCGATCGATTTAGCCATTCGCGGGCCCTTAGTAGCGGTGGCGCCAAATCAAATCCAAGCCCGACTCTCCGCGGTCGCCCACCAGCGCAGACAACGACCAGCGAGAGCGAATTCGGAAATCGAAGGTCAGAAAGGTCAAATCAGGCGGTTGTCCCGGCGCAGGCGCACCGAGAGCGCGCGTGATCGCCGCGGAGATGCGCGGGGAAATCTGCACCACGAGCTCGGGGCGCGCGCTGCCCGTGCTGGTATCCACGCGCGTGCTCACGTCCAACGCGGAGATGCTGGAGAGCGCTTTGTTCAACCCCTGCGTTGCCGCGCCACCCACTGCGCCGAAGGCGGTGGCCGCCGTGCTTCCCCCGCCAGAGCTGGAACCACCGATGGACCCGTCGGCCGAGCCCGTGAGGAGCAAGCTCAGCACCTGGTCTTCGGTGAGCGGTGGCTCGGCGCGCAGCACGATCTTACCGTTTTTGACGGTGCCGCTGTAGTCCGCGTACACGCGGTGTTGCTCGTCGTCCGGCGCGTCCCAGCGGGCACTGGCGACAATCGTCGGGTTGCCGGGTTCACCCGAGAAGGTCACGGTGCCGCTCTCGATTTCGAACTGCTTGCCGGAAACATCTAGTTTTCCGCCACGCAGTTTGATCTCTCCGGTCATGGTCGCCGGATCGCCGAGGGTGAGCTGTGTTTTGCCCGACAGTTGCACTTTCGTCGAATCGCCGCGCTGAATCCAGATGTTGTCGCCCAACGTCAGCGCGACGATCATCGGTCGATCGTTTTGCGCGGGGTCGCTGTCGGTCAACGGCTGCAGTGGCAGCGTGACGAAGTCACCTGCGCGTTGCTGCGTGCCAATGCGGATGTCCTTCGCCGGATCGAGCGCCTGCACGTCTTGACTGCCGGTGTCCGGGATGTGCACGTGCAGCTCTGGAATGTTCACCGCAAGTTGACCTGAGCGCTCGGCCTTGCCGGGCGTGAGCTTCAGGTCGACCGCGCCCCAGCAATCGCCGATGTCGGTGCCCGCGACCGAGATCGCAATGGCGTCCGACTTCGTGATGCGCACGTGCGCATTCGCGTCCGTCAGATCCAGGCCGGCGAGGTTCGCTTCGGCCGTGACGCTGAGCTTTCCGCTCGTGGCGTGTGCGGATAATTGCTCGAGCTTGAACTTGCCCGGCGCGACCGACACACGACCCTTGATTTGCTCGAAGCGCTGCCCGAGCGCGGCCACCTGTGCCACGCCTTGATCGATGTCCACGTGGCCGTCGAGCTCCGGCGCGCCGCCCCGGAAATGCGCGTTCAAATCGCCGTTCAGACGGCCGTCCAGCTCGCCGAAAGTCGAGGCCAGGAACGGGGCTACTGCGGCTAGTCGGAAGCCTCGGGCGCGTAGCTCGGCGTCGGCGGGCAAAACTAGGTTCGGCGCAAGCTTCGCGCCCCAAGAAAACCCGGAGTGTGCCTGGGCCGTGGTCACCCCTTTGCGATCTTCGACGCGCAGTGAAGCCTCGGCTTTGTCGCCCTTGGCTGCGACTTGGATCAGGATCCGCGCGAGCTCGGTTTGCCCGACCGTGAACGGCTTGGCTTCGAGCTGAGTGTCGAGGCTCGCATTCTTCCCGAAATCCTTGAGCTCGATCTTGCCACTCAGCGAGCCGCCCACTTGGCTGACTTGGGTGCCCGGCAAGAGCGCGATCGGAAAGCCGTCGAGGTCGACTTTCGCATTGCCGCCGAGCGCCGGAGTTTGCCCTGGGTTTCGCGCGAGCCAATCAGAGAGCGCGGTTTCGAAGTCGATGTCCGCCGTTCCGACTCGTTGCGCGCCGGAGTGCGCGCTGCCCTTGAAGTTGCCCCGCGCGTCCGCGTAATCGGCTTGAAACTCCAAGTCGAGTCCAGCCTTGCGCTGTTCGCTTTGCCGAAAATTCTGGATTTTACCGGCGAGCTTCAGTGTCGGCGAGCGGATCGTGCCGTCGTAGCCGAGCTCACCGGAGGCAAGCCCGTTGAGCCCTGCCGGTCGGACTTCGACGGGCAATTTTTCGAGCGCGCGGGGCGGCATCGTGAACCGCACGTGGAGCGGGATTTGTTGCCAGGTCTTGGCGAGCTCGGCAGCAGCGGAGGCGAGGCGCGGCGCGGCGTTGCCGGCCACGCTCAACGAGCCGAGCGCGCCGTACTCGTCTTTGACGCTCAGCACGAGCTCGGTTTCGCCGGTCTCCGCGTGCTTGAAATCCAAATCGACGTCCAGACCTTTGATCGAAGCCGGTGCGGCGTCGAGCGCCTCCTGCTTGGTGGTCAAGTTGGTCTTGCTGTGACGGGCGCCGGCGAGCTGCAGATTCTTGGTACTGACGTGCGCGTGCACAGTGGGCAGTCCGGGTCCGGGCGCGGCGCGTTCGATGCTGGCATCGTATTTGACTCGCCCGCGCGCGCGCGCGATCGGCAGATCGACGCCGGGCGGCACGAGCTGCGCGAGGTCGCGTAGGTTGAGTTGCCCTTCGAGGCTCAGTCTGCCGCTGAGTCGAGCGGCATTGGTGTGCTCTAGGTCGAGCCCGCGGACCTCTCGAAAGTCGAAACTCAGTTGTCCCATCTGCTTGAGATCGCCGCGCAGCGAGCCATCGAGCTGGCCGTCTTCGAGCTTCAAATCAGCCGCGATCGAGCCGCCGCTCACGCGCTCGAGACCGAGATTTTCAGCCTGTAGCGTGAGCTCCGCGTGCGGACTGCGGCCCTTCTTCTCGTACTGAACGGATAGGGTCGCGGTGCCGGATTGGAGCGGCGCGCGCTTATCGACGAGCCGCCACAGCCGCGCAAGATCGAGCTGATCGGTGTGTAGTGTGGCGCGCTCGAGCTCCGAGCCGAAAACCAGGGAAGCGTCCGCCGTACCGGCGCCTTGCAAATGCAAATTGTCGACTGTGGTGCGCCCGCCACTCAGCGTCACGTTCTTTGCGGAGAGCGTCAGGTTGGTGTTGCCCTGACTCAAGTTCAAGCTCGGGTGGTCGAGAGAAACCCCGCGCTCGTTCGAGACCATGCTGCTCAGTTGAATGTGACGCCGCGGCACGAGCATGCCGATTTCGGCGCTGAGCGCGAAGCGCGAAAGTGGGCCGCGCAGCGCGATCTGCGCGTCCGAAACGTGTTGCCCGGCGAGGTTTCCGTCCGTCAGATCCAGCCGCACGTCAGCGGTCGGATGTGGCAACACGCCTTTCACCGTCGCCCGGAGTTGTGCTCGGTCGACGTGATTTTCAGCCTGCGCTAGTCCGCTCAAGTCCGCGCGCACGCTGGCGTCGAGCTGCCCCGTATCGACCTCGTAGCTGCCTTGGGCGTTCAGGCTGCCGCGGGCCCGCGCAGCGGCGAGCTGCTTCAGGCGCGGCGGGTTGTCGAGCTTGGTTGCACTGCGAAATTCGACGATGGGCCCGCTGTTGCCGGCGCGGCTCGCCGTGACGTCGACGCTCGTGGGGGCGCCGGGCTCAGCGATCTCCGCGTGCGCTTCGACGCGAGCGCGACCGCTGTTCGCGTCGTTCGACAGCTGCCCGTTCACGGCCAGCGCCGGCAGTGCTTGCGCGGCAATCAGCGACGGTTCGGTCGTGAGCTCGAACCGCCCAGTCATGGGACCCGATTTCGGCAGCAAGAGCGAGGAATGCAATGTGAAGTCCAGGTTCGAAACCGGCGCGCTGCGGCTGAGCTCGGCGGCGTCGATGTCACGCGCGTGAAGGCTCGCTTTGGCGCTCAGATCTTCTTTCAGTAACAGATCGAAGTCGCCAGCGAGCTTGCCCGAGCCGACGCCGAGCGCGAACGTGCCGTGTAAGGCGGGCATCAGCCCTTCGGCGTGAGCGGTGAGCGAGGCAGGGGAGCGGAGTTCGAGGCCCGGAGCCTGTTTGGCTACCGCGGCCGGCGGGATCTGGGCGGCCGTGAGGTCGGCGAGAAGACGGTTATCGATGAAGCTTGCGTCGAGCACGAGCGGGATGTCCGCTGCTTTGCCGTGATAGTGCGCTCGAGCACCGAGCGGCTTGTTCGGCGCGGCGGGGATGGTCAAGGAGGCGACTAGCTCGCCGATAGAGTCGACCGCTTGCGGCAGGCCGCGCGCCTGGATCGTCGAACGCTGAAAGGCGATCGCTGTCTCTTCGGGGGCGCTACGCAGCGTAGCGCGCGCATTTTTCAGCTCGATGTCGAGAGCGGGCGTGCCGGCGAGCGCGCCGTGCGCCCACAGGTGCGCGATCTCGGCGCGCTCGATCACGATGATCGTGCCGGGTCCCGCGCTGGGCGGGCTCGGGGTCTTCGACGCGAATGCGTCGGCCAGGGTGGGGCTACCGGCGCCGTCGTCGATCAGCCGCGCTTCGGCGTGTCGGAGCGCGACCGAGTCGAAGCGGATTGTCAGCGGCTTGGAGCCGTGGGTGAGGGCGGCCCAGGCTACGGTCGGCACGCTGAGGTGGACGTCGAGCCCGTGAATGTCGAGCACGCGACGGCCCGCGGGATCGAAGACCTCGGCGTCGGCCGCGGCAATGCCGGACAAGCCGACGCTGCCCAGATCGTGAACCACCAGCCGGCCCTGGAAGGATCCAGAGAGAGCCGCATTGACCCGCGCCACGACGATGCCTCGCACTTTCGCGAAGCGCAGAGAAAACAACAATAAAACCACGCCTAGCACGACCAAGCCGAGCAATCCGACGAGGCCGTAGCCCGCGCGGCGCAGGTATTTGCGGAGCCGCGGGTGCGTCGGACGCGCCATCAGAAGGCCTCCCCGATGCCGAACGAGATCGCGATCGGTAAGCCGAAGGTCTTGGCGGGCACGCCTTCATCGGCCGCGTCGGCCGGCGCCTGCAAGCCGGGCACGCGATAGCCGGTGTCGAGGCGGATCGGTCCGACGGGCGTATCGTAACGAAGACCGAGGCCGACGCTCAGATGGGGCCGATTGAAGCGGAAGTCGAGCTTGCGATCGGACACGTCGCTGGTATCCGTGAAGAGCGCGCCGCTCAGATCGCCCTTCACCGGGAAGCGCAGCTCGAGCGACGCCTCCCAGAGCGTGAAGCCGCCGAGCGGCAGATCGCAGCTCGAGTCACCGCTGGGCATGTTCGGATCACACGCTTTGGCGAGCGTGGAGCTGGCCTGGGGCACGATGCCGTGCGGGCCAATCTCGCGCAGGGCATAGCCGCGATTCGAGCCGGAGCCGCCGGAAAAGAAGCCGCGCAAGAACATCAGCTGAATGTCGCGCACCCAATGGGCGCGCTCGTCGCTCAGATCCGCGCCATTCGCGGCTGCTTCCAGCGTATCGCCGTAATTGCTCGGAAATAGCAGACCGACGGTGCCGCGCGCCGCGAGCGTGACGCGCTTCGTGATCGGCAGATAGCCTCGCGCCTCGCTTTGCATGCGCACGTCGCGCGCATCCCCGCCGACACCGGCGATCTGCCAGTCCGTGCTGAAATAGCCGCCCAGGTGCGGATGCACCTTCGAATCGCGCAGATCCAGTGTCACGAAAGCCTCGGGGTACGAGATCGTGATCAGGTGCAAATCCGGATCCAAACGCCCGGCGTAGGTGAACGCGCTGTCGACCTGGACGGTGTGCGAGAGCGCGCCGTAAAGCTTCCAATACGAACGATCGAGGCCGGCGGTCACGCGCCCGTCGCGGTAGCCGAGGATGGGACCCGTGGTTTGGTCGGGCGCGAGGATGACCGGGGCGATGCTGCCGTCTAGCCGCGTGAAGAGGCCCGTGCGCGCTTCGAGAAAACCGGGTTGACGGAACTGCGCGTTGGCTCGGCCTTCCGGGAGCAACCGTTCGGGCGCGCGTAGGGTAGGGATGCGCGTCGGGTACAGCACGACGCCGGGCTTCACTTCGAACGTGAGGCTGCGTAGTCCGCCGAGGAAGTTCCGGTTTTCCCAGCCGCCGAGCACGTGCACGTCGGTTTGAATCGAATCCACCTGCACGCCGCCGCCGACGTGGATCGCCCGCAATTTCGCCGGCTCGACGCGCACGTTGATCGGTACCAAGGGTTGCTCTTGGTTTTCTCCGCCTTGAGTGACGTCCGGCTCGATCACCACCGAGCTGAACACGTTCAAGTCGAGCAGCGCGCGTTGGGCGGAGTCGAGCTCGCGCCGCGAATAGGGCGTGCCCGGTACGATCGCCAGCGCGCGCCGCACCGGCGCTTCCGGAATTTCTCCCAAGCCGGAAATGCGCACCTCGCCGAAGCGCGCGCGCGGCCCGAGCGTCACGAAATAGCCGACCGCGACCAGGTTCTTCGGCAAATCCACGTCGGCCGCGCGCTGGACTTTGACGTAAGCGTAGCCGTGATTCGCAAGCGCGTTGCGCAAGGCCTCTTCGGCTTCTGAAAATTTCTGTTCCTCGAAGACCTGCTTGCGCGAAAGGACGGCTTGCGTGCTGCGTTTGGCTTCGTCCGCGGCAGCCTTGGGCAGCCCTTCGAGGCCGTGAAAATCGATACGGTCGACGAGCGTCGGATGCCCTTCGTCGATCACGATTTCGACTTTCACTTTGCGCGGTGAGATGAAAAAGACGCGCCCGGCGCGCGCGCGCGCCTGATAGTAGCCGCGCGCGCGGTAATAACGCTCGATCCGCTGCAAATCGCGATCGAGCACGAAGCGGTCGAAGACAGTGTAATCGTAGACGATGCCCGCAAAAATCCCGAGGAAGCGCGGGCTGGCCGCGGTTGCCAGTTTTTCGCGCAGATCATCGGAATCGATCGCGTCGTTGCCTTTGAGGTTCACGCTGTCTACGGCTGAGCGGCCCGGTGGGACGGAAGTGCACGCGACCAGGAACGCGGCGCACATCAGCGCGAACAAGACGTACTGCTGAAACCCATGGCCGGCGCGGGGCGGGTCCGGCACCGGTTGCTCTCGAATCACGCGCCGCGGAGGTGCAAGCTCTGCGCCAGTTGGCGTAAATCGTGCTTGTGTGGGTTCTCGCGTGAAAGCGTTGTTTCGATCGGCGGGTCTGGCGTGCGCTCTGTGGTGCGCGGCGTGCGGGACGCGCTTGCCCGAGCCGAGCCATGCTCGTCAGCCGCGCTCTGAATTCCTGCCTGTGCCATACCCACCCCCAGCGAGCTTTTCCGAGGTCGTGCCACCCGCGCCCAAGCCGGACGCGGTTTGGGTCGATGGGCATTGGGCTTGGCGTGGGCGCACCTATGTCTGGCAACGCGGCGGTTGGGTAGAGCCGCCCGAGGGCGCGCGCGTCGCGCCCTGGCGCGTGCGTTATCTGCGGGACGGCACGCTCATGTTGGCAGACGAGATCTGGTACGATAAGAGCTTGCGGCGGATTGAGCGCCCGCCCGTCCTAGTGCCGGCGTACACGCCACCCAACGAGCTCACGCCGGAGTCACAACACGGCTTTTGAGCACCCGAGCGCCCCAGCGTGGCAATCTGCCTCCCGGGGCACGCACTTGCTCACGTTTGAAGCGGTCGCCCAGCTTCGACTAATCTTCCGAGGATGAAGCTCAATCGTCTTGGCGCGCTCGGCCTGCTCGCGTTCACGTTCGTCGCTTGCCACAAGAATTCGGGGCCTAGCCCGTCCGGCTCGGCAATTGCGCCCGGGAGCGCGGGAGCGCTGCCGCCCACGAGCGCCGCTTCCGGCGCGTCGCTCGCCGTGCTCGATAACTTCGAGGGTGAAATTGCGGTCGCTGCCAAAGGTAAGCTCGCTGGAAAGCAGGCTCTGGCTGCCCCAATCAGCTTCCGCTTGCAGGTGAAAGACGGAAAATTCCGGGTGGACTTGCCGGAGGGGCTCGCGCCGAGCGAAGGACTCGGCAAGGCCTACGCGCTCGTGACTCCGGCCGACAAGAAGCTCTACTTCGTGCTGGATGCGAAGAAGCAAACCATCCTGGTCGACTTCGACAAATTCGCGGCGCAAGCCAAAGCGCTGAACCGCGCCCACCCTCCAGCGGGCTCTGCGGGCACTCCAAACGTCGAGAAGACGGGCAAGACGGACACCGTCGCCGGCTACAACTGCGAAATCTGGCGGATCGTTCAGACTACCTCGACGGGCGAACTGTGCATCGCCGCTCAGGGCACGTCCTGGTTCAACATTCCGCTCAGCGGCGTGCCAGCCGAATACGCTTGGGCGAGCGAAATAACCGACGGCAAGCACTTCCCGCTGCGCTTCGTGGCGCTGGAAAACGGGGCGGAGCAAGGGCGATTGGAGGTCACCGCCATCGAGAAGAAGGTCATGCCCGCGGCGGCCTTCACGGTCCCGCCTTATCCGGTGATCGACCTCGAGCAGATGCTCGGCGGCATGCTCGGCGGGATGGGCATGATGCCCGGGATGATGCCAGGAGGGATGGTGCCCCCGGGCGCATTGCCAGGCTCGCCTCCCGCGCTACAACACGGTTTGAAGAAGAAGCCCTGAGGGCCAATGAGCAGCGGGCGTACGCGCTTTTGCGAACGCCCGCTCTGCCCAAAGCGAAACCCGTGCGCGGCTTACCTCGACGGCAGATCCGTCGTTGCGCCGTTCGCGCTGCTGCCACTCGGGTTACTGCTACTACCGCCCGAATTGCCGTTGCCAATCACGATTTCGACCCGGCGATTGTTGGCACGTCCGTCGGGCGTATCGTTGCTCGCGACCGGATTTGCTTTGCCTTTGCCAACCGAGGTGATCTTGTCAGCGGGCACGCCCTTGCTGATCAAATAATTGCGAACTGCGTCGGCGCGATCCTTCGATAGCTTCAAATTGGTGGTGTCGGAGCCCACCGAATCCGTGTAGCCCTCGACCACCATCGGCTTGATTTCGCCTTGATCCTTGATGGCCTTGGCGACCTGATCCAGCTGATCCTGCGCGGCGGGGAGTAACTCTGCTTTGCCGGTGACGAAGAGCACTTGGCCGGAGAGTGTGATCACCATGCCGCGTGCTTCTTCTTTGACCTGCGCGATTTTGTTCAAGCTCTCCATGGCGCGCGCGGCGCGCGCTTCGGCGGCCTTGCGAGCGTCCGTTTCGCGCGCAAGCCCGTTTTGCGTCTGGACCAATTGCGAGCCGAGTTGACTTACCTGACTCCGTTCGGCGCCCAGCTGATCTTGGGCCGCGGTACGGAGTTTGTCTTGCAGCTCGCTGTAATGCTGCAAGGACGCATCGCGCTGCTGCTTGGCCTTTGCGTTCTCGCCCAAAGCCAGCGCGAGCTCGGCGCGCCGCTGCGCGACGTATGAGTAACTGCGCTCCGCATCGGATTGCGGATCCTTCTCGTGCACGGCTTCCGCCTTGTCGAGGGCCTGCTTGGCGCTGAGCACGCTATCGGGCACGAGCGCAGCGGTCGGGTCGATGCGGGCTCGATCGTAGGCCTGGCGTGCACTCACGAGCTCTGGAGTCGGGGTTGAAGCAGCGCACGCCGTAGCGGCGAGCAAACCAGTGACAGCGGCAATGGTCGAGAAGTTCATGGTAATACTCCTGATGAATCCGATTCGTTATTGCTGCGACTGCTTCAGCAGCGCGTCGATTTTTGCCTGCGCCTGCTCGGCGGATTGTTTCTCTTCCGCGCCGCGCGCGAGCGCGAGTGATAGATCGGCGTCGGCCTGCGCTTGATTCAAGAGCAGGCGCGCGCGATCGTTGTCTTTGTCATCCAGCGCGCGCTGGGCTGAGGCCAGTTCGTCGTTGGCCATCTTCAAATGCAGGGCGGCCTGTGGCGTGCTTTGGGCTCCCGCCTCTTGCGCGGCGCGCACGGTCGCCTTGGCGTCCGTCAGTTTATCGAGCGGCACGGCGGAGCTGCCGCAGCCGACGGCGAACAGAGCTACGAGACTGGACACGGAGATGACGGATTTGAGATAGGTCATGGTTTCCTCTCGATTGACGCGGAAAGTCTGGAGTCTGGGGCTTGGCTAACTGTCGCGTCCCGACACGATCGCGGTGAAAAACAGTGCGAGTGGTACGAGCGCGACCGAAAAGACCAGGGTGGCGAGCGGCGCGCTGGCGAGCCACCCAGCGAGCTCGAAAACACACAGGGCGAGGCTCGCGGCGGCCAGCAGCAGCAGCACGTCCGGCCCGATGAAGGTCAGCGTAGTCAGCGCAGCGCGGCGCGTGCTTCTGGCGTGCAAATCCGAAATCCGAGCGCGCTCGCGCACGAGTGTTCCTGAGCTCATGGCTTGCCTTGTCCAACTTCGTCAGCGTGACGACTGCGTGTCGTTATTCTTCGCTCTTGTCTTTGAGCTTTTGGCCGGCTTTTTCGGTCGCCTCGCCCGTCTTTTCGCCGGCTTTTTCCGCCGATTCTTTGGCGGACTCCGCGCCTTGGTCGACCTTTTCACCGGCGCGCTCGGCGGGGCCGGCGTCGTTTGCGTGTTTTTGACTGCTGCACGACAGTGCGAGCATTGCGGCGCAGGCGAAGACCAAGCGGTGCATGATGGGCGCTACCTTTGCAGCGAGCGTGCCAGTGACAGCGAGCAGCCCGAGCTCTTCTTCGCGTGATTTTACAGCGGATTACGTTGTGACTATCCGCCTCAGCGGGGCGACCAAGCCGTCACATGGCTGGGCGCGATGGTGCGCTCGCCCAGTGATCGGAGCATTGCGCCTGGCACGTCGATTGCTGAGTTCGTGAGTATGAATCGTCAATGGAAAGGCGTCGCGGCGCTCGCTACCGCGTTCGTCATCGCTTTCATCCTCGCGCTCGCGTTTCACTCCCTCGTGGCAGCCGTGACCGTGGCGCTCTCGATGCTGGTCGTGGCGTTCGTGCTGGGAATTTCCTGGATGCGCACCACTCAACGCGGACGCGCCGCAAACAAGTGAGTTTACTCTGATGCATCTCGACAGCACTACTGGGCTCGGGCGTGCGCTCGAGAAATTCCGGCCTCTATGCGGCAAGCGCCTGGCTCTGCTCGAGGGCGACGGCTTCGAGCTCGAACGGCTGACGAATCTGCGTGAGGCCTTCGAGCTGGCGGGCGCTGAGGTCTTGCTGCTCGCGCCAGTGCCCGCGCTTCGCGCGTCGAGGACGGGCGCGACGCTCGCCGTCGATCTCACTTTGAGTCAGGCCCGCGCCGAGGTCTTTCATGCGCTCGGCATTCCCGGCGCGCCGAGCGCGATTGAAAACCTGCGCCGCAGCCCCGAGGCGCTCGAGCTGGTCCGTCACTTTTCCAGTAGCGGGAAATGGATCGCTACGCTCGATCATGGCCTGCTGTTGCTCGACGATGCCGGTGTGACCGCGGGCACGACCGTGGCTTCACCTCCGGCCCTGCGGGCCGAGGTCGAGCACGCAGGGGCCGTGTGGACGCCTGAGGGCGTGATCGCGCATCGTCGGCTCGTTACCGCCCAAAGCGACGCACAGATCGAAGCCTTTCTGCGCGTGGCGAGCTTGAGCTTTCAAGAAAAGCGCTCCGAGCCGCCGCCCGGATATCACTGAGTCGGCTCATTCAGGCCGGAGCACATCAAATGTTGAGAGCGCTTTGCGCCGAGTTTGCTCGCGCAAAGCGACCGCCCGGCACGCTTGCAATTGGTGGTTAGCTTTCCGCTAAACTTTTGGAGCAAGTTGGCCGCGCGCTGACGGGCGCATCGAGCTGCTCCGTCGGCAGTGTCTGCTTCTCGGCCTAAATCAGCCGGCGCAGCCCCGATCTGAGGGACGGTGGGCGGAGCTCGGACGTCGGACGTCGGACGTCCGGCGAACAGCGGGCTAGCTCGCCGAGCGAACGCTCGAACCTTTCGTTCGCGGGCGAGCATGATAAGGTTGTGGGCTTCGATGCTTGCGTTCGTGAGACGTGCCGGTGTCGCGTGTCCGCGCGATCGCATTTGGCTGCTCGGGGCTGTGCTGCTCGGCTTGGCGAGCGGAGGGTGTGGTTTTCCAAAATATGAATTCGAGCTCGGCGTAGGCGGCGGCTCGGGAGCTGGCGCAGCGGCGGGTGACGGTGGCTCTTCCGGTTCGAGTGGTGGGGCCAGCGGCGAGGCGGGAGCCGGCGCCACCGACTCTGGCGCGGGCGGGGTGGCCGGTTCGGGAGTAGCGGCGGGCGCGGGGGGCGCCTTGCCCGCCTGCGCTGCCGTAGCGGGCTCGGGCGGAACTCTCGCGCTCCCCATTCACTGTACGAACGGCAAAAAGGACGGTGACGAAACCGGGCCCGATTGCGGTGGCCGGGTATGCGGTACCTGTTTTCACACCGAGAGCTGTCAGCACGACACCGACTGCATCAGCAACGTGTGCACGGCCGCGAGCACGTGCGCACCGCTGTTCGATCTGCAATTTAAGGCCATTATCGCGGACCGAAACAGCAATACACTCGAGTTCCAGCTGCGGCTCAGCTATCTGGGAGCGCCGCCGCTGGCGCTAAATAGCGTGCTGCTCCGCTACTACTTCGCGCGAGGTGACGTGGCAGATCCGGTGGTGCCGTTCGCGACCCAGGCGCTGTTGAACGGCGGCATCAGTCTCGCGCCACAAACCCAGTGGAAGCTCGTGCGTGTATTGCCCGATCCGGTAGCGCTCGCCGACAGCTACCTGGAAATTAGCTTCAGTGGTTCGAGAGCGCTCATCCAAGGCGACGTCGTCGAGCTCAGCCAGTCGATTCAGAACGGCAGCGCGGCGGGTCGTCTTTTCGACCAGTTCACTCACTATTCTTTCCAAAACGTGACCAGCTATACGCCAGACGAGAAGGTCACCGTCTATCGGCAAGGCAAGCTCTCTTGGGGCACGCCACCGCTGTATTCCCAGCCGCAGCAGTGCTTCTTCACGGCCGTGAACTTTGCTGGCGATGCGTTCTCGGCTTCCGGCTTGGATTACCTTGCGGGGACGGCGTCCATCGTTCAATTCGACGGCGCTGTCATGCACGACACGAGCGGGCTCGTCCCCGCGCCGGATCCCGCTTACGTGCCGATGTTACAGTCGGCGATCGTGCTCGATGCAGCAAGCGCCACCTTGAGCGTACCCAACGGTACGTACTGGGTCTATCCGTACCTCGTCACGGGCAACGGCGCGAACGTCGCCGACCTGCTGATTCAGGGAGTTAGCGTTACCTCGTTTGCTGCCGAAACCATCGCCGGCGGCGCTGCCTGGGCCAAAGTTGGGCCGTATCCGGTCACCGTCAAACAGAATCAGCTCGTGCTCGCAGCGAGCGGCGGTGCGCTACGGATTGCCGGGATCGAGCTCTACGCAGCCGCTCCGTGAGCCGCGCGGCGCGTCAGCGCGCGTGGGTGATTGGCTTTCCATAGACGTGGATTCGATTCAGCACATTTTCACTGCCGGCAACGCTCCGAGCGACCTCGACTGCGATCTCACGTTCGGTCTCGCTTGCGAGCGACCCCCACAACAGTACTTGGCTGTCGTGCACGTCCACACCGATTTTGGTGACATCGACCCGTCCTCGACGCCGAAGCTGCTCACGGATCTGATCGCGTAAGCGGGTTTCGCTGGCGCTGGGCTCGTCGTCGGAAGGGAGCTGTTCGTTCGTGCGCATGCAGGACCTGCTTTCGAGCTGAGGAGTGCAAGTCGCATACCGTCGTATATCGCGCCGAACGCGCTGCGCTGTGCGTGGCGACCGCGCGTGCCCGGCACTATTTGTCGCACTTTGCTGGGCATCGGCGGGCATTTTCTCGCCATCGCGTCGGCGCGTGGTTGGCACGTGCGTTGCTCTCTAACCAGCCATGCTGCGGGAAGTGAGTGAAGTCATTGCGCTCGGAGCGTGCGCCGCGTCGCTGGCCGTGCTGACTGCGCCCGCCTGCACGCACACCGCCACCGATCGTGTTGTCGAGCCGGCTGGCGCTGCGGACGCTTCCACGCCTTCGCCGGCCTCTCCGCTCAGCGATGCGGGCACCGCACCCATTGGGCCGGTCGCGGATCCGCTCGAGCCTGCGAGTGACTATCACGCACTGCGCGCTCCCGAATTCGGGCTTGCCAGTGCCGTGCGTGAAGAGCCGTGGCAAGTGGGCCCGCCATCGCCAGGACGCGGCGGAGCGGGAGGCGCGGAGGACGGCGGCATTGGGCCACACGCTGGCGGCCCCAGCACCGGAGGCGGGATCTTTCGCTAATTTTCGCGGCGAGGCAGTAACAAGCTGAGCGCGGCGTTCGCCCCGTCGGCCTCGTTCAGCTCGATCGTGCCCTGATGCCGGCTGAGCACGGCCTCGGCAAAATTGATCCCAGCATTCGCCTGCGTCGTCGCTTGGCGGTCACGCAGGGCTCGCTGCACGCTCTCGCTCGAGTTGTCGCTCTCGAATTTGACGCGCACGTTGTCGCCCGCGCTGTGCACGCTGACCTTGAGCTCGGCTTGAGAAAAGCTGCAGAAGAGCGCGGTCAGCTCGCCAATCGCAGCGCCGAAGCTCGGCGCGTGCACCAAGGCCAGCGTAGGCTCGCCATCCAGCTGCAAGCGCAGGTTGCGGCGCGCATAGGCCGAGAACGCGCGATTTGACACTTCTTTGACCAGTGCCAGCAAATCGACGTTGTCTTGCAGCTCGAGCTCCGGGCTATCCATCAACTTGGCCAGCGAGGACAGGCGATCGCCGAGGAGCAGCAATCGTTGCGTGCTCCGCGCCATCATGTTGGTGAGCTTTACTGCGTCGGCGTTGTCCTTGGCCACCTCGCGCACGAGCTCCTTCATGGCGCCGTCGATCACGCCGACGGCGCCGCGAAGGTCATGCGCGGTAATGGAGAGAAACCGCGGGTCAGGCTTCGTGGGCACGCTTCGGCGCCTCGTGCTCTCGCGGGAGCTGCTGGCGCGATTGATAGCGCTCGAGCTTCCGGTACATGGTTCGGCGATCGAAGCCCAACAATTGAGCCGCGCGCGACTTGTTGCCCTCGACCAGGGCCAAGACTCGGTGAATGTACCGGCGCTCGAGCTCATCCATGCTGACGACTTCGGCCATTTCGTCGACTGCGACCACGAAGCGGTCCGCGGTGTAGCCACGCACGTTTTCGGGCAGATCATCGACCGAGATTTGGTTGAACCGCGCCAGTGCTACTGCGCGTTCCATGCAGTTTTCGAGCTGCCGCACGTTGCCGGGCCAGTTGTACGCGAGGAGCTTCTCGGCTGCGCCCTCGGACAACGTGAGCGACCCCTTGTTGCTGCGCGCGGCGAAGTTGTCCAAGAAGTGCGCGGCTAGATGCACGACATCCATCCCGCGCTCGCGCAGGGGCGGGAGCGCGATCTTTACGACGTTGATGCGATAATACAAATCTTCACGGAAGCGCTTCTCGTACACTTCGCTCTCGAGATCGCGGTTGGTTGCGGTGATGACGCGCGCGTCGAACGGCACCTCCGTGTTGGCGCCGACCGGTCGAATCGTTCGCTCTTGGAGCGCGCGCAGCAATTTGGGCTGCATCTCGAGCGGCATTTCGCCGATCTCGTCGAGGAACAGGGTGCCGCCGTCGGCCAAAGCGAACAGGCCGGTACGCTGCGATTTGGCATCGGTAAACGCGCCTCGGGCATGCCCGAACAGCTCGCTCTCCAGCAAATGCGGAGGCATGGCTGCGCAGTTTACCGCCACGAACGAGCCCTTGCGCCCGCTTGCCTGGTGAATGGCCTTGGCCACGACCTCTTTGCCGGTCCCGGTTTCACCGGAAATCAGCACGGATGCGTCGCCTTCGGCGACCCGGGCCACGAGGTCGAATACGCGCTCCATCGCGGGGCTGTTGCCGATCACGCCGTCGACCTTCAAATTCGAGGCGCTCTCGCGGAGCCGGCGCACTTCCTCGCGCAGCTCGCGATGTTGGGCGGCTCGGTTCACGCTGATCGAGAGCAGCGAAGGATCGACCGGCTTGGTCACGAAATCGAAGGCGCCTGCGCGCATCGCGGCGATCGCGTTTTCGAGGCTGCCCATGCCGGTGACGACGATCACCGGGATGTCGGCGCGCACGCCCGCGATCCGCTGGCAGAGCTCGATCCCGCCGAGTTCGGCCATATCGAGATCCGTGAGCACCGCGGTAAAGTCTTCGTTCGCGATGCGGTTCAATGCCGCGCGCGCGGAGGTTTCCGTCACGGCGTCGAAGTCCTGGCGCTTCAGCATCATCTGAAGCAAGTCACAGGTTGCTTCGTCATCGTCTACGACTAGGATTTTTCGACCGTTGCTCATGCGACCTGTTGATGGGTAAAAGCCTGGTGAAGATCGGGGTGAGAGGCAGGGCTTTGGCTCGCAGCTTCAAGGCGAGCGCCTCGGCAGTGTGCGCGGTCTTAAGCAAGGCACGTGCCGGCCTGCCACACCGGACAAAGCGCACGCTTTTTTCGGCAAGTGTGCGCAAACCGGGCTGCGCGTTTTAGGCTGAATTCATGCTCGAAGCGTGACACGTTTGCAAGCTATGTGGCAATCGGCCTCGGGGGTGTGCGCGCACCGGACGGCGTTTTTGGAGGGCTCGCGCACACTGAACAGGCGGAAGCAGCGCGGCACACGGCATGCTTGCACTGGGGTGTGAATCAGGAATCGAAAGCGGTTGCGGAGAAGTGCGGTCATCACGGCGGCGTCTTTCACAACCTCGCGCGGCGCAGCTCGGAATCGCTCGGCTCACCCTGGGCGTTCGTGCTCGCGCTCGGCGTCGTCTTGGCGTGGGCTGCATCGGGCCCATTTTTCCACTTTTCGGACACGTGGCAGCTGGTCATCAACACCAGCACGACGGTCATCACCTTCCTCATGGTATTTTTGATTCAAAATACCCAAAATCGCGAGAGCCTCGGGCTTCGGCTCAAGCTCGACGAGCTGATTCGCGCGGTCGACTCCGCGCGCAACGAGTTCATCGACGTGGAAGATTTGGACGACGAGGACCTGGCTGCGCTGCGCCTCGAGTTCGCCCGAATCCGAAACCGCCACCGCGCATCGGGCGCTCCCGATCGAGAATCGACCGGGGGAGCTTCTGGTCGGAAACCGACAGAGTGAGGCGCGCGCGGCGCTCCGCCTCGCAGAGCGACCCGGGTGTGACATTTTGCGTCTATTTCTGCGGCCAAACCGCCTGATTTTGCGGCGATTGTGGGCAAAATGACGGCACGCTTCGTGCAGTTTGCGGTGCGACCGTGGAAAAGGCCGAGAAAGCGCAAGAGAGATCATGAGAAACAACATCCTTCTCGTCGACGACGACCAAGATCATTGCGAATTGTTGAGGGCGATGCTCGTTCGCCTTGGCTACGGGGTAACCGCGACGACATCTGCCGAAGAGGCCTTGGAGCATGCCGCCAAAGAGCGCTTCTCCGTCGTCGTGACGGACCTCAGCATGGCTCCGATGAGCGGCTTCGAGCTCTGCGACAAGTTGATCGCCCAGGGCTGCGAGGCGCCCATCATCGCGGTCACCGGCCACGCCAACATGGAGTTTGCGGTTTCGGCCTTGCGTGCCGGGGCTTACGATTTCCTGGCCAAGCCGGTGGACGAGAAGCTGCTCGGCCTGTGCGTCGCTCGCGCGGCGCAGCATCTCCGGCTGCAGCAAGAGGTCAAGCGGCTACGCGGTGACAAAGAGCCCCCCGGGGACGGCCAGCTGATCGGCGACAGCATCGCGATGCGCCGCGTCTACGACACCATTCGGCGCGTCGCGGCGAGTGACGCATCCGTGCTCATCCAGGGCGAGACTGGCACTGGTAAAGAGCGCGTCGCGCGTGCCCTGCACGCTGCGGGTCCGCACCCGGATGGTCCGTTCGTGGCCATCAACTGTGCTGCGTTGCCGGCTGGCTTGCTCGAAAGTGAGCTATTTGGCCACGCCCGTTCCGCGTTCACCGACGCCAAGACCGCCAAAGAGGGCCTGTTCGTGCGCGCCTCGGGTGGCACGCTCTTCCTCGACGAGATCGCCGACATGCCGCTCGAAATGCAGTCCAAGCTGTTACGGGCGTTGGAAGAGCGCACCGTGCGCCCAATCGGCTCAAACGTCGAGGTGCCGTTCGAGACCCGCATCGTCGCCGCCAGCCACCGCGATTTGCAGGAAGAGGTCGCTGCGCGACGCTTCCGCGAGGATCTGCTGAATCGAATCAACGTGGTGCAAATCGACGTGCCGCCGCTGCGCGAGCGCACCGGCGACGTGCTCAAGCTGGCAAGTTACTTCTTGCGGCGCTCCGCCGAGCGCAGCCACAAGGGCGAGATGTTCTTGCCGCCCGTCGTGGCCGAGCGCCTGCTCGCCTATGATTGGCCGGGCAACGTGCGAGAGCTCGAGAACTGCATGGAGCACGCGGTCGCGTTGGCGCGCTTCAGTCACCTCGGAATCGACGACCTGCCGCCGCGTTTGCGCGCTCAACGCACGGGGCGCCTGATGCTGCCCGCGGACGAGCCGGGCGAAATCGTGCCGCTCGACGAGCTCGAGCGTCGCTACATCGTGCGCGTGGTGAAGCTGCTCGAAGGCAACAAATCGCGAGCCGCGCACGCGCTCGGCTTGGATCGGCGCACCCTGCACCGGAAACTCGAACGCTACGCGTCGGATTCCGAACCTGACGGAGGGCAGCGGACGACCAACGGGGCCATGTCATGATGGCTGCCGGGTCTCGTCAGTCGGGACTCGACATTCCAATCGTGGAAATGGCTCCCGTCCTCCACGAAGGCCCGGCGCAGGACATGAATCTAGGTACGCTCGAACCGGGCGCCTTGATTGCGGACCGCTATCGCGTGCTGCGCAAAATCGGCGAGGGCGGGATGGGCGTGCTGTACGCGTGCGAAGACACCGTGCTGATTCGGCAGGTCGCGGTCAAGCTGATGCAGCGCAGCATCGCCGCGGATCCACAATTGTCCGAGCGTCTGCTGCGCGAAGCGCGGCTAGCGGCCCAGCTGAAGAAGCACGTCGCGCAGGTGTTCGATTGCGGGACACTCGTCACGGGCGAACCGTACATCGTGATGGAGCTCCTGCACGGGCGAGATTTGTACTCCGTGCTGAAGGAATCTGGGCCGCTCTCCCCCGAGCACGTGATCGCGAACATGCTCGATCTCTGCGTGGGCCTCGCCGAGGCCCACGAGAAGGGCATCATCCATCGCGATTTGAAGCCGGAAAATCTATATCTCTCCGCCGAGCCCGACGGCTCGGTGGTGCTGAAAATCGTGGATTTCGGCGTCTCGAAGCAGCTCACCTCGCGTCACTTTCGCTCGCAAACGAACCCCACGGAGAGCGTGGGCTCCCCGCAATACATGTCGCCGGAGCAGATCACGACTCCGAGTGAAGTCGATCCGCGCACCGACATTTGGTCTTTGGGTGTGGTGATGTTCGAACTCCTCACCGGAAGCGTCCCTTTTAACGGTGCGGGTCCGGCGCAAGTTTGCGCTGCGGTGCTGACGCATCCCATCCCGCCGATCTCCGATTTTCGGAGCGATGTGCCAGCCGCGCTGCAGGCGATCATCGCGCGCTGCTTGGAGCGCGATCGCAATCGACGTTTCGCGAGCGTGCGGGAGCTCGCCGCAGCGCTCCAGGCGCTGATCGCGCCGCCCGCGGAGCTCGACGAGCCCAGCTCGACCTCGAGCGTGAGCGTGATGCCAAAAGTGCCGCGAGGCAGACGTTGGCTCGGCGCTTTTTGCGCGGTCCTGGTGTTGGGGGGCTGCCTGACCGTGCTCGGCGTTGCCGTGCGCGACGGACACATCCGCGTGCCGAGCGCAGCCGACGTACAGCGTTTGCCCGAGCGCATCTCCGCCTGGAAGCTGCCGTTCCTAACCCCTGCTCCCGCGCGCGAGCCCGCGCCTGAGCGCAGGCTCGGCTCCGAGGGGCCGCCGAGCGTGCCTTTGGAGCAGCGGCCACTCGAGCCTGCCGCCCCCGCCCAGCTCCCGTCGCTTCCGTCGGCCGCTCCGGTCGCCGCTCCTCCGGGCGCGGTCGCGAGTTCCGTCGCGCCGTCTCCAGCCCTCAGCAATGTCCAGGCCCACACGCCCACACCGCGTGCCCCAAAGTCGTCTGTCCGCCCACATTCGGCCAGTCCGAGCGCGCCAAGCCTTCCCAGTCAATTGGCGACACCTGAGTCTGCGCCCTCGGTGGAGTATCCAACGCCGGTCCCGCCGATGTCGGATTCCGACGGTCCCGCGAGCAGCGATACTCAAAGCGAGTAGCTGAACTCAAAGCAAGTAGTAGCTGAACTCACGCGAGTGAGCTGAACTCCAAAGGGAGTAGGAGCTCGCGCAACGCGGCGGCCGTCCTGAGAAGCGCGTACTAAATCGAGTTCTTGCGCGATTTTCGCGCCGACTTGCGGAGAGCCCCGCCAGCCTCCGAGCGTCGCTTAGTGAAGTGACACCAAACCGGCACACGGTTGGTTCCTATTCGCAACGCACGGGATTCGCTCTCACAACTAATCCCCAGGCTGTGTATTACTCCGGATCAGCCGATATCGTCGAAATCCGCCAAGTCGTCGAAACCGGTCGCTGGGGCCTGCGGAATGGCGTGGCGGACTCCGGAACGCTCATCGGGCTCGCAGGTCTGGTGGTTCATCGCAATCTGGCGTTCCGCCAAAATCGGTCCAAATTGCGCCAAAATGGCCGAGAGCTCATGCTGCTCCGGGGCGCCCTCGGTCGAATCGGACCAGAGCGTGAGTCGCCCGCCCTCGGCCATGTGATCGCCGAGTTCCTCGATCACGTCGCGGCGCGCGAGTGAACGGGGGCCATCCGAATTCGGCGCGGTGTAGACATCGACCGCCTCGATTTGGGCGTCCTCTTTGCGCAGCCGACGGGCTCGCAAGCGGACGCGCTCGCTGAAATCAGGTGCTGGTTCGTCGCTCTGTTGAGCGACGACGATCCAGTCGTCAGCGCCCAAACCATGGCGTGAAGCCCAAGCAGTCGGAGAGGCTCCGAGCTCCAAAACCGTCAGGCGTGCGCGTCGTGACATCGTGTTCTTTCCTAAATCGCTCGGTTTGGACAGCCGCCTGTGAGCACGGTTCGTGCCAGGCTTGGGTTTCGTCGTGGGTTTCCGAAGGCCATTGTTTATCGATGGATCGCGAAGCGTGCCAGGAATGCTTTGTGTCAGATTGCCTCTGACGGGGCCTTAGTTGAGGCAACCTGACCCGCTCGAGACGGCGGAGGTAATAGCGAATCACGCGGCGGGGTGGCTTCGGAAGTACGGCTCGCGGCCGGTGGAGTGGGGCCCAGCAATACGGCAACCCAGTGCAGGTCACTCGTATTCCAGAGCACGATCTTGGCGATCAGCGTGAGCGGTACCGAGAGCAACGCGCCAATTGGCCCGAGCAGCCAGCCCCAAGCAAACATCGATACCAGCACGATCAGCGGCGAAACGCTGAGCGAGCGCCCGAGCGCGTTCGGTTCGATGATATTGCCGATTAGGGTACTCGCCACTGCGAGCCCACCGGCGACAACGGAGGCGCGCCCGACGCCGTGCAGCGAGAGCGCGATCAGCACGGGCGGCATGGCGGCGACGAGGCTGCCGATCGTAGGCACGTAGTGTAACGCAAATGTCACTAGCCCCCAGAGTGCCGGATTCGGTACTCCGCAGGCCGCGCACCACAGGCCCGCGCAGACTCCGGTGGCTGCACTGGTTGCGGTCTTCACGCTCAGATAGCGTTGAATTTCGGCCATGGTCCGGGAAAAATCACGGAATGTGGACGGGGACCAACCGAGCGCCGCGCGGAAGCGTTTGGGTAGGGTCGTGACTTCGAGCAGCATGAACACGATGAGGAGTAGGACGGTGAGCAACGTCGACAGTACGTCCGGAATTCCGAGCACGACGTTGGTCGTAGCCTCCTGCAACAATGTGTCTAATCGGGAACTGTAGAGTGACTGTGCCAAGGCATGTTGATGATGCGCTTCGAGCCAGAGCGTCGTTTGCACTTGGGCTTGATGTAACGACGAAGCGTATTGCGCCGCAGACCCGCTCAAATTAGCGAGCGCCACGACGAACAGGCCGCCAACTACGGCCAAGAGCCCGATCACCACCAAAAGCGAGAGCACGATCGCGCCCACGTCCGGAATCGGCGACCGGTGAACCCAGCGGAAGATAGGCTGCACCGCGATCGCGATGCAGCACGCCACGAGCAGTGGGGCGATGAAGCCCGCGGCCAACTTGATCGCGGCAGCCACGATGGCGGCAGAGGCCAAGACGACGAGCGCTTGCGCGCCCTTTCCGATTTCGTTGCCGGCCATCTGGTCCGCTCTTTAGTGACGCGGCTAGCCGACGCCGGGTGAGTAGCTCGGCGGATCGCTGGCCGGAAATGAATCGAAGGACGCCGCATCGACGATGTCGTGCTCGCCGTCGTGGAAGCGCCGCTCGAGGTCGGCGCGCGGCTTGAACAAATTACCCACGAAGGTGCGGATCTGCTTGACCGTGAGCCCGGAAAACCCGCGGGCGATGAGCAGGGTGCCGGCAGTGCCCAGCAAGACGCGCGTCACCACGCGACCGCTGAGTAGGGCAGCGCCCGTCAACACCACGCCAGCCGCGGCGCTGGCGATGCGCTCATGGCGTTCACGGGAGCGGGCGCGGTCGTGAAGGGCGAGGATATCGACCGTTGCAGGCGAGACTTCTGTCGTCATTGGCTTCTCCAAAAATAACTGCAGCGACGGGCAGTCCGCTCCCGTCGCCGCGTGGACTGCCGCTCAGGAAACGGCGTGGCGTCCGGGGGCCTTGTGTTCGAATTGGCTGATGGTGTCGCTCAGCCGGTGTTTGGCGTCCTCGAGGCCGTCCGACAAGCGCGCGCGCAACTTGGGGCCCGAGCTTGGCGCGAGCAACAGCGCGGCGCCCGCCCCGACGGCGGCGCTCACAGCGACCAGGCCAATCGCTGGCAGCAGGCGTGCCAACGGGCCCCGAGCACGCTCGAGCCCGATGACGCCCAAAATGTCGTCGAGCTCCAGGCCTTCGACCGACTCGATGAAATCCCGCGCGCCGATGGCCGAGCTCAGCGCGAGCGCTGTTTTGCTGAAGTTCATGGCTGCCTTCCTTTCTTGGGACGTGGCGGCGGGCCGGTGCGGCGGGCCTGCCCTGTCTACGAAACGGATACCCAGCAAGCGCAGTGCCAACTGAAAATCTGGCCTGTGTGCGTAGCGTCTTGTGCACCCCTCCGCGGGTTCGCGGCAAGCTCGGTTCGCGCGCGCCGCTGTGGTTCGAGACATCTCGCCTCGCCGTGAGGCGGCGCGCCACTACGACTTTACGTTTCTCTTTCCCGAAATCGCTCGAATTTTTGCGGTCTGTGCGCGCCGCTCGCACCCCGCACGCTGGCATGACGGGTGCACCCGCGTGTAGCAAATGATCGACCCCGCCGCCGAGCGCGCGAGCTCTACGCCGAACTTGGGCGAGCTGCTCGAAAGCACGCTCCACAACGCCAAGAGTCTACTTCAGGCCGAGCTGTCGCTCGCCAAGCGCGAGCTCTCGAGCGAACTCACGTCGATGCTGAGCTCACTCGGACTTCTGATCACCGGCGCGTTCTTCCTGCAGGCGGCGCTGACCACGTTGGGAGTGCTGCTGGTATTGGCGTTCGGGGTCGGAATTGCGGCAGTGGCGGTCGTCGTCGTTCTCGCCGCGATCGGCGCGGTGCTGCTCGTCGTGGCTCTCCGCGCGCTCGAGCGCAAGAAATTGCCGCGCACTACCGCGCGCCTGGCCCTCGACACTCAGCAAGTGATGGAGACTGTAAAATGACGGACGCTGCAGCAAACGCGGATACTCGCCGCGCCGAACAGGCGCGCGCCGGCCTACTTCGCGATATTCGCGCAATCAAGGACATGGGAGGCAAGATGATCGAAAAGACCGAGACCACGCTGCACACCGCACCGGTTCTGATGGCCCTCGGCGCCGTCGGCTTGGCGCTGGTCGGCGTCGCAGTCGTTGCCAGCCGGCGGTCGACGCCGCGTTTTCCGCTGCTGCGGCGCGAACGGTCGTTCTTCGCGGAGGCCGTCCGTGGCGCCGCGCTCTCCGCGCTGGGCGTCCTGTCGGGCCGCGTTACCCAAAAGCTGCTCACTGCCGCAATGGCAGAGTCGCCCAGTTCGCCAGCCACGCCAGCGCAGTGAAAGCAGCGAGCAAGCAAGTCGTGAGCGCGAGCTCCGCTTGGACCGCCGAGTCAGCGCACCTGGCTCGGCGGTCGCCGTTTTGTCAGGCGTGTGCGTCTGCGCGCGCGCCGCTCTTCTTGAGTGCGCGAATGATGGCATGGGTCTCGTTTTGCGCGGGCAGAACGCGCGCTTGCACGAAATCTCGCGTGTCCACGTCGAGGTTCGCAAGGCGCGAGCGGTATTCATTGAGGCCGTGGTCTTCACCTTCTTCGAGCGCGGCGATGGCTGCCTTTTCGCCGATGATCGTGGCGGCGCTTTCCAGAGCCTTTGCGAAGACGCCCCAGGCGCCGGAGGATTCCGGAGGCGTGCCGCCGAGTAGGTGAATTCGCCAGCCGAGTAGGTGCACGCGGTTTTGGTGCGAGCGCTGGCATTGAATGAGCTGCTGTCGGAAGTGTCCGAGGGATGCAGACGACAGCGCGGTGTTGTAGGTCTCGACCGCTGCGAGCTCGCCTCGGCAGAGCGCCTCCAGGTTGCTCAGAGATTGCTCGTTCTTCGACTCTTCAGTCATGTTCGATTTCCTTTCGCTGGGACCTCCCTGCCAAGCATGGTGCGTACCAAAGCGGCCCGATGCCACGCTGAGTGAAGTCACGCGCGCGCGCTTGGCGCGCGGCAAAGCGCGACGATCGAGGCGTAACAGTGCTTCATGGTGGTCTGATCCGTAGGCGTGGCAGCTCGTTTCCGAGTCGATCGGTTCGGCACGCATCGTGCTCCTCTCGAGCGCAGGCCAATCACTACAGAAAGAGCAAGCCGATGAAGAACGATGATTCGAAAACGTCGACTCAACCGGTGGAGGGCGAGGGCAGCTACACCGCCACGCGTCGCTACAACCAGCACTTGGGCGACGCGATCGACTCGGGAGACGTAGAGGCGGCCGCCGACGAGGCCCGGCGCGCGCTCGAGGGGTCTGAGCGCGAGGAGCTGGAACGAGCTGAAAAGCAAGGGAAAAGCGGGCCGAAACGGCAAACGAAGCCGGGCCAACCTTCGGCACAACCGAAGTAATGCCGCGCGCACGGCACGCCGCCTGCTTGGGCGGGCGGCGGGGCCATTTGCCTCAGTGTGACATCGCCGCTCGGGAGGTGTCCGTCGTACACCCGAAATCTGGGGCGATTTCGCCCTGGTTTCCGCGGCGCACCGCTTGCATTCCGGTGCGGCACCGGAGGCAGCCTTGTCAGATACTTCATTCGACGCGCCCGCAAAAAGATCCTCGCCCCGTGCCGAAAAAGTTCGTGAACCCAGCAAACGCGAACCCGCCGCCAACAAAAATTTACGCTTGATTGACGCCCTGACCGCGCTCAAGCGCGGCGACTTCGCGAGGCGCCTGCACACCCAAGACGGTGTGCCCCGAGACGTAGTCGAAGCGTTCAATGCGCTGGCGCAGCAGCTCGACGGCTCGACGCGCGAGTTCTCCCGCGTCGCCAAGGTCGTCGGGCGCGACGGCGATATGACCGAGCGCGTGGAGACGCATGATTGGACGGGCGGCTGGGCGGTGACCGGCGACTCGTTCAATGCGTTGATCGGCGATCTCGTGCGTCCCTCGACGGAAGTCGCGCGCGTGATCACGGCGGTTGCTTCCGGCGATCTGTCGCAGAAGATGGCGCTCGAAATCGAGGGTAAGCCGGTGCGCGGTGAGTTTCTCCGCATCGGCACGACCGTAAATACCATGGTCGATCAGCTGAACGCCTTCGCCAACGAGGTGACGCGCGTCGCGCGCGAGGTAGGTACGGAAGGTAAGCTCGGTGGTCAAGCAAACGTGCCCGGCGTCGCCGGCACCTGGAAGGATCTGACCGACAGCGTGAACGGCATGGCCTCGAACCTGACCACGCAGGTGCGTGGCATCGCCGGCGTCGTGACCGCGGTCGCGAACGGTGACTTGTCGAAGAAGCTCGTCGTCGAAACCAAAGGCGAGATTTTGGAGCTGAAAAACACCGTCAATACCATGGTGGATCAGCTCAACGCCTTCGCTGGTGAAGTGACGCGCGTTGCACGCGAGGTAGGTACCGAAGGCAAGCTCGGCGTGCAAGCGGAGGTGAAGGGCGTCAGCGGTACTTGGAAGGGCCTCACCGACAGCGTGAACGCGATGGCCGGTAACCTAACCGTGCAGCTCCGCGACGTGTCGAAGGTGGCGACCGCGATCGCCAACGGTGATTTGACGCAGAAGATCACGGTCGATACGCAGGGCGAGATTTTGCAGATCAAGAACGTGATCAACCAGATGGTCGACAGTTTGGGCACGTTCGCCGCAGAAGTGACGCGCGTCGCGCGCGAAGTAGGAACCGAAGGCAAGCTGGGCGGCCAAGCCCACGTGCCCGCGGTCGCCGGCACCTGGAAAGATTTGACCGACAACGTGAACTACATGGCCGGTAACCTCACCGACCAGGTGCGCAACATCGCGCTCGTGACGACGGCGGTCGCGAACGGCGACTTGTCGAAGAAGATCACGGTCGACGTCAAAGGCGAATTGCTCGAACTCAAAAACACCATCAACACCATGGTGGAGCAGCTCCGCAGTTTTGCCGCAGAGGTGACTCGCGTCGCCAAGGAAGTGGGCACGGAAGGCAACCTGGGCGGTCAGGCCAACGTGCCCGGCGTCGCCGGCACGTGGAAGGATCTGACCGACAACGTGAACTACATGGCGTCGAACTTGACGGGCCAGGTGCGCAACATCGCGCTCGTGACGACGGCGGTCGCGAACGGCGACTTGTCGAAGAAGATCACGGTCGATGTCGAAGGCGAGATGCTCGAGATGAAGAACACCATCAACACGATGGTGGATCAGCTGCGGAGCTTCTCCGGCGAGGTGACGCGCGTCGCGCGCGAGGTCGGCGGTGAAGGCAAACTCGGCGTGCAGGCCGTGGTGCCCGGCGTCGCCGGCACCTGGAAAGATCTGACCGATAGCGTGAACTACATGGCGAACAACCTGACCGATCAGGTGCGCAACATCGCCTTGGTCACGACGGCGGTTGCCAATGGCGATTTGTCGCAGAAGATCACGGTCGACGTACGCGGCGAGGTGCTGCAGCTGAAGAACACGATCAACACCATGGTCGACCAGCTGCGTAGCTTCTCTGCAGAGGTGACGCGCGTGGCGCGCGAAGTAGGAACCGACGGCAAGCTCGGCGGTCAGGCCTACGTGCCCGGCGTCGCCGGCACGTGGAAGGATCTGACCGACAACGTGAACAGCATGGCGTCGAATCTGACGACGCAGGTGCGCGGCATCGCCAAAGTCGTGACCGCCGTCGCCGACGGTGATTTGTCGAAGAAATTGGTGGTGGAGGCCAAGGGCGAAATCGCCGAGTTGGCGGAAACCATCAATGACATGACCGAGACGCTCGGCATCTTCGCCGAGCAGGTGACGACGGTGGCCCGCGAAGTGGGCACGGAAGGCAAGCTCGGCGGCCAGGCTCGCGTGCCCGGCGTCGCCGGGACTTGGAAGGATTTGACGGACAGCGTCAACAGCATGGCGAGCAATCTCACCACGCAGGTGCGCGGCATCGTCAAGGTCGTGACTGCGGTCGCCAACGGCGACTTGACGCTGAAATTCCTGATGGAGTCACAAGGCGAAATCGCGGCTCTCGCCGACACCATCAACACCATGACCGACACGCTGCGCGTGTTCGCCGAGCAGGTGACCACGGTGGCGCGCGAGGTAGGCACGGAAGGCAAGCTGGGCGGCCAGGCCAAGGTGCCGGGCGCCGCCGGCACGTGGCGTGATTTGACCGACAACGTGAATCAGCTCGCCAATAACCTCACCGGCCAGGTGCGCGCGATCGCAGACGTCGCCACCGCCGTGACCGAAGGCGATCTGACTCGCTCGATTACGGTCGAGGCGCAAGGCGAGCTTTTGGCTCTGAAAGAGCGCGTCAACCAAATGATCGCGAATCTCCGCGAAACCACGGAGAAGAACCGCGAGCAGGATTGGCTGAAGACGAACCTCGCCAAGTTCAGCGCGATGATGCAAGGCCAAAAGACGCTCGAGTCGGTGTCGCGCTTGATCATGAGCGAACTGACGCCGCTCGTCGGCGCGAGCCACGGCGCGTTCTTCACCGTCAGCGACGCCGACGATTCGCTGCGACTCACCTCGAGCTACGCTTACAAAGAGCGCAAGCACGTGTCCAATCGCTTTACCCGAGGCGAGGGCTTGGTCGGGCAGTGCGCTCTGGAAAAGAAGCCGATTTTGCTGACGCGTGTCCCGTCCGACTATATCCAGGTCAATTCGGGCTTGGGTGAGGCGCCACCGCTCAACATCTTGGTGCTGCCGATCTTGTTCGAGGGCGAAGTGCGCGCGGTGGCAGAGCTCGCGAGCTTCGAGCCGTTCAGCCCAATTCATCGCATCTTCTTGGATCAGCTGTCCGAGAGCATCGGCGTCGTGCTCAACATGATCGCCGCGAACATGCGCACGGAAGAGCTGCTCAATCAGTCGCAGTCGCTCGCGCAAGAGCTGCAGTCGCAGTCGCTCGAGCTGCAGTCTCAGCAGGACGAGCTGAAGCGCTCGAACTCGGAGCTCGCACAGCAGACCAAGACACTGAAGGCCTCCGAGGAAATGCTGAAAGAGCAGCAAGAAGAGCTGCAGCAGGTCAACGAAGAGCTGGAGGAAAAAGCGGCGCTCTTGGCCGAGCAGAACAAGGCCGTCGAGCAGAAGAACCGCGAAGTCGAAATGACGCGTATGGCGATCGAGGAGAAGGCAGAACAGCTCGCGGTCTCCTCGCGCTACAAGAGCGAGTTCTTGGCCAACATGAGCCACGAGCTGCGCACGCCGCTGAACAGCTTGCTCATCTTGGCGCGCCTCTTGAGCGACAACAAGGAAGGCAAGCTCTCGGAAAAACAAGTCGAGTACGCGAAGACGATTCAGGCCGCAGGCACCGATCTACTGAACTTGATCAACGAGGTCTTGGATCTATCGAAGGTCGAAGCGGGCAAGATCGAGATCTACCCGAGCGAAGTGCGCATCGGCGAGGTTACGGAATATCTCGAACGCACGTTCCGGCCGATGGCACAGCAGAAGAACGTGGAATTCCACCTCGACGCCGATCGCGCCGCGATCGACACGTTCCGTACGGACGGCCAGCGCTTGCAGCAAGTCCTGCGCAACTTGCTGAGCAACGCATTCAAGTTCACCGACACCGGCTCCGTCTCGGTGCGGATCGGTCTGCCCGAGCCAGGGGTCGTGCTGCGCTCGGATCTCTTGCGAGCGAGTCCAGAAAACGTGATTGCCTTCAGCGTGACCGACACGGGCATCGGTATTCCGCTCGACAAGCAACAGCTGATCTTCGAGGCTTTCCAGCAAGCCGACGGCACGACCAGCCGCAAGTATGGTGGCACCGGCCTCGGGCTCTCGATCAGTCGCGAGCTTTCGCGGCTCTTGGGCGGTGAAATCCACGTCAAGAGCTCGCCCGGCAAGGGCAGCACGTTCACCCTCTACCTTCCGCGCGAGTACCAAGCGCTCGAGTTGCCAGAGGGCTCGCCCCGGGTGAGCCCGCCCGAGTTCGAGGCCGAGCCCGGCACCTTCCAAGGCACGCACGCCGCGGAGATCCCCGACGATCGGCAGTCGATCCGCCCGGGGGATCGCGTGCTGCTCATTATCGAGGACGATGTCGCGTTTGCGACCCTGCTGCTCGATTCGGCGCGTGAACGCGGCTTCAAAGGCATCGTCTCGTTGCGCGGCGATACCGGGTTCGCGCTCGCGCGACGAGTTCGCCCCGACGCCATCTTGCTCGATATCGGGCTGCCCGCGATGGATGGCCTCAGCATCTTGGATCGGTTGAAGCAAAACCCGGACACGCGCCACATCCCGGTCCACATCGTATCGGGCGCGGACCGTCGGCGCGACGGCCTGCGGCTCGGCGCGGTGGGCTACGATCAGAAGCCGGTCAGCAAGGAGGCGCTCGATCAGGGCTTCTCCGGGCTGCTCAGCTTCTTGTCGCGCAAATCCAAGAGCCTGCTCATCGTCGAGGACGACGAAATGCAGCGCCAAAGCATCGTGGAGTTGATCGGCAACGGCGACGTGACGTCCACGGCGGTGGGCTCTGCGGAAGAGGCGCGCAAGTTGCTTTCGGAGCAACACTTCGATTGCATGGTGTTGGATCTCGGCCTGCCCGGCGCGAGCGGCTTCCAGCTGCTCGAGCAGGTGAAGACCGAGGAGTCACTGCGCAATCTGCCGGTCATCGTCTATACCGGGCGCGACCTTTCGCCCGGAGACGAGACCAGACTCCGCAAGTACGCCGAATCCATCATCCTGAAAGACGTGCGCTCGCCCGAACGTTTGCTCGAGGAGACGGCGCTATTCTTGCACCGGGTCGAAGCGCAGTTACCTGAGGAAAAGCGGCGCATCTTGCACACCGCTCACGGCCGTGAAGCGGCCTTCCAGGGCGCGACCGTGCTGGTCGTGGACGACGACGTGCGCAACATCTACGCCGTCACGACCGTGCTCGAAGGGCAGGGCATGAAGGTGGTGTTCGCCGAAAATGGCCGAGACGGCATCGAGGTGCTGAAGAGCAATCCGGACGTATCGCTGGTTTTGATGGACGTGATGATGCCCGAAATGGACGGCTACGAGACGATGCGCCAGATCCGCCGTATCCCCGAATATCGCTCGTTACCCATCTTGGCCTTGACCGCCAAGGCGATGAAGGGTGACCGGGAGAAGTGTCTCGAAGCCGGCGCCTCGGATTACATCACCAAGCCCGTCGATCCGGACCGCCTGCTTTCACTCATGCGCGTCTGGATGTACGCGCCGAGCGTGGCTGGGTGATGCAAGGCGAAAATGGCGGGGTCCACGATTCCAACTTTGTCGAACTGGACGAGCGACGTCGTTGCGAAGCAGCGCTTCACGGATGCGACCTCGGAGCTCGAGCGCCTAGAGATGGAGCTTTTGCTGACGGCGATCTATCGCCATCACGGCTTCGACTTTCGGGCCTACGCGCCAGCCTCACTGCATCGCCGCATCCGCCGGCACATGGAGAACAGCGGCGTACCGACCATCTCTCGGCTGATCGAGCTGGTCTTGCACCAACCGCCCGCCATGCAGCGGCTGCTGCACGATCTGTCGGTCAACGTCACGGCGATGTTTCGCGATCCCTCTTTTTTCCTCGAGTTTCGCAACACGGTCGTGCCGCTGCTCCGGACTTACCCCACGGTGCGCATCTGGCACGCAGGTTGTTCGACGGGCGAAGAGGTGTACGCCATGTCCATCCTGCTCGAGGAAGAGGGCCTGTACGATCGCAGCCGCATCTACGCGACCGATATGGATTCGACGGTGCTCGACCAAGCTCGCCAAGGGATCTTCCCCCTGGCGCGGATGAAGGAGTACACCGCGAACTACTTTCTGGGCGGCGGCAAGCGCTCGCTGAACGAGTACTATACGGCCAAATACGATGGCGCCCTGTTCGCGCCCAGGCTGGCCAGGAATGTGCTGTTCACGCAGCACAACTTGGCGATGGACAAGGGTTTCAGCGAGTTCAACGTGATCGTCTGTCGCAACGTGCTGATTTACTTCGATCGCACGCTCAAAGATCACGTGCTCGGGTTGTTCTCGGAGAGCTTCGCCACGCTCGGCGTCCTGTGCCTCGGGCGCAAAGAATCTTTGCGCTTCACGGCCTTCGAGGAGGACTTTTCCGTGCTCTCTGCGCGCGAAAAAATCTACCGGAGAAACAAGTGAGCGGTCGTTACGAGCTGGTCGTAATCGGCACCTCGACGGGAGGTTTGCACGCACTCACTCGCTTGCTTTCGTCGCTACCAGGGAGCTACCGCTTGCCGATTCTGATCGTGCAACACCGCTCCAAGGATTCGGACGAGCGTTTGAGCGGCCTGTTGCGAGTCGCCTCCCGCATTCCGCTGCACGAGGCCGAGGACAAACAACCGCTCGAAGGCCCGGGCGTCTACCTCGGCCCGCCGGATTATCATTTGCTCGTCGAGCGCGACTCAATCGCGTTATCGACGGAAGAACCGGTAGCCTATAGTCGGCCGTCGATCGACGTGTTGTTCGAGTCGGCGGCCTATTCTCACGGTAGCGGTGTGATCGGGGTCTTATTGACCGGCGCAAATCAGGACGGCACGCGCGGGCTTCAGGAAATCAAGCTTCGCGGAGGCTACGTCATCGTGCAAGATCCAGATTCGGCGGAAAGCGGCTTCATGCCCAAACATGCCATGAAAAATGTGTTGGCCGATCGGGTGCTCGGTCTCGAGCAGATCGCGGCGGAGCTCGTCGTTCGCGCCAGTGAGGCAGGAGCGCGATGAATGCGGAGAGCGAAAGCCAATTCGTGCCGGACTCGAGTTCCGGACACGGCGTGCTGACTTCGAAGATCTTACTCGTCGACGATCAACCGAAGAACTTGCTGGCGCTGAGCGCGATGCTCGAGCCACTCGGGCAAGAGGTGGTGCAAGCAAGCTCCGGAAAAGAGGCACTCCGCCATTTGTTGCGCGAGGAATTCGCGTTGGTCTTGCTCGACGTCCAAATGCCCGTGCTCGACGGCTACGAGGTCGCCGAGCTGATCCGCTCGCGCGAAAAGTCGCGCGCGGTTCCGATCATCTTTCTCACGGCGATTCACCGCGATCAGCGGCTCGTGGCGCGCGCCTATACGGTGGGCGCGGTCGACTACATACTGAAGCCGATCGAGCCCGAGATCTTGCGCAGCAAGGTGGCGGTTTTCATCGAGCTCCACCAAAAAAGCCAGATCATTTCGCGGCAGGCCGAGGAGCTTCGCCGCGCGACCGAGCGAGAGCTCGCAGATTACAAGCGCTTCAGCGAGCACCGCTACACGATGCTGGCCGAATCGATGCCGCAGATCGTGTGGACGCTCGATGATCGCGGGCAGCTGCGCTACGGCAATCGACGCTGGTTCGAGTGTGCCGGAATTTCCGAGACCGAGCCGCTCGATTGGAAGAGCATCGTCCATCCGAGCGAATACGAAGGCTTCCATCGCGGGTTTTCGGAGTCGATCGCCGAAGAGCGCGGCTGGGAGGCCGAGTTTCGCTTCGGAAACGTGGCCGAGCGCCGCTTCCGCTGGCACTTGGTGCGCATGCTTCCGGAGCGTGATTCGGCCGGGTACATCCGCGCTTGGGTCGGCACGAGCACGGACATCGACGCGCGCAAACGCGCCGAGCAAGCGCTAGAGATGCTCGCTGGGTTGACGCGCCGGTTGGGCGAGCTCACCGATCGCAGTCACGGGTTGGACGAGGTGCTGGCCGCCACTTTGCCTGTCCTCGGCGATTGCGCTTCGCTCGATCTGCGGCTGGACGAAAACGTGTCGAAGCGTGCGAGCGCTAGCCTCTTGCCCGACTTCAACCTGGACGATCCGCGCTTCGATCTCGGACCATCCACGGTGGCGTTCGATGGGCGCCCGGAAATCTACGAGAATGTCGAGAAGGCGTTGGCCGATCTCGGGCCGGCGAGCGCGGGGGAGCACGTTTGGTTCTTACACGAGCTCGGTGTCTCTTCGTACATCTGTCTCCCGTTGGTCATCCGCGAGCGCGTGTTCGGGAGCCTGGTGTTTCTGAACCGCGATCCCGATCGCCACTACTTGCAGTCCGACGTGGATCTGGCGCGGGATGTCGCTGGGCGCATGGCCACCGCACTCGACAACCTCGGCTTGTACGAGCTCGCGCAGAGTGAACGCGCCAAATTGCAGGAAGCGAATCGCGCGAAGGACATGTTCTTGGCGACGGTTTCGCACGAGCTGCGCACGCCGTTGAACGCGATCGTGGGCTGGGGGCAAATGCTGCGCACGGGCGGTTTGACGCAGGAAACCGAGCAGCGCGCGGTCGACACCATCGAGCGCAACGGGCGCGCGCTCGCGCAGCTGGTCGCAGATCTATTGGATGTCTCGCGCGTCGTGTCCGGGAACTTGCACGTCGACGAAGGGCTCGTCGATCTGAAGAGCATCGTCGAGGCGGCGCTCGACGCGGCGCGCCCGCTGGCGGTCGAAAATGGCATCGAGCTTACGGCAGCGGTCCCCGAGCAACCGCTTAGTATGCTCGGGGATGCCACTCGCTTGCAGCAAGTCGTGGGCAACATCTTGGGCAATGCGCTCAAGTTTACGCCGCGCGGCGGACACGTCGCTCTGCGGTTGAATGCGGACGGCGGCTACGCCGAGCTCGAGATCGAGGACGACGGCTCCGGGATCGCCCCCGAATTTTTGCCCGTCATGTTCGATCGCTTCAAGCAAGCCGCGCAGAGTCCGCAGCGTGCTCAACGCGGGCTTGGGCTGGGCCTCGCGATCGTGAAGCACCTGGTGGAACTCCACGGCGGTACCGTCGCGGCGTTCAGCGATGGCATCGGAAAGGGCGCGCGCATGGTCGTCACGCTCCCGCTGCGCACCGCCGAACGACGTGACTCGGTTCCCGTGCGCGCCTCCGACCTGGACGAGCAGGAAGTGCCAGCCGAATGCCGTACCGCGCTCGCGGGGATTTACGCGCTTTTGGTCGAGGACGATCCAGATGGTAGCGACTTGATGCAGATGATGCTGCGTCGCTTCGGTGCCGAGGTCACTGCCGTCGGCACCGCCGCTGCTGCGCTGGAGTCCGTAAAAAATCGCCGTCCCGACGTACTGGTCTCCGACATCGGGTTGCCGGACGAAGACGGCTTCGCGCTCCTGAAGCGCGTCCGTGAGTCGAACCACGATTTACCCGCGGTTGCGGTCACGGCATATGCATCGCGCCAAGACGTCGCCAAGGCGTTGGCAGCGGGCTTCCAAGCTCACGTTGCGAAGCCCGTGGAACCAGCGCAACTGAGCGCCGCGGTCGCGCACGCTTCGGGTCGCTGAGTATTACGGCCGCGCGCCGCGAGCCCTGCCGCGACGCGCGACCGAGCGCTCGATCACACCGTCGGGCTACGACGCCCGAACAGAAACGACACTAGCGCGAGGACCAGGAAGACGAAGAACAGGACCTTCGCGACACCTGCAGCGCTGGCGGCGAGCCCACCGAAACCGAAGATGGCCGCCAACAGCGCGATCACGAAAAATACGGCTGCCCAATACAACATGACTCATTCCTCCGAGTGAAGGTGACGACGAACACGGACTGCAGCGTCTGTGCCAATGCCTGCGTGCGTCTCGAGCGCAAGTCAAATCGGTGAATTCCCCAGGGATTTAGCCGGTTTGTGTTGCGACAAAAAGCACCATCCGCGTGCGTCTCACAAACCGGGTCGTGACGAAGCGCCACAGAAAATCGCGCTGGCGCGCACGCTTCACTCGCAACACCGTGAAATTACAAGCCCATCGCTTAGGAACGATGCTTGCACACTGCCACGGCCATGAGTGACTTCCGAAAGATCGCGTTTATCGGCAATTACCTGCCTCGAAAATGCGGCATCGCGACGTTCACCGGCGACTTGCGGAATGCAGTGCAAAACGCGTTGCCGAACGGCGCGTGTCCTGTCGTCTCCGTGAGCGATCGCAGCGAGGGCTACGACTACCCGGACGACGTGCGTTTCGAGATCGCCGAACAAGAGCCGGACGACTACGTGCGCGCGGCCGAGTACCTGAATTTTCTGAATGTGGATGTGGTCTCACTCCAACACGAGTTCGGGATCTACGGCGGTCCGAGCGGGAGCTACTTGTTGAATTTGCTGCGCCGTCTGCGCATGCCATTCGTGACCACGCTTCATACTATTTTGAAGCAGCCGTCGCCGGAGCAACGGCGCGTGATGCAGGAACTCACGAGCTTGTCTTCGCGGCTCGTCACGATGTCCGAGGTTGGGCGCGCGATTTTGAAAGAGACCTATTCGGTTCCCGACCGCAAAATCGATCTGATCGCGCACGGCATCCCGGACATGCCCTTTGCCGATCCCAATTTCTACAAGGACGCGTACGGTGTCGAGGGCCGCCGCGTACTTTTGACGTTTGGCCTGCTCTCGCCGAACAAGGGCATCGAAAAGGTGATCGAGGCCCTGCCCGAGATCGTCTCCGAATTCCCGGACGTCGTTTACATCGTGCTCGGCGCGACGCATCCGAATTTGGTCCGTGAGCAGGGCGAGGTATATCGCGAGAGTCTGAAGGCGCTAGCCGACGTTCTGGGCGTCAGCGAGCACGTGCGCTTCTTCGATCAGTTCGTCGAGCTCGATGAGCTGAAGCGGTTCTTGGGCGCGGCAGACATCTACGTGACGCCCTATTTGAACCCCGCGCAGATCACTTCGGGCACCCTTGCGTACGCCTTCGGCTGTGGCAAAGCGGTGGTCTCGACGCCATATTGGCACGCCGAGGAGCTGCTCGCGGACGGCCGCGGAGTGATCGTCCCGTTCGGCGATTCACGCGCGATCTCGACCGAAATCCGCGGCCTGCTTCGCGACGAGAGCCGCCGCCACGCGATGCGCAAGCGCGCCTACCTCGCGGGCCGCGAGATGATCTGGAGCCGCGTGGCAGAAGGCTATCTGCAGAGCTTCGAGGCGGCCAGAAAGAGCCGCAGCGAGCGCCAGCTCAAGGTCGTGCCGCGCCGCACCTCGGATCGGCGTGATCTGTCGTTGCCGAAGCTGGGCTTCGATCATCTCAAGCGCATGTCCGACTCGACCGGCATGCTGCAACATGCGCGGTTTTCGCTGCCGAACTACGCCGAGGGCTACTGCATCGACGACAACGCGCGCGCCCTGATGCTCACGGTCGAGCTGGAAACGCGCGGCGTCGGCGGCGAGGATGTCGCAAACCTGGCCACGCGCTACGCGAGCTTCGTCGATTATGCGTTCAACGCGGAGACTTGCCGCTTCCGCAATTTCATGTCTTACGATCGACGCTGGCTCGAGGCTATCGGGTCCGAGGACAGCCAAGCCCGGGCGCTTTGGGCGCTCGGCACGTGCGTCGCGCGCACGCAGCGGCGAGAGCTGCGCACGTGGTCGGCGGATTTGTTCATGCGCGCTCTGCCCGGCATGCTCGAGGCGCAGTCTCCTCGCGCATGGGCCTTCGCGCTACTCGGTATTCGCGAGTACCTGCAGCGCCTGCGTGGGGATCGGGTCGCGAGTCGCGTGCAAGCGGAGCTGCTCGGACGGCTCGTCGCCTTGTACGAGCAAGTGAACACACCGGACTGGCGCTGGTTCGAGGATATCGCCACGTACGACAACGCGCGCCTGTCGCAGGCCGTGCTCGTCACTGCCGACAAGCGAACAGAATTTGCGCGGGCCAGCGCCATCGGACTCGAATCCTTGCGTTGGTTGGTCGAAGCGCAACGCGCCGAGCGCGGGCACTTCCGGCCCATCGGCTCGAACGGCTTTTACCGCCGCGGCGAGCCGCGCGCGCGTTTCGATCAGCAGCCACTCGAAGCGCACGCGACGGTGTCGGCGTGCAGCGAGGCGTTCCGCATCACCGGCGACCGCTTCTGGCTGGAGGAAGCGCGTCGCGCATTCGGCTGGTTTTTGGGGCAGAATGACCTCGATACCAGCGTGTACAACCCGGATTCGGGTGGTTGCCGCGACGGTCTGCACGTCGATCGAGTGAATCTCAACGAGGGCGCGGAATCGACGCTGGCGTTCTTGTCTGCGCTGGTGGAGATCCAAGCTCTCGAGGCGCGTGCCTCCGGAACCGAGATTGTGCCGGAATCGGGTGAGCAGGAGCGAACGACGCTGCTCAGTGCAGCAAATGAAAGCGCCACGTGATACACCCACGGATATGATGGTTCGTCGCACGAATCTGGTCATTCGCCCCAACGCGGCGCGAGTGCTGTTCCGCCCATTCAATCAGCTCGATGACTCACGGGTCGTGCGCATCGTGGCGCGC
>Ga0207667_10000600_pt1 | contig 46747 bp, 67 predicted proteins | sample KBSCornC52_FD_184301 | JGI IMG/M metagenome (GOLD analysis project Ga0207667, IMG submission 184301) | Corn rhizosphere microbial communities from Kellogg Biological Station, Michigan, USA - KBS Corn C5-2 (SPAdes) (version 2) | ecosystem: Host-associated > Plants > Roots > Rhizosphere > Soil ... | reverse complement strand
TTTCGGTACCATCGTCGCCGAGAGAATTTTTTGGGAAAGGAGTTCCAGCCACTACCGTGAATAGACATGTCATGTATCGTTGTTTGTAGATAGGTGATCGCGCGAAGCATTGGTGGTGCAACGCGCAACCATTCCGGGAACAGATAGCTAGGTAGACCGCCTGAAAATCCCGAAATGACAAAGGCCGCCTCTCGCAATGAATCTGTTCGTGAATGAATGCCCCGTGGTGTGGACGGGACATTGTCGCGCAGTGCATTGCGAGGGCGGCCTTTTCTTTTGCCCTCAAAGAGTATCAGAGATCGTGCAAAAGTCGCAAGACTTGCAGGTCAGGGCAATGTAATACTCGTAAGTAAGTTCGCAAGAGTTGCAAAACCGCAGGTCAACACATGTGGAGTCATTGTGGAAGAGGAAAGCTTAAAGGGGATTGGCTGGCAGAATGAGCCTGACCCGACAATGCGGCACCTGAACCCGTTCACCGCCGCGAGGAACCTTCGGGGCCGTCGCCAGACTGACATTGCGCGCGCTCTGGGCCTTGAGAATGCAACAGACATCATTCGCCTGGAACAAGCTATCTTCGACAGGGTGCCGAATAAGGTTGTTCAGTACTACGAGAAAGAGCTGGGGCTTCCTCGTGGGTGGCAAGCCGGATATCGAACATTCCAGAAGCTGCTTCGCAGGAGTGCGCCTCGCCCCATTGATGGCGTCTGGCAGATGCCGCGCGGAGAATTAACTTTCCGTCGCTGGCGGTTGCATAACTGGCCGACAATGAGCAGCATGGGATGGTGCAAAGCATTCTGCATTCACCCGGCAGCATTGTATGCGCTGGAAAAGGGCGAGCAGCGACAGATTCCTAAGCAAGTCCTCGAAGCCCTCATCGAGGCTCACGTAATGTCCGATGAGCAGGCGCAAAGTTTCGCGCAAAGGATTTGGCAGAGTAACCATGTCGGCGCAAAGAAGTAGCATTCCGCGAATGGGTGAGATCGAGAAAGCGATCGAGAATGATCTCACCCCCGACGAGATTCGCGCAAAGGATGCGGCCGAGCTTAATGCATTCGTGGAGTTCTACTTCAATCAGATGGACTCATTGCCGAGTCTTGACCGACTGAAGGTTGAGTTTCCGCGCATTCCCAAGACTGACTTAAAGAACCGGCTGCAAATTGCTGCGGTAAAGCTGAACGCGAAGGGTTACAACCTTTCGAATCGTGAATGGCTCACTCCCGAACAACTGGCTGTCGCGAATAGCATTCTCAACCTTGCTGACAAGCGCTCGCTGACAAAGAAGCTGCAAGACTTTAGTGTGAGCGCAGCGACATTCGGGAACTGGAAAAAGAATCCGAGCTTCAATGCTTATCTCCGCGAACGCAGCGAGGAAGCTCTCGGTGCAGCCATTCCCGACGTGCACCTGGCATTGATTGACGCGGCCTCGAATGGCGATACTACAGCGATTAAGCTGTTCTATGAAATCACGGGACGGCATACGCCAGGATCGCGCCAGGACGTGAATGTTCAGGCAATGCTCGTGCATGTCATTGAAGCGGTGCAAAAGCATGTTCAGGACCCGAAAGTTCTGCAAGCTATTGCGGCTGATATTCAGCAGGCGACGGGCAGCATTACCGGAGTCGTCCAAGGAGAGATAGAACAGTGAGTTCAACAACTCGCGTCGGCTTTCTCATTCCCGCTGTCGGGGACATGGCTGACGAAACTCTTTACTACGACAACAATGTTACCGGCGTCTATGAGAAAGAGCTGCCGTCTCAGCGCTTCAATGCTCTGCCGGTGACGGGTAACTATAACGGTCGTATTCAAACCATCAACAATGGTACGCCGTCTGGATTGAACCCTGGAATATCGCGCCAGAACTATGTAATGACCGCGAGCGGCTGGGCCAATCTCGGGGCATTCGCGTACAAGAAGCAGCTTTACAGTCAGACTGGTGTGTCTGTTTCTTCAGTGCAAAGCATTCCAGTGACAAGCAGCACTGAGGTTTTCGCGTCGGGGCCGATGGATGGCATTGCCGCGCTCTCACTTGTTCCGGGGACGGCATACCGCTTTCAGTGTGAGGTTAACCAATACTGGAATGGTGGTTTTACTTCTGGCCAGCCGGGACCGTCACTCGGGTTCAAAGGAAAGCTAAACCTTTTCATCGACCCGAATAGCGCCACGCAGCCTACTCCGACAACGCCTGGAGTGGTTCGGCTTTCTGCACCTATCGTGACGAGCGATAAGAATGTTGGCAACTATCAGGTAACTGGTGTGTCGCATTACTGTGAGCTGTTCTATAATCCGGACGTCGGCAGCAATACTACTGTTGGCTTTGCTGCTTACATGTCTGCGACAAAGACCGACCCCAACTGGCAGCCGACCTTCTTCAGTAATGGGAATGTCGGTAGCTCTGTCTATTCCATGAACCTGAGGATTGAAGCATTGGGGATGGCATGACGACGACACCAAGGCTTGGTTTGCCTGAGCCGGTGAATGGCGACCCGATGAATGTCAATCCTCCGGCATTCGCGACGACGTGGACGAACATTGATCCGGCTATCGGGCCGACACTTTGCACGAGCTCGACAAAGCCAGCTTCGCCATATTCCACTCAGTGGATTTACCAGACCGACATTAACCGTCATGCTATCTGGGACACTGTCGCGAATGCGTGGATAACCATTCTGCCCAACGACTATCTATTCCTGGGCTCAAATACAACAGCCAACCCGACAACCATTGCAGCGACTGGCACGAAATACATGATCGCGCAGCTGAATGGTTTGACGTTCGAGGCGAATGTTAACTACAAGCTTCACGTTGAAGGAACATTCACTTACACGTCCACGAAAGGCTCAAACATTGCGCCAACTCAGAATGGAAAGATCAATACCCATTTCAGTCTGACTGGCGCAGTGACAACGGCAACGGCAGTTCTGGGAAGTCGCTACGCTGACGCCTGGAGTGACATTGTCTACAACCCAACGACTGCCGCGATAGACTTCGCGATGGATAGTATTTTCAATACTGGCACCGCGAATGCGCCAGCTGGCAGCAATACACTGTCTGTTGGGTGGAGCTTTGAGGTTGACGGGACATTCAATGCGAATGCTTCCGGCTTTTCTGCAAGCAACTCTTTGCTTTACGTGGAGCGAGTATGAATAGCCTTTCGCCGCTTGTCGGCGCAACGTTAATGGGTGACACTGACTTTGTCGATGCGTCTATCGTCACCAAGAATGCTGGACTCTTCGATACCATTACTTCGATCACGCCATGCACGAGCACAACTCGTCCAGCTAATCCCTGGAATGGTCGATGGATTTATGAAACCGACACCCAGAATATTCGCCGCTGGTCTGACACGGGTTTCTGGCATCTTCTGGGCGGGAGTGGAAAGGCTTCCAGTTCCGGCTATGTCACGTCGGTGACGGACACTGCGGCCCACACCATTACCTTGAGTAATGGCACAGGTCATCAGCAAGTGTCGTTGCATGACTATAACTTTACCGTGAACAATGGCAAGACGTATAAGATTATCGAGCAGGGTTGGATCTGGAATACCGGTTCATTCAACAACACAGCATTCCAATACAATGTCGGCCTTTGGACCAACTTTGGGGTAGGCAGCAATCCCGGTCTCGGGAATGGGTCTGCTATCCATGTCGCGTACAAGTACATTTCCGATGCGGAGTTCAACCAGCGCATTCCGTACTACAAGGTAATGTACTTCAATACGCCAGGTGGCTCCGGAACGAGCACTTGCTACTTTCGCTCAGTAATGGATCTAAATGCAGCCGACTTCCCGCCCTCGAATAGGACTATCGGCCGCAGTGCTGACAGCATTGGTTCCATTGTCTCTCTCTATGACATGGGCGCGCCTGGGACGGCAAACTAATGGCCACAGAGGAAGACCTTGGAGACGGTCACAAGGCGGACTATTACAGCGACTACCTGACTAGCCACGGCCTGCGAGACGGACAGCCTGAGAATGAGTACGAGCTCGATGACCCAATGCCGTTTCCTCGTACCCGCTTTCCACCCGACCAAGTCAATGCACTTCACGCGAATAGCGATCGCGACTCGTCACAGTTAGCGCAGCATCACACTCTCGGGCCACGGCATAACCAAGCGTCGCCCGGTGACCATATTCATGATGGAGTGTCGTCAAAGAACCTCGGGCAATGGGTTGTCTGGAGTGGTGCGAATGCTAGCTGGACTGCTGCCACTACTAACCCTGCCATTGGCACTCATGGAGTGATTGAGGGAAAGTATTGCAAGATAGGTACGAGGGTAGAATACCGCTTTACTCTTGTCGCCGGATCTGACACCACCTTTGGCACGGGTGGCTGGCTATTCGCTCTGCCATTCCCGGCTGTTCTGCCTGGCCCGAATACAATGGGACCAGCTTTGGGGTCGTGCCATGCATTCCAGGGTGGTAATGCCAACTTTACGGGTGTTGTCTGCTTCAATGACGCGAACCATGTGTTTATTGTTTCGCATGCTGTAGCGAATAGCTGGCAGTCGAATACTCCTGTAACTTGGGCAGCGAATAGTAACAACCTCTTCGGGTTTACAATTGTCTATGAATCGACAAGCTAATGGTTAATCCAAAGGTCGTCTCTACCGACGACATGCTCACACAAGTCATTACGGGGCTCCGTACTGCGGCAGTCAGGCCGAATGTTCTTGGCTATGTTCCGCATAAGAAGCAAGGACTATTCCATGGATCGGGAACGAAAGGCCGCTTATACATTGGCGGTAACCGAAGCGGAAAGACGACGGCGGGTGTGGTTGAAGGAATTTGGCGACTCACTGGAAAGCATCCGACAGCTAAGCCACCCTTCATTGCTACACCTGAAAGACCAATTCGCGGCCGAGTTGTTGGCGTCGATTACCCCAACGGCATTGAAAAGATTCTCCTGCCTGAATACGCTCGCTGGACACCAGCATCCGAGCTTTACGGCGGAGCTTGGGATAAAGCCTACAACAAAAAGCTGAAGGTTCTGACGTACAAGAATGGTTCGACGGTCGAATTCATGTCCTATGACCAGGACGTGGATAAGTTCGCCGGAACGTCGCGAGACTTCATTCACTTTGACGAGGAACCGCCAGAGCCTATCTACGACGAATGCATTGCGCGTCTCATTGACACGGGCGGTCCGTGGTGGATGACAATGACCCCGGTCGAAGGAATGACCTGGATCTATGACCGCATCTATATTCCAGGGACCGAGGGCGCAGTCGCGAAGGGTCAGAAGGAAAGCCATATCACCGTCATTGAAGCGCACATGGCGGAGAATCCTCACCTGAATAAGAATGAGGTTCAGCTTTACCTGAGCGGCCTTACTCCCGACGAGCGGAAAGCTCGCGGTGAAGGAAAGTTCGTCCAGATGGGCGGGCTGGTTTTCAAGACATTCAATCCACAGGTGCACGTAAAGTATGAAGGCGATGCCGGATACATTCCGATCAGCGAATTCAAGAAGCCAGGATGGCGAGTCTTTTGTTCTCTCGACTCCGGGTATAATAACCCCACAGCTGTTCTCTGGCACGCAGTTAATGCTAATAACGATGTCATTACGTTTGCGGAGCATTACCAGCGAGAATGGACAGTCCAGCAGCACGCGGACAAGATCCATGGAATGAATGCGGCGCATGGCTTTAAGCCTGACATCTATGTCTGCGACCCCGCGTGTGGACAGCGTAAGGAGACTACTGGTACCAGCGTTCAGCAGGAATACCAGATCCAGGGGCTTCCTTTCACGTTGGGGAACAATGACGTTGCGTCTGGTATCTCGCGAATGAACCAGTACCTGCGCGAAGTGAATGGCAAGCCGCCGAAGTGGATTATCTACGGCAACTGCATGTACCTGATAAAGGAGCTCGCGCGGCTTCGCTGGAAAAGCTATACCTCGAAGAAGGTAGCTAACCAGCATAACAAAATGGATGCTATCCATAAGAAAGATGACCACGCCCCGGATAGCGCGCGCTACTTCTTTACTATGATGCCGGACCTTGGACCGTCGCCGGAAAGCCTCAAGGCTGATGACTCCTGGAAAGCTCAATTCGCGGGCAGCCCGAAAGGTCAGCCGATAGACCAGCCTCGCTATGACGAAGGCCTCATGAAGGAAAAGGGTCAAGCAGAGGGCGCGCAATGGGTTATTAACCCGGTACGTGATAGGACCGAGTGGGTCCCCGATGAATTCGGGCTCATTTGACGCACAACATACCATCATTCATTAGAGGAGGAAGAATGAGCGACGGACAGACGTCTCCGAACTGCAATACCTTCAACGCGACGGGTTTCCACCTGGGAGACCTGGATTACATTCGTAACCGGGTCCGGGAAGCTATCCATTACGTCGGTAGTCATCCCGAAGACATTACATTCGCGCGCAATCTCCTGCCGTGGTGGTTCCCGTGCACGCATTGCGGGACCTATCACCAGCTTTCCATCCAGGATATGCACAACGCCTTGTTCAATGGTCCTGGTGCTATCGACAAGATGGCGGTAATGGACGAGTTCAAAGCCATCGTGGAAAGGAAGCTGGCGAGCGCCGCAGGAGTGGGCCAGCGGAATGCCGTTGCGCGTACGGCCGAGATAGTCCTCGCAGACTTTTTCGGTGAGGAAGACCCGGCCATTACTTTGGAGAAGGAAGATGACGACACCCCGGATGGAAGCACTGACAATACGAGTGCCGACGAGCAGCCGGTTCAGGATTCTGGATCAGCCGTACAGCCTTCCAAGTAAATGCTCATTCTGCGGAATCGGGCACAATGAGGATGGAAAGCGCCAGTTCATTGACACTGGCTTAGACCTCGATTGGTATGGGGTTGTTTATATTTGCTCAATCTGTTTTATCGAGGTGGCTCAGGCCCTGGGCTTTCTCTCTCCGCAGCAATACACTCATGTTGCGGACGCTGGCGTTGAAGCTGAAATAGAAAACATGGGATTGAAGGTCGAGAATGACGCCCTCCGTACAGCTGTCTCTTTGCTTTCTGATCATCGCTGTTTTAAGCCTGTGCGTCCTGACATTGCTGGTAACAGCGAAGGAGCAAAGCAAGCACAGGACATTCCTGGAAACGTTGTGGAAAGTGGAAAGTCGGAGGGTCCAGACAATGCTGAACCTGATGACGGCAAAGGACTTTCCGATGTTCGTGGGAATGCAGCAAGTGACACAGCAGAATCTGGAAAGCCAGCCAGTGCAAAGCGTCGTTCCGGCGGCTCCATTCTTGACGAGCTCGTCTGAGTACATTCCTCGCGATGACGTTTCGGAAGCACTGCGAATGCAGGCTTTCGGTCACCCGGGGTACGGTGAGACCATTTTCGACGAAGAGACTGATCCCGAAGTTAATCAGATGATTAGCGACCTCATCGGGGGAGGGCAGAATGACGGAAGGGAGGATAGCGAATGAGCATTATGCCGCTGGAGATCAGCAAGCCGGGCGCAATGAACCCGACTCCTCCGCCGAAAGCGAATGACAGCCACATCAATAACACGAATGACTTGCTTGGAAAGCTTCGCCGTGATGGCGATATGCATGTGAAGTACCTGAGCTGGGTAATGCAGCAGTACACAAAGTGCCGCTCTGCCCGCGCAAAGGAGGAACGGAAATGGTACCTTGCCCTTGCATTCTTTTTTGGCCAGCAAAATGCAATGTACCTTCCTGTTGGTTCTACTGCTGGTGCGGGCGGAGCGGGAACGCGGTTATATGTCCCTCCGGCACCGTATTATCGTGCCCGGCCAGTAACAAACATGATCCGGCCCGCAGTGCGGAAAGAGGTTGCAGTACTGACTTCCACAAAGCCTTCGGTGTCCATTATCCCTGCATCGTCTGATGACCGAGATCTCTTTGCCGCGCAAGCGGGGGAGCAGGTCTGGGAAAGCATCTATCGCCGGAAGAAGTTGCGGACGGTCATTCGTCGCGCTGCATTCTGGAGCGTCATTACCGGGACGTCCTACATTCAGTGCTACTGGGACATGAATGAGGTTGATCGGGATAGCGACCAGCAAGGCGACATGTGTTTTGACGTCTTGACGCCATTCCATTTGCTTGTTCCCGACCTCATGGCTGAGGAATTGGAGGCGCAGCCCTATGTCATTCACGTCTCCGCAATGGATCTCGAAGCGGCAAAGCTTAAGTATGGGCCACTCATTGGGGATATTAATATCGTGCCCGATACCGCAGCGGCTGCCGATATCATTTCCGACTCGTTTCTTAACCTTATCGGGTCCGTTGACGCCAAACGTGCTAATGTCCTCTGTCTTGACGTATGGGTTAAGCCAGGAACGAGCAAGCTTCTTCCCAAGGGAGGAATGCTTACCGTCGTGGGTGGCCAGATAATCCAGGCATGGGAAGGCTGGCCGTACCAGCACAACCGCTTTCCCTTTACTAAGGTAGATTACATCTCGACTGGTCGCCATTATGGTGAGGGAATGGTCACTGACCTCATTCCTTTGCAGCGGGAATACAACCGCACGCGCGGTCAGATCATTGAGGCCAAGAATAGGATGGCAAAGCCTCAGATCATTGCGCCTCGCGGTAGTATTGAACCAGCGATGATAACTACGGAGCCGGGTCAGGTCATTCTCTATACGCCAGGGTTCACACCCCCGCAGCCTATCCCGTTAACCCCGCTCCCGACCTATGTCATCAACGAACTGAATGTCATTAAGGAAGACTTCCAAGATATCTCTGGACAGCATGATATTTCCAAGGGGCAGGTTCCCCCGGGAGTGACATCGGCCACGGCTATCTCGTACCTGCAAGAGCAGGACGACTCTATGCGTGCAACGGCATTCGACAATCTCGAAGAGGCTATCGAGGACGTCGGGTTCAAGGTGCTTTCCTACGTTAACCAGTATTGGGACACGGCGCGCACGGTTAAGATAGTCGGCGCGGACGGCACCTTTGATGTTCAGACATTGCTGGGGAGCGACCTTCGCGGGAATAGCGACCTCATTGTCGAAGCTGGCTCTGCATTGCCGATGAGTAAGGCTGCAAAACAGTCACTTATCATGGACCTCATGAAACTGGGCTTTGTCGATCCCCAAAAGGGATTGGAGCTCATGGAAATGGGCGGGGTCCAGAGGCTTTACGAAGAGATCCAGATCGACATTGCGCAGGCTCGCCGAGAAAACCTCAAGATGGCGGCAGTCACTCAGGACAATCTGAGCAACTATCTCCAGACATTCGTTGCGCGTGACCCGAATACAATGCAGCCGGTCGGGCTTTACGACCCGAACACACAGCAGCCATTGCCCCCGGGTGGCAATCCGCCGCCCATTGTGCCGGTTAACACCTGGGATAACCATGCGGTTCACATTGACGCTCACAATAAGTTCCGAAAGAGCCAGCAATTCGAAAACCTCGACCCTGAGGTTAAGCAGCTCTTTGAGGAGCATGTTTCAATGCACCAAAGGGCATTGCAAGCACAGCAGATGCCAGCCCCGGCCCCTCCAGGAATGGAAGCCCCCGGAGAACAGCAAAGCGCGCCTCCGGGTGGTGCCATTCAGGGAGCCGGATTGACGCAAAATCCTTTGACGCAAATGGAGGCGGCTTAGAATGACCGCAAAGCAAGGGCAAGTCGAGGAAATGAATCCTTTCCTCGGACCTGTTCGGACTCGTGCGACAGCAGCTGGACATGTCGCGAATGCAACCAAGCTTTCCACCCCGGCTACCTACAATGACCGGACCTCACTGGAGACCTATCTCCTTGGCCAGGGCTATACTCAGGCAGTTCTGAATGTTTACACCCTGAATGACCTTGTCTATGCTGCCAAGCTTAAGCAGGATGCGGGGATTATCTAGAATGGCTGATAACAATGGATTCGCAGCTATCCAAGCAGCCGCCGCAAAGAAGCGAGACACCGGTGGGACGGTTGCCGGAAAGCTTGCTTCAGGAGGCGCGAAAACTCCAGGATCTGGGAACAACAATAACGCCCCAAAGAATGCCGCCATTGCGCGCCGACTCTCCAAGGGGTCATCCAAAAGCAACTCCGCAACGCCTCCGGGACCTGGCGACAACGGCACAAACCAAGAGTCCGGTTATTGAGCCGAATAACAATGGTTATGGGGTAGGTGAAGAGAATGTCTAGGGCTAGTGCAACTCCCGGCTTGGGCGCAGCCGTTACCGCTAACCGTGTGGGAATGGGCATCAGTGCCAATCCGACATTGCCGCCGGGTCTTGGTGGGGCAAGTGGAATGCCGCGACCCTCTCTCAACCTGAATGGGGCTGCCGAGAGTACCGGTAACCCTATGGCGAGCGCTATCATGAAGGCCATTACTGGCGGTGCTGGATTAGGAGGCGGGCATGCCCCAAAGTTTGGGGGAGGAGGAAGAGGCGCGAGCATCCGGGGACTTGAAAAGCCTACTGGCGCTCGCAGTGCTGCTATTTCTCGGCGGCTCAATGGCAATCCTTCTCGGGGCACGGAGCTTAAGGGGCTCTAGGAATGGGACCAGGGAATGCAGCAGTTGCGCAAGCAAGTCCGGGGATCCCGATCCTTGCGAATACTGCAAAATCCATCACCCCACGAAGCTCCGCTATTGCGAGGCGAATGAAAACTACGAAGCGTTCTGCGATGGACGCCGGAAAGCTTTCCAACGAGATAAACGATAACCGGACCTCATTCGAGGGAATATGAGCGTCGAAAGCTCCGCTTCAAAGCTTCGCGAGAAAGCCGATGGGGACGTCAACCGAAAGGTTAAGGGGGCTCTCCAGGCTAAGCGTGATGCTATCGAGCCAGAATTAGAACGTATTCGAGAGTCGCTTATTCAGCACCGGAATAACCGCGACACAGTGAACCATCCGACAGTGGAAATGGCGTCCTCGGATAGAAAGGGCGCCATCAGTCGGCGAATGCAGAAGAACACGACCAAGGGCAGGAATAAGAAGCTCGCGACTCAGTCTAGGAATCCTATCCAGTCTGATTCAGGAACTTCTGACGATGCAAGCGCGGACATTGCCGGTACCGGAGATAGTGGTGGCGGCGGCGACGCGAGTTGACAAGCTAGTTAATCTATTCATTAGAGCCAGGACCGACACCCTTGCGGTAGTGGAACAGCTCGCGGTTTTAGAAGGTGAAAGATGTCTGAGATGGCAGCCGAGAATGTCACTCCCCAGGAAGCCACTACTCCTGAACCGGATAACCCGGCGTGGGGTGATTTCCTCTCGGCCATTCCTGAAGGCATGCACGAAATGGTTAAGCCCCATCTCCGTGAATGGGATAAGGGCGTTAACTCGCGCATTGAAGCGGTACACGGTGAGTATGCTGACTACAAGCCATTCAAGGAGGCGGGCGTTTCCCGCGATGTCCTGGAACAGGCTTATGGCATTTACGACGCAATCAATACGGACCCGCGACGAGTGTATGACATTCTCGCCGAGACGTATGGCTACAACGTAGCGAATGCAGCCGTAACTGCCTCCCAGCAGAATGCGCCGCAGGGCCAGCAGAATGCGCAAAACCAGCAGGGCGAGAGTGCTGCTGAATATGAACTTGGCCAGGGTGGACAATTCAACCCTGAGATTGCGCGTCTCCAGCAAACCGTGGAGACAATGGCGCAGATCATGCTCGCGCAGAATCAGACAGCCGAGAATGCCAAAGCCGACGCGGCATTGGATTCTGAACTGGCTGCGGCTCGCGCAAAGCATGGAGATTTTGATGAACAATACGTTCTGGCTTACATGCAGAATGGAATGACTGCGGATCAGGCAGCCCAGCAGTTCATTAACGCACGCAATGAGATTCTGGCGTCGCATAACCGACCCCAGGCCCCAAATGTCATTAGCGGCGCGGGCGCATTGCCTTCCCAGCAGATCAATCCTGCGGGCCTGAGCAAGAAAGACACTCTCTCTCTGGTGGCTAACATGATGAAAGCAGCCAACCAGCAAGGGTGATTTCAATGGTCGCTACAATGACCACCGCTAACAACATTCTTAAGGAAATCTACGAGCCGAAAATTCGGGAGCAGTTAGCTAACTACAACCGAATCACGAAGCGAATGGACCAGTCGGCCGAGAATATCGAATCGACTGTCGGCGGTAAGTACGTCAAGTTCGCTACGCACATCAAGCGTAACAATGGTGTCGGTGCCCGTCTCGAAATGGAAGCTCTCCCGACGGCGCAGAACCAGAGCTATGCTGCGGCCCAGGTTTCCCTGGCTTATCTCTACGGTTCGGTTCGGCTTTCCGGTCAGACATTCGAACTGGCCCAGACGAATGAGCAGGCTTTCGCCTCTGTTCTGGACCAGGAAATCAATGGCATTCAGACTGACCTGAAGCGTGACCTCAACCGTCAGATCTTCGGAACGTCGCTTGGTACATTGGCCACTGCGAGCGGTACCTATACCACCACGAACACTTTCCCGACGACATTGACAATGCCGTACGTGGAAATTGGAATGGTCATTGACATCTACGACTCCACGGGTGTCACGCAGAAGGCGACTGGCCGCAACATTACGGCTATCTCGCCGAACACCTCGATTACATTCGATGGTGCGGCTATCTCCGGCGTTGCGGGTGATATCATTGTCAGGACTGGCAACGTCACCCGTGAAATCACGGGCCTTCAGAACATTGTCGCTGCAACGGGTGCCCTTTACGGGATTGACCCGGCAACGACTCCGGTTTGGGCTTCCGTGACTAACACGAATGGCGGAACGCAGCGCGCGCTTTCCGAAGGTCTGATGATTAAGCAGGCTGACGACATCTACACAAAGGGTGGTGACACGACTGTCATCTGGACCACTCTTGGCGTTCGTCGCGCGTATTTCAACCTGCTTGTCCAGCAGCGCCGCTATACGAATACGCAAGAGTTCGAGGGTGGCTTTTCCGGGCTCGCATTCACGACTGACCGTGGCGACATTCCCGTCATGGCTGACATTGACTGCAACCCGAATACAATGTACTACCTGAATGAGAACCAGATCACGGTCTATCGGCCGCAGGACTGGGCATTCATGGACCGTGACGGCAGCCGTTTCATTCGCGTTATCGGCTTTGACGCCTATGACGCGACGGTCTACAAGTACATGCAGCTGGGTTGTCACCAGAGGAATTCCCAGGGTCTGATCGGCGACATTACGGAGGGCTAGTGGCGAGTGAAAAGATGCGCCGGAGCATTGAGCACCATGCGCCGAGCGAAAAGAATGTTCGTGAAATTGTCAAGCTGCGCCGAGCTGCATTGGCTTTCGCTGATGCACTGGAGGATGCGCGGAATAGCACTCCAATTCCGGTGAACCTGCGAGAATTCTCGCTCGCTGAGACTAAGTTTGAGGAATGCGTGATGTGGGCGGTAAAGGCCCTCGTTCTTCCGCCTGAATAATGTCAAACGAAAAGCCCAGTCCAGAACTCTGGGCTGGGCTTTTCTTTTTCCCCGGGAGGGATTTGCAATGACTGCACCGCCTAGTGTATCCATTGGTGACCTTGAGCGCGCCTATTATCTGGCTGCCGTTCCTGCTACTGACAATAACCTTGCTGTGACAATGGGCCAGGGTCTTGTCACAATGTCCGCGCAGGCGGCATTACAGTCTTCGACCAAGTCGAATTCCGCAACCGCGACGGCCCCGACTGCCGGTACTGCCATTGTCACAGTGACCATTCCCTCGACTGGCTATTACAGGTGCGATGTCATTGTTGGCTTTGGCGCGACCGCAGAGTCTACGGCTATCGACAACTTTAAGTTTGAGAATAATGGTGGCACTGTCGGCACTGGAGCTTGTCCAGTCGCGAATGTTGCGAACACTCAGTCAACGTATACATTCTATGCTGAAGGGGTGGGGGGCAATAACTTCACTGTTAATGCAGTGTCGAATGCCTCGGCTAGTTCCGTTTACAAGGCGACCATTATGATCACGAGGATGGCGTAATGGACGGCAACGGGGCTATCCTTCTTGACCAGAATGGTAGCATTCACGTTCCACTCAAGGACGAGCCCATTACTGAGAAGCATCGTCGCATTGACGAACTGTTGAGGGCATATGATCCGTATCTGGAGTTACACTTTATACCCCCGGGTTCTCGCGGGCCGCTGGATACGAAGCCTTGGGCAGTCGTACATCGAATGCCGGGCCGCACGCCCTATACTGTTGGCTTTTTTGATGATGCTGACGAGCGTCTTCTGGCTCACATTATCAGTGTTGATAATGCTCAAGGTAATGTCCTCAATCGGGTAGACGCCTTGAATAAGGCTACCGAAGCACTGAGAATGAAAGAAGCCCAGGAGGCACGAATGGAGGCCGGGCTCATTGCGGCTTCGGTATTGCGCAGCCCCAAAATCCATTACAAGCACAATGGGGTAGACTTCAGTGAACTTAGGGGACGTTAAGACGCGCGTTAAGCGTGCATTCGGCGACGACGCTGGCATTCAGATTCAGGACGCCGACATTATCCGTTGGGTGAATGATGCTCAACGAGAAATCGCCAACCAGAATGATGACCTCTTGCAGCAAACTGCAACGACGCCCGTTCAGGCTGGAGTGGGGGTTTATAACCTGCCGACCGATTGCCGGATGCTGAGGTCGGTAAAGTTCAATGGCCTTCACATGAAGGGAATGACTCCGCAGGGCTTTGATGAATACATTGACGGCCTGCTTAATCCCGCCAATTATTCTCAGGGAGACCCTCTTGTCTATTACGTTTGGAACGGGCAGCTTACGGTCTTTCCTGTTCCGGCTCAAAGCTCCACTGTCTCTAATGGTAACCCAACCAACTTTACGATTTATTACCTTCGTAATACTGTCGATGTTGTCAATGATACTGACAATCTCGAATTTCCTAACGGCTATCACAATCACATCGTTGAATATTGCCTGTCAATGGCTTATGAACTCGATGAGAACTTCGGCGCCGGTCAGCAAAAGCGACAGCAATTCCAAACCGGAGTTAACCAACTCAAAGAAAGAGACAACTGGGTTACCCGAGAAGTCTACCCTTCCATAACGGTAAAGGCTGAGGATCAGGTCGAATTCTTTCCGGGGTGGTTTTAATGCCTGGACAGGAATTGCGGCTTGGTCCATTCATCGGTGGGATCAATCTCTTCAGTGATCCGGGCGCCATTGCCGACACGGAAATGACGAGCTGCATTAACTTTGAAGTAGGATTGGACGGTTCGCTTGTGAGCCGTCCCCCTATCTCATTGCATCAAGCTTCGCCCCCTTCTGCCACGAGCTGTATGAAAGTATTGCTTCTGGCAACGTTGAATGGCACTCAGTACATTATCGGCTCGAATGGCCAGGGTGTCTATCAAACGACCGGGGGAGCATGGACATTACTCGGGTCTATTGCTTCGGACACTGCCGTTCAGTACAACAATAAGGTCTGGTTCTTTCCGAAAGCGAATGCCGCAGCTGGCGGAGCAACTTGGGATGGAACAACCTATGCCACTCTTTCTACCCTGCCCGGCGCTAGTTCGGCATTGATCTACAAAGAAAGGGCGTGGATTGTTCCGGGAACGACTGCCACGTCGAATACAGCTCGTTTGCAGTATTCTTTGACTGCTGATCCGTCCTCGTGGAATACCGGCGACGCCACGTTCATTGACATTTCGCCTGGCGACGGAAAGCGCTTGATCGATTTAGTTATCTATCAAGATAACATCATGCTATTCAAGGAGGACTCGACATATGTCCTTTCCTTCGACAGCGTTCCGTCGTCGTCAAGCCTGAAGAAAGTCAACAGTGTCATTGGCGCTTCTGGCTTTAACTGTGTCGTGCAATTCGAGAACTCGGTTTTCGTTCTCTATCACACGGCTGTCTATGAGATTGTCAACTATCACTGGACGAAACTCAATATCAAGGTCCCGCCAGTCTACGACAATACTACTCCAGCCTCTCCCGTCGGAGCTACCTATGCTTTGCCGTACTTCCTGACGCTATTCGGGGACCGGCTGGTCTTCCGCTATTACCGCAAGATCTATTCCTTCGGCATTCGCACTCGGACGTGGACCGAATTCCAGTTCAGTCTGACTAACAATGAGCAATGGGTCGGCACCCTCGTAAGAATGCCTAGCAATAGCGGCCTGGATGTCTATTACGGGGGCAGTATCCTCAGTAATGATGTTCGGACATTCAGTCTTCAGGACGGCTATAGCAACGTCACGGAAAGCTCAACCATTGCTTGCAGCATGCAGACGAAGAATTTCGACTCGGCCTATGGTCGTCGCTATCGAATCTTCTCATTCGGGCAGCGCTATAAGAAGATGCATTGGTGGGGCGCAACAGTGCTCACCTCAACCGCAGTGACTGGCATTGTCACGCCCATTGTCACGAACTTCTCGGTGACATGGCTGCAAGCAAAGCAATACACCTGGTCTCAATTGAATACGTGGGGGCAGCCTATTCTCGCCGTTCCGGGAATAAGCACTACTTGGTCGGCTCCCGGCTCTCTCGCTCAGCATTTCGTGAAGTTTGCAAAGTCACTTCGCTATCGCCAGGTGAGCTTTCAAATCCAGATGACAACGGATGGTAGTCTTAGTACTGGACCTATCAAGTTGTTCGGTATTGTCAACGTAATGGAAGTCAAGCAGGTTGTCACGGAAGGGTCCAACTAATGGCCATTCCGGTTCCACAGGATAATGCGCGGTCTCCCGGCTTCAATCGCTTTGCGGCCGGTGACAAGAAATACGGAACACAGGGCTCTCCGAATTTGGGCCCGACAGCAAACCTCGAAGGATATCGCGAGCGAAACCTGCAAATCAAGGCTCGCCAGAATGCGATCCTTCGGAGAATGAAAACAGGAGTCAAGGGGAATACCGCAATGGCGAATTTGATGGGGGGTAATCCAATTGGTAGCAGCTAATGACCCAACACAGTTTGCTGCGACCCCGAATGCTGCCATCGCGAATGCCGCAGCTCGTCGGCTGGCAATGGCTCCGACAATGGCGCCCGCAATGGCCGGGGGTGGCGGTCCATCTAACGGAGACATTCCACCTGGACAGATTCTTGGTGGTCCAGTTCAGAATGCCCACCCGCCAACGCCTCCGCCTGGAGTAGCGCCCGCCGGTCCAGTTAATCCATTGTCAGGCGGCACAGGGAATGCCGACCTCGACAAGTATCTGGGGACGGATACGACCTATCAGTCCCAGCTTTCCGACTTGATGCGCCAGTATGACCAGTACAATGCGCAGAAGAATTTGCAGGCTTCGCAAACTCAGGCGGATTACGATGCAAAGCAAAGGGCGCTCGATACACAGGCGACACAGGATCGCCTTAACATGCGCAATGCTGATGCTGCGCGCGGAATTCTGTATTCGGGGATCTATGCGAACCAGCTCGGGCAATACAATGACGCCAACCAGCAACAGATGACAAACCTTCTGGGTGGATTGCAGAACTCGAAAGACACTGCTCAGCTTGCATACGAACAGTTCCTTTCTAACGAGCTGAACGCAAAGGCACAAGCTATCCAAGAGGCAGCCGCAAGGCGAGCCGCAGCATTAGGGAAGTTCTAGAATGCCAGCTCAAGCACCCGGCGGGGGAGGGGTAACTTCCGGCTCGCCATTCAATAGCGGTTTTCCTTTCAGCAATCCTCTTGCTACCCAGTTGCCGGGGCAAAGCCTCATGAGCTTTCTGGGCAGCTTGCCAGCGAATGACCTTCCCGGCTCGAATACGCCATTCCTGCCGCAGACGCAATACACGCCTGCCGGTTCGGGCTATGACTTTCCAGCCGGACCGCCGGACGCTGGCCCTTCCGGAAGTGTCATTCCGAATGGTGGCATTCCAGTAACCGGCTCAACGGCCGCCCCGCCGGATAACCCCGGCCAAGACATCATGAATGGGCTTTACGCTCAGCTTGCTGGATTGGGTTCCGGTCCGTCCATTGCCGATCTCACTAGCCAGGCGAATCAACAGGCGTCGCTGAAATACGATCCACTCATTCAGCAGCTCCAGCAAAACCTCGGAACGGCAAAGACCAATGAGCAAAGCGCGTCGAATCAGGTCGGGGGTTTATACAATTCTCTGGGCAAGGCCCTCGCGGCGCAAATGCCAATCATTACCAATCAGTTCAACCAGCAAGAGGACCAGTCCCGACAGAATTACGCCACCCTCCAAGACCAGATCCAATCGAATTACCAGAATGCTCAGAATGCTCAGGCAGCGGAACTCCAGAAGTTAGGCATTCAGGCCGCTCTGCCGCAAAGCACTCAGCAAATGCAGAGCGACGAGCAATACCTGAAGAATCAGGCTGGCACGAATGGTCAGGCCCTGAATGACGCAATGCGTCTTGAGGGTCAGGGGCAAGCTGACTTTATGCAGCGAGCTTCCGCTATTGCGCCGACCGAGGGTGCAAACATTCAGTCCAGTCTCGCCCAGCAGCTTTTACAGCTGGAGAATAACATTAACCAGCAGATTGCTGGGTATAAGGGTCAGGAAGGTGCGGCAGCTCAATCCATTCTGGCGCAGCTGCAAAACCAGGCATCTGGCAACCAGAATAAGGCTCAGACTGACCTTATCGACCAGACAATGAAAATGGCCGAGCTGGAAAAGCTGACCAACCCTGGCATTTTCGGGGTGGCGCCGAAAGCCCCTTCTCCGACAAAGTACAAGGGCACTAGTGGCGTCTCGCAATACTTTGCCGATAATGCCAGCTTGAATGACCCCGGCGCTCTGCAAACCATTTTCAATGACTTTGCTACCTCGCCGCAGTACGCCGGTCTTTCTGGGCCTGGCGGAGCGGGTAGTGCGACATTGGAAACGGCGTGGCCGGTCCTTCAGCAGGATGCATTGCGAATGCTTCCGCAGATTCCGCAAAGCGCTCTCCAGGAGCTCTACAATGCTCTTTCCATCAAGATGGGTAAGTACCAGTAATGACTCTCAGTCCCCAATTCCTTGCCCAGCTTCAAGCGGCAAGCTCCAAGTTGGAAAAGCAGAATCCGACCCTTTTCCCAGGGCGAGCCATTCAGCCTTTGGGGACTATCAATCCTGCTACGAATGCGCTTGCTCATTCCCTGCTGACCGGCGGCATTGGCGACTTCCGGGGGAGCTATTCTCCTAAGCCGACGCAGCAGGGACGTTCGGTTATCTCTCGCATTCTCGACGTTGTGTCGCGACCGCTCTATGCGGCTGCCGATGCGGCATATGAAGCACAGCACAATGCATCTCAGGCAGGAGAAAGCTGGAGCAACCCTCTCGCTGGATTTGGCGGAGCGCTCAAGGGGATTGGAACTGGTGTCATTCATGGACTTTCTGGGACCGAAAAGCGAACCTGGGCGGATGTCATTCAACAGGGAAAGGATATCAATGCGCAGAAGGCGGCAACTGGGTCTCCCGCTGGCTATACGCCCGGCCAGGGTGGACCTCTCTCCACTGGCGACAAGATTGCGGGAGTGGCCCTTAACATTGTCGCAGACCCCCTGAATGCAGCTAAGCCAATCGAATGGGCTCGCGGACTTGGTGCACCCATTCCGACCATTGGGGACCTTTCCCGAAAGGCATTCAGCCGTGGTGGCGACATTGCAAGTGAAGCTGAGAATGCGGCAGCTATTCCGTCGGCGCCTAAGGCGATTCCGGCCGCCCCGCCGAGCAATCCATTACTGGACATCAACCCGCAAGCGCTCAAGAATGCCAAGTCCATCCCGGACATTCTCCACACAAAGATTGGTTCACCGGTCGTCGTTACGGCCGAGCATCCGCACATCAACATTGACCAGGAAGCGCTTTCAAACGGGAATGCGCTGAAGGCGATCAGCCTTACTGACGAAGGCAAGAATGCGGCCAAGGGTCTGCATTCCATGATGGGAATTGGTGGCAGTGCTCAGGATGCAGCGCGCGCCGTCGCGAACAATGCGCTCAAGGAGATTGGCCCCGGAGTAAAGGCTGGTCTGGAAAGGAACCGAAATTGGATCGCGGAAGCCGTCAAGAATGGAGTTGATCCACAGAGGGCGGTTCAGGTTGTTAAGGACGTCCAGAATGGAGCGGACTTCAAAACAGCGTTTGAGGATGCCGTTAAAAACTCCAAGCCATTCACGACGGCGCGGCGAATTGCCCGATCGAGCGAACTCAAAGGAATAACCGATCCGCATTTCAAGCTGAGCGCTATTCTCGCCCCTACGGCGAAAGAGGTTCTTGACAGTGTTCACCCCCAAAATCCCGATGCCGCTGCAAACTTGGCAGCCATTCAGCAGACCAAGGCTCTCAATAGCATTAAGCGTGCAGGAGCATTGTCGAAGCCACTTAATGCAGCCGAGCAAGATATTCACGATTCCGTTGCCGGAATGGCCCGTGATCGAATTGCTGGAGTTAACGGCTTCAAACCGACTGGAAGCTATAATGACCTTGCTCAGTCAATGGTTTGGAATACCGTTAGAGGAAGACTTGCACCTATTACCCATGGGGGAGCAAGCAATGTCCGTGCTATCAATCAAAGAACCCTCAAGGTGGTCGCACATATTGAGGACACGCTTGCCGGAGAAGGACTTATTGCTCGAAGTGCCGATGGCACTCCAGCTCGCATTACCGACGCAATTCTTAACCACCCTGAATTTCCTAATAAACTCAGCTCTTTCCCCAACCACATTCTCAATCACTTCGTGAATGGGACGACGGCTGGCGCAATTGCCAAGGCTGAGAATGCTGTTGCTGAAGCGAATGCAATGAAGCCTGTTATTCAGGGTGCCGCACTCAAGGTGAACCAGATTTTCCATGATCCAGCATTGAGTGACCCAGTAAAGCATCTTGCTAGCCAGGCGAATGCAAAGGGTGTCGAGCAGTCCATTGGAATGCTGACGGGATCTACGCGCGCCGCAAAAGCTGGTCGCCAGATCTACAACGCCATTGTCACGAATCAGCATTCGGCGGCAACTGATGCAATGCAGGCTGCCGGAAAGGCGCTGCGTGACATTGTCATTACTGGAGCTATTCCCGGCAACTACAAGGCCATTGTCGATGATCTTGGTAAGGCGGTCTCTAGGAGCCTCTCTGACAAGATCGACATCGTTCCGGCCCCTGCACACCTGGGAACCCTGATCGGCCCGGAGGCGCGCGCTGAGACGGGTTTCCTGGGGCGTATGGCCACTTGGTACGGACAGCACGACCTCCGATCGATCGTGCGAGCGAGGCAGGCAACGGCTCGCACGAATGCCGCTTTAATGAGTCGAGCATTGACCCATGCATTCAAGGGGCTCACGAATGAGCAGCGGAATGAGGCCGTCCGCATTGCTCAGGGGGTCTTTATTGGGACTGGAAACCCGACGACAATGCGGGCTGCGCAGGAGATCCGTACATTCATGGAGAACCTTCTTTCCTCAGATAAGATTCCTGAGGCCGCTCGGAATGGTAACACGGTCGCAATGCGGGCCGGATTAATGATGGACGGAAAGTATGGCGTGAACGCCGAACTGAAGCGAATGGGCTCTCAGGTTAGGCTGACGAATGGTAAAGCTGTAAAGGATATGCTGGGGAAAGAGCGTGATTATAGCAATGGAACAGATTGGCTCAATAGCTGGCAATCCCACAAGTTTTCTGGAGACCCTGCTAAGGAGCTCGCTCGCGTCAATACAGCCGTTTGGAATGCAGCTGCAAAGAAAGCCATCTTTGACGATATCGTTTCTCGGTTTGGACGCGCTGGAGCTGACGCGGAACGCAATGTGGGGATCAAGGACTTACCATTTACAAAGGGTGTATTCTTCCATCCGGAAATTGCCGAGCAGATCCCTCGCGTTGTCCGCGATCTATACGCGCCAAAGCCCCAGCAAATGCAATTGCTGCGATCCATGGACAACATTCTCCGGATGTGGAAAACAGGAGTCACAATCTATTCACCCAGCCATGCTATCCATAATGGAATCGGTGACATCTATAATAACTGGATCGCTGGCGTTAATGACGTACGAAACTACAGCAAAGCGCTGCAAGTCATGCGGGCTTTTCATGTCAACTATAAGGGGCTTGAAAGGCTTCAACCTCTGTTCGGGTCAATGCAGGACCTCCCGGGAGAGCTTTCTCATTTTGCACCCACGGAAGGCCGGAAAGTCATTGCTCAGACCGCTGATGGACAGAAGCTGACCGCTGCTCAGGTCTATATGGCTGCACACAATCAAGGCATTCTCCAGAGCGTTGAGCACATGGAGGACATTTACAATGATGCGAATGGTGGACTCGGTGGACTCAGTAGAATGCAGCCATTCGGCGGAAAAGTCAATGCCGCCGCTCACGCCTGGGTACAGGGAATGGACCACTTCACCCGGCTCGCTCAGTTCATTCACGAAGTTCGCAATGGCCGTGGAGACTTGGCCTCTATTTTCGATACGGCGGGCAGTCAGGTCCGTAAATACCACCCGGACGGAATGGATCTCACCGACTTTGAGAGAACCGTACTGCGCCGTGTTATTCCTTTTTATTCTTGGACTCGCAAAGCCATCCCCTTCACTATTGAGGGCATGCTCGCAAAGCCGGGTAAGTTTCTCGTCTACCCGCTCATTACGAGCGGTCTTAACGTTGGCAATGCCGCGAACATCAATCCGGGTCAGCAGTTTCCGAGTGATCAATTATTCCCATCTTGGATTACAGACTCCGGCATTGGGCCCGTTGGCGGTCCGGGTGGCATTCTAAGTCACCTGACTGGCGACCCGACGGGATACGTTACATCGTCTCTTCCCATTCCGCCGATCGACCTTTTGCAGACCTACGGCAACCATCCGAACCAGGGCATTCTCGGTGGGCTTAACCCGCTCATTAAAGACCCGATTGAACTAATGCAGGGCCAGCACCTTGACACTAAGGTCCCCATTACCAACCCAGCAGAATACGCGGCAACGGAGGCTCTCCCGGCACTCGGATTGGCGCAGCGACTGACGAACATTGGCACTCCGAAGCAGGCGGCTCAGGGTGTCGGGAATGACCAGAACATTGTCAACTTCCTTTCGGGGTTGAAGTTGACGAATACGGCACAATATGTAAAGGAAGCTCAATACGAGCTGCACCAGAAGCAAACCCTGGCGCGCAAGAATAACCGTGCCAACCTTAAGACATTCTTGTCGAACCTCAATGGAGGGTAGTAATGGTAAACGGTGCGGACGCAAGTAGCGTTGTCACTTCGGCTCAGATGAGAGCCATGGGACTGTCATTCGTTGGGCGTTATTTCTCGCAGTTCCCTAGCAAGAACCTCACCCGTGGTGAAGTGGTCGATCTCGGCAATGCTGGCTTCGACCTCTTTTCCATTTACGAGGATGACGTCAATGACTTTATGGGCGGATACAATAGGGGAATTGAGAATGCCCATCGAGCCCTTGTCCAGGGACAGGCTCTGGGAATGCCCTCGACGCGACCGTTCTTCTTTGCTGTTGACACAGACGTTGACCCGAATAACTACAACCTGCATGAGTACTTTGCCGGGATTAGCAATGTCCTCGGCGGCGGGCGACGGGGCGCCTATGGTTCGACTGGCGTTCTGCGCGCCCTGAAGAATGCTGAGCTGATCGACTTTACGTTCCGGACAATGTCTACCGGCTGGAATGGCGGGGCCGGGAATCCTGGCGAATTCAGCATTGTTCAGAATGGCTACATCAACAATGCATTCGACAGAGACGCAACAGGTAGTGGCGACTTCGGACAGTGGCGTTTCAACTGGACACCGAACATGCCCTCTCCCGAACCGACAGTGCACCTGTGGATCGTGGATATGTGCGCGCGTGAAGACCCGACCCGTCCCGCCGGACAGACAACGAATTCCGGTCAGGTCGAAATTGTCCAGGGCGCATTGAAGGACGAGGGCTTTCTCAAGCCGAATGCCTTTGCTGTTGGTCGTTGGGATGCCCCGACAAAGACCGCCTATGCAGGCTGGCAGGGAAAGTGTGGATACCGTGGCCACGACGCTGACGGTATTCCTGGAATGACGACGCTTTCTAAGCTGGGCGCCGCCCACCGTTTTCACGTTGTGAGCTAAGAATGGCTGGGCCAGCAGCGGCATTGTTGGCCGCTTACAATGGAAAGCCAACGACTACACCAGGGAATAACTATGGCGGATATAACCCGTTTGGCGGAAGCACTGGCCAAAGCGCAAGCGATCCAGGACAGCAAGCGCAAAACGAGGTGGCGCAAAGTCAGTCCAATTATAACAGCCAACAACTTTCTAATTCGGCTCAACTTGCGTCTGCTCTCCAACCATATAGCGTTGGGGGAACGCTTCAGCAAAACCCTGCAAGCAATGCAACAGACCCAAACGCGGCCCGTCTCACGGACTTCAATAACCGAATAGCTGCCATTAATCAGCGTGGCGTCGATGCCACGACTGCCGCAACAAATGACGAGCAAAGCTACTGGAACAATGAGTTTCAGAACCTAGCTAACCAGTTTCAAAAGAATACAGCTGGGAATGACAGCTGGCTGCAAGGTGTTATCCAGAAGATTCAGGCCCAAACGCAAAGCAGCGCCTCGTCGGGATTTAACATTGGCCTGCTTGGCCAGTTAATCCCGACGGGCGCTGACCCGAACGCGAACATTGGCGCGAAAGCAATTGCTATCGCGAAGATGTCTCTGGGGGTTCCGTATGTGTACGGAGGGAATTCACTAACTCAAGGAGTCGATTGCTCAGGCCTTGTTCAACAAGTGTACGAAAGGCTTGGCATTCAACTTCCCCGCACGAGTACAGAGCAGGCCAAAGCCGGTAAAGTTGTGCCTTCGCTTTCTCAGGCTCTCCCTGGGGATCTAATTCTAATGTACTCCCCATACGAGCCAGCAGGACTCCAACAGTACGGACATGTTGGTCTTTACATCGGGAATGGTCTGATGCTTGATGCTCCTCATACTGGGGCTGTGGTTCGGATTGAACCGATCGTGAATATGACGGGAATCGTTCGACCCTGGTAGCGAAGCCGGGGCATTCGCATTCTCCGTTGGCAGGAATGCAGTACGGCTTTCCGCCACGGTAATGACGACCCTTGATGTGCGGGCAGTTCGCACAAGCGATAGCCATCTCATCTGGCGTATCAGTCTGGTAATGACCACAATAGCAGCCATCGAAAGTGCAGATGCCATCACCACCTCTGTGGTAATAGGACATGTGGCGACACGCCGGGTTTTCGCACAGGACGCGTTCAGGCCTTTTTGTCTGGCTCATTCTTCCCCTGCCTTTCTTTTTCGTGCTTGAAGTACGCATTGAGTGAAGTGAATGCTCGATGGTCCAGGAATCTCATTCCAGTGACCAGAGGCTCATCCTTTACTGCGATAACGGCCAGCCTTTGCAGGTAGTCGTAATTGATCCAGCTTCCCTGAACGCTTGGCATTTGCTGACCGTTGGTATTCGTGACCGCGACATTCCCATTCGGGAAGATGTAGACTTCGGCGGCAGTCCCCTCATCGAATGAGGGGCAGTGGCAACGTTGAGCCCCATTCGTCTGGGGGTCATAGTCACTGATTCCCATGCACCCCATTCCATCATCGTTCTGGTGTTCCGTTTGCCTGTGCTCGCACTCATCATTCGCGCAGATGAGTTCGTCTATTCCCTCCTCGGCGGTGTAGGGATAGATGAGCTCGATTGCGTCTTCCTTTTCGAAGTCGTCGTCGAGCCCTGGGTCGGCAAAACGAATCATGTAGAGCGTCCCCTCATAGGGGTGATTCCAGTGACCCGTCACCTCCCCGGCAATGCCGTCACGAATGCGTCGGATCTTGTTGCCGTCGATGAACTTCATTACCGCTCCTTGAACTTCTTGCACGGACAGTACTTGCACTTCTTTCGCTTTATGTGCCAATACGACTTGTGATGGCACCGACACATCGTCGTCATTCGGAGTCTCCTTTGAAGCTTAGGTTAAAGAACCTCCAGGATAGGTTCGAGAACGACCCGGCATTCCAGATCGTTTTCAATAAGTTCTTTACCTACTTTTGGGTAGTGAACTTCATTGTGGCGACGACCATTTTCTTCAGCGCAAAGAGCGTCTGGCAAAGCTATTCCGTTTACTACCTCGTCGCCATTTCTCTTTTCGCGAACTTCGCTACGAACTACGGTGCGCTTTCCGCCAGTGAGTCGAGCGAAGCCGCGAAAGAAGCAGCCGAGCACGCGGGTATTATTCGGGACGCCGTGCCGGTTGTTCCTTCTCGACCCGAATAACCTTTGCCTGGTCTATGCAGGTGTTCAGGTCCATCAGCGTCATTACGACGAGGACGGCATGCTGCGGGTGCTTGAAGAGGAATGTCTCGACGAGACCATTCCGATAGGTGACCTTGAGCTTGGCGCTTTCCCTTTCCACCGTCTTTATGATGTCCCCCGTTGCCGCCAATGCGAGCAGACCGGAAACCGCGCGGTCTTCCTTGGTCGGCTTCTTGACGACTTCTTTCTTAGCTGCTGCCCTCGGCATTCGGAGCTCCCTTTGCGACTCATTGATAAATTCTGGCTCGGCTGGTTCATTCTCTCCATCGGTAGCTTTCTCGCAATGGAGATATACCAGCTTGCTACTGGCCATCCGGAAAGAACTCTTAGCGCGGCAGTGTGGCGTCTGGAGCGCTTCAGAACCGGCCAACCACTTCACGAATGGTCGGCCGGCCATCTATTGTTCTTCGGATCATTCAGCCTTATTGCCGTTTGGCTGATTTTCCATTTCGGATTTGGCCTCTTTCGCTAACCGCGTCAGAATGCGGTTGGGCTGTGTCTTGTATCTTTCCCATGCCCACGTATGGCCAAAGCCGAGAGCCTCCCCTATTCTTTTCCAGGAGACACCATTGCCATTGTCGTTGGCTTTGAGAGCGGCATTACGTTCGATCTGACGTAATGCGAGCTGGAGCTTTAAGCTCAGTTTAACTGCGGCTAGCGGTCTTTCCTCCGCCAGCTCTACTATCTGATCGAGCGCCGTCTTACAGGAATCGTATAGATCCTGTGAGATGGATAAGTCTATCGGCTGTGCTGGTTTGCTCTCTCGCGCCACAAGCTTTCCCGTTTTGAAATTGAAGAGAACAAAAGCCCCGCCGGAATGAACCCGGCGGGGCTTTTTTGTGCGCTGGAGAGCTACTTACGCCACTCCAGAATGTTCATTTCGTACAGGGCGCTTTCTTGCGCCAGAATGAGCGCGGGCCGAAAGTTCTGCCGTGGTTCCATCCTACTCCCTTCGTCGATTAAGTCAGCGGCGATCCTGTTGGCGCCAGTCACCAGGAATGTGAGCCACCGAATGAGCTCCTCATGGGAGGCTTTCCCATTCGTGAGCGCGTCATTCACTCCGCCGATTACCTCCTTGAAGGTGTCGGCGATTCCCTCCCACGTCGGCCCGAAAGCTTCCATTACCTCTTCGGGCTCTGCCATTTCCATCATCTCTGCACCCCTTTCTTTCCATTATTGTGACCGACGTGGAATACGTCGCGCTTTGCCTTCTTGGAGCATTGCGCGCAGCGAATGACTTTCAAGCGCGCCGAGCCTCTGACATTCTTGTTCTTCAGTTCTTCGATTTGCTGGCGTGCCGCAGAAAGGTCGGAATGCTTGACTTTAGTGCAAGCGAATGACCTCGCCTTGACCCTGTGAACCCCTTGACGTGCCCCTGACATGCCCATTCCCTTTCGTGTCCGGTTTACCGGATGCCTAAAAGGGATGATACCGTACAGAACTACAGTTCGGGTAGTGCAGTCCTTGTGACCTACGTCGCAGGTCAGGAATAATCTCTGCATGCGGGACTACTTCGATTGGACCAAGGACGCCGCCTGTCTTGGCGCCGAAGATCCAAACCTGTATTGTCGGCCGAAAGACGACTACGACGTCAAAGAGGCCAAGAGGGTATGCCAGTTGCGATGCCCCGTACGTCAGGAATGCCTGATGCACGCCATTATCTATGGCGAGACCGGTGTCTGGGGTGGGTTCAGCGAAAAGGAACGCTATCCGATGAGCGAGCGCATTCGCCCTCGACTCATTCAGTTAGCGTCCCAAGCCGGAGTATTCCATCCGGAGTTAATGCGAGATTGGCCGCAGGCGGCTTAGCCTTCAGGCCACGCGATCCGAGGGACTACGACCTTATCCTCCGTCAGCCTATACCATCCGTGGTTGAATGCGCTGATCTGGTGCGACAGGGAATGGTCCCTCGGCATCTCCATTCCCGAGAACTTCGCTGCGACCGGCAGAATGGAAGACTGCTGCATTATCAGTCTCGCCCCCTGCGACGCCGCGAAATTCTTGATGAGTGAAATGACTGCTCGCGTGCGAATGGCGTTCGAATCGACGGTTTGCCCGCGACCGCGAATCTGATATGCCTCACAGATGACGACATTTACTGGCTCGCCCGCAAAGACAGGCATTCCGAAGAACTTCGCCATTCCCTCGCTCCAGCCGGGAATGTGCCCCATCTCGACAGGCATTCCATTCTGAGTGAATGTCGCGAAGCCTGTCACCTTCCCCGGATCGAATGCCATGTAATAGAATGGCTCCTCCGGGGTTTCTCGCTTTCTGATTCCATACTCGATGAGAGCTCTGTAATGGAGCTTCTGAGACGGAGTCAGTGGCACTTTCTCCCAGGGCTTGTCTTTCATTCAGAGCCTCAATCCTGGAACGGGATTATCCCCGTCATCGTCTTCAATCGGCGTGTCGAAGTACTCGGGAGCATTCTCTTTCAGCTTTTCAGCAGGCTTAAAGCCTGTGTTCTGCTGAAGCAATGCAGCGAGTCCCTTCTTTTGCCCAGTTACCAATTCCTGGCGCTTCTGGGCTTTCGCGAAGATGTTCTTTGTCGGAGTTCCACCGTCGCTGAGTTCAAAGCTTAACTGAGCAGTCCTGGTAATGCGGACCGACTCACGCTTTCGCGAGAACCTACTCTTTACATCGAGCAACTCCATTTCATCCGGATTCTTTTCTGAGACTGGCCACAAGACAACTCCGTTTGATAGATTCGAACTGTAGAAGCGGCTCCCGAAGATACCATCCATGGTCTTCGGAATGTTATCACCCTGAGCTTTCTTGGTGTGGGTAATGATCCCAATGAAGCAGCTATAGCACTTTCGCAGCTGATTCACGAATGCCATCGCGTCGCGCGTGGGAACATCGGCATTCATTTCCCCGGCCATTGCCATCGACCAAGAGTCAATGATAATGCCATCGGGTTTGAAGCGGTCCAGCAGTCTGTGATATTTGAGTTTGTCTTCTGGAACGTTCAAGCAAAGCGGTTCAGTGTGTGGGAAAAAGTAAAAGTTCTCGTTGAGGATTTCTTCTTCTTCGAGAGTCAAGCCTTTGCGCATCGTTTTAAGAAAGTGCTTAATCTCTCCGCCCGACATTTCAAGGGAGAGAAAGAGAATACGTAATGGTCGCTTTGCCAGAACCTTGTAGTTCAGGAACTTTTTACGGTTCAGGCATAGAGCAATGCAAAGCTGCTTGACGAATTGAGTCTTTCCCACCCCCGGTGGTCCGGCAAAGGAAGTTACTCCACATTCGACAATGAGCCCCTCGACAATCTCGGCGACGTCAAAGTCACCCGTGAGAATGTCTCCCCACGAATAGACCCTGAGGTCGTCTTCATCCTCAAGGACCATTGGGAGATTCTTGCTGCGCACAATGCGAATGAGGTCAACAATGTCGTCCTCTTCCTCACTGTCGTCAAGAATGATCTCCCATTTCTCGGCAATCTTCTGAATGACTACGTAGATTTCATCGTCCGACATTCCCATGTCGCGACACTGCATAGCCATGTCGTAGAGCGCTTGAGCCGCCTGATCTGGTTCCTCACCATATGGCGGCTCCTTTGCTTTCCAGAATGCAGCGGCCTGACCCGTCCAGGAATAGCTGAGGATAAGGTCATTCCACGACGGCAGCAGGTCCTTATTGATCCTGACTGCCAATTCTGTCGAGGTTTCTTCTTCCACTTTTTCCTGCCATTAGTGTTGAGACTTTGATGCGCACGTGCAATGGCAAGAAACATTGCCCAAAGGCGGCTCCTTTTCCTTTCGTCCCCCTGGCGGGAATTGAACCCGCGTTCAGCTTTACCTGTCAACGACTCGGCCACGAGCGCAGGGGGTTGGTGCCCTCAGTGGGATTCGAACCCACACATAGCCGGGGTTTAAGCCCGGTGCCTCTGCCGTTGGGCTATGAGGGCGAACCCGGGAATGGGCCTTAGGACAACCCATTCCCGGGAGCTTTACTCAGCTGTCGAGGTCGATGTCTTCCTCGTCCTCATTCTTGATGACCTTCACCCACTGGACGAATGAACCGCTGTCCTCGTTCTTGCCCTTCTTGAGCTTGAGGGTGTAGAAGCGGTTCGCGCAGAGGGCATTGATGTCCTCCACTTCGACAGTGCGGGCGTCCTCTCCGAAGCCCAGCTGAGCGATGCGCTGGATAGCGAAGCCCAGCATTTCCTCGGCCTTTGCCGGGTTCTCGTCGGCCAGCCATTCCGAGGGAATCCACTTGCCCTCGGTGATCGGCTTGCCCTCGTACTTCTTGCCATTCTCGCTGTCGTCGTCGAGAATGATGTACTTGAAGTCGAGGGACTCCTCAGCCTCCTTCTGGCCGGTGATGGGCCGCAAAACGGCGCCGTCAAACCGGACAGAATAGACGCCGTCCGGGTACTGGAAGGGGTTGACCGGAATGGCGTCGAGGTCGATCTTGCCTTCGAGCTTGGAGAACAGTCCCATTGCTTCTTGCCTCTCTCGTATTTCTTCGAGTGTTGGTGACCAGCGTTGAATGCGTGTGTTGTCGTCGTCTGGAATACGCTTTGCGCCGAGCTCTTTGCGGAGTAGTTTGTCTATCTCGTCGCTCGATAGTCCAGGATCGGTGAATGGATTGTAGCGGCGGCGCCCTCGCCCTTGAAGTGCCATTCATTACTCTCCGATCGCCACGCGGGAAGCCGCAATGGCCTTCAGGGCGTCAGTGTCGGACATCTCTCGCGGCAGACCAAGACGATTCTTGGCGTACGTGTCGGGAAAGCCCTTGAGCTTCTGACCCGTAATGGGCCGGGTGTAGACCCTTCCGACTCGCTCGTTCTTCTCGTTCCAGCTTGCCGTCAGGTAGAGGACATTGCTAAGACGGCCGGTCAGCATTGCCGCTTGCTTCATTGTCGCCAACACTGTGCGGAACGTAAAGCCCGCCTTGATCTCCTCTTCCGTCGGGCCTCTTTCGTGGCAGACGAGAATGAAGTTGAGCCTCGTCATCAGTGCCACGTCAATGAGATGAGTCCAGCGGTCCAACAAAAGACCGTAGTCCTTGAGAACCGTTTCCTCTCCCGGCGCCGCACTACCTCGCGAGAATGGAACGTCTTGGAGAATGTCGCGAGTCTCGTGCGCCGTTCCCGCCGTGAATGTGTCAATCATCACGGTGTCCACATTCGGGTCATCCTCGAAGACTGGGAGAAGCTCCGTGATCTCGCGAATGCCCGGGAACGGATAGGCTTCGATGAGACCTTTCTTATAGCGGGCCAGCTGGTCCGGCGTTCGCTTGACAATCTCGGTACTATTCTCACCGTCGAAGATGACAGTCTTTTTGCTCTGGTCTCCGATGCGCAAACCGAATGTCGTCTTACCGCCGCCGGGTCCCGAGAAAAGGATTCCGCGAAAGAAGCCGTCCTGTAGCTCAAGGTCCATCTTTGTCGTCTTGAGCTTTTCCAGGAGCGTCTTGCGGTCCTTGTCGGAAAGAGCAGTGAGCTTCTTGACTCGGAGCTTTCTCTCATGCTCCGTCAGCTCATTACTTGTTGTATCCATAAGTGCTCTTTTCGAAGTTCATCTTGAGTTCGGCTTTCATGTCGCTTTCGCGACCGGCGAGCGCCAGCATGCAAACCTCTGCGAATGCGCAGAACTTGCACGTATAATCACTGAGGGTGCGGATCAGTGTGTCCAGGCATTCCCGGTTACTCATTGCCCAAGCAACGCGAACCTGCTCCGCGACATGCAGCTGATCGGCTATTCTCCGATTAGCCACTGTCTCGTCGTATGGAATGACAGCGCGCTCGAACCTTTCCACTGCGCTTTCGTGCGTGCGCAGCATGTTAAGCATTCCTTTCTTGACCTTCTCCTCTCTGTCGCCACCGACGACCTTGATATAGCGGACGATCTGCGAATTCATCGACAGCTGCTTTTGCTGATAGAAGTTCCGCAGAAACTTGTGGTCCATGAGAATGAGGTCCCCGGTGGACCTTTCCCGCAGGAGCAGGTCGAGACGCATTGCGAAGAAGCCTTTCGAGACATGCATTGCCTCGACCTCAACCACCTCGTAATTAACAGCGTCCTGTTGTGCCATTGTCTCGGCGTAGTCTTCGAGAATGCCAGCGAGCTTCATAATGAGAAGCTGGCGCTCCGAAGCCATTGCACTGGTAATGAACCCAGTCTTGCGCTGCTCATTGTTCTTGGCCATTTCGCGAACGACGAAGTCGGTCATTGACTCAACCGCATTCGACCAGTCCACGCCGTCTTTGAGCAAGGTGTAGTAGGTGCTCAAAGCCTCGTGGCCCATTGTTCCGATGAACAATGCGTCGCTGAGCTTTCTCGGCTGACGTCCGAGCTTGAACTGAAAGAACCATTTCATCTGGCAGGATTGCCAGGCTGAAACCTCACTGCCGGAAATGAGCCGTGTTGCCGCGTCAATCTCAGGCGGCGATGCGTAGTAGGGAAGCTCAGTCATTCCGGCGCCTTCCCCGGAAAATTCGCTTCTTCACCTCGTAAGGAATGGACGGGCTCTCGTAGTAGAGAGTCGGCCACGTCTTCGCGAAGAGACTGCGAATGACGGCGTTGGTCGAGAGCCGGAAATCCCGTATGTCTCTCGGGTTTTCCAACTGGTTTTCGAGAAGCGTTGCAAACTCCAACAGGGCATTCTCGAAAGCGGTCTGAACCTTGACCACTTCCTCTTCCCAGGTCGTTTCCCGCTCAGGCATCAGCATTCCCCTTCGGGATGATCGAGCGTGTACCGGAATAGGACGTTAGCTTGCACCCGTTGCAGCTGTGCTGGCGTCGGGAGGTAGATTTGCTCGCAGGCGTCGCATTCCCGGAGATAGCAATGACTGGGCTTTCGGCAGGCTCCACAGAGCCAGAGCTTTGTGTCGGGGTCTTGTGTCCATCCATACGCGCAGCTCCCATTGCATGTGGGGTTGTCCTCGGGAAAGCCCTCCCACTTGAGACACGGTCCCATTCCAGCCGTCCAGTTGATTCGTGAGTCGTGGGTTTTCATCAGCTTCCTATCTCTGAAGTATTCCAAGTCCAGTTGATGCAATTCTCTCACTTTTGCGGCCTCCTGAACAGTTGCATTATCGCGACAAAAAGCATTGTCGCCACGACGAATAGGGCGTCACGGAATCTCATGTCGTCCATTCTCACTCCTTCGGTGCACGTTTAACGGTTCTGTTCTGCCACCGCCTGTTATCCTCTAGAACATCTGCACGCTCAGGCTCACGCGGGGAATGGCTTTCGTGATGCCCATCAGGTTCATACCCTGGATCGTTGAGCGTGTGCCAACGATTGTGGCATTGCGAACAGATCTTATGGATATTCGAACGTTCGTTGTTGAGGGTATTCTTGTCTGGTCCATGGTGTAGATTCTCCTGTACTCCCGACATACAGCCAAGAATTGGAAAATGTCCACCGCCGCAGTTGGCTTTCCCTTGCCATTCGCAGGGCTGCGTCGGGTCTGCGTGTCCGTGAAGAGTGACTGCTCGCTTTCTTCCGGTGCTATGTGGGTCTTTGAGTTGCTGGTCATTCTTTGTGCGTTCCGATGTCCTTTTACGTGGATGGCTTCCTGTAGTTAGGTCACCATTTCCTACGGAGCGAAAGCCGCTGTCGCTTAGGTCTATGCCCGCAACGACTTGCGGCTCGGCGTGACAGGATTCGCATCCCCCTCCTTCGCAAAGCTTGTGAAATCCTGATGCACACTCTATGCACATTTCCAGTCGCCTCCGAAATAGGAGGCCGGGCACCAGCCATGTGATGGAATGACTGGTGCTCGGCCTTCAGTCGCAGAAACAACTTTACCGCATGGGTCTAATTCCTGGTAAAGTAGAAAGCCAGGAACATGAACACTGCCGCCACATTCGAGAGGACAAGAGCGACAATGATTTGATTAGTGCTCACCACAACCCCAATCTCTGAACTACTTCGGTGAAGATGTAGAACAGTCCAAAGTCTGCGGCAATGGCAATCCAGAATGTCTCAGACCAGGAAGTCTTTTCCTTCTTGGCTCGCCGGTAGTAAGTCCAAGCGATTGAGAAGAGAAAGACCGTGGCGATAAGCGTCGTCAGCCAGAAGATTACCACCACATGTCCTTGAGTTTGGATATGACGTAGGCGCCGACGGCTATTACTCCGACAACAGCGCCCACGAGGAATGTGACGATGAGCTCAGCCCGCATTGCAGCTGCCCTTCATTCCTGCTCGCTCTAGAATCTTTCTCGTCGTGACAAGAAAAGTCCCACGCTCGCGAGTGTAGTCAATGAATGCTCGCAGACTTGCATCATTCGGCAGGCAGTTCTCTTCGCCTTGTTTGACGTAGACGTAGGTGAACATCTCACGACGGATCGCATAGTACTGAATAGCCCGAAAGTCGGCTGGATGAATGAGAACGAGGGTCGGGATTATCTCCCATTCCCTGATGAACTCACGCTTAGCTTTCTGGATTGCATCCGAAACAGCCTTGCCTATCGCCGCTTCCGGCTCAGAGAGGATGATCGCTTCCTCACGCTGCCGACGCTCATTCTCAAGCTGCACTTCAGCAGCTATCAGCTCCGGACTTTTCTCGACCATCACGACTCCTGGAACTTCTTCTTGAGGTAGTCGATCAGCGAAAGCCGCTCGACCTTTTCCTCGAAGCCATTAATGACGTTCTTCTTGAAGTCGATGACGTGGCGAATGCCGTCGTCAATGGTGCCCTCAACCTCAATGATGTGAACGGTCGTGCCTTCTGTCTGGCCGTACCGGTTCGTGCGGCCGAATGCCTGGTCCTCCTTTCCAGGGTTCCATTCCCGGTCGAGCACCACGGTTTGCGTGGCATTCGTGAAGTTGAGGCCGACGCCGCCAGTCTTGTAGTTGGCGAGAATGACGTCGTACTCGCATTCTTTCTTGTCGGTGAACCCGGCGTCCATCTGCTTTGCGACGTGATCGCGAATGTGAGCAGGAGTGTCGCCGTCGTAGATGGCACAGCGAATGCCCTTTGCCTTGAGCCGCTTCTCAAGCTCACGCAATGGAGCCTTGAACTGGCTGAAGAGAATGCAGCGTTGCTCGGCGTCCTGGACGAATTCCGTCAGCAGCCTTTCGGCGTAGTCCACCTTAATGGACTCATTGACTTCACACACCGCGACGACCTGCTTTGTCTCCGGGTCGCGAAGTTGAATGCCAGCGGGCCAGGTAATGGCCTGTCGCGTCCGAGTGAGAATGGCAAGGATGTGCGGGATCGTCAACACCTCTGCATCATTCAGCATGATGGCATTATAGTTGTTGATCCACGACATTACCTTGCGCTGCTCAGCGTACTTTCCTTCGAAGTCCGCGTCGTCGAAGGAAATGGTGTGGTACTGAATGTCTTGCGGCGGGAGCTTCGGAACGCCCGGAGTGTCCTGTGTGCGGCGCAGGTATTTCGGGCCGAGCTTTCTCGTCAGCATATCAGCGCCACCGGGTCCGAATACCCACTTCTTTACCATGGTGTCAACGAGCGACCACGTTTCAGTCTGCTTGCAATACCGCTTGAGGTATTGCGTCTGGTCGTAGAACGCCGCATTGTCTACCAGGTTGAGCATCGGCCAGATGTCGCCAGGCGAATTGAGAATGGCAGTACCCGTCATCGGGAAAACATTCTTCACCGAGCAGCGACCATTCCACGGCTGGCGGCCGAGAGGCATTCCACAGCCGACCTTGGTGCAGACATTACTGAACGGCCACGTCTTGAACTTGCCGCCGCAATGCGGGCAACGCCAGTCGTCATTCTCGGCGTAAACGATTTCCCGAAGGCCCTTGAAGTTAATGCTATTCGGGTCCTTCAGGTTGTGCGCCTCGTCGATAATGACCGTCTCGAACTTCAGCGCAATGAGAAGCTTGATCAGCTCCTTATCCCTGCGCCACGCCTCGTAGTTAATGACGACGGTGAATTCGTCGAAGTTCTGGCAAAGCTTCAGCGCCTGATGCCGAGAACGCTTGTCCTTGATTGCCCCGAGCGCAATCATATTCCGCTCCGGCTCCCACTTGCCAATCTCGCGGGCGAAGTTCGAGACGACGTCATTGGGTGCGACAATGAGGTTACGTCGCGACTTCAGGAATGCCATCAAGATAATGGCGGTCAGCGTCTTTCCGAGCCCCATGGTGTCGGCGATAATGCCGCGCTTTTCCACGGCCATCTGCTTTGCGCCGTCGATCTGGTGCTGGAATGCACGCGCGCCCCAGACGCTTTGCTTCGCGATGTTGTCGTAGAACTCGAACTCGGCCCACAGATCTTCTTGCGCCTTGTCGCGCGTAATGATATCTGTGTAGATGGTGCGCAGGATCTCTATGCGGTCCTTGATGACCTTTTCCGTGTCACCATTCTTGCGGACCTCACGATCCATTGCCGCCGAGCGCTCACGGACAATTGCCATGATGCGCTTGACGTATTCCAGCTCCTCGCGACAAAGGTCGCTTTGCGACTTCAGGCTCTCGCGCTTTTCCGAGTTGCTTTCGAGCGCGCCCTCAAGGTCCTGAATGGCCGCGAAGACTTCTTCTTTCTTCGAAGTCTCTGCGTTAATGCCCGAAGTATCGGGGACGTCCACGGCCCCCTTATTGGAATAGAATTCCGTCTGGTACTCGTCCCCCAGTAGGGGGCCGTGGATTGCGTCCATTGCTAGTCCCTCTTATCCCTTTGATGTTCTTCGAATACGCTTGTCGCTTTGTGTTTGGTGCGACGGTAGGCTATCTCGTCGCGGAACAGTCCGACCGCCATCAGGATTGCCGCAGCCAGCATTCCGAAGCTGGTCACATACTGCATTATCGTGTCGAACATTCAGCGGCTCTCGAAGAAGTCGAAGGCCGAGACGTCCGGGACGATGTGATTGTGCGAAATCGACGGAGGAATGTGCTCCGGAACAAACAGAGGCCCGAGCTCCATTGTATCATCGAAGTTCTGGCGCGCCGTTGTCCACTTGGTCAGGCCAAGCATGAGCACACCACAGAGAATGTAATGCGCCCACTTCGCGTCATCCTCATTCTCGAACGCTATGAACAGTCGCTCGGAGTCATTCCCGAACTCGCCGTAGTTCTCAGCGTAGTTCACGCGCTTTCCATCGCGGTAGATGTTCACCCCGATGTAGTTGCCGCCGTTCTTTCCCGGCTTGCGGTTCACCTCGTCATTCAGGATAGCACGGATAATGCCCACGATCTGATCGATCTTGACTGAAGTCGCATTCTCCAGTCGGGCAAGATCCCCGGCTTTGCGCACGAAGTCTACGCCTGCCACATTCTCAGTGCGAGCCATCATTGTTGAAACCTACCTCCTTCGTGGTAGTGACAAGTGTAGCGGAAGGTGGCAAGCGCTACTCGTCAGATCCAGTCATTCAGCTTAGCCCATTCGGTCAGCTCTTCGAGACGCTCCTTTCGCCAAAGCGGAGCATTGTGAGATCCCGTCCTGTCCGCTTGAGGGAACTGCCTTTCTTTCGGGCGCTTCGCCCGAATGTTTTGAAGGCGACGCTTAAGGCGATCCTTGTCTAGGTTCCAGAGCTTTGCGAGATCGCTCAACTCCAGGTATTCAACGATCTCGTATTCCTTCACCTCCTTGAAGATCTTCACGCTTAGCTCTCCCTGTCACGTGCGTGGCGGAAATGCTCCCGCATGTGCGGGTGCATTATGATGGTGAGGCACGGAATGCCATTCTCGCAGACGAACGTGATGTCCTCTTGGCTCTCGATTCCGTAGCGCCTCATCAGCGTGAACATTCCCGCTGCATTGTCAGCGGCCAAACCCGCCACCTCACGGAACTGCGGGTTTTCCATGAGCGAACCCATGGCTATCGCCCGGAACGTTTCCTCTTCCCGCTCGTTCATTACATTCCTCTCACTTGCCAACGACGCCATGCCATGATCTCCGGAATGAGATCCTCGCCCCAAAAGAACTTGTTGTCGATTATCATATCCGGGACGGGAAACGGGGATTCCGGATGCTCTCTTTTCGCTCGACTGATACATGCGAAAACTGAGCCTTTGGAAGCAAAGCCCCACAGCTCGGCAATCTCGTCGGCGTCGAGGTATTCCATTCCCTCAACTTTCAGTCGCATTCTTTCCCTTCACCCCAAGTGTACGAAATAGAAAACGCGCCGAGCTATTCTCGACGCGTTGTTGTGACCCCGGCCGGACTCGAACCGACAACCTCGAAACCTGTTGCATCTCCTGAGAATGAGGAGGCGGATATTTATCCGGTTTCGCGTGCGTCCTTTTACACTTCGGGGTCATTGTGGCGCTTGCTTCGCAGAATGCCGTTACATTCGCGTAGCTTGACCGCGAATGGCTTTCGCGGTTCGGGACCAGCGCCGGGCCCAAGAATGTGCGCGCTAGATAAGCTTATTTCTTTCGTGGCTTCACATCGCCGACTGCCTTTGCCTCCAAGGCTTGAGCTTCGGTAATGTCACCCCTTGCGAGGGCGGCCTCGTATTTCTCGTAGTCCTCTTCTGAAGCGCCGTGTTCGATCATCCAATCCCACGGGCCTTTCGGACGCTTCTTTCCCTTGAAGACGCCCACCTATTCAATCCCCTTCCTGTTGTCATTCATGTGGACACGGTCGGATTCGAACCGACAACCTTTTCGTCCTGGCGAGAGCTCCGGGGCGACTACTCTACCGTGTTGAGCTACGTGTCCATGTGGCTCGAATAGGAGTACGGCGCTATTCGAGCCACGGCATTACGTTCCGGTCGGGAACCGGTTGATCTGCATTGCGTTCTGGCGGGCCTGCTGCATTGCAAGATGGATTGCGTGGCAGTAGTTGATGAGCTCGTGGTCTTCCGGAGTCAATGCAAGGCGTTGTCGCATCAGCTCATGGAATTCCGCGTGCTCGACAGGCCCCCACCAGAGTTGTATGTCGGCGAGGAGCTGTTTCATTGAAAGCGCCGTCGCGTGAATGAACTCCGCGACATTTACCGGTGATGCCTCGATGTGCTTTCCGGGAGTCATTACTCGGCCCCGCGAATGTGCCGGTTGAGCGCGGACAGCTTGTCGATCGCGGTGGAAATGCGAGAGGAGATCTCGCCCTCTTCGTCCTCGGTGAGCCGCTGCTCATTCGAGCTCACGAGAATGCCGCGAATGCGGGTGTCGATGCCGTCCATGTCTTTCGCGACGATCTGCGAAAACTCGTCGAGAATGGCAATGGTCGTCGGCTTGCTCCGCAATGCATCGGCCGGAAGGGCCTGAAGCTGCGGGAATACCTCACGTGGCTCAGACATTCTTTGCCTCCCTCGCGACCTGCTCGATGCTATCACCGGCAATGAGCGCCAGAATGAGTGGCATGTTGACCTTTGGAACAAGGCCCTTCAAGTGCACTCGCTCAACTCCCTTTGCGAGTGAAGCATTCTTCTTGATGACGTAGAAGAGACTCGTCTCCCCTGTGCGCTTGCCGAAGTCATCCGCGTTCAGGAAAAGAATTTCGAACCCGCCATTCTCCGGCAGTGTGTCGAGAAACTCCTGAATGTCGGCACGACGGTCACTCATTCCCGTCATTCCAGACTGCCCCTTGGCTCGGGGTTCTGCCGGTGTGACACTATGTATCCGGCACCGGCCAGAATGGACGACTTGCGCGGCGGCTTGAAAGCCCGCATTCCCGGGAACATTTCACTCCGCACCATTGTCAGCGGCGCCTGGGAGTGGATGTTCAGCTCCTTCTTTGGCCCGGTCGGAATGGGATCGGGCAAAGGAGAGTGCGGACCCGGCTTGCCATTCGGATCGGGCACCGGCTGAGGTTGTTGTGGGGGAATGGCATCGAGCTGCATTGAATTCCTATTCCTCTCCGAACTCGATGTTGATAATCTTCTGGCCCTTCGGAACCTGCACCTCCTCCGTGTGGTATTCGACCGGCTCATCGAGCTGGTATTCCTCGTCGTCGGCGTCCAGGCTTTCGCCGATCATTGCATCCACCTTTTCGGCGGCCGTCGGCTTTCCACTCGGCACGTCCTTGATGCGGATGAATGCCTCACGCTCGCGAGGCTTGAGCGCGAAAAGGCAGGACTCGTGAATGACGTTCTCCGGGTCCTCGCGCTCCACGAATGCCAACGGCGCGCCCGTCTCCTTCTCGCATTCCGAGCACCCGTCGTCATAGACAACGTCCTCCTGCGTGAATGCGGTGAACTCCTCATTCGCCGTCGTCGTCATTCTCTTCACTCTCACTCTCATTGTCGGCCTCATTCTCGATGAGGTCATACTTGACCGCAATAGCGCGGCAGAAAGCCCGAATCTCATTCGGGCTCAATGGACGGTCCGTCTTGATAAGTGTTGAACTCTTCAAGGTGGACGGCATCCAAAGTCTATTGTCCTGGCGCAACTGCTGAACAATGCTCAGCTGCTCCCGCAATGTTTCCTCGTAACGAGCAAGCGGCGCGAGAATTTTCAGCAGGTCACCTTCCGTGACCGAGCCATTCTCTTCGACCTCATCGGCCGCGTGCAATGCGAGTTCGGCCATTGCTCGTGGCAAAGCTCGCCATGCCGTAGCAATCTCTGGGACTTCACGTTGACGGGCAATGGCTTCAAGGAACGAGTTAAAGCTAACCGATTCCTCATTGCCGCGCACCTTTACCAGAAGCTCGACACCATCACTCGGCGTTCGCGCAATGCGAAAGGTGTTGGCTCGATTGAATGCCGACAGCTCGGGATCAATCTCAATCCAACCCTCGTCGCTCAATGCTTTGACCGGACGATAGACGGTCGGATAAGGCCTGCCGACCTCCGCGCCAATCTGATCGATTGTTTTCGGTCCAGTCTTGAGCACCCCCATGATTACATTCTGCGTGGGAGTAAGCCTCTTCTTGCCTTTCACGCCATTCATTTCATTCCCTCCTCTCGTTCATTCTCTGGCCGGAATGGCCTGCATTCCCATTCCCACGGGGTTGGATCATGAAAATCTCGCTTCAACTAATGCAACCCCGGAAGCTAGATTCAATCATAAATGCATGTGGCGTGTCAAACGCGCAGGTCAGAGGCCATGTTGATCTTGTTAAAGTTCGCATCAAGTGTCGTGGCGGACTTGCATCAAGAATGCATCAAAGGTTGCATGAGTTGCAATGGAACGAGCATAAAGCCAGGTCAAGGCTATGTTATTCTCAGCAAACAAGGTAACAACTAAACCCGTTAGTTGATACCACATTCTCACACCCCCCGTTTCCCTTAAGGGAAACGGGGGGTCACTGTGCAAAAGTTGCAAGCGCAAATGATCTTGCTAAAGTTGCACAGAATGACGTTTCAGCCATTCCTAGTCGAAGCTGCCGACAATGCCATTCTCGCCGTTCGAGCGGCACCAGACGTTTACGACGTATTCGCGAGGGCGCATGTTCCCGCGCTTTACGTGCGCGGAATAGACAGCGTCCTTGTACCTGAGAATGTTGCTTATGGCGCGATAGACTTCACGCTCATGCGGAGGAATGCAGATGCGCCATTCGTTCTGGAATGAGGCCGTGTCGCGGACATTGACGTCAACGACAATGTTCCGGCCGACCAAGATCTCATTGAGCAGATACTTCAGCCCTGCTTCGAGAATGGCCGGATCGATTGCCAGTTTCGGCGACGGCGTACCAAACTGTGGAGTGATCTCATGAATGGACATTGCGTCACCCCCTTACGTGAACGTGAATGGCTTGCCTCATTTTATGATTGGCAGGGAATAGTTCTTCGTCATGCTGCCAGAGTGGTTCGCCGAATTCGGCGATGGCTGCGACGCCAATCAATCGCGGATTCTCGGGCAGGCTACCCCCGAAAAGAATGTTCAAGTTGAGGCATGACGCAATGACCTTACGCCAGGCGTCATAGCTTTCAACACTGTTGCGCTTGTGTCTATCGAGCTGGTTCGCGAGCTTGTCATCAAGCGTGAATGCGAGCCGCAATGGTTCGCCAGACACCTGACCCTTTCGATTTTGTATGTGACATTCAAGCTCAAGATCGTGCCCAGACCTCAGTAAATAGAGGACTTGAGCCATTCCGCTTTGCGGGTCGTGCTGGACGAACGCCATTCGTGAGATCCGCATTGCCCTGGTGTCCTTTCGCGCGCACATTTATTCCACTCAGCGCGAAGTGAAGGGGAAGATCAAATCGCGCTGCCGACAGAGCTTGTCTGTCAATGCCAAAAAGCCCCCGACCATTTCGGCCGGGGGCTTTGCGTTTGAGTCATTCTCAGCGGGCATTCCCGCCTGGCATTACTGCCGCTTCTGGATCTTGACCGTGGTGGTGACGTCATTCCCGTCACCGTTCTTGAACGTCAGCGGGAAAACCTTCTCGTTCGGCATGTTCGCCTTGGTGGCAGTCTCGCGAGTCTGGTCGCTCGCGGCATACCACGCGTCCACGATCTCTTCCTTTGTCACCGTGGTGGAGAATGCCGCACCGAGAGCCACGGCGAGAGCCTGAGGGTTGGAGAGAGTGATCTTCTCGCCCTTGGCATTCGTCTTCTCCTGCGTCGCGTGCTCCCACGTCGCGCCATTGTCACGGCTGAAGAATGCGCCACTCACGTGGACGGAACGACCAGCACCCTCACCGGGAGCATTGCGCGTGCCACTCCCGGAAGTGGTCGCACGACCGGACGGCCGGTCAATGTGCGTGACGTACTGGTGAATCTCGCCCACGTCGGCATTCTTGTGCTGGCGGTAGTTGTCGAGATAGTCCTTTGCCGCCTTGTGCTGACCGACGTATTCCGCGTACTTGAGCTTGATCTCTTCGGTCTTTGCCTTGATGTCCTCTTCGGACATGACGCCGCCGGGCATCTTGGAAAGCTCGCTCTCGATGTGCGCCATGAGAGCGGCCTCTGCGGCATTCGCAGCCGCGATAGCCTTCTCGCGAGCCTCCTGCGCTTCCGCGAGCGCATTCTTCAGGTCGACGCTCTCGCCGGTCGGCTCGCCATTCTCGTCCGTGACCGGGGCGAGAATGACGTCATTCTCCGCGAGGAATTCGGCAACCTTCTCGTCCTTGCCAGAAGTGCCATCCTTCAACTCCTTACGGAGCGCGGAGTATTCCTCCGCGAACTCCTCCAGAATGGAAAGCTGCATCTTGAGAATCTTTGCATCCTTCGGCAAAGACTCAATGTCCAGCATGGTAACGGTGTTCGCCTCTGCTTCCGCGAGCAATGTCGCAGCGGCATCGGTCACCTTGTAACCGTCATTCTCCAGACGTTCCGTCAGCGACTGCGCCGGAATGGTTTCGGTCACGGTGTCGGTCATTTCGCTTTCCTCCTGCGGAGTGTTGTCATTCTCGGCCGGGGCATTCTCAGCCGAGTCATTGCCGGACGCCGTCTCGGAGAATGCGGCAGCCGCATCCGTCCAAGCGTTGTCGCTTTCCTCCGCGCTCTCAGCGGGACCCTCGCCCGGCAACAGAACTTCGTCCGGGTCGATTGCCGGGACGGCCGTCACGTTGTCGTCGTTCTCCTGAGTGCGCTTGCTGAAGCGACTAGCCATTGTCTTGTCCTACCCTTTCGTGATGGTGATCTTGCTTCGGTCGTTGGTGGTGCGTACGCGAGCCTAGCATTGCTGCCAAGCGAATACAACTCCTGTCTGTCGTGTCGCGAATGAGTCTGTGACGTGCACGTTTTCCACTCACGCGCGGAGGAATGGCGAGCCATTGCCGTTGATCATGGTCACCGCAGCGCTCAGGGTTCGGCCGGTCGGATCAGACATGCCCCGTGACCTGCCCTGAGCGCCACGCTAACAAGATCAAATACCTCTCGGGTCTCTCGGAGCGACCGGCCAGATGATCATGGTCTCAGGCTCGCTCACAGCTTCCGTGACCTGCGCTTTCGCTGACTCCTCACGGGTCACGGCGCGAATGATACTCCGTGTCTCCGCATTCCTGTTGCGCTGATAGGCCGTGACAATGGCGTCTACCACCTCGCGGCGAATGCGCTCCGCCTCACGCGCATTGTCGGACAGTCCGAATGCATTCGGTCCGACGCTGAAGACATAGCGCTTCTCGATCGGGTCCCACAATGCAGCGACACGCCATTGCCGCTTGTTGAATCCCTCGTTCCCGAGTTGACCCTCAATGGCAACGCCATTGCGAGTCAGCCCGATGGTGGTCCACACGGCGGGATTGACATAGCTTTGCTCGCAAAGCTCGATCAGTCCGCGCACTGTGTATCCCATTGCGCGCGCGACAACGGCATACTTCGTGTGTGTGATGATGCGGTCATTCATGCGACGTTGTCCGACTCGTCAATGACAATGGAGTCGTTCGCCATTGCCGTTGCGATTGCCTCAATCCCGCAGTCGCATGTAACGTCGCATTCGTGGTCATTGTTCCACCACGTGTTAGGCGTGTCCGGCGCGCGGTCCGCATACCAGTCCGCGAATGCGCGCTGAGCACGGCTCACAGCTCCACGCCCGTCATGCTCTGCATCAGGCGCATGTGGTGGCGGAGAGAGCGCAGGTGCGTCCGGTACTGCTTTGCGGTCATGCTCTCCCGCTCGCTCTCTAGGATGAGAATGCGTCCACAGAGCTTGAGCATTTCGGGAGTCTCGCCAATCAGTTCCGCGACACTGAGCTTTGACATGTCCGATTCCTTTCGTGGATTGTTGGAATGATCGACGGATTTCGCACGATCAACGCGAATGCGCGACGTAATGCCACGCATTCACATTCATCAGGCGCAATACCGCTCGTATTCGAACTTCAATGTGTCGAGTGCGTATGCAGCAATGCCCTTGATGAATGGGTCATTGCTGGAATCCAGAATAAGCGCCAGCGCTTTCTGGTGAAATTCGTCTTCCAGGATATGCAAGAGCTCTTTGTCGTTCTGGGTTGCACGCGAATTGATTGCATTGCGCCATGCCTGCTGCGCCTTATTGAAATCTTCGATTGCTGCCATGATTCCCAATCCCTTTGTGATTGTCGCTTGAGCCATTCTCGCACGATCAACGCAATGCACGTTAGTCCACCCGGAACCAACGTGCATTGCATTCATCAGGCGAGGTAGTTCTCAATGAACTGCAATGCCGATTCCCAGCGCGGAATGTATTGCGCGTATCGGTCATTCGCGGCGTGCGTTTGCTGAACACGTCGCACGGTTGCTAGTGCATTGTCGAAGTAGCAATACACTTCGATCACGTCTAGCTCGCTAACCATTCGCGCCAGTTGCTCAATGGAGATAGCGAACCACTTCGGTTCGACCTCGCTCGCACTGTGACGAATGTCTACACCGTCGCGGTAGTTCTCAACGGCAACCATGAACGCGCGCTTTGTGCCGTCTTGTTCCCACGTGCGGAATGTGAGCGGGTTGCCAGTGGGAAAGTGAATGTCGATCAGGCTCATTGCTCAGCTCTCCATTGCTTCGATGACAATGCGCGCCTGCTCATCCCGGTTGAGCTTGCGCAGGCGACCATTGTTCACGCTGCGCTGATAGATAGCGTTGACGCTTATCCCGTTGCGAATCATGTAGCGAATGCGAGCCTGAGCGTCAATGCGCGAAGAACACTTGAACCATGGCGACGTCAAGCCGCCTTTGCCGTAGACCTCGTATTCGGCGAGACCCATTGCGCGTAGCTGCGCCGCTTTGAATTCCTCAAGCGTCCCGATGTATTCGAAACCACTCATTCGACAGTCGTCGCACACCCCAATGTAATTGTCGGGACCGCAGCTGTCTTCCCACTGCGCAAAGCGGGTCGCCGTGCGCATTATCGGCTTGTCGTCCATGCCATTCCAGAGCATGCACACGCCGCAATGCGTCGGAACGGGAACGGTGGGGTGAATGACTAGGGTTTCGGCGAGCTTGACGGTTGAACGCATTCTGTTGACCTCATTCCGTTGGTTGTGGACTGGCGAGCCATTGTCTGACCCGTCAATGACATTCACCGCGCAACGTTCCATCCGCGCGCGATGAACGCCATTCACGAATCAGTCAACCCAGGACGCAGCTGCGGCGCACTCGTCTTGCCATTCGGCGAGATCATTCGCGCGACGCATCTCCGCCTCTGTCTCATTCTCCGCCATGCATTCGGCATCGCTGAGCCGATAGACACGACGCCACACGAGGCACGGCGGAATGTCACCACACCACGCCCCGGTGAAACCGAAATGGTCGCTGTCGGCGTAGCCCACCACACAGACAGCCAAGGATTCGGGTCCGAACTTGTCGCGCGCCCACTGCAATGCGCGATCGAATGAGGTCGCAGCGAACAGCACGTAACTGTCAATGCTGCATTCTTCGTTGTTGAATTCGTCAAGCTCGACCTTGAATAGCACTTCGCGAATGGTGCTCACGTCTGTGACCTCGTTTCGTAGCGTTGCCATTGTTTGCGTGTGCTTTGCTTTGCTGAGTTTTTCCTGACGTGGCATTACCAGGGAATGTATTCGTCTTCCCATTGCATCTGGCAATACAGCATTCCCGAGCCGTCGTAATACGGCGCATCGAAGAGATAACCAGCTGCCTCAATCCGTCGCAGCATTGCGTCAATCGCGTTGCATGCTATCCGTCGCGCGATGTGTGCCATTGTCGCCACTCCCCTTTAGTCATTCGCTTTGGTTTGGTCATTCGCTTTGGTCGCGCATTCATTTCGGTCATTGGTCCGACGTGAATGCAGCAGCAGCATATCAGCGTGTGAATGCAGGGCAAAACGATCTTGTCAGGCTTTCCGGTCAGCTTTTGATTTTCGGTACCATCGTCGCCGAGAGAATTTTTTGGGAAAGGAGTTCCAGCCACTACCGTGAATAGACATGTCATGTATCGTTGTTTGTAGATAGGTGATCGCGCGAAGCATTGGTGGTGCAACGCGCA
>Ga0207667_10000599_pt1 | contig 46809 bp, 38 predicted proteins | sample KBSCornC52_FD_184301 | JGI IMG/M metagenome (GOLD analysis project Ga0207667, IMG submission 184301) | Corn rhizosphere microbial communities from Kellogg Biological Station, Michigan, USA - KBS Corn C5-2 (SPAdes) (version 2) | ecosystem: Host-associated > Plants > Roots > Rhizosphere > Soil ... | reverse complement strand
TCAGGATGACGCGGAACGCCGGGGTCTTGACCTTCTTCTCGCTCTTCACGCGGCCCTTACGGACCAGCTGGTTAATCGTCGGCACTCAGTTCCCCAAAAAAGCGAGCGAAATCGCCCGCAGTCGTATTCACAAGCAAAGACGGCCGAACCGCGATGGGTCCGCCCGAACCTGCGCAGTATACCAGGGCGCCATGCCCGAGTCAACGCCGTTTCCCGGGGGTCGGCAGGCATCCCGGCCGAACGCTTCGCACTAGAACGGCCACATGAAGCGCCTCGGCGTCCTCGACGGGCTGCGCGGTATCGCGGTCCTGCTCGTCCTTTGGTATCACGTCTGGGAGACGACCTTCCTATCGGCCCCCTGGCCGTGGCTGGAGTTCGTCCCGGAGACCGGCTTTGTCGGGGTGCACCTGTTCTTCTTCCTGAGCGGCTTCGTGATCGTCTATCCGTTCGCCCGATCCGCCTGGGGAGCCGGGAGCCAGCCGACCTGGCGGTCGTTCGCTTCGCGCCGGTTCTGGAAGATCGTGCCGTCCTACGTCCTTTCGATCGCGGTCGCCTACGCCATCGGCTACGCGCCCCAGGTCTCTATGACCGGCAACGACTGGGTCAAGGACGTCGGGACCCACCTGCTCTTCATCCATACGTGGTGGCCGGGGACGTACGGGGGCATCAACGGCGTGCTCTGGACCCTGGCGGTCGAGGTCGAGTTCTACGTCCTCTTCCCGCTGATCTGGTGGTGTTTCAAGCGCGCCCCCTGGCTCACGTTCGCGGGGATGGTCGCGACCGCGCTGCTCTGGCGTCACGGGCTCGCGCACTGCTGCTACACCACGCTGTTCGGCCAGTGGGAAGAGAACCTCCCCGGCTACCTCGACATCTTCGGCTTCGGGATGCTCTCGGCATACCTGTGGACGCGCTACCTCAGCAAGGCCGATGGGGCGCCATCGCGCGCGATCGGCACGGCGGTCGCGATCGCCGGCTTCGCCCTGCTCGCGTGGCTGCTCACCAGCATGTACGACTACCGCCATGCCGACCAGTGGTCGAGCGTGTGGCAGATCGATTATCGCGGGGCGATCGGGCTGGCCTTCGCGATCGTCGCGCTCGGATCGCTGGCCGGCGCGACCTGGTGGAAGGCGGCGCTCTCCAACCCGGTGCTCACGTTCCTGGCGACCATCTCGTACAATCTCTACCTCTACCATCAGATCGTCCTGCGCGAGATGGTCTGGCACCACGTGCCGCCGTCGGGCGCGCCGGACCAGCACTACGACCTGCCCTGGCAGCAGCAGTTCACCTACCTCGCGTTCGCGATCACGATCGGGTGCGCGGCGGCGGTCACCTACGCCTTCGAGCGTCCCATCATGCGCAAGGCGGGGCACTGATGACGGGGTGCGCTTCCACTCGCAGACCGGTGCGACGCTGGCCGAAGCGGTCGTCGCGACCGGCATCGCCGCGCTCGCGATCGGAGCGGCGCTCGGCGTAGCGGCGCCCGCCGTGCGGCGCCTCTCGCCCGACGCGCGCGACGCGGCGCTCGCACAACTGGCGCGCGACCAACTCGCGATCGCGCGCGACGTCCTCAAGTACGACGGCTCGAGCATCGCGCCGAACGCGATCGCGACGACCGTGCCGATGCCGGACGGCAGCGCGCTCCCGGTCGCGCTGCGGTTGGACGTGCGCGCGGGCGACGGCGCGACGCTGGTCACGGTGACCGCGACCTCCGGCGATCGCGCGCAGACGCAGACCGCGACCGTCGCCGCACGCGCCCCGCAGCCGGGCAGCACGATCCTGGCGCCGGGCCTGGTCGCCGCGCCGACCGGGGCGCCGTAGCCGCGCGTGCTGCTGCGGACGCTCGTCCTGATGGCGTTCGTGGTCGCGCTCGCGATCGCGTTGGTGCACGCCTGCGCGGCGTTGGCCCGCGCGCGCGTCCACCGTGCGGCGTCGATCGCAGCGGCGGCCGGATTCGATCGCGGGTTGGCGGCGGTGCAGGTCGCGATCGCGACCGCGATCGCACGCGGCGACGACCCGCGAACGGTCGCGTTCGTCGCGCCGTCCCCGGCACCGGCGTGCGCGAGCGTCGCGGCCGACGGGAGCTGCGCGCTGACCGTCGCGGTCGCGATCGCATCGACGACGACGCAGACCATCGGTTCCGGATCGGAACCGTGCGTTGCCGCGTGCGCGCGCGACCTTCAAGGCAACGACGCGGTCGAGGAAGGACGGCTGGCGGTGCGGGTGACGGCGAGCGCCGTCGGCCCGAACGGAACGATCTTCTCGACGCGCGATCGCTACGCGCTCTTCCGCACCACGCGAGTGCCTCCGTTCGCGAGTCTGATCGGCGAACGGGATGCGACCGGCGAAGGGGTCGCGCTCGGGGCGAGCGAGGGAGAGGATGCGGGAACGCCCGCCCTCACGACCGTCGACGTGCGGTACGTCGACGCGGAGACCGGCGCGTATGTGGAGGGGAACGCCTGGCGGACAGGCGCGTGGGCCCACGACGACGCCGGCGCTACTGCATGGGAGCCGTAACGCCGGCGCTTGAGGAGCCGCTTAGGCGAGTTGCGCGCCGAAGACCTTCTGCGTAAGATCCGCCACGCCGGGCACGCGGACTTCCTTGCCCATGAATGCCGTGATGACGAGCACCAGCCAGAGGATCGTCTCTAGCGGCCAGACGATGAAGAATACCAGCGCGCCGAGATGCAACGCCGACAGGACGAAATTCAGGACGAACATGCAGACCCATAGCGTGATCGCCTGGGCCGCGGCGAACTTCACGAATCTATTCGTTCCGCCGCCGAACAGCATGATCAAGCCGCCGACGATCATGAACAGCAGGTACGCCAGCCCCGCCGCTACGTTGGGCTGCAATCCGAACGGTGCGTCGGATGTGGTGTTGACAGGGGGTTGTGAAGCCATCGAATCTCCTTAACGAACGTCGTTTCCGGAACGAGTGGGGTCAAGCGCAAGGGCCTGCCGCTTGAAAGCTTCTTCGTCGCGGGGTCCGCCTGCTACTTCAGTCTAAAGGCCTACAGTCTCACTTAAGGCCCCCGCGTCTCTAGCCGCCGCCGAAGCGCTCCACGGCCTCCGCCACCTCGGCCGGCCGCTCGACCGGGATGTTGTGGCCGGCGCCGCGCAGCACCACGAACAGGCAGCCTGGGATGGCCTCGGCGACGTCGCGTTTGATCCGGCTGGGTGGTGCCAGCGGATCCCCGTCGCCTGCGATGGCCAGGGTCGGCACCCCGATCGCGGCCAGCCGCTCGGGGAAGGCGGCGTCCCGGCCGCGGTCGTACCAGCCCAGCCAATGTTCGCGCTGCGCGACCAGCGCGTCGTCGACGATCCGTTCGGTCACCTCCGGTGCGACCTCGCGGATCATGGCCGCCCGCTGGAACGCCTCGATCTTCGCGCGCGACCCGTACGCGGCCACCGCGGCGGCGCGCTGCTTCGGCGACGGGCGCAGGCTGCGCGCGCTGCCGGGAGCGACCAGGATCATCCGCTCCAGATTGGCGGGACGTTCGGCGGCGAGGAACTGTGCCAACTTTCCGCCCATCGAATGCCCGACCAGCGCCACCGGCGCGTCGATCGACGCCAGCGCCGCCCGGAGATCGGAGGCGTAGCCGTCGAGATCGTGGCCGTGCTCGGGCCGGTCCGACCGCCCGCATCCGCGGAAGTCGAGCAAGTGGAGCGTGAAGCGCGAAGGGTCGAGGCGTTCGGCGACGTCGTACCACATCCGGCGCGACGAGATCCAGCCGTGCGCGAAGAGCACGTGACGCGCCCCGCGACCGCGCGTCTCCAGTGACAACGCAAGGCCTTCGTTTCGGACGAACGTCTGCACGACATCGGACATCGTGCGACGAAGTACCTCGCATCGTGAAGCCCCGCCTGCTGGTCTATCCGGCCTTGTTCTACGTCGTCTTCTGCTGGGGCCTCAACACGGTCCTGATCAAGCACGCCCTCACCGAGATCGATCCGCTCGCGTTCATGTCGCTGCGCTTCCTGATCATGACGCCGCTCGCGCTCGGGCTGCTGCGGCTCTCCGGCGAGAAGCTGCATCTCGAGAAACGCGACCTGCCGCTGCTGATCGGCGCGGGCGCGTGCGGCTACGGCATCTACCAGTACCTGTGGGTGCTCGGGCTGGCGCACACCACGCCGTTCGCTTCCGCCCTGCTCGGATCGTTCGCGCCGATCTTCACGCTCGCGATCCTGGCGATCGGCGGTCACGAACGGGTCCGCAGCGGACGGTGGCTGGGCGCCGCGGTCGCGCTGGCCGGCGTCGCGGTCTTCGAAGGCGTCTTCGCGGGACATGCGACCTTCCAGATCGGCGACGCCCTGACGCTCGCGGCGGCGCTGATCTTCGCGGGCTACAACGTGCTGAGCGCGAAGCTGCTCGACCGCTACACGCCGCTCAACCTGCTCGCGATCACGATGGCGATCGGCACGGTGATGATCGTCCCGAGCGGCATCGGCGCGATCGCGCATACCGACTTCGCGGCGATCTCGCCGGGATCGTGGGGGGCGTTCGCCTTCGCCGTCTTCTTCCCGATCATGCTCACGTATCCGGTCTGGAGCTGGGGCATCAGCCTGATCGGCGCGGGGCGCGTCTCGCTCTTCTCGTTCCTCACGCCCGTCATCGCCGGTCTGCTCTCGATCCCGATCCTGCACGCCCGGTTCGACGGCCACCAGCTGCTCGGCGCCGGCATCTGCCTGGCCGGGATGCTGGTCTCCAACCTGCTCGGCAAGACGTCGCTCGCGGCGCTGTGGAGTTGGCGGACGGTCGGCGTAGAACGATAGCGCCGATGAAAAGACGCGCTTGGTATTGGCTCCTGATCGCGCCGTTCGTGGCGACGCTGTGGCCGCCGTTCTACAACCACGCCGATCCGGCGCTCTTCGGCATGCCGTTCTTCTACTGGTACCAGCTGCTCTGGGTCGTGCTGACCTCGCTGCTGCTCGGGTTCGTACTGCTGATGACGCGGGAGCGTACCGATGTCTAGCGGCACGATCATCTTCCTGATCCTGGTCGTCGGGGTCACCGTCATGGGCTTCCTCGCCTCCGGGTGGGGCAAGGCCAACCTCCAGCAGTTCGACGAGTGGGCGCTGGGCGGACGGCGCTTCGGCACGCTGGTCTCGTGGTTCTTGCTAGGCGGCGATCTCTACACCGCCTACACCTTCATCGCGGTTCCGGCGCTGGTGTACGGAGCGGGCGCCCTGGGCTTCTTCGCGGTGCCGTACGCGACCATCGCCTATCCCGTCGTCTTCGTCGTGCTCGCGCGCTTCTGGACGGTCGCCAAGAAACGCGGTTACATCACCAGCGCCGACTTCGTGCGCGATCGCTACGGCGACCGCGCGCTCGAGGTCGCGATCGCGATCACCGGCGTGATCGCGGCGTTGCCGTACATCGCTCTGCAGCTGATCGGCATGAAGACGGTCTTCTCGCAGATCGGCGGCGCCTTCGGCGCGGGCGGCGGCTTCGTCGCGCTGGGCGTCGCGTTCGTCGTCCTGGCCGCCTATACGTATACCAGCGGCCTGCGAGCGCCGGCCATGATCGCCTTCGTCAAGGATGCGTTGATCTACATCACGGTGATCGCGGCGATCGTGGTCGTCCCGGCGGCGCTGGGCGGATGGGGTCACGTCTTCTCCAGCGTCCAGACGGCGCTGGCGGCCCGGCCGGCCGCGCCGGGTGCCGCCCCGGCCGGCATCCTGCTCTCGCCCGGCATGTACTTCGCCTACGCCACCATGGCGTTCGGCTCGTGCCTGTCGCTCTTCATCTATCCGCATTCGATCACCAGCCTGCTCGCGGCCAAGAGCAAATTCGTCATCCAGCGCAACGCCGCGCTGCTGCCGGCGTACTCGCTGCTGCTCGGCTTCCTCGCGCTCCTGGGATTCTGCGCGATCGCGGCCGGCATCGCGACCAAGGATCCGAACGCGATCGTGCCGCTGCTCTTCGCGAAGTATTTCCCCGACTGGTTCGCCGGGGTCGCCAACGCCGCCATCGTGATCGGCGCCTTGGTGCCGGCCGCGATCATGGCGATCGGCGCGGCCAACCTGCTGGCGAGCAACGTCTTCGAGGAGTTCTCCGCGCAGCGTCCGCCGGGCGAGACCCGGGTCGCGAAGCTGCTGACGCTGGCGGTCTGCGCGTGCGCGCTGATCTTCGTCGTCGAACTGCCGGTCCAATACGCGATCACGCTCCAGTTGCTGGGCGGCGCGTGGATGCTGCAGATCTTCCCGGCCTTCGCCCTGGGCCTCTACACGCGCTGGTTCCATCCCAGCGCACTGCTCCTCGGGTGGGCCGCCGGCATGCTGACCGGCTCGGGCATGGCGTACTCGACCTTCCTCACGAGCACGCCCCACAAGTTCGGCTCGGTCTTCCCGCTCCAGCTCGGCAGCCTCAAACTGATCGGCTTCATCGCGCTCTACGCGCTGATCGCCAACCTCGCGGTCGCGGTCCTGGCCACGCTCGCGTTCGGAGCCGCCAAGGCGAGCAAGGGCACTGACGGCACCACGGCGCAGGACTACGCGGTATGAGCGAGAGCGTCAATCCGCCCGGCTGGCCGCGTCCGCGCGGGTACAGCAACGGCGTCGCCGCCGACGTCGGCCCGCACGGCCGGCTGCTGGCGATCGCGGGGCAGATCGGCTGGAACGAAGGCGGCGAACTGGCGGGTGCGGATATCGCCAGCCAGACCGCCCAGGCGCTGCGCAACGTGATCGCGGTTCTGACCGCCGCCGACGGCGACGCCCGCCATCTCGTGCGCCTGACCTGGTACGTCACCGACAAGCACGCGTACAGGGTGGCCGAGAAAGCCATCGGCGCCGCCTATCGCGAGATCGTCGGCGATCACTATCCGGCGATGACGGTCGTGCAGGTCGCGGACCTGCTCGAAGACGGCGCGCTGGTCGAGATCGAAGCGACCGCCTTCATCCCCTAGGAGCGCAGTTTGTAGCGCTGGACCTTGCCGGTCTCGGTCCGCGGCAGCGACGCGACGAACTCCACTTCGCGGGGCGCCTTATACGGCGCGATCCGTTCCTTGCAGAACGCGACCAGTTCGTCGGCCTCGACGGTCGCGCCGTCGTTGCGGACGACGAACGCTTTGACGATGTTCGTTCCGTGAGCCGGATCGGCTTTGGCCACCACCGCGCACTCCTTGACGCCGGCATGCGCGAGCAGGGCCTGCTCGACCTCGGGGCCCGAGATGTTGTAGCCGGCCGAGACGATCATGTCGTCGGTCCGCGCGACGTAGTGGAAGTAGCCGTCGGCGTCGAGCGAGTAGGCGTCGCCCGGATAGTTCCAGCCGCCGCGGACGTAGCTCCCTTGGCGATCGTCGTCGAGATACCGGCAGCCGGTCGGGCCTTTGACCGCGATCTTGCCGATCGCGCCGAGCGGCAGCGGGCGACCGTCGTCGTCGTGGATCTCGGCCACGTAGCCCGGCACGACCTTTCCGGTCGCGCCGGGACGCGCGTCGTCGACGCCGGAGCCGACGAAGATGTGGAGCATCTCGGTGCTGCCGATGCCGTCGAGGATCTTCAAGCCGGTCGCTTCGTACCACGCCTGCCAGACCGGAGCGGGCAGGGTCTCGCCGGCCGAGACGCACAGGCGCAGCGACGGGATATCGGCATCGGCCAGCATGCCCGTCATCGCGCGGTACGCGATCGGTGCGGTGAACACCACGTTGACGCCGTGCTCGCCGATCGCGCGCAGCAGATCGGCCGGCGGCGCCTTCTCGAGCAGCAGCGTCGCCGCGCCGATGTGCAGCGGGAAGATCAGCTCGCCGCCCAGCCCGAAGGTGAATCCGAGCGGCGGAGAACCCGCGAACAGGTCGTCCGGCCGCGCCTTGAGCACGTGGGCGCCGTAGGTGTCGCAGATCGCCAGCAGGTCGCGATGGTAGTGCATGGTCGCCTTCGCCGCGCCGGTGGTGCCGGAGGTGAAGCCGATCAGGGCGACGTCGTCGGCGGCGGTCGCGGCGTTCTCGAAGACGGGCGACGCGCCGACCATCCGGCGTTCGAGTTCGGCGTCGTCGGAGCCGAAGAGGACGGTGCGCACGCCGGCGTCCACGGTCGCGCTCGCCAGTTCGTCGGCGATGCGCGCGTCGCAGAGGGCGTGCCGGACCCGCGCCTTCTCGATCATGTGCCGCAACTCGCCAGCGCGATAGAGCGGCATGGTGGTGACCGCGATCGCACCGGCCTTCACGACCGCGAACCAACAGGCGGCAAGCATCGGCGTATTGGGCGCGCGAAGGAGCACGCGGTTGCCGGGGACGACCCCGAGGTCGTCGACCAGCACGTTGGCGATGCGGTTGGCGCGGTCGAGCAGATCCGCGTACGACCAGGCGGTGCCGGGTGCCAGGATGCAGCGCCGGCCGCCGCGTCCTTCGCGCACGTGACGGTCGAGCAAGACGTCGGCCGCATTGAGCCGCTCGGGATACCGGAGCGACGGCAGGTCGAACCGGAACTCCGGGCGCTGCTCGGCCGGCGGAAGCGATTCGCGCGCGAACGGGTCGCGATGGGCCGAGATCACCGGACCGGTCCGAGCGTCTGGCGCGCGATGACGACTTGCTGCACTTCGCTCGCGCCTTCGTAGATGCGCAGCGCGCGGACGTCGCGATAGATGCGTTCGACGATCTCGCCGCGGGTAACGCCTCGCCCGCCGAACAGCTGAACGGCGCGATCGGCGATCCGTCCGGCGGCTTCGGTCGCGACCCACTTGGCCATGGCGGCCTCGCGGGTCACCCGGTCGGCACCGTGGTCTTTGGTCCAGGCGGCACGATAGACGAGGAGCGCGCTCGTATCCACGTCGGTCGCCATCTCCGCGATCGCGCCCTGCGTGAGCTGCAGGTCTGCCAGCGGCGCGCCGAAGAGCGAACGCTCCGTGACGTGCTTCGCGCTCTCGTCGAGCGCGCGTCGCGCGAAGCCGAGCGCGGCGGCGCCGACCGTGCTCCGGAAGACGTCGAGCGTCGCCATCGCGATCTTGAAGCCGTCGCCTTCGCCGCCGATGCGCGACGACGCGGGGATCCGGCAGCCGGCGAAGCGGATGCGTCCGAGCGGATGCGGGGAGATCGTCGCGATCCGTTCGACCACGTCGAAGCCGGGCGTGCCGGCCTCGACGACGAACGCGGTCAATCCGCGATGTCCGTCGTCGGACGTCCGCGCGAACGCGACGTAGGTATCCGCGATGCCGGCGTTGGAGATCCAGGTCTTCTCGCCGTCCAGGACGTAGTCGTCGCCGTCGCGCCGCGCGATCGTCGCCAGCGCCGCGACGTCGGAACCCGCCTCGGCCTCGGAGAGCGCGAACGCCGCGATCTTCTCACCGGCCGCGATGTCGGGCAGATACGTCTGCTTCTGTTCGTCGTCGCCGAACAGCGCGATCGGGCCGGCGCCGAGCCCCTGCATCGCGAACGCGAAGTCGCCGAGCGCGCTGCGATAGGCCAGCGTCTCGCGAGCGAGGCAGAGCGTCCGAACGTCGGCCGGTGGGACCGCATGCCGCAACCATCCGCCCGCGCCGAGCGCCCGGACCCAGGCGCGGCACTGCGCGTCGACGTCGCGGTCCTCGTCATCCGCGGGCCGGAGGTCGGCCCAGGCGGCCATCGCCGCCGCGAAGACGCGGTGCCGATCCTCGAAGAACGGCCAGCGCAAGAACGTCACGTCGCTCATCAGCGTGCTTAGTTCCCTTCGAAGCGGGGTTGCTGCTTGGCCGCAAAGGCCTCGTAGGCGCGGCGGAAGTCGGCGGTCTGCATGCATTCGGCCTGCGCGCGCGCTTCCGCGTCGATCGCATCGTCGATCCCCATCGCCCACTCGCGGTGGAGCATCCGTTTCGTCATCGCATGCGCCAGCGTCGGCCCGGCCGCGATGCCGCGCGCGGTGGCCGATGCTTCCGCGAGGAGGTCGTCGGAGGGACAGACGCGGTTGAAAAATCCGCAGGCGAGCCCTTCATCCGCCGTCATGGCACGTCCGGTATAGAGCAGTTCGGCAGCGCGCCCTTGCCCGATGATACGCGGCAGCAGCGCGCAGGCGCCCATGTCGGCGCCGGAGAGACCGACGCGGACGAACAGGAACGCGACCTTCGCCGACGGCGTGCCGTAGCGCAGATCGGATGCCATCGCCAGGATCGCGCCCGCTCCGGCGCAGGCGCCGTCGACGGCCGCGACGATCGGTTGCGGACACGCGCGCATCGCCTTGACGGTGTCGCCGGTCATCTGCGTGAATGCGAGCAGCTCCTCCGGCGTCGACGTCGTCAGCGGTCCGATGATCTCGTGCACGTCGCCGCCCGAACAGAAGTTTCCGCCGCTCCCCGACAGGACCACCGCCTTGACGGACGCATCGTCTGCAAGCGCGCAAAAGCGATCGCGCAGCTCGGCGTAGATCGCGAACGTGAGCGGGTTCTTGCGCTCCGGCCGGTCGAGGACGATCGAGAGGACCGCGCCGTCCCGCGCAACGCGCAAGCCTTCGGTCACGACGCATCCTCGGACGGCAGCACGACGCACTCTCCGGTGGCATCGCCTTGTATCAGAGCCATCGCCGCCGCGGCGACCTCGTCGACGTGCACGATGCGCCCGCCGGGATTGGTCTGCGCGAGTTGCTCGCGCGCCGCCTCGGGGGTGACCCCGGTATGCTTGACGATGTTCGCGATCGCTTGCTGCATCATATCCGTCTCGACGTAGCCGGGACAGAGCGCGTTGGCCGTGATCCCGAACTCGCGAAGTTCTTCAGCCAAGGATCTCGTCAGGCCCACGACGCCGTGCTTCGAGGCAGCGTATGCGCCGATATAGGGCGCGCCGTACAGCCCAGCGATAGACGCGACGTTGACGATCCTTCCCCATTTCGCCGGGATCATGTCCGCCAGGGCGTCGCGCGTGCAGAGAAACGTCCCGGTCAGGTTGGTCGCGATGATCCGGTCCCACATCGCGGTCGTCGTCCGCGCCAGCGGCGCCGACTGCGCGATGCCGGAATTGTTCACCAGGATCTCGACCGGTCCGTTCGCCTCCCGGCATGCGGCGAACGCCGCCCCGATCTGCGCCTCGTCCGAGATGTCGGCCGTGGCATGGAAGAACGCTTCTCCGCTTCCGTGCGCGAAGCCGGACCGGCTGAGAACGCTGACACGATCACCGGCGCGCGCCAACGCCGACGCGATCGCAAGACCGATGCCACGGTTACCGCCGGTGACGAGCGCGTGCCGACTCAATGCTTCATCACCATTTGTGCGAAGACGTGCGCTCCTCCGCCGACGAAGGCGACGACCAGACTCTTGCTTGCAGTCCGAAGCATATCGCGGAGTCCGATCCTGGGGCCCTCGAGGTACATATACGTCCACGCCATCCACAACGCGTAGCACAGCGCAGCGACCATCGTGAACATCATGCAGAACAGCACGACGCCGAGGTTCAGCCCCGGCCCCGGGAGCGCGAGCATCGCGATGAAATAGCCGAGCGCACCGGCCGCGAACGGAGCCGCGTTCGCGGTAGCCCGCGCGAACCGTTCCCCGAACGACTGCTGAAATGAGAACTCCTCGGTCCCGCCCGACTCTACCGTCCTCACGCGCTCCATTACTCTTTCGCCTTGGCGAGGTTGCGCTCGAGTTGCATCTTGCCGGGGAGATACTGCACCGGCCACGATTGTTCCGCGTAGCCGAGGGCGGCGGCGGCGTGGAGCGTCCAGGCCGGGTCGGCCAGGTGCGGCCGGCCGAGCGCGACCAGGTCGGCGCGCCCGGCGGCGACGATGGCGTTGACCTGATCGGCCTCGGTCACGTTGCCGACCGCGAGGGTGGCGATCCCGACCTCGTTGCGGATCTTGTCGGCGTACGGCGTCTGGTAGAGCCGGCCGTAGACCGGCTTGCTCTGCGGGTCGGTCTGCCCGGTCGAGACGTTGATCAGATCCGCGCCGGCCGCCTTGAACGCGCGGGCGATCTCGACGGCATCGTCCTCCGTGATGCCCGCCGGGTGCCAGTCGGTCGCGGAGATGCGCACCGACATCGGTTTGCGCTCGGGCCAGACGGCACGCACCGCGGCGAACACCTCGAGCGGATAGCGCAGACGATTCTCGAGCGTCCCGCCGTACTCGTCGGTGCGCCGGTTGCGCAGCGGCGTGATGAACGACGAGAGCAGATAGCCGTGGGCGGCGTGCAGTTCGAGCAGGTCGAAGCCGGCTTCTTCTCCCATCCTCGCAGCCCGTACGAACTCGTCGCGGATCGCGTCCATCTCCGGCCGCGTCAACGCCTGCGGCACGGCGTTTCCTTCGGCGTACGGAATCGCGGACGGGCCCACGACCGGCCAGTTGCCGGCGTCGAGCGGCTCGTCCATCCCCTCCCACATCAGCTTGGTCGAACCTTTCGGACCGGAGTGCCCGATCTGCAGGCCGATCGCGGCGTCGCTGCGCTCGTGCACGAACGAGACGATCCGGGTCCACGCCTCGCGATGCTCCGGCGCATACATGCCGGTACAGCCCGGCGTGATGCGGCCCTCGGGCGAGACGCAGGTCATCTCGGTCATCACCAGGCCGGCGCCGCCGAGGGCGCGAGCGCCCAGGTGGACGAGATGGAAGTCGTTAGGAATTCCGTCGACCGCGCTGTATGTGTCCATGGGCGGGACGACAACGCGGTTGCGCAACGTGAGTTGACGCAAACGGACGGGAGTGAACATCGGCGGGATCGACGCTCGTTGTGTCGTCATCCCTCCGACTGCCGTGCGCTCCGTAGCGCGCGTGGCGAACCACTGTTCCGTCCGCTCGACATACGCTTCATCGCGCAGGCGGAGATTTTCGTGACCGATCCGCTGGCTGCGGGTCAATAAACTGTAGGCGAACTGCTCGGCGGGCAGCGCGGCATACCGGGCCACGTTCTCGAACCACTCGGTCGAGTTCCGGGCGGCGTTCTGGAGCTTGAGGACCTCGAGCTTGCGGACCGCCTCGTAGGCCGCCAGGCGCTCGGGCAGCGGCCCCGCCCCGTCCAGAGCGTCTGCCAAGGCAATGGCATCCTCCATCGCGAGCTTGGTCCCCGACCCGACCGAGAAGTGGGCCGTATGGGCGGCGTCTCCGAGCAGCACCACCCTGCCGTCGATCCACCGGTCGTTCGCGACCCGCACGAAGTTTAGCCAGTCCCGCCCGCGCAGGTGGGCCGAATTGGCGACCAGCCGGTGTCCCTCGAGATGACGCGCGAACAGCCGCTCGCAGAACGCGACCGTTTCGTCCGTTCCGGCTCGATCGAGGCCGTGTGCGAGCCAGGTCTCTTCCCGGCACTCTACGATGAACGTGCTCACGGGTGCCCCCGCCGGCACATCGTCTTGGAAGCGATACGCGTGGACCGCGAACCAGCCGTGTTCGGTGCGTTCGAACAGAAAGGTGAAGGCATCGAGCGGCAGAGTGGTGCCGAGCCAGACGAAGCGGCACTTACGGCGGTCCAGACTCGGGCCGAAGACCCCAGCGCGGGCGGCGCGGATGCGGCTGTTCGCGCCGTCGGCCGCCACGATCAGATCGGCGTCGTCGAACCCCGCGAGGTCGCCGACCTCGGTCTCGAACTGCAGCTCCACGCCGACGCCGCTCGCGCGCTCTTGCAGAATGCCGAGCAGCCGTTTGCGCGCGATGCCGCTGAACCCGTGTCCGCCCGAGACGATCCGGCGATCGCCGATCGAGATCGCGATGTCGTCCCAATGCGCGAACGCCCGTACGATCGCATCGTGGGTCGGCGCATCGGCCGCGCGCAGATTGTCGAGGGTCGCGTCCGAGAAGACCACGCCCCAGCCGAACGTGTCGAACGGACGATTGCGCTCGAGCACGCGGACGCTCCAGTCCGGATGCCGCTGCTTGGCCAGAAGCGACAGATACAGGCCGGCCGGGCCGCCGCCGACGCAGACGATCTTCATCGTTTGCGCGCGAGCAGGATCCCATCCGAGACCGGCAAGAGCGACGCGTCGACGCGCTGGTCGGCGTGCGCCTTGACGACGACCGCGACGAGGGCGCGGGTGCTCTCGCTCGGCGCCTCGTCGAGCACCCGTCCGCCCCACAACACGTTGTCGATCAGCAACAGGCCTCCCGGGCGCAGCAGTTCCAGCGCCGCCTCGTAGTACGCGTCGACGTTCTCCTTGTCGGCGTCCACGAAGGCCATGTCGAACGGTTCGGCCGCGCTCGCCTTCAAGGCCGCGAGCGTCTCGAGAGCCGGCGCGATCCGCAGGTCGATCTTGTCGCTCACGCCGGCGCGCTCCCAATACCGCCGCGCCATCGCGGTGTACTCCTCGCTCACGTCGCAGGCCAGCACGCGGCCGTCGGCCGGCAGCGCCAGTGCCATCGCGAGCGACGAGTATCCGGTGAACACGCCGATCTCCAGATACCGTTTCGCGCCGATCGCGCGGGCCAGCAGCGCCATCAACTGGCCTTGCTCCGGCGCGATCTGCATCCCGGCATCCAGCACGCTCTCGTGCGTCTCGTCGCGCAGGGCGCGCAGGACGTCGGGTTCGCGCAGCGTCGAGCGCAGGATGTAGTCGTGCAGATCGGGGTCGAGCCCGGTGTTCTTGGCGGTCATCGCTCCCCGCCTTAGGGCAGAGGGGCGCCTATCCCTGGGGCCGTACCATCGGAGCCATGGCGGCTTCCACGACCTACGACGCGATCATCATCGGCGGAGGCCACAACGGCCTCGTGACGGCCTGCTATCTGGCCCGGGCGAAGTGGAAGGTGCTGGTCCTCGAACGTCGCTCCATCGTCGGCGGCGCGTGCGTGACCGAAGAGACGTTCCCCGGCTACAAAGTCTCGACGGCGGCCTACGTCAATAGCCTGTTCCGCCCCGAGATCATCCGCGATCTGCATCTCAAGGAGTACGGTTTCGAGGCGGTCGAGCGCAACCCGGCGTCGTTCTCGCCGTTCCTCGACGGCCGCTACCTGATGCTCGGCGCCGACCCGGCCTCGGACGTGGCCAACGTCGCCAAGTTCAGCAAGAAGGACGCCGAGAACTACCCCCGCTACGAAGCGATGCTCGAACGGGTCGCCTCGGTCGTCGAGCCGACCCTCACCCAGATCCCGCCCAACCTGATCAAACCGAGCCTCGGCCAGTTGTTCGAAGCCGGCAAGATGGGCCGCGCGTTGCAGAAGCTCGGGCCGGCGATGGGCGAGGCGATCGAGGTCCTGACCGGTGCGGCTCGCCCCATCCTGGATCGCTGGTTCGAATCCGAAGAACTCAAAGGCACGCTCGCGACCGACGCCATCATCGGCGCGTTCGCCGCGCCGTCGATGCCCGGCACCGCCTACGTGCTCTTCCATCACGTGATGGGCGAGACCAACGGCAAGCGCGGCGTCTGGAGCTACGTGCGCGGCGGCATGGGCGGCCTGACGCAAGCGCTCGCGAGGGCGGCCAAGGACCTCGGGGTCGAGATCCGCACGGATGCCGAAGTCGCGACCATCCTCACCAAGAACGGCGCTGCGACCGGGGTCGCGCTCGCCGGCGGCGAGGAGTTCCGCGCCAAGAAGATCGCCAGCGGCGTCGACGCGCATCACACCTTCGAACGCTTCCTCGATCCGCAGACGTTGCCGCCCGCCTTTCGCGACGCGGTCGCGCGCATCGCCTACGATAGCGCCTCGGTCAAGATCAACGTCGCGCTCGACGCGCTGCCCGACTTCACCGCCTGCCCCGGCGCGGCGGCCGGACCGCAACATCGCGGCACCGTGCATCTGTGCCCGGATCAGGACTTCATCGAGCGCGCGTACGACGACGCCAAGTACGGCCGGCCGTCGACCGAACCGGTGGTCGAATGCACGATCCCATCCGCGGTCGACCCGACGGTCGCGCCGGCCGGCAAGCACCTGATGAGCATGTTCGTGCAGTACGCTCCGTACGCGCTCAAGGACGGTCCCTGGACGCAGGCGATCAAGGACGACTTCGCCGACCGCTGCTTCGCGATCGTCGAGCGGTATGCGCCCGGCTTCACCGCCTCGGTCTCGGCTCGCCAGATCCTCAGCCCGGTCGACATCGAGACCACCTTCGGACTGACGGGCGGCAACATCTTCCAAGGCGCGATGCCGTTGCATCAACTCTTCGCGTTCCGTCCGGTCCCCGGTTTCGCCAGCTACAACACGCCGGTCAAGAACCTGTACATGTGCGGCGCGGCCGCACACCCGGGCGGCGGCGTGATGGGCGCCGCCGGGTGGAACGCCGCGCGGGTCATGCTGGGCGCGTGAGCCGGAGCGCGCGCGTCCTCCGCGTCGTGCTGGCGTGCGTCGTGCCTGCGATGCTGACGATCGGGATCCCGTTCGCCAATCGCGTCGAGCCGCGCATCTTCGGCCTGCCGTTTCTCTTGGCGTGGATCATCCTCGGCATGATCCTGGCGCCGGTCAGCCTCTCGCTCATCTACCGCCTCGAAGGGCGGTCGAGCCGATGAGCCCGGCGATCGTCGCGCTCTCCATCGTCGGGCTGGTCGTCGGCGGCACGATCGCGTTCGCGCTGTATTCGGTCCGTCGCATCCCAATGGACCCGCATCAATACATCGTGGCCGGCCGTTCGTTCGGGGCGTTCTTCCTGTGGCTGCTGCTCGCCGGCGAGGTCTACACCGCGTTCACGTTCCTGGGTGCGGCCGGCTGGGCGTACAGCTACGGCGCGGCGGCGTTCTACATCCTGGCGTACGGGACGATCGGCTACATCATCGGCTACTTCCTGTTGCCCGGCATCTCGGACATCGGTCACGCGCGCGGGCTGCTCACCAGCGGCGACTACTTCGCCGACCGCTTCGGAAGCCGGGCCCTCGGCGTGATGGTCGGCGCGCTGCAGTTCTTCTTCCTGATCCCCTACGTCACGCTCCAACTGACCGGCCTGCAGATCTTGCTCACCATCGCCGGCTATAACGCCTACGACGCGCGCGTCGGCGTCGCGATCGGTTTTCTGCTCATGGCGCTGTTCGTCTTCAGCGCCGGGCTGCGCGGGACGGCCTGGGCGAGCGTGGTCAAAGACGGCCTCGTGCTGGCGGCCGTGATCTTCGCCGGCGTCGCGATACCGTTGAAGTTCTTCGGGTCGTACGGCGCGATGTTCGACCAGGTCCAGCGCGCGCATCCCACCTGGCTGAGCTTGGTCGCGACTCCCACGAACCATTCCGTCATCTGGTTCGTCACCACCGTCGCGCTGACCGCGATCGGTTTCTTCGCCGGACCGCAGAACATGGCCGCCATCCTGAGCGCGCGCGACGGGAACGTGCTGCGCAAGAACGCGATCTGGATGCCGGTCTACCAGGTCGTGCTGCTGCTCGTGTTCTTCGCCGGCTTCGCGGCACTGCTGATCGTGCCGGGCATGAAGCCCGGCGCGGCCGACCAGTCGTTCGTGCTGGTCGTGCAGCGCTACTATCCGGCGTGGGTGGTCGGCTTCATCGCCGCGGCCGGTTCGCTCGCCGCGCTCGTCCCGGCTTCCGGGCTGCTGCTGGGCGGCGCCTCGAACCTGGTGAAGAACGTCCTGGGCGACGGCTTGGGTGTGGCGACCGGAGATCGCGCGCGTACGCTCGCGACGCGGGTCGCTGTGCTCTCGCTCGCGGTGCTGGCGCTCGGGCTCTGGCTGGTCTATAGCAAGACGCTGGTGGATCTGCTGCTGTTCTACTACAACGGCATCACGCAGTTGATGCCGGGGCTGATCTTCGGTCTGGTCTGGCGGCGCGTCCCGGCCCGCGCGATCGGTGCGGGCATCGCCGGCGGGCTGCTGACCGTGCTCACGATCTTCTACGAGCACGCCGACCCGACACCGTGGGGCATCAACATCGGCTTGCTGGCGCTCGCGATCAACGCGATCATCGTCGTGACGGTCACGCTCGTCTGGCCGCGTCGGGCAGTCGAGGCTCCCGGGGATACCCGTAGGCAGGCCTAGGCGCCCGGAGCCGGGGCCGGCCGGCTGGCGCGGGCCGGCCGAAAGCCCCCGGGAGCACGCTCCCCAGGAGAGGGTGCGACTTTAGAAGGAGTCCCGGACGCGTGTGCCCTATTTGCTTTTTCGTCCGACCATGGTAAGGTTAGACACCTACCAGGCTTTCGAGATCGCGCTATACCATTCAGTACTAGACGAGTCGGAACCGGACAACAAGTCATAAGGAGACTCGTTTACACATGTACCAAGACGAAACACTGAATTGCGTCGATTGCGGCCGTCAGTTCACGTTCACCTCGGGCGAACAGGAATTCTACGCCTCGAAGGGCTTCCAGAACAAGCCGAACCGTTGCACCGACTGTCGCGCGGCCCGCAAAGCCGGCCAGGGCGGCGGCGGCGGCGCCCGTACGGGCGGCGCCGGCGGCGGCAACCGTGAGATGTTCAAGGCGACCTGCAGCCAGTGCGGCGGCGTGGCGGAAGTTCCGTTCCAGCCCCGCGGCGACAAGCCGGTCTACTGCCGCGACTGCTTCTCGAGCCGTCCGAGCTACCGCTAGCCGGTAACCGTCTCGACTCGGCTCCGGCCGTATCGAACACGAAAGAGCCCGTCGCGATCGCGACGGGCTCTTTCTTTCGCCTTCCTCCGACCCGGTCAGCGGTACGCGGGCCTCGCGCCGAAGCAGTCGCGGCAGTAGACCGGTTTGTCGCCCTTCGGCCGGAACGGGAGTTCGGCCGGGCCGCCGCAGTTGCTGCAGGTCGCGTGGTAGGTCTCGCGTGGCCGTGGCGCGCCGGCTTCGCCGCCCGCAGAAGCGGGCGCGCGCATCGCTTTGCGCGCCGTCCGGCAGTCGACGCAGCGGGTCGGCTTGTTCGCGAAGCCCTTAGCCTCGTAGAACTTCTGCTCGCCGGCCGTGAAGACGAACTGGCGCCCGCAGTCGGCACAGGTCAGCATCTCATCGACGTGCACGGACGATCATCTCCCGAGCGGTCTCTTCGAAGAAATACAGCGGACCGATGGCGAGGTAGGTCAGGTTCTCGAGGAACTTGGGCTTGTTGCCCTCCATCCGGTGGCCCGCGAGTTGGAAGATCCAGCCGGCGACGAAGGCCCCCAAGCTCCACGGCCAGGTGAGATGGACCGCCACCAGATAGAGCGCGGCGAACAGCACGAGCGAAACGAGCGCACCGCGCGGCGAGACGGTCGCGTAATAGATCAGCACCAGGATCGCGACCGGGATCGCCAGATCGACCGGTCCGAGACGTACGCTCGCGAGCAGCCCCAGCACGCCGAGCACGATCAGCGGTATGCCGAAGGCGTGGCAGAGCCGGTTGCGCGGATCCGCGTGATACGAGCCGTACTCGGCGTAGAGTTCCGTCTTGGTCATCCGTCCATCGATGCGGCTTGGGGGAGCTAGCGAGGTGTATGTTCGGCCCCCTCCTAATGTCCCTCTCCATGACCGCGATCGTCGACGTTCCGACCGGCCTCGCCGACCAGGTGGTCGCGTTGCGTCGCGACTTCCACCGCCATCCCGAACTGGGCTTCGCCGAGCACCGTACCTCCGGCATCGTCGCGGACCGCCTGCGCGCGCTCGGCTACGACGTCGCCACCGGCATCGGCGGCACCGGCGTCGTCGGCCTGCTGCGCGGCTCGTCGCCGGGACGTACGATCATGCTCCGCGCCGACATGGACGCGCTCCCGATCCAGGAAGAGGCCGAGAGCGCGTACCGCTCGACCGTGGACGGCGCGATGCACGCCTGCGGACACGACGGGCACGTCGCGATCCTGCTGGGCGCGGCCGCCTTGATCGCCGACCGGAAGGACGAACTGCGCGGCACGCTGTGCCTGCTCTTCCAGCCCGCCGAGGAAGGCCAGGGCGGCGCGAAGGCGATGATCGAGGACGGCGTGATCGAGCGCTTCGGCATCGAGCGCGCGTACGGGCTGCATCTCTCGTCGAAATATCCGACCGGCACGCTCGGATTCCGCGCCGGTCCGATGTACGCGTCCTCGGATTCCATCGAGATCGACATCCTGGGCAAAGGCGGACACGGATCCGCTCCGCACGACACCATCGATCCGATCCTGGTCGCCGCCGAGTTCGTGACGTCGGTGCAGAAGGTCGTCTCGCGTCAGATCGATCCGCTCGAACCGGCCGTCGTCAGCGTCGGTTCGATCCACGGCGGGACGATCCACAACGTCATCCCGCGCACCTGTTCGATGCTCGGCACCGTGCGCGCGTTCTCGGCCGGCGTGCGCGAGGCGATGCCCGGGCGGATCGAGCGCGTCCTGCGCGGCTGCTGCGACGCGTCCGGTGCGGACTACCGCTACCGCTATCTGTGGCGCTATCCGGTCACCGCCAACGATCCCGATCAGACCGCCTACGCGCGAGCGCTGGCCGAACGCGTCGTCGGCCCGGAGCGGGTGCTCGCGGCCGACGCCCTGATGGGCGCGGAAGACTTCTCCTTCTTCGCCGAACGGGTGCCCGCGTGTTTCTATACGCTGGGCGTCTCGGGCGGAGCGGCGACCTCGCATCCGCACCATTCGAGCCTGTTCGACATCGACGAAGCCGCGCTGCCGGCCGGCGTCGCGATGATGGCCGCGCTCGCGCTCGACGCCGCGTCGAACGCACCGTAGTGGCGGAGCCCGCCGACGACGCCGTACCGACCATCCCGCCGGTGATCGTCCCGGAACGGGCGGGCGACTATCTCGCGGTGATGACGCGTGCGGTCTTCCAGACCGGCCTGAGCTGGCGCCAGATCGCACTGCACTGGGGCGCGTACGTGCGTGCGTTCGACGGTTTCGACTGCGAACGGGTGGCCGCATACGGCGAGATGGAGATCGAACGCGTGCTCGAGACGCCCGGCGTGCTGCGGAGCCCGCGCAAAGTCGCCGCCACCATCAAGAACGCGCGCGCGTTGCTCGACCTCGATCGGGCCGAAGGCGGGATCCCCGGCTACCTGCGGAGCTTTTCGTCGTACGCGGCGCTCGCCAAGGATCTCAAACGGCGCTTCACGTTCATGGGCGAGATGAACGCGTGGTACTTCCTGTTCCGGGTCGGCGAACCGGTGCCGCCGTTCGACGCGTGGGTGACGACGATCCCGGGCGACCATCCGCGCATGCGCGAGATGGTCGACCAGGCCGGCGGCCGTTAGGGCGTCGGGCTCGGCGAAGGCGACGGGCTCGGTGCGCCCGGGCCGCCCTGCACGGGATTGTTGCGCTCCAGGTAGATCCCCAGCGCCGGTGCGTAGCTCAGTCCGCGGAATCCGCCGCCGCCTTGACCGTTGCCGCCGCGCGCGCCCGCCGGTCGTGGGGTCGCGCCCGGTGCCGGCGTCGGCGCGGGCGTGTCCCACCCGATCGCGACCAGTTCGTCGCGGGTCGCGGTCGCGACCCTGGCGCACTGCAGGATCGCGGGGATCGTACTGACGTCGTCGCTCGAGAGTTCGTAGGACGTGCCGCTCTTCTGCACGTGCGGCGTGATCGTCCAGGACGGCGTCGGCGCGCCCGTCGCGAAATGCTTCTGCAGTTCGCCCAGCAACTGGGTCGCCGTGCCCTTGAGATCGGACGTACAGCGGTCGCTCGCGACCACCGCGAACGGCGCCTTCGGCGGCGTCGCCGGCAGTTTGTAGAACCGGAACGATTCCTGGCCGCTCTGCGGCGGACGCTGCGCGAAGTACAGACCGACGCTCGGCATGAACGTGATCGACGGCACGAAGAACACCGAGTTGGGCGGCTGGTAGAGGTTGCGGTTCTTCACGTCGTCCTGGCTCGCGATGTGCAGCGTCAGGCACGGGAAGACGGCGCGCAGCCGCGAGACGCTCTTGTCGACGATCGAAAGCGCGTACGTGGAGCCCAAGCCGTGATAGGTCACGGTCACGCCGGGGATGACCGGCGCCGGCATCGTCGCCGGATAGCCGGCCGGCGTCTTGGCGGCCTCGATCTGCGCCACGTAGGCCTTGATCGGATCGAGCACCGCCTTGGCCTGCGCCTGCCCGTCGCTCGTGCACGCCGCCGACGGGGTGACCGCGAGCGGATCGGCCGGAGCCGTCGCCGGCAGCGGCCCGCCGAACCGGCCGAAGCCGCCCCGTCCGCGGCTGCCGCGACCGCCGTCCTCGCCGTTGCTCAGGTCCGGCGCCGTGGCCGAGGCGCCCGGCTTCGCGCCGGTCTTGAAGTTGTAGGTGAACGAGACCGATCGCGGCGCGAGCGGCGAGGCCAGCGTCGGCACGAGGAAGCCGCCCGCCGTCTGCTGCGGCACCGCGTTGAGCGGCGACGAGAAGATCCCCGCGTAGGCGTTCGTGATGTTGCTGACCGCGAACGTCAGCGTTCCGCGTGCGAGCGTCGCCTGGACGCCCGCATCGAAGGTCGTGTATGCGGGCAGGTCGTTGCCGTTGTTCGCGCCGGTGTACTGCGCGTCGGCGATCCACTCGAGCGCGGATCCCTTGGCCTTATAGTCGAGTGTCAGGCCGGCGCGGTGGAGCGGCTGGCCGGGAAGTTGCGTCCCCGAGATGGTGGTCGAGTACGGGTTGTTGATCCGGACGTCGGACGAGTTGGCCTGCACCACGGAGATGTCGTAGTACGGCTGCGCCACCAGGTTGCCGAGGGTGAAGTAGCCCGAGACCGACGCGCCTTCGTAGAGGCGCACCGCGCCGCCGATCGGCGTGCGGAAGTACAGGTTCTGCGCCCCGAACGGCACGCTGGGCGGCGCGTTGCAGCCGGCCGGCGATTGGAAGATGCCCTGGACGATGCCGACGTAACCCGGCGGCAGGACGCCGAGCGTCTGCAGGACGGAGCCGTTGACGAGCGTGGGGAGCACGATGTCGACCTGCGACTGCCGGTAGAGCGAGCCGGAGAGCGACGCGCCTTTCCAGGCGTGCGTGTAGTTGAGACGCGCCGACGTCGAGGACGACGCGCCGGGTTGATCGCCGGGCGCCGAACCGCTGGCGGTATTGCCGTCGCAGTTGAACTTGAGCGAGGTCGGGTCGGTCAGGATCGAGGAACGGCCCGCGCGGCCGCCGGATCCGCCGACCGAGTACGACGCCGAGTACGAATCGACCGCGGTCGGCTCCCAGTTCGCCGAGACCGAGGCCAGGATCGACGCGGGCGCGTTGCTCGCCCGGCTCAGACCGAAGGACTCGTTGAGCGTGAGCTTCGTGTTCGAACGGATCGAGTCGGAGACCTGAACCGATCCGTAGCTCGAACTCTGCGTCCCGTTATAGAACGGGGCCGCGAGCGCGACCGTCGGGGTCGTGGTGTTCGTGTTGGTCGAACCGTTGGCGCTGATCGAGATGGTGTGGCGTTCCTTGGCGGGCAGCTGGGCCGAGACGGAGTAGCCGAACGACCGCAGCGACGAGACGTAGCCGATCGGCGCCGGGACGCCGTTGCTGTAGCGTGCCAGCTCGTCGGTGGTGAAGCTGCCGGTCGTGCCGAAGGCCGCCGCCTGCACCGAGGTATCGCCGATCAGGGCGGTGTCGGTGAGCGAGTACAGGCCGAAGGTGCTGCTGTTGGTGTTGCCCGGACCGTAGCCGCAGGGCAGTCCGCCGCTCTCGTGCAGGCAGACCAGCGCCGAAGAGTTCTGCGAGCCCATGTACTGCGCGGTGATCGTCTGCGCGTCGCTGATCCGATAGCGCAGCATCAGCAGGGCGCCGCGCGAGGTCCGGTCGCCGTCGTGGACGTAGTCGAGTCCGCTCGCGTCGAGATAGCGCATGCCGTCGACCAGGCTCGGCGTGCTCCGGTAGGTCGACTGCGCGGCGATGCCGAGCTTGCCGAACGATCCCGTTTCCCCGAACGAATAGTTGTACTTGCCGTTGCTGCCGGTCGAGAGCTGCGTGATCGACTGCCAGCTCAGCGTCGGCTGGAGCGTGCGGAAGTTGACGCCGCCGCCGAGACCGCCGACCTGCGGACCGAAGCTGACCGACGCACCGCTGAAGAGATCGCTCGAATAGCCGCGCAGGTTGCCGGCCGTCCCGGGAGCGTTGAGCGGGATGCCGTTGAGGCTGAGCTGCGTCTGGCTGGCGTCGTGACCTTCGAGCGAGATCGTCTGGGTCGCGTCGGCGTCGTCGGCCGAGGTGGTCACGCTCACGCCGGAGAGCTTGTTGAGCGCGCCGGCCAGGTCGTCCGAGAGCTTGCGCTGGGCCGAGTCTTCCGAGAGCGAACTGCTCGAGACGGTGGCGGTGGACTTCGAAGTGACGGTCGCGATGACGTGGAGCGTGCCGGTATCGGGCGCGAGCGCGACCGCGACCGAGACCAGTTTCCCGCCGAGCACCTCGAACTCGACCGAGGTGACCGAGGTGTAGCCGCGTTTGACGACGCGCGCCCGGTAGATGCCGTCCGGCACGTCGATGAAGCGCACTTGACCGTTCTTGCCGGAGAACTCCGTCGTGATGACCGGACCGTCCAGGAGGATGCGCGCGAGTTCGACGGGCGCCTTCGTCACCGCGTCGGTGACGGCGATCCGGATCTCGCCGGCGTCGCTCTGCGCGGAGGCCGGCAACGGGAACGAAGCGAGGGCGATAAGAGCGGCGCAAGCGAGCGCCATCATGCGATGCATCACGATGTCCTAACGATATCCGAGTTGGGGTGAGAGAGGGCTGTGAGTCCGGGAATTGGTCAGCGCGCACCGTGAGAATCGGGTGAGAGCCGGATGGTGACGGTCGTGCCGTGCCCCGGCGCGCTGTCGATCGAGATGGTTCCGCCGGCCCGCTCCACCGCCCGCTTGGCGATGGCCAGGCCCAGACCGCTGCCGACGATCTCGCCGCGTTCGTCGCCGCGATAGAACCGTTCGAAGGCGTGGAGCCGCGCGCTCTCGGTCATGCCGGGGCCGTCGTCGCGGACGGTGATGGTCGGGACGCCGTCGATCGCGGTCGCCCGCAGATGGACGGCGCCTTCGGGCGCGTACTTGAGCGCGTTCTCGACCACGTTCCAGATGGCTTCGCCGAGTTCGCCCCGATCGCCGCGCACCTCGGTCAGGCCGTCCACGCTATAGTCGATGTCGCGGCCTTCGTCCAGGCGCCGGGCCGCGTCGCACTGGCTGCGGAGCAGTTCGACCACGTCGATCGGTTCCGACCGCGGCGGCGCCTCGCCGTCCAGCCGGGCGAGCCGCATCAAACGATCGATCAGCACCCGCATGTGCTCCTTCTCGAGCGCCATGGTGGCGAGGATCTGTCGCGCGATGGTCGGTTCCTCCAGCGCGCCGCGCCGGAGCACGTCGATGTAGCCGGCGATCACCGTCAGCGGCGTGCGCAACTCGTGGCCCGCGTCGGCGACGAACTGCCGCATCCGCTCCTCGACGCGCTTCCGCTCGTCCATGGCGCCGGCCACGCCGGCGACCGCGTCGTTGTAGGCGGCCGTCAAGGTCGCGACTTCGTCGCCGCCGCCCATCACGAACCGGCGCTGGGTGAAGTCGCCGCCCGCGAGCGCTTGCAGCGACTCGGTCACTTCGGTGATCGGCTGCAGGGCCTGTCGGGCGAACAGCCGTCCGACGAACCACGAGAGCAGGATCGACGCGATCGCGATGGTGACGACCACGCGCCAGTACGGGATCAGCGAGATCAGCAACAGCGGCAGCGACGGCGCGAACGCGACGTAGCCGCCTTCCACCGCGGTCAGCGAGAACCGTTCCGGCGGCTGCGAACCCGGACCCGACGGAGCACCCCCCCCGCGGATGAAGACGCCGCCGCGGCTCGAGAACAGCCCGTACGACTCGTGGTAGACGATCTTGCCGACGGTGCGCGCTCCCGGTCCGGGCGACGGCGTGACGAACGGCTGGCCGGGCGGCGGACCGGGCGGCATCTCGACGGCGATGCCGACCTCGCTCTCGTGCGCGCTCGCCATCGGGATCGATTCTTTGCCGGCCAGCACGCGGTCGAGGATTCCGGGCCGCAGGGTCTTGTCGCCGGCCAGGAACTTGCCCTTACGGTCGAAGACCGCGACGCTCAAACCGATGCCGGAGATGGCTTTGACGATGTCCGGCGCGGCCTTCTCGATCGGGATGCCCTGGGCCGCGTTCTGCTCTGCCAGCACGCGAGCTTCCTCGTGCTTCGCATAGACGATGTCGCGCGAGAAGCCGGCAAGTTCGTAGACCAGCGCGACCGACGACGCCAGGATCACGAGCAACACCGTTATCCCGAGCAGGGTGGCGTAGAGCGCCGAGAGGCGCGACGCGATCGACTGGCGCACGCGAGCTATTGCGAGAGTCCGTAGCCGACGCCGCGGACCGTCCGGATGAACGACGGATCGTCGCCCCGATCGAGCTTCGCGCGCAGGTACGAGATGTAGGTCTCGACGATGTTCGGGCCACCCTCGAAGTCGTGGCCCCAGACCAGCTCGAGCAGATGGTCCTTGCTGAAGACGCGGCGCGGTTCGCGCATGAAGACGGCCAGCAGGTCGAACTCGCGCTGGGTGAGTTCGATGCGGTCCTTGCCGCGGAAGACCTCGCGCGTCTCGGGCCCGAGCGCGATCTCGCGCCAGCGCAGCAGGTTCTCTTCGATCAGTTGCGGACGACGGAGCTTGGCCTGCAGGCGCGCGAGCAGCTCTTCGAAGATGAACGGCTTGACCAGGTAATCGTCGGCGCCGGCGGACAGGCTCTGGACCTTATCGGCCGTCTCGCCCTTGGCGGTCAGCATCAGGATGGGTGCTTGCGTGATCTCGCGGAGCATCGGCAAGAGCGTGATGCCGTCGATCTTCGGCATCATGATGTCGAGCACGATGAGCTCGGGCTCCCACTCGCGCACGAGCTGGAGCGCCGCTTGTCCGTCGGAGGCGGTGCGGACCGAGTAGCCCTCGCGCGAGAGACCGAGTTCGAGCATTTCGCGAACGGCGCGTTCGTCGTCGACGACGGCGATGCGTGCGTGTTGAAGCATGTCCATTGTTACGGTGCATCGTGCCGGGTTACCCTGTGAGGGGGCTGAAGCGGGCGTCCGCGCGGCGTCAGGCCGCGAGCGGCGACCGGCTGCGCTGCCCGGTGATCAACGCGGCCCGCTCGAACGACGCGAGCGGATGGGCGATGACGGTGACGCCCCGGGCGGCCAGGGTCGCGACCAACTCCGGCTCGGGCAGCCATGCGGAGAAGAGATGGACGGTGCCGTCGCCGGCAGCGAGCGCGAGTGCGCCGAGGACGTCGGCAAGGGTCGCCGCGCCGCGAGCCCGGAGCGGTGCCATGACGCCGCGCTCGAAGGCCGAACTGGTCCATCCGGATGCGACCACCAGCAGTCGGGCCAGCTCCGCCTGGCCGACCCCTTCGAAGTCGACGGCGGCAGCCCGTACCGACGCTGCCAGCGCGGCGTCGGTCTGGGCGTGCAGGGTAGCGGGGACGGAGTCGGCGTTCGCCCCGGCTTCCAGGAGGACGCCGGAGCCGATGAAGTACGGATACATGCCCGTAGTCTGCACCCCAAGTGTGCCACCTGGGTGGCACAAAAATTAAGGGACGCCGCATCGCGACGTCCCGGCCCACAACCCGATATTGGGGCGTTTCCCACCGCCGAGGACGGTTAGGCGGTGGAAGCTTTCTGGTCCGCGTACCGCGAGGCCGGTTTGGCCGCGCGTTTGAACAGGCCGAGCATCGCGTCGACGGCGTCGGGGTCCCATTGGGTCCCGCGTCCTTCGGCGAGAATCGTGAGCGCCGCCCGCGGGGCGATCGCCCGGCGGTACGGACGGTCGCTGATCATGGCGTGGAAGGCGTCCGCGACCGCGACGATCCGGGCTTCCATCGGGATATCGTTCCCGGCCCGGCGATCCGGATAGCCTGCGCCGTCGTAGCGTTCGTGGTGCGCGCGCACGATCGGCGCGCAGCGGGCCAGCGACGGGATCTGCTGGAGGATGCGTTCGCCCGCAGCGGCGTGTTCGCGCATGACCGCCCACTCATCGTCGGTCAGCGGGCCCGGCTTGAAGAGGACCGCGTCGGGGGTGGCGATCTTGCCGATATCGTGGAGCACGGCGCACAGTTCGATGAAAGAACTCGCCTCCGCGTCGAAGCCCATCGCCTCGGCCACGCGGCGCGTCCATTCGCCGGTCGCCCGCGAATGCGAGCAGGTCGCGCTGTCGCGCTCGGCGAGCATCGCCAGCAGGGCGTCGGCGCCTTCGGTCGAGAGCGCCGGAGCGATCGGTGAGGGGACGTGGCGCATCGGCGCCAGCGCCCGCTCGATCTCGCCCTTGAGGATCTCCAACGTCGCGAGCAGGCGGCCGTGATCGACCTCGAACCGCCGGGCGGCTCCGGCGATGGCGTGGCACGCGGCGCCGGCCAACTCTGCGGCGGGAGCCGGTCCAAAGCGCTTGCCCTCGCGCTCCGCCCAGGTGGCCAGCCCGACGGGCTTGGCGACCGCGAGCGAAAGGCAGAGGCGGTCTAAGAGGACCTCAAGCGGGACGTCGATGGCGGGATTGGCGACCAAGGCCGCATCGTGAAGATGTTCGACGGCCGAAGCCAAGAGCGACCGGGGGGTCGATCCGAGGGTCCTACCGACACCGGCTACGGTAAGCACAGACATGACGCTACTGCGAACGCTTAGGAGATGACGATCGGCGGATCGATGGAGCAGATGATCGCAGCAGCGACGAGGGCGATGACCGAGACGGTGACCATGTATATCTCCAGCGAACTTGAGGTCGTTGGAACCACCTTAACCTTGAGGAGCCGGTCCTGTCCCTACTTAAATTTCAGTAGACGGATTTCACCCCTACGGGAATTCGACCACGCCCATGCGGCGGGCGGTCAAGATCGCCTCTTGGCGGCCATGGCAACCGAGCTTCTCGATGGCGTTCTGGATATGGGTTTGGACGGTATAGACGCTGCGACCGGACTCGGCCGCGATCTCCTTGGGGGAGCGACCCAGCGCCAGCCCGCGCAGGACCGCGATTTCGGCTCTCGTCAGGGTCAAGTTCTCGCCCGCGGCCCCGTCTGCCAGGACCTTGGTGACCGCGGCCTGGATCAACAGGCCGGCCCCACCCAACCCGAAATTCCGCAGCAATTCGACGTCCTCGAGCAGGCTGCCGGCGTCGACGGAGGGGCCCTTGAGGGCGCGGATCCCGCGCGAGACCGCCTCGCTCAGGCACTCGGTCGCGGGGTCGCCGGCAGGATCGACCCGTTTTACGATCTTCTGGGCCGACGCCTGGCGCCCGGAGAGCGCCTCGGCGAGCGCGCAGAAGAGCAGGCTCGAGGCCCGGCTGAACGAGCTGACGGTCGGATCGTCGGGGTTCTCTTCGAGGATCGAGAGGACGCGCGCGACGATGGCGGCGCAATCGGTGGTGCGACCGTCGGCCGCCGCGTAGACGGCGCATTCGGAGCCCGACAAGACCTGGTTGTGCACGGCCGGAACCACCCACCACAGGTCGCACACCAGCCGGTACGCTTCCCCGAACGAGCCTTCCCAGGCGCGTCGCATCGCTCGCGACGCGGCCGCGTACTTGAGCCGGAACGCATCGTTCATGCCGAGATCGCCGAGCAATCGCTCGAGCGCCAGAACGCGTTCGGGATTCCCGCGCCGGGCCTCAGCGTTGAGCAGGTACAGCGCCGAGAGCTGCATGTCGGTCTTGTCGCCCGACTTCGCCGCGACGACGTGGCCCTGCTGCGAGTACCACAAGTGCTTCGCGCGGTCCGCGAAGTACGTCGACACGATGTTGGCCTGGACGATGTAGCTGCGGCACGCGAGGCTGAGCATGCCTTCGCGCAACGCGAGATCGGTGGCGACCTTCATCAGCGACATCGCGAGCTCCGGCTCGCCGCGCTCCGAGGCCGCGACGCCGACGCGCTGCAGGATCCGGGCGCGCACCTTCGCATCTTCGGTCTCCTCGGCCGCCGCAGTCGCCCGTTCGAGCGCGTCCCGCGCTTCGTCCGGATTGCCGCCCCGCGTCAGCAGGATGCCGAGCAGCGAGAGCGCCTCGGCCCGCGTATCCGGGAGGACCCGGGGATTCCGCTCGATCTCGCGCAGCAGATCGACCGGACTGCCGGCACGATTGATCGTGATCAGCGAAAGGCGTAATTCGAGCTGGGCGCGCTTCTCGGGATCCGTCGTCTTGCGGATCGCCCGTCGCAGCAGCGCCTCGGCCTCCTCCAGCCGTCCCTGGGTCGCTTCGAGCAGACCGCGCAACGCGATCGCGGTCGCGTTCTGGAGCGTCCCGTCGATCTTGAGCGCATCGAGCGCCGGGACGATCGCGTCGCCGTGGCCTTCGTCCAACATCTGCAGACCGCGCAGGTCGACCATCCGTTCGAGATCCGCGGTCGCGCCCGCCGCGGCGAAGATCCGCAACGCCGCGCCGTACGCGCCGCTGCCTTCGAGCGCGCGCGCGACGCTGGCCCGGCGTTGGGCGAGCGCGTCGGCACCTTCCCGCTCGAGCCGGTTGATGACGAAATCGCGGAACAGGTCGTGCATCCGGTAGACGCGCGTCCGATCGGCGTGCGGAGCGATGAAGGCCACGCGGTGTCGCAGAGCCTCGACCATTCCGAGGGCGTCGTCGTAGCCGATCGCCTCGAGGACGTCGATCTCGATCTCGGGGAGCAGCGCGCAGGTCGCGAGCAGGTCGCGGTCCGCTTCCTCGAGGCCTTCGTAGACCTGCTCGGCGAGATAGCGGTAGACCATCTCGCGCGTGACCGCCTGGACGTTGCGCAGGTCGAGCGAACGGGTCGAGGTGCGCAACGCGAAGCTGAGCGCGGTCGGCCATCCGGACGTGAGCGCCACCAGCGATTCGAGTTCGTCGTCGCGAACGCCGACCCGCGACGCGCGCGCCGTGCTCCTCGCCTCCTCGGCGGTGAACGCGAGATCGCTCTCGTCGACGGCCAGGTCCATCTCTTGATACGCCAACCACGACCCGACCGGCAGGTCGAGGAACGATCGCGACGCGACGATCCAGCGGACGCGTCCTTTGGTCCGTTCGACCAGCGATGAGATGAACGCCGAGACCTGCTTCTCGTTCTCCGCCACGTGCAGGTCGTCGATCGCGATCGTCCCCTTGAACGTCTTGATGTGCGCGTGCATCCACATCGCGAGTTCCGCGCCAGCGGTGGCGGACTCGCGCGCCGAATCGTAGGCGGTCACGAGCGTCTTGCGCGCGTCCGGCGCGATCTCGGAGATCGCCTCGGCGAAGCCGCGCGCGAAGCCCAGGAGCGATCCGTTATCCGAGTGGAGGTCGTAGCGCACGACGTGTTCGGAGACGCCGTCGAGATATTGCCGCAGGGCCGTCGATTTGCCGTAGCCGGCCGGCGCGACGATGAGGACCACCCGCGACTCCGCCGCCAGGGCGATGCGGTCGACGACGCGCGCACGATAGATCGGCGTGAAAACGCCGCCCGCATCGATCCGTCCATCGGCCCGAACCGGTCGTATCATGAACCCCTGTAGTATCCGGCCGCTTAGGCCCGCGCGTCAAGGGGCGGCCGGTACTCCTCGGTCCCGTCGTAGAAGCCCAGCAGGTGCTCCTCGATCTTCAGCATCGCCAGCCGGCGGTCCAGGGCGGCATAGTCTCCCGAGAAATCGACCCTGAAAGCGTCCCAGTCGGCTTTCGTCTCCCAGACGTCGATGGTCACGTAGATGGCCGGATCGTGGGCGTGCCGGAACAGCCGCGTCCGGCGGAAGCCCGGATGCTGGGCGAACAACTTGGCCCACGGTCCCCCGGGTCCGTAGGCGTGCTCGAAGGCACGCGCCTGCGCGGGGTGGACGCGATACCGGTAGAAGACCTCGATCATCGGCGCGTGGGCGTCGCGAGCGACGGGAGTCCGGCCCGTGCGAGCAGTGCGTCGGCCCTCGCGAGGTCGCCGTCGACGAACGCCCGGTAGCGCGCGATCCGCTCGCCGGTCAACGCGTGCAGGACGGCGCTCTCGCGGAGCTGCTCGGCGGTCGGCGGAGCGAACGAGCCCAGATACGTATCCACCTGGGTCTGCAGCCGTTCGCGCAATACGTCGGGCAGAAAGTCGTCATCTTGGTCGTTGGCCGCGTTCGACGACATCGACGCGATCAGGTCGCCCCCGAGCCGTCCGACGGCGGCGACAGAGGCCGCGCCGGCCGCGTCGCCTCGTTTCGTCAGTGCCGCCGAGCGCAGCGGCGCCTCGGCGACGATCGTCGAGAGCGCATTGAGCGCGACGTCGACCCGTCCGATATCGGCGAACGTCGCGCGGGTGATCGCGTACAGCGCGCTCGCCTGCACGGCCGAGTAGTGCGTCCGCGGATCGGGACGGACCACGACGGATCGCGAGAGCGTCTTGCCGCCGAACGTCAGCCGCACGACGTAACGGCCGGGCACGACCGGAGCGCCGTCGTCGTAGCCGCGGTTCCAACTCGGCGCCGCACGCCACGGGACCGGCGGGTCCTCCGTCAAGTCCCATACGAAGCGGTTGAGTCCGGCGACGTTGCCGGTATCCGCGACCGGCTTGCCGCCCTCGTCGTGGGTCGCGAAATGCCGCACCACGCGGCCGCTGGCATCGACGACCACCGCCGTCGGCGCCGTCGCCGACGCATCGCGTTGATAGAACGTCACGATGGCGCCGTACGGCGGGCCGGCTCCGTCGCGCGGCGTCGCGAACGGCGCATCCGTCTGCCAGAGCGTGGCAGCGCGGATCGGGAACAATTGCGCGCCGCGCGCGCGCGCCTCCGACAGATGCTGGAGCGGCGTCGCATCGTCGAGGATGTAGAGGCCGCGGCCGTGGGTAGCCACCAGCAGGTCGTCGGCGTCCGTCTGCACCCGGACGTCCCGCACGGATGCCGGCGGCAAGCCGGCCGAGAGCGCGCGCCAGTGCGCGCCGCGGTCCCACGATGCGAACAGTCCGGTCTCGGTGCCGGCGTAGACGACGTCGCGATCGCGCGGATCGGCGAGGACGGAACGCGCTTCGATGCCGGGGGGCAGACCCGCATCGATCCGCGACCAGTGCGCGCCGCCGTCGGTGGTCGCGAAGACGTACGGGGCGCGATCGCCGGCCATGTGCCGGTCGTAGATCGCGTAGGCCGTTCCCGGCACCAGGCTCGACGGCGAGATCGATCCGAACCGCCCCCACGGATGGCTGCGCGCGAACGGCGGCGTGACGTCGTGCCAGTGTCTACCGCCATCGCGCGTGCGTTGGATCAGTCCGTCGTCGGTGCCGACCCAGATCTCGCCGCGCGTCCGGCGCGACGGTTCGATCGTGAGGATGGTGTCGGACGTCTCCGCGCCGGTGCCGTCGAGCGTGATGCCGCCGGTGACGACCTGGTGGGTGGGCTCGTCGCGCGTCAGGTCCGGCGAGACGACCCGGTAGTGATAGCCGCGGTCGCGCGTCGCGAAGAGGACGTTCGCGCCGACGTAGGCCGTGTGGCCGTCGAACGGATCGAAGGCGATCGGCGTCTCCCAGTTGAGCCGGTACCGGAGCGCGCGCGGATCGATCACGTTCTGATCGCGCGAATACGGGGCGACCGAGCGCGTCTCGCCGGTGCGCAGGTCGTGGATGTAGAGATCCCCCGCGAAGTTGCCGCCGCCGAACGATTCCCACACCAGCGCGGGATCGAGCGGATCGAACAACGCCCAGGTACCGTCGCCGCCCCCGACGCGCCGCCAGTCGGCGGAGTTGATGCCGCCGCCGTGCGGATCCGCGGGCGCGCAGTACGTGCCGTTGTCCTGGAGCGGAGCGCAGACCGCGTAGTCGGTTCCGCGGGACGCGCCGACGTGGTACGCCTGCGAGATCGGGATGGTCTTGCGCCACAGCCAGCTCGCGCCGCCGTCGTTCGAGAGCCCGACGCCGCCGTCGTTCCCTTCGATGATCCGCCGGCCATCGGCCGCGATCCACATCGCGTGGTGGTCGCCGTGCAGTTCGCGCCCGGTCGTCGCGAAGGTCGCGCCGCCGTCGGTGCTGACCGTCAGATGCACCGAGACCGACCACACCCGATCGGCGTTCGCCGGATCGACGAAGACGCGATTGAAATAGAACGGGCGCTCGTCGATCAGCGTGTCGCGGCTGCGCGCCGTCCAGGTCGCGCCGCCGTCGTCGCTTCGCCAGAGCAGGCCCTGCTTGGACTGGATGACCGCGTAGATGCGGCGCGGATCGGAGACCCCGGCCGCCAGCCCGATGCGCCCGAGCGTGTCGGTCGGGAGTCCGTTGCCGGAGAGCTTCGTCCAGGTCGCGCCGTCGTCGTCGGACCGGTAGAGGCCGTCGTCGGGGCCGCCGCTCTGCATCGACCAGCCGGTCCTGCGGTACTGCCAGATGCCGGCGAAGAGCGTATCCGGCTTCGCGCTGGAGCGCACCAGGTCGGACGCGCCGCTGCTCGGTCCGACGTAGAGCGTCTTCTTCCAGGTCGCCCCGCCGTCGGTCGTGCGATAGATCCCGCGATCGACGCCGTCGGCGAACGGATCGCCGAGCACGGCGACGGTCACGTCGCGCGAATCGCGCGGATCGATCGAGATCGCCGAGATCAGCGCGTCGCGCAGCGGAAGCACGCGTGTCCAGGTCTTGCCGCCATCGGCGGTCCGATACAGGCCGTCCCCTTGGGTCACGTCGTTGCGCGGATTGGCCTCGCCGGTCCCGACCCAGACGATCCCGGCATCCCTCGGATCGATCGCGATCGCCCCGATCGACGCGACCGATTGGCTGTCGAAGACCGGTCGCCACGACTGGCCGCCGTTGGTGCTCTTCCACACGCCGCCGCCGGCCGCGCCGACGTAGTAGAGGCGCGGGTCGGCATCCGTCCCCGCGACCGCACCGAGGCGGCCGCCCGAGACCGCCGGACCCAGGGAGCGGAACGACGCCGCGTCCAGCGAGGGCGTCGCGGCGACGGCGACCCCCGTCAGGGCCGCGCATAGTAAGATGAAGGCGGAGATCAGCGAACGCACCATGGACCGCAGTTAGCCGCGCGGGGCCCGATTCACTTTACGAAGGGCCCCGGATCGGGCACGCCGCCTTTGCCGATGCGTTGCGAGAGATAGTAGGCGATCAGCGCGCCTTCCCACTCCAGGCGCGGCGCCAGCCACGCGCGCTCGCGCGGGCAGGTCACCTCGCCGAGTTCGATCACCAGCGCGCCGTCCGCCGCCCGCACCTGCCGAAACCCGTAGTAGTCGCGCAGATTCGTGGTGAAGTCGTCGGGCATGAACGCGTACGGGAAGTAGCGCGCGTAGATCGCATGCCAGGCCGCCGCCGCCGGCTTGTCGCTCTCGCGGTGGTAGCCGATCGAGGCGCCGGTCGAGCAGGGCCTGTCGTTCCCGTCGAAATGGATGAACGCGGCCGCGCCGGCGTCGTACGTGCCGTCGAAGTCGGCGGGCAGACGCGCGACCGTCACGCCGTGCGCGCGCAGGATCCGGGTCGCCGCATCGGCCACGACCGGCGTCCACTGCCGTTCGCCCGGCGCGCCGAGATTGCACTTGTGGCGCGGAAAGCGCGGACAGCTCTCCGGGCGGCCCTCGTGGCCGGCCGAGATCACCACGTCGACGACGACCGGGGTGGATGTCGCCGCCGGCGACGGCGCCTGCGCGATAAGGGCGGAGAAGACCAGGGCTGCGATCACGAACTGCTCCCGACCAAAGCGACGAGTGCGGGCGAGGGGTCGCACTGCAGTTCGGCCTGCAGCGTCTCGCGGTACTGACGGAAATGCCGCAGCGCGGCGGCCCGGTCGCCGAGCTGCAGGTAGGCGCGGATCGCGATCTCGCGCGCGGGTTCGTCGCACGGGTCGTAGGCGATCATCTCGTGGGCGAGCGCGAGCGCGTCCTGCGCGCCGTCGCTGGCGAGCGCGTGCGACGCCAGCCGCATCGCGACCTCGAGGCGCAGTTCGCCGATGTGCCGTTCCGTCGCCTCGAACCACTCCCAGGACTGCATGCGCGCCGGGCGCGGCTCGCGCAGCCGCGCGTACGACTCGCGCAGCGCATCGCGCTCGACCTCGCCGACCGTCCCGCGCGCGCGGATGGCCGCGACCAGCCGGTCGATCTCCCACAGGTCGACCCAGGCATCGTCGTGCAGTCGGTAGCCCTCGCCACTGCGCACGATCGCGCCGTCGTTGCCCAGGTGCGCGCGCAGGCGGTGCAGGCAGACCGAGAGCGCATTGCGGGCCGCGTAGTCGTCGAGTTCGGGCCAGAGCAGGTCGGCCAGGCGGCCGCGCGGGACCGTCTCGCGCCGGAGCGAGAGCGCCACCAGCAGTTCGAGTTCGCGCTCGGAGAGCGTCACCGGCGTCCCGGCGCTCGTGACCCGGCCGCTGGTCAGTTCGATCTCCAGCGGCGGCGTCCGGCGCTCGCGCTCGCGCGAAAGCCGGGCGACGAACGCGTCGAGCATGCCGTGATCGCCGTCGCGCGCCGCGATCGACGCGACCGCCTTCTGCAGGGCCGGGGAGTCGCAGCGCGCCGCGCATCGGGCCGCGCGCTCCATGTAGTCGGCGAACTGCGCCGGGTCGAACAGCGCGACCGCGATCGCGGCCAGACATTCGGTGAACGGCGCGCGGTAGAGTTCGGCCGCCGAGAGCGCCGAGAGCGCCAGCCGCGCGGCGTCCTGCGCGTCGGTCGCATCCCCGCACGCGATCAGCCGGCCGACCGCGACGTACTTGAGCAGATCGACCTCGGTCGGCTCGGCCGCGCGCCCGCGCGCGACCGCGGCGAGATACGCGAAGCCGCGGATCCCGAGGCGTTCGACGTGCTCTTCCAGCTCGACCGCGTACCGCGCGAAGGCTTCATCTTCGCCCGCGAGCCACGCGCCGATGGCCGCCTCGGTCAGGTCGAAGGCGACGAAATTGGAGAGGACCGAGCGGCGCGCGTGCTCGAGGGCGCGGTCGATGAACTGCCGTTCCATCGCGCGTTCGCCGCGCACGCGCGCGATGTCGGCACCCAGCGTGAGCAGCGTCCCGGACGCCATCACGTCCATCTGCTGGACCAACGGCAGGGCCAGCATCAACTGCTTCTCGGCCTCGTCCAGACGCCCGAGGCGCGCGATCAGCAGCGCGCGCACGTACGCCACGTATCCGTCGAGCAGCGAGCGCGGCTCTTCGGGAACGCCGTTCTCCTTGGCGAACGCGTCGATCATCTCGATCGCCTCCTCGAACATCCCGACGTAGGACATGAAGAGCACGCGGAATACGAAGATGTAGTAGCGTTCGATCGGCGACGTCTCGGGCGGCAGCGTCCGGTAGATCCCCTCGGCCTCTTCGAGCATGTCTTCCGTGTCGACGCAGAACAGGCGCATCATCGCCGTCACGCCCCACAGACGCGGGTAGGTGCGGACCTGCGACCGGTCGAGCGACGAGAGCGCGCGCGCGTACTCCATCGACGGGCTGTGGTCGCGGATGACCTCGTGCCGGCCGAGCGTCTGGGCGGCGGCCGCCTGATCGCCGCGCGCGAGGTGCAGCTCGGCGGCCCGGACGAAGGAGCCTTGGGCCGCGTACCGCTCCGCGACGGCCGAGAGCAGCGCGCTGCGCTTCTCCTCGCGATGTTCGAGCAGCAGCGATGCCAGCAGCGGATGGACGGCGAGCGTGCCGTCGGCGTTGCGCGCGGCGAACGGCGACTCTTTGGCGAACTCCGCGATCTCGTCGGCGATGGCCGCGTCGTCGAGCGCGAACGAGACGTCGAGCGGCGTGGCGCGCGGGATCGAGGCGGCGGCAAAGAGCGCGTCGACCGTCCGCTGGTCCAGCGACGAGAGCACTTCGTCGACCAGGTAGTCGTGCAGCTCCTCGAAGGCGACGTCGTCCAGCCGCGAGAGCAGCTTCTCCATCCGCCCTTCGGCGGCGAAGCGCTTGACCAGGAAGATCGCGATCGGCCAGCCCTGCGAGACGGCCAGGATGCGGTCGAGCGTCGCGTCGTCGGCGACGTGCGAGCCGAAGATCGAACGGATCTCGTCGCGGTCGAAGGCCAGGTCGACGGCCCGCAGCACCATGATCTCGTGCGGCGGCGCGAACCGGGTCAGGTGCAGGCGCAGCGATTCGCGCGAGCAGATCACGACCGAACGTCCGGGCGGGCGCTGCGCCAGCAGACGCGCGAAGAAGTCGCGCGCCGGCGGCGAGTGCGCCAGATGTTCGGCGTTCTCGAAGACGAGCGTCGTCCCGCCGGTCGGCTCGCGCCACGCCTCGAGCGCCAGGCGGACGCGCTCCGAGACCGACGTGCCGCCGTCGCCGAGCATCAATTCGCGCTGGGTCAACGCGCCGACCCGGTCGGGCGACTCGATCGCCAGCGCCGGGATCAGGCGGCGCGCCAGGTCGAGGTCGTCGGCGATGCCGGCGCAGTCGCAGATGGCGTAGCCCTGACGGCGCCCCAGCAGCTGCCGGGCCAGCGTCGACTTCCCGAAACCGGCGGGTGCGATCAGCGCGACCAGGGTCGGGCGGACCCGCTCGAGCCGCTCGAGGAGCCCATCACGCCGGACCTCCGGTCCGAGCGCCTGTTCTTCCATGCTCTCCTTTGTGTAAGCGCCTTGTAAGCGATCGGCTGTAGGCCGTAAGGCCCAGGAAAGGTGACGAGGGTACGCTTCTCCCATCACCGGAGCCGACCTTTGCCGCCCCGCCCCCGAGGAGTCAACCATGATCGCCATCCCCGCGAGCCCCTACCGCGCCAAAGTCCAGATCGTCGGACGCGACCCGAGACTGACCGAGGCCCTCTCCCGCCTGATGGACCTCGATGCGGGTCTCGCCGTCGCCGCCCGCACCAGCACGGCGGCACCGGTCGGAAGCGTTCGCCCGGACGTCCTGCTCTACGCCGACGATGCGGCCGGGGTCGGTACGGCCCTCGAGCACACCCGCACCGTCTCGCCGGGCACGGTGGTCTGCCTCCTCGACGCCTTGCGCGATCTGACCGTGACCGAGTTCTTGAGCGCGATCAAAGCGATGGCCCCGACCTCGCCGCGCCACCTCCAGCCCGTCCCGGGTGCGCCGGCCGTGCGCGACATGCGCGCGCTGCTCTCGGAGCGCGAACTCGAAGTCGTGCGCCTGGTCGCCGAAGGACTCTCGAACAAGGAGATCTCGTCGCGGCTCTCGCTCAGCGACAAGACCGTGAAGAACCATATCTCGCACATCCTGGCCAAGCTGAACCTGACCGCCCGGACCCAAGTCGCGGTGATGGCGCTGCGCGCCGGGATCGCGCGCTAGGAGCGAGGCCTAGGCGGCGCGCCCGAGCGAGCCGCCGTCGACCCGAAGCCGCCGCGAGCGGCCGCCATCGAGATCGCAGACGACGATGCTCTCGATGACGGCCGCTTTGCAATTGCGCGCGGCGACCCGGATGCGCCGGAACAGATCGAGCCGGCGACCGTCGCGCGGAATCGCCCGGAGCACGATCGCGTGGTAGCGCCCGTCCCGTCCGCGCACGATCGCGTCGAACGGCTTGGCGGCCGTGCCGACCGCGATCAGGTCGCGCGAGCGGACCCCGAAGAGCCGGACCGCCACCCGCAGTTCGAGGAACGCGCGCAGGCCGCGCAGGATCCGGTCGCGCTGCGCGAACAGCAACGCCGGCCGGATGCCGTCGGGCGTCTTCAGTTGCACGGCGCGTTCGAAGCGGACCAGGGCGTCGCCGACCAGGGCGCTCAAGGTCGGGCGCTTTCCGGCGGCCAGGGCGGCGATCACGGCATTGCGCATGGCGGCGTCGGCGACCCGCGGGAGGCGTTGGGCGGCTAGTAGGGGATCCATCTCAAGGGCCATGCTAGGTCTCCCGAGTGCCAGGTGGGTGGCATTATGTAAATGCCAGGCGTATGGCATCCGCGTCCCATACTATGAGCCCACGATGCTCCGACTAGCCGGCGAGATCGCGTATTCCGCGACCGACCTCAACAACTACCTCGCGTGCGAGCACCTGACCGCGCTCGAGCGGCGGGTCGCGCTCGGCACGCTCGAACGCCCGAAGGTGGACCGGCCGCAGGCCGACGTCCTGCGCGATCTGGGCGAGGCCCACGAACGCCGCTATCTCGAACGGCTGATCGAAGACGGGATCCAGGTCGTCACGATTCCGCGTCCCGAACGCGGCTCGCCGCCCGATGCCGCCGTCGACGCGACGATGGCGGCCATGCGCGCGGGCGCGGCGGTCGTCTATCAGGCCGCCTTCCTGCACGATCGCTGGCTCGGCTACGCGGATTTTCTGTTGCGCGTCGACGGGTCTTCGGAACTGGGCGACTACCACTACGAGGTCGCCGACACCAAGCTCGCGCGCACCAGCGAGCCGTACTTCATCCTCCAGCTCTGCAACTACAGCGAACACGTGGCGCGCGTGCAGGGGGTCGTGCCGCGCCGCATGCACGTGATCCTCGGCGACGGGCGGACCGAATCGTTCGAGGTCGCCGAGTTCGCCGCGCACTACCGCGCCGTCAAGGCGCGCTTCCTGTCGTCGATGGAACGCGCGGCGGAGACCGTGCCCTATCCGATCCAGCACTGCGATCTCTGCAGCTTCCAGGCGATGTGCGATGCGCAGCTGGACGCGGCGGACTCGCTCAGCCGGGTCGCCCGCATCATGCGCCTGCACGTCGACCGCCTCACCGCCGCCGGCATCCCGACCCTCGAAGCGCTCTCCTACGCACAGCCCGACGATCATCCGGCCGACATCCGCCCGCCGATCTTCGAGACGCTCCGCCGGCAGGCGCGTCTACAGCGCGAGCATCGCGACGCGATCGCGGCCGGGGTCGAGCGACCGAACACGGTCGAGTTGCTCGAGGTCGATCCGGCACTGCCGCAACCGCGCGCCTTTGGCTTGCTCCCGGGGCGCGACGACGGCGATCTGTTCTTCGATATGGAGGGCGACCCATATTATTCTGAAGGCGATCGCTGGTTCGGCGGCGAGAGCGGACTCGAGTACCTGTTCGGCGTGTACACCCTCGACGGCACCTTCACGCCGTTCTGGGGATGCGACCGCGAAGGGCCGCAGAGCCCGCGCCACCGGCTCCACGAGAAGCTGGCGTTCGAGGCGTTCGTGGATTTCGTGATGGCCCGGCGCGCCGCATACCCGTCCTTCCACATCTACCACTACGCCCCGTACGAAGTGACGGCGATGAAGCATCTGAGCGAGCGCCATCACACCCGCGAGGACGAGATCGCCGACCTGCTCCGCGAAGACCGGTTCGTCGATCTCTACAAGGTCGTGCGTCAGGGCATCGCCGTCGGTCAGCCCCACTACGGCATCAAGTATCTCGAGAACTACTACGAGGACGATCGCCGGACGGGCGTCAAGAAGGGCGACGATTCGATCGTCGCGTTCGAACGCTGGCTCGCGAGCCGCGCCGCCGGAACGCCCGACCGAGCCATCCTCGACGACATCGAGCAGTACAACCGGTTCGATTGCGTCTCGACCGAACATCTGCTCACCTGGCTATGGTCCCTGCGCGAGGACGCGCCCACCGTCGAACCGCGCGCCATCGAGCCGCCCAAGCCCATCTCGCCGCGCCGGCAGAACCTGCTCGACGATATCGCGGCGGTCTCGGAGCGCCTGAGGGCGCTGCTGCCCGACGACCTGGTGGTCGACGACGTCGCGAAGCTGCCCGAACGGATCCGCGCGGCCTGGCTGCTGGGCGAGCTGCTGCAGTACCACGAGCGCGAACGGCGTCCGGCGTGGTGGGAGTTCTTCGATCTGCTCGCGGCCTATGCCGACGATCCGGGCGTCGCGGTCGAGAACACGTCGTCGATCGGCGATCTGATCGCCGTCGAAGAGACGGACGAAGGGACGATCCTGGAATTCCCGCCGCAAGACCATAAGGTCGAGCCCGGCTACATCACGGATCTCGCGACCGGTTCGCCGGGCGGGAAGATCGTCCGCATCGATGACGAGCACGGGCGCCTCGTCTGGAAAGCGACGAAGAAAGGCATGACCCCGCCCAGAGGCGTCGTCCTGTTCAAAGACGTCGGCGCCGAACCGATGGTGCGCTCATTGCTGGGCGTCGCGGAACGGCTGCTCGGATCCGGTGGGGCGAACGTCCCCGACGAGGCCGTCTTCGATCTGCTGCTCGCGCGCGCTCCGCGTCTGTCCGGCGTCGGTCGCGGCAGCGTCGTCCAACCCAACGTCGCCGACGCGCGCGGCGTGGCCGCAGTCGTCGACGCCCTCGACCGGACGACGCTGCCGATCCAAGGGCCGCCCGGCACCGGAAAGACGACCAAGGCCGCCGCCGTCATCGCGGGGTTGATCGAGCGCGGGATGCGCGTCGGCATCGCCGCCCCGTCGCATGCGGTCGCTCACAATCTGCTCGACCGCATCGGCGCGCAGGCGGCGCAGGCGGGCACCGCATACACCGTTGCGCACAAGGGCGGCGACGACCACGCCTACGTCCCGAGCGCGCGCGCCCTCGCCGGATTCGCGGCGGTCCTCGACGACGTCGACCCGGACGCCCCGGCCCAGATCGTGTCGGGCACGGCCTGGCTCTTCTCCAAACCCGAACTCGCCGGGACGCTCGACTACCTGTTCGTCGACGAAGCCGGGCAGATGCCGCTCGCGAACGCGCTCGCGATGGCGCCCGCCGCCAAGAACGTGATCCTGATCGGTGATCCCCAGCAGCTCGCGCAGGTCTCGAAGGCCGCGCACGCCGGCCCGGCCGGGGCGTCGGCGCTCGCGCATCTGCTCGGCGACGATGCGACCGTCCCGCCCGATCGCGGCGTCTTCCTCGATACGACCTACCGCATGCACGGCGACGTCTGCACGTTCGTCTCGCAGATCTCGTACGGCGGACGGCTGCATCAGGACCAGGTCTGCGACCGTCAGCGGGTGGATTCACCCGGGCTCTCCGGGACGGGCCTGCGCGCCATCGCCGTCGCACACGAGGGCAACAGATCGGCATCGCTCGAAGAAGCCGCACGCATCGCCGACGAGATCGAACGGCTGCTCGAAGGCGAGATCGTCGATCGCCAGGGCGCGCGCCGGCCGATGCGGCCCTCGGACATCATCGTCGTGACGCCGTACAACGCCCAGCGACGGCTGGTCGAACGGATCGTCCGCGCGCGCGTCGGCGACGGCATCGAGGTCGGCACCGTCAACAAGTTCCAGGGACGCGAAGCCTACGTCGTCTTCTATACGATGGCGTCGTCGGGCGGCGAGACCATCCCGCGCGGCACCCAGTTCCTGTTCGAGCGCAATCGCCTCAACGTCGCCGTGTCGCGGGCCCACGCGCTGGCGGTGCTGGTCTACTCGCCGGCGCTGCTCGAGGCGCGCACCTCCAGCATCGACGCGATGCGACTGATCAACGGGCTGGATCTGTTCGTCGAGTTAGCAGCCAGCCGATAACGGCCGTCAACGCGACGGTCGCGACGATGCAGAGGATCATCGCCGCTCGCATGCCCGAGACGAACGACGCGTCGAGCACCGGCTCGAGGGCGGCGGCGGTCAGTCCGGGCGGCGGCGATGCGAGCAGCGAGAACGCTCCGCCGTGGTGGATCGTCAGCGCGGCCGCGCGGATCGTGGCGGGCGCGTCGCCCGAGCCGGAGAGGCTGGCGGTCACGCCCAGCGCCATGCTCGCCGCGATCATGGCGCCCAGTATCGCGATGCCGATCACGCCGAAGACGCTGCGCGAGAGCGCCATCGCTCCGGCGGCGAAGCCCTGGTCGGCCTCGGCGCAGACCCGCATGCCGGCGGCCTGGGCCGGCGTGAAGACCGTGCCCCAGCCGAGTCCCATCACGAACAGCGCGCCCGCGACCTCCCAGGCCGGCGTCGCCGGCGCGAACGCGAGCATCCAGAGCATCCCGAGCACGCTCACGCCCAGGGCGATCATGGTCGTGGCGAACAGCCCGATCGCGCGGTCGAGCCGCGCGCTGACCTGGTTGGCGGCGAAGAACGCGACGTTGCTCGGCATCAGGTAGAAACCGGCCGCCAGCGCGCTCACGTCGAGCACGTTCTGGAGGTAGAGCGTGCAGACCAGCATGATGCCGAACCACCCGAAGTTCAGGATGCCGATGGTCAGAGCGGCCCCGTCGAAGAGCGGCATTTTGAAGTAGGCGAGTTTGATCATCGGATGCGGCGTCCGCCGTTCGTGCGCGACGAATCCGATCAGCAGCACGACGAACGCCCCGAACGCGATCAGGATCGGCGGCGCGAACCAGCCGGTCGCATTGCCCTCGATCATCGCGAAGCTCAGCGCCATCAAGGCCAGGATGCTGGTCGCCTGTCCCAGATAGTCCATCCGCGGCGCCGCTTCGAGCTTGCCGCTCTCGACGAACGGCAGGGTCAGGGCCACCAACACGCCGAGCGCGACCGAGACGTAGAACACCGACGGCCACGCGAACGCGTGCACCAGGATGCCGCCCAAAACCGGGCCGACCACCGCGCCCAGGCCGGCGATCATGGCGAACGCGCCGACCGCGTTCTCGCGCTGGTCGGGATCGGGCGCCATCGCGACCAGGATCGCGACCGGCAGCGAGAGCAGCGCGCTGCCGAAGACGCCCTGCAGGCCGCGCGCGACGATCAGCGCGACCGCGCTCGGCGCGAGCGCGCAGGCCAGCGTCGCGAGCGTGAAGCCGACCACGCAGACCGCCAACACGCGCTTGCGGCCGTACAGATCGCCGAGCGTGCCGGCCGCGAGCGTGAAGCCGCCCTCCATCAACGGATAGATGCTGACGATCCACTGCTGGTCGGCGATGCCGGCGTGAAGCGCGCGCTCGATCGAGGGCAGGGCGAGATAGATGACGCTGATGTTGACGACCGCGACCAGCCCGGCCAGATACATGCCGAGGCGTGCGATCCGTAGACGCAAGGGAGCGCTCATACGCGGCGCTTCGGTACGAACGAAAAGAGGCCCCGCTTGCGCGGAGCCTCTCGCTCTTCCGAGACGCAGACTACAGGTCTTCGGGGTTGATGCCCTTGAGCTTGTCGTACTGGGTCTTCTTCGGAGGCGCGTGGACGCTCGTGTGATCGTCGTAGTCGCCTTCGTACTGCACGGTCAGCGGCTCGCGATTGCGCTCGTACGCGCTTACCAGACGGCTCATGCCGTCGCCGTTGCCGCCCATCACCTCGGCGAGCGCCGCATCGTCGGCCGTCATGGTCGGCATGCCGGCGTAGATCTCGTCGAACGGCGTGGTGCGCGGACGTCCCTCTTCATCGATGTCCTGGCCTTCCGGGGAGATCTCGATGTTGCGATAGCGCGACATGCCGGTTCCCGCCGGGATCAGTTTGCCGATGATGACGTTCTCCTTGAGCCCGAGCAGCGGATCGTGCTTGCCCTTGATCGCGGCGTCCGTCAGCACGCGGGTCGTCTCTTGGAACGACGCGGCGGAGAGGAACGACTCGGTCGCGAGCGACGCCTTGGTGACGCCGAGCAGGACCGGGTTCGCGGTCGCGATCTGGCCGCCGGTCTGCTTGATCTTGGCGTTTGCCTCGGCGAACGCCGCGACCTCGATCAGCTGGCCCGGCAGCATCACGGTGTCGCCGCCTTCGACGATCTTCACCTTGCGAAGCATCGATCGGACGATGACCTCGATGTGCTTGTCGTTGATGTCGACGCCTTGCGAGCGGTAGACCTTCTGGACTTCGCGGACCAGATAGTTCTGCAGCGCCGTCTCGCCCTTGATGCGCAGGATGTCGTGCGGGTTGAGCGAGCCTTCGTTGAGCTGATCGCCCGGCTCGACCTTGTCGCCTTCGTGGACGTCGAGGTGCGTGCCGTGCGGGACGTCGTACTCGTGCTCTTCGCCCGCCTCGTCCAGGATGTGGATGACGCGGCGATGCTTGTCGTCCGAGATCTTCACGGTACCGGCGACTTCGGTGATGGTCGCCTGGCCCTTGGGCTTGCGCGCTTCGAAGATCTCCTCGACGCGCGGAAGACCGGTGATGATGTCGGCCGTCGCGACGCCGCCGGTGTGGAAGGTACGCAGGGTCAGCTGCGTGCCCGGTTCGCCGATCGACTGGGCGGCGATGATGCCGACGGCGGTGCCGATGTCGGCGCGCTTGCCGGTCGCGAGGTCGCGACCGTAGCACGTCGAGCAGACGCCGTACTTCGCCTTACAGGTGAGGACCGAGCGGATCTTGACCGAGGTGACCTCGGCGTCGACCAGCGCGCGCGCCTTCTCCTCGTCGATCTCGTCGTCGCGCTTGACGATCGCGGTCGTCGGGCGCTTGGGATCGAGACGGACCTCTTCGGCCGCGCGGCGGCCGACGATGCGGTCGATCATCGGCTCGATGATCTCCTTGCCCGCGCGGATGTCGGCGACGGTGATCCCGTCGCTGGTGCCGCAATCCTCCTCGCGGATGATCACGTCCTGGGCGACGTCGACCAGTCGTCGCGTCAGGTAGCCCGAGTCGGCCGTGCGCAGCGCGGTGTCGGCCAGACCCTTACGCGCGCCGTGCGTCGAGATGAAGTACTCGAGGACGGTCAGACCTTCTTTGAGCGAGGCCTTGACCGGGATCTCGAGGATGCGACCCGACGGATCGGACATCAGTCCGCGCATACCGCCGAGCTGCTTGACCTGGGCGATCGAACCGCGAGCGCCCGAGGTCGCCATCATGAACACCGGGTTGAGCGGGTTCTGGGCGGCCTGCATGGCGGCCGTGACGTCGTCCGAGGCCTTCGACCAGACGTCGATCGTCTTGGTGTAGCGCTCGTCCTCGGAGATGAAGCCCTGGTCGTAGAGCCCGTGGAGCTTGTCGACCTCCGTCTGGGCCTTCTCGATGATGTCGTGCTTGGCTTGCGGGACGACGACGTCGCTGATCGAGACGGTCGTGCCCGAGAGCGTCGCGTAGTGGAAGCCCAGCTCCTTGATCGCGTCCAGGAAGCGGGCCGTCTCGGCGTTGCCGTAGTTGCGGTAGCATTCCGTGATGAGCTTCTTGAGCGCGCTCTTGTCGAGGGTGTGGTTGATGAACGGATGGTTCCACGCCGGCGAGAAGGCCAGGTTGAAGACCACGCGGCCGATCGTCGTCTTGACGAACTGCCCGTTCCAGCGCACGTAGATCCACTCTTGGACGCCGATGTTGTTGGTGTCGAACGCGATGATCGCGTCCTTCGGATCGCCGAACGTCGGCAGGGTTCCCGGAGCGTCTTCGGCCGGGGCGTGCTTCTTGCGGGGACGCACGATCTCGACGTCGTCGCCGGTGACCATCGCCTTGGCCGGTCCCTTGTACTCGTCGCGTTGGAACGTGAGGTAGTACAGGCCCAAGATCATGTCTTGCGCCGGGATCGAGACGGGGTTGCCGTAGGCGGGCAGCAGGATGTTGTTCGAAGAGAGCATCAGGATGCGCGCTTCGGCCTGTGCGCCGG
>Ga0207667_10000598_pt1 | contig 46822 bp, 46 predicted proteins | sample KBSCornC52_FD_184301 | JGI IMG/M metagenome (GOLD analysis project Ga0207667, IMG submission 184301) | Corn rhizosphere microbial communities from Kellogg Biological Station, Michigan, USA - KBS Corn C5-2 (SPAdes) (version 2) | ecosystem: Host-associated > Plants > Roots > Rhizosphere > Soil ... | reverse complement strand
GGTTTTGGTTCGAAAATATCTTTCCTCATTTATTTGGTTGTAATATGGGGTTTTTTCAGGACCTGTCTCATCTTTTTCCCTCATTTCACAGGATTTAAGGCGGTTTGTGGGAATTCAGGCTTTATCAGCCATGGCAAACCATCGGAGAATTTATTGCCATCAATTTGTTTTAAGGAGTCAATTGGGTATAGAGGGCTTGTCGTCCATTCCATTCCACGGGAACGTTTTTCCCTTGTAGAATTTTGTTCCAACCGGGCCATCGAAGGCGGGCGCACTCAAAATCATTAATTTTCAGTGATTTATATGGCAACACCGCGAGGCATGAGGTGTGCGGCAATAATAGAAACATCTCACAATGAAAAATGCTTTTCCTGGATTTATTTTCCTGGTGATAACAGCCATTGGTCTTGCGTGGGTCTATACGAGCAATATTGCGGCCGCCGACCCCACCGCAAAGGGTATCCTCATCATTGCCATCATTCTGGTTGCGCTTGCAGTTTCTTCATCCATAAAGATCGCTGCCCCCTGGGAAAAGGCCGTTGTCCTGCGTCTGGGAAATTTTCGCTCCCTGCAGGGCCCCGGACTCTTTTTTATCATTCCCATTATTAATACCATCGCCTACTGGATCGACACCCGCGTAATCACCACCACCTTTAAGGCGGAAAAAACCCTCACCCGGGATACTGTTCCAGTGGACGTCGATGCCGTCCTCTTCTGGAAGGTGTTAGATGCCAAAAAAGCAGCGCTGGAAGTAGCCGACTATCAGGCCGCCATTAGCTGGGCTTCGCAGACGGCACTGCGCGATGTCATTGGCAAAACGCTGCTGGCCGAAATGCTGGAAGGAAGGGACAAGATAAGCGAGCTCCTTCGAAAGATCATCGACGACAGGACAGAACCCTGGGGCATTAAGGTCGATTCGGTCGAAGTAAAAGATGTGCTCATCCCCACCGGCCTCCAGGATGCCATGTCCATGCAGGCTCAGGCGGAGCGGGAGCGCCAGGCCCGGGTCATCCTTGGGGATTCGGAAAGACAGGTGGCAGAAAAGTTCGAGGAAGCCGCCAGGACCTATCGGGACGATCCGGTAGCCTTGCATTTACGCGCCATGAACATGCTGTATGAGGGACTGAAGCAGAATGCAAAGATCGTTATTGTTCCCAGTACGGCCGTAGAAACTATGCAGCTCGGCGGGCTGCCGGGGTTGACAGCATTATCCGGGGGCGCCGGCGCTGAGAGCCGTACATCGTCAGCCGATGCCCGGTCAAATGTGCCCACCCGGGGTGATAGCCAAAAGTGAGCTTGGAAGACTTACGCCTTCATCGTTTCTCGTCTAGCCGGAATGAAACTTTACAGATCAATCCGTAGCTACTAATTTTCCCATCATTGACATGCACTTTGATATCCTTGACGAAGATGGAGTCGACATTATGAACCGTCTTCGACACTTCTTTGAGACAATTCTGGATGGCATCCTCAATACCCTTGTCCGAAGAGGCGATCACCTCTATAACTTTTACGATTGGCATAGCGCTTTTTCTCAATCGGCAGAAAATTGCATGCCATGCGGGGTGTATTTTTTGCGGCAGTGTTATTTTAACGAAAAAACGTTACGATGAAAAAGCTAGCTTATTTGATGGCCCTTGCCGCCTTCTCAACGGCGAAGGCACAGGATAGTTTAAACACCACTCGATTGTCGCAAGACTATTCTGGAAAAAGAACATTCATTTGGAGTATTGGCGTAGAACCCTCGATGCCAGTGGGAAATTTTAACAATTATTCGGGTTTTGGTCTTGGGGGCTCGTTACAAGGGGAAGTTAAGCCTGGTGACAGAGTAGGTATTACTCTCAATGCAGGGTATATTGATTATTTCGGCAAAACAGTTAATGGTGTAAAATATCCGGACTTCAAATATATTCCCGTCATGGCCGGCGTGAAATTGTACCTGGGGGATGTGTTTTATATTCATGGACAGGCCGGCCCTGGCTTTGGTACTAATGGATTAGGCACCAGCTTCTGGTATGGCGGAGGCCCGGGCGTAAACATCGGCAGGGCCGTTGATCTGGAGCTGAAATACACAGGCTGGAAACAAAACGATATTACTACGGCAACGAGTGGAGGAAATGGTGGATACAACAACCCCACGCCTACCCCGACACCTTCTCCAGGGCCGTACTATGGAGGGCATTATTCCGTAATTGGACTTCGCCTGGCTTACACCTTCTAAAGGGACAGTACAATTAGCGTTCATGGGTAATGAACAGGAACGCTTTTGTTTTTTCCAATATGGAATTGGCCAGACTCTGCCGCAATATGCGCGATAACGCCGATCTTCCGTAGGCGCCCATGACGATCATCGGGCCATCGGAGAATTTATTGGCAAAGTCTGCCAATACATCCTTCATAGAAACCTTCAGGAGGGATTGGAAGGGCTGGGAACATTCAGGAGAGCATCGGCGACGAGCAGGTCGGGATACATGCTATGCTTCAGAATATCCTCCAATGATAGCGCCTCCTCTGGGAGGCTGTAATTGACCCCTGCTTCCTTGAAACCCGCTTCCAAAGTCTGCAGGCTCTCTTATAACCGTCGCCTGTCAACCTGTTCTGTCTTTTCGCTCAGCTCCATTGTTGTCAAAAGCACCTTTATATAGGAATGATCCGTCAATGCAAGATTGACAAGGGCGGATAGCAGCGAAGCGGGGACCGAAGATAATGGGTCATGAAGAAAAGTATCTTCTTCATATATACATCCTAATGAGGGATTGGCACTCCCCTTACATAATTTAATCCCAGCATGTTCATCAGGCTATTGGCCGAATCAAGGCCCCGGCGCAACATCTGCAGCCTTAAGCTGGCAAAAACTCTCGTAATAGAGTCGGATCCGTCACTGGCCTGCTTTTCGAACTCTTTAATATCCGCTTTATGGTCATTCACCGTCATCTTGATATAGGCCTTGTCAAAATCATCTCCTTCTTTCTTTTTTAGCTTGTTTATCTCTTTTTCCTGACGCAAAGACACTGAATCTGGTAGGGTAACGTGCTTGCGAACAGCCAGGTTCCTGATTTCCTCTATCCCCTCTTTATGGCTTTTGACCATCATGGCCCCAAAACTCTTTATCCGCTGGCTGGAGGAATGGGTTTGAGCCACCTGGCCTAATTCCATCTCCTTCATAGCTCTGCTGGAAGCGTCAACCAGAAAGTCTGCATCCGACTTGGAAAGCTTTCCAGTATCAGACAGGTGTCCCATGGCTGTCTGGCTGTCGATGCGGGCGGCATTGGAATCCCTGGCTTTTTTAACGCTGTCGGAAGCCCCGCCATGACAGCCGGCCAGGATCGACAACAGGCCGAGGCTGAAAATAAATATATTCTTCATGGTCTTTTTTGAGAAAGCGCCCAAAAGATATGCCACCAGGGGCACCTGGATCGTATATGCCGCCGATGCGTGGCATGATCTTTTCAGTATTAATTTCGGAGTTTCCTGCAGGAGGTGGTCTGGTAAAACAGATCTGAGAACATACTCCAATTACCTGAACTGGACAATACCAGCGTAGGAAAAAGGGAAACGACGAGGACTCCGGGTTACACCGGAGCCCTTTTTTTAGGACCATGCCCGGGGTCTTAGCAATAGGCCGCCTGTATCTTGCGAATTATATCCTCCGTCAAGGGTTTCTGCACAAAGGCCAGCACATTTTTATAGCTGAGAGCCTTATCCCTGTCTTCCTTGCTGCAGGAGCTGGAAAGCATGATGATCTTTGTCTTCATCGAAAGCCCGATCTTTCTCAAATGCTCGAGGAAGCCAAACCCGTCCATTTTCGGCATGTGAATGTCCAGAAAGATAATATCAGGACAGTTGCTCTCATCGACGAGCTGGGATGCGATATATCCGTCCTGAGCTACTTCAATATCTTTTGCCGCATGCATATCACTCAGGATGATGGTGGAAAGGCAGGCAGATGCTTCGTCGTCATCAACGACCAGGATCTTCTTGAACAAGGGCGCTTCTTGTATTTTCATATGGTGATTTAGGGGTGTAAAACGTGGGTAGTCCACGTACTGCGATTATACGAAAAGGAGGTGTTGCAGCGTCTGTTGTCATTAAAATAATTCGGAATATTTATAGGAAATTCCGGTGCAAACATAGGGGGAGATACTTATTTTTTTCTGAAATCAGATTTTGCAGGTATCCCGGAATTGCCCTTCAATTCCAAACACCGTTCATTTCTGTCAAAATAATTGGTTTTTCCTCCGTAACAATGATAGTATGTTCGTGTTGTGCTACAAAGCCGCCTTTATTTCCCACCATTGTCCAGCCATCATTTAGGGTTTCAGCGTAAGTTGAGGTGGTTGAAATAAATGTTTCAATGGCAACGACAGCGTTCTTTCTAAATCTTGTGAGATTCAGCCGGTCTCTATAATTTGCTATTTCCCTTGGTTCTTCGTGGAGGCTTCTGCCTATCCCATGTCCTGTTAAATTTTTAATTACTTTGTAACCACGTTTCTTAGCCTCCGTTTCAATCAGATGCCCTATGTCCGAAATGCGAACACCACCTTTTATGCTATAGATTGCCTTATACAAGATCTGTTTTGAAGCGTCTATGAGGTTTTGATGCTGATGAATGTCTTCCCCAAGTACAAACGAGCTGCCATTGTCCGACCAGAAGCCGTCAAGTTCGGCTGAAACGTCTATATTAACCAGGTCGCCTTCTTTCAATATTCTGTTGTCGGACGGAATGCCATGGCAAAACTCATTGTTTACGCTTATACAAGTCCAACCCGGAAAGCCATAGGCCAGATATGGCGCAGATCTGGCGCCGAGATCCAAAAGGATTTTTGCTCCATAATTGTCTAATTCTTTTGTCGTCATGCCGGGTCGGGCATAATTCCTCATTTCTTTTAAGGTGTGGGCAACGGCCTCACTTGCCTTTTCCATCCCGATGAGTTCAGTTTCTTTTGTTATTGACATACTCGTTTTTGTCTATTTATTTGTTTGTTTGGGCAAGTTACAGGTAAACAATCTGAAATATCAATGTTTAGTTAACGCATTCATTACCAATAAGTAAGATGGGTATTGCCCTTTAGTTCCTCAAATAGACGATCAAAAAAATATACAGCTATGTAACTTTGCCCTGGAGTAATGATTGGTTTATGAATAATAAACTGGTAATGTGGATTCCCATCGTCGGAGTGTTTGTCAGTCTGGTGAACTTTGATAAAGAGAATGGCATGAGCATTTTCTGGGCTTATTATCAGGCAGCCATGCTCGTTGTATTCATCTGGATCATGGCATTTTTACAATACGGAAAGTGACCCGTTACAACAAACTCTCCTGTCGGCATTATATCCTGGATCCGTTCGGGAAGGGCATCGTCACGACCTCAACGTCCCCTACGATCATTTTCTCTCCCCTCAGCTGATATGACTATAACAATAAAGCCTTGCACGCAAAAAGATATCGACGACATGCTCAACGTGCTGAGACGATCCTACCTGGAGCATTACACCTATTCATGGTACGACAATGGGGCTGGCTATATGCAGGCCAGCTTCAATACCGGCAAGCTGAATGACGAGATGGCTAATCCCAATTCAGCTTTCTTCCTGCTCCATAACGGACGAAAATTCGCAGGACTGATCAAACTGAATTGTCAAGATGAGTACCCAACCTGAGATATCACAGCTGGTTGATCATCTCTTCCGACACGAGTCAGGAAGATTGGTTGCCGTATTGACACGGATATTTGGAATAGAAAATTTGGAGCTTGCACAGGATGTCGTCCAGGATGCTCTGGTGGAAGCTATCCATCACTGGCAATATAAAGGAGTTCCCGACAGCCCCTCAGCCTGGCTTTTCCGGGTGGCTAAAAATAAGGCTGTCAACCAGATCAACAAGGGCAAAAAGAAGATACCCTATTCATCGGATGTCATGCATTACCTGCAATCAAAGTGGACGGTCACACCCGCATTGGAGCATCTTTTTTCCGAAGAGGAGATACAGGACAGTGTGTTAAGAATGATCTTTGCCTGCTGTCATCCGGCTATTTCAGCCGACTCCCAGATTGCGCTTGCCTTAAGAACGCTTTGTGGATTCAACATTCCTGAGATAGCCAGGGCGTTCCTTACCACAGAGGAAAATATCGCAAAAAGGCTGGTAAGAGCCAGAAAAAGTATCCGTGAGGACAAAGTGGCTTTTGAGATCCCTGCCGGCGCCGAATTGGAAAAAAGACTGGATGCTGTTCTTGCAACGATCTACCTGCTGTTCAACGAAGGATATAACGCATCAAATGGCAATGAGCTCATTCGGTACGAGCTTTGCGAAGAAGCTATGCGGCTGGTACAGATCGTAGCCGGCAGTAAGATGGTCCGCTTCAAAGAAAATGCATATGGACTGCTTGCGCTGATGTATCTGAACGCCTCCCGTTTCAAAGCCCGGCTGGATGAGAAAGGCAACATATTGACCATGGCGCAGCAGGACCGCTCGAAATGGGATGCCAATTTAAGAGATAAAGGGCTTGCCTGTTTAAACGAGGCGGGGAAAGATAATAAGATCGGCTTTTATCATCTTCTCGCAGGTATCTCCGCCCATCATAGCATGGCGCCTGATTACAAGGCCACCAACTGGCAAGCCATCTTATACCTTTATGACTGTTTGGTAAATATAGACAATTCTCCCCTGGTCCTGCTAAACCGGTCTGTTGCAGTATGTAATGTCCGGGGGGCCGAAAAGGCGATTGAAGAGCTTCAGCGCATCGAGAATATCCCTTCCCTTAAGAATTACCATCTGTTGTACTCGACAAAGGCGGAATTTTATATTCAATTAAAGGAATATTCACAGGCCGCCGATTGCCTTGAAAGATCCATTAGATTGACCTCGGTGCCGGCAGAAAAGCAGATGCTCCAGATCCGGCTGGATTCCTGTAAAATTTCCTGACCTTCATGTCCTCCATTTGAAAGCTGTTTTGTCATTATAGGATAAACATCCTTTTTAACATTAAAATCTTAAAAAATGAAAGATTTCTTATTGATCCTCAGGACAGAAGGTAATGTTTGGACAGATCTGTCCCCTGAGCAGCTCCAGCATCATATAAAGAATGGCGGGGCTTATATCGGCAGGCTCATGAAAGAAGGAAAGCTCAAAAGCGCCAATCCGGTGGACAAAGGCAGCAGGATCGTAACCAGCGCCAATGGGGTATTAAAGGACGGGCCCTTTAACGAAAGCAAGGAGGTCATTGCAGGATATTTCCTTATCCAGGCAAATGACATGGATGAAGCCGTGGAAATTGCCAAGGCAAACCCCATCTTCAACGATATATCCACCAGGATCGAAGTCCATCCAATGATGCCCATTGGGGAATAGGCGTTTTCACTTCGGACAGCCGGTGTATCGAAAGCGTACACCTGCGGACAAGCGGCGGATATAAGTCGATGATTGTTATGGGGATAGAGCATTGGCATCGATTTGGTTGTTTGTCAGCAACTTATATCCATTTTATGATCAGGAACTACTTTAAGATCGCCTGGCGCAATATGATGAAGAGCAAGATGTTTTCCTTCATCAATATCCTTGGATTGACGATAGGGATCACCGTGTGTATGATGATCTTTTTATTCATCATGCATGAGACCAATGCGGACAATTTTCATACCCGCGGCGCCAGCATCTATCGTGTCATGCGTCATTTCCAGAATGAGGGAAAAGACAGAAGTGTTGCCTATCTGTCCGGCCCTTATGCCCCTGCCTTGCTGAACGATTTTAAAGGACAGATCGCCAGGGCAGTGCGGGTCAATCCTACCGATGGGCTGGTGATCATTGGTAACAGGTCATTTCATGAAAAGAAGGTCATCGCCGTCGACGCAGATTTCTTTGATCTGTTTTCCTTCCCATTGTTGATGGGCGATACGGCCTCGGTATTAAAGGACGCCTCCTCGGTCGTGCTTACGGAAACCACGGCCAAAAAGTATTTTGGCAGTATCGACAATGCCATGGGGAAGGTCATCGAGCTGGATAAAACCCTGCCATTAAAGGTGACGGGAATAGCAAAAGATATACCATCCAACTCTCACCTGGATTTCGACCTGATCGTCCCGTTGGTGAATTACAAGGAAAGGAGTTTTATGAAGATCTGGATCAACAACGGCCTGTATACCTATGTACAGCTCGAGGCAGGTTCTACAAAGGCGCAATTGGAAGGAGAGTTTCCCGCTTTTATGAAGAAATACATGGGAGACGATATGCGGAAATTTGGGTTTCAATTTGTCTTAACGCTGACGCCGTTAAAAGATGTTTATTTTGAGAAGGCGGCATTTGACAATGCCCGGCATGGAGACAAGTCGGTGGTATATGTTTTCCTTTCCATTGCAGCGCTTATCCTGTTGATAGCCTGTATCAATTTTATCAATCTTTCCACCGTCAGGGCTGCAGAGCGATCAAAAGAAGTGGGTCTGCGGAAGGTATTGGGGGCGATACGCAACCAGATCATTGGACAATTCATCGGAGAATCTGTTTTGATGACGGTAATATCCTGTGCACTGTCAGTGGCGGCTCTGTCGATGGTAATGCCTGCCTACAGCCAGATACTTGGCTATTCGCTGCAGTTGTCCGAGCATATTGGCCAGCTATTGCTGTTCTGTGCCGGGGTTATTGTCGTGGTAGGCGTACTGGCGGGCAGCTATCCTGCCTTCTTCCTCTCGAATTTTACTCCGTTTGAAGCCCTGAAGGGTAAGCTGCGGCTGGGTAAAGGAGGCGCTGCATTCAGACAGGGGCTTGTGGTGGTGCAGTTCAGCATATCCGTATTTTTGATCATCGGCACGGTCCTGATGACAAAGCAGATGAACTATATCAGGAACAAGCAGCTGGGATATGATAAGCAGCAGACGGTTATGATACCCATCGATAACAATGATATATACAGACATCTCAACAGTTTTAAAACAGCTCTTCAGAACAGGACAAGCATCGCCGCTGTTTCCATGATGTCCGGCGAACCCGGCGGCTTTCATGATATCAATATGTTTGAAGTGGAAGCTCATCCGGAGAAATGGATGGCCAGGACCGAATTCGCGGATTTTGAATTCGTGCCTACACTTGGTCTGAAGATCATCGCCGGGAGGAACTTTTCCGCCCGATACGGAACTGATACCGCCGATGCAGTGCTGATCAACAGAACCGCTGCCGCCAGGCTGGGCTGGACCCCTGCACAAGCAATAGGCAAATGGATCCAAAATACGGTACGCGATAATTCAAGGCGTCATATCATTGGTGTCATCGAGGATTATAATTTTCTTTCGTTGAAAGAAGACATTGCTCCACTGGTAATTTCTCCCGGCGATGACAGGCGCATGACGTTGGTCAGGGTAAAGCCCGGCCAGCTCGACGCGGGCATGCAGGCCATAAGATCTGAATACGCAAAAGCTGCCCCGGCCTATCCGCTGGAATACCGATTCCTCGATCAGCAATTTGGCGAAATGTATCGCAACAACCTACGCCAGCAAACCATTTTAACCGTATTCGCGGGACTGGCTATATTGGTTGCCTGTCTGGGTTTGTTTGGCCTGGCATCCTTTGCAGCCGCCAAACGGGTGAAGGAAATAGGGGTACGAAAAGTGCTTGGGTCCTCCGTAGAAAGCATTGTCGTGCTGTTGTCAAAAGATCTGTTGAAGCCCGTGCTCATCGCTACCTGTATTGCCATACCTGCAGGATATTTTGCCATGACACGCTGGTTACAGAATTTTGCGTACCATACCCCTTTAAGCTTCTGGGTTTTCCTGCTGGCGGCAATGGTGACGTTGCTTATCGCCCTGCTAACGGTAAGTATCAAGGCCGTAAATGCGGCAAGAGCCAATCCGACAAAAAGCCTAAGGGCGGAAGGGTGACACGAACAAAGGACAAGACAAGTTCTTTGGTGCCGTACATTAGATGGCGGAAGGCCCGCCGGAGCCGGCATAGAGGTGCAGGCATCAAACCAGCTTGTGCAATTCTATTGAAAGGATAGGGTTGGAAGCGACAAGTCAAAAGGCACTCAGAAAGTGTCAGGTAAGCTGTTGGGAGACGAATGCAAATGAACCATCGACGAGGCCTCGTTAGTAGATAAGAAACAGGGTGTTGTTCCGCATGTTCGACAATGAAAAGCCGTATGACGGGAGACTGTCACGTACGGTTTTGTGAGAGCTTAAAGCTGAAATGCTTTATTCTACCATGGATTTTTACTACGCTTGAGCTGGGCGCCACCCTGCCGGGAGTGCCTTTATACCGGGCAATGGGATACCATCCAATTGAGAATTTATCGGTGCCGGGCTGGTAAAAAATACACCGAGAAAAAAACAAAACAGAGATACACCCACAGAAGGGAAAACAGCACATGGATAAAAGTCTCTTTCGGCCGGCCTTTCCAATGTCGGGCTGAATATCCAAAGAACTGAAACAAAAGGCGTATCAGCCAAAACACGCCCAGGCCAAGAGAAATAGTACTGCCCAGCCTCGTATTTATCAGCTCGGTCGCAGAGGTTAGGCATAGTATGCCCATCAACAGGACCATCAGGGATATAAAAAAAGCATGGATATACATCATTTGCCGGTTGATAAGGCTTACCTGCGCAAATTCCTTATCCCATTTGAAATACCTGGGAAAGACGATATGCAAAAGGGAAAGAAAGATCAGGAGCGATCCGGCAAGTTGTAAATTAAATTCCATGCTTATTAAGAATAAAAGTGGTAATAAATGGAGTGCTTTTCTCTTCTTTGATAACCTTAAGCCCTGCCGCTTCAAATGTCCTGTACCAGGACAGCCGGGAGATAAAATGAAAACACCCGATGTTGTAGACCAGGAAATTGGGAAGATCCCTCACATGTTCGGTGACAAAGACGCAGCCATCCTGTTTGAGCACTCTTTTCAGCTCCAGGAAAAGACCCTTCCTTTCTTCCGCATCACGGATCTCATGGGCCGATAAGGTGACAAAAATTTTATCAGCATGGTGATCATTCAGCGGAATACAGGAGGAATGTATGCCTTGTGTACACGGGAAAGGTGGATAAGCACGTCTGGCTCTTTTAATGGATATTTCCGTATGCCGCCTGGGATCATAGAAGTCAAAGACCTTCAGAGAGGCGCTGGGAAATTTTTCCTTGAGCAGAAGGCTGGTTTCATCAAAGCCCGCATGGATATTGACGATCGAAATACCCGGGTCATTTATGTTGGCGTCTGCCCATTTCATTTCATACCGATCGGACTTGTCATAAATGTAAAATGAAGCTAGTAGGGATACGGAAACGATCGCCAGCAATATCAGCAAAAAGACATACCGACAAACAGGCGGTACCCGATGAGAAAAAAATCCGTACCTAACACTTTTGGAAAGCCTTTTGGTCGAAGCCCCGATGTTTAAACAAGGGCCACCGTAAAAAAAGCCCACTGATCCCCTCTCCCAGTATCCGGGCTACGATCCTTTCATGCCGGGGAGTAAGATGTAATACTTTACAAAAAAGGCCGTTGACAAGCCAGACCGCAGCGATAAGATAGGTGACGATAGTATATAGGTTCTCATAACGCATGGTGAGTGACATTAAGGGTAATATATCTCGATCGCTTCCTTTGTATCCGTATCTAATAGCAGTATCCCTTCCCGGTAGCCGTCAAGCTGTCCCAGCAATCTCCCCTTATTGTCCCAGGCGGAGCTCTTTCCGGCGCATTCATAGCCATCTGCCTGTCCCACAGAATTGGACATCAATACGGTCATGGAATAGCTGCTGCCAATTTCAGCGAGCCTTGCAAGGGCCTTGTCGATGCCATGCATGAATTTGGCCACGCTGGCAATATAGACCCTGGCTCCGTTCCTGTGCGCCTCTTCCGCGTGTTGGGGCACTGATATTTCATAACAGATGGCGAGGGCGATATCCTCCCCTATCCTGCCGGGACCGTGCTGACCGCTGACAAAAAAGGGCTCTTCGTCCGCGTGTAGATATTTCTTGGAATACAGCTGTCTGGGTTTGCCTGGCTGGAAAAGCGCCATGCTGATACAGACATCATCCCCGTGCCGGGTCGGTATGCCGGCGCCGATGATCAGCCGGTGGGTATCGCTGAGCTGTTGAAATACATCCAGTTTTTTATCATCGGGGTCGACAGCCAGTATCTGAGCCAAGGTCGGCTCATAGCCCGTTAAGGACAGCTCGGGAAAGATGAGGATATCAGCCCCGGAAGAGACTGCCTTAGCGATTTGCGTTTTATGTTGCTGGATATTGCGGGGTATATCAGCTGTTATAGGTCTTGTCTGTGCTATGCCGACTTTCATAGCAACGAATATCGATAGAAAAAGCGATCTTCAAAAGCCTATTCTATCCTCCGTATACGGTTGTTGGCCTGGTCTGCAACATAGATGATCCCCGTGGGATCCAGGGCAATGCCCGAGGGGTAGTTAAAGTGAGCGTTGGACGCTTCACCGTCTGCAAAAGATAGTCGTCCATCTCCGGCCAGCGTGGTTACTGCCCCGGCAGGAGACACCTTACGTATGCGATGATTCCCCCAGTCCGCTACATAGACATTCCCCGTCATGTCCACCGCTATGCCCAGCGGATAGATAAATTGGGCAGCGGCGCCGGTGCCATCTTTAAACCCGCCAGCCTTGTTGCCCGCCAGCGTGCTCACCATTCCATCCGGAGTGATCTTGCGGATCATGTTGTTATCTCTGTCCGCTACATATACATTCCCCGATCTGTCCACGGCTATTCCGGTGGGGGAATTGAATTGCGCCTCGGTGCGGGAGCCATCCTTATATCCTCCGATACCGCTTCCGGCCAGCGTGCTCACGACCCCGGCAGGCGTTATTTTGCGAATACGATGATTCAGATCGTCCGATACATATAAGTTGCCATCGCCGTCTATGGCTATGCCCACAGGCCCCAAAAAACGGGCATCCGTTCCGGCTGCATCCCTGAATCCACCGACCGTATCGCCGGCGAAGGTGCTTACCACGCCGTCCGGGGTGATCTTACGGATCTGGTTGTTGTCTGCTTCTGCGACCAGGATATTTCCTGCGCCATCCACCACCAGGCTAAAAGGAAAGTCAAACCGGGCGCTCAGGCCGGCCCCGTTGGCAAAACCCTGGGTGCCGTCACCAGCGATAGTGCTGACTACCTCAGCGGCAGTGATCTTTCGGATACGCTGGTTCTCTCCATCAGCGACAAACAGGTTTCCCTCTTTGCCTGCCACTACACCCAGCGGACGATCGAACCCGGCTGCCACGCCCGTTCCTTCCTTAAAGGAGGGTATGCCGTTCCCTGCAACAGTGCTCACGGTATAGATATAGGTAAAGTCCCTGGCGGAGCTGGCTGTAGCCGTCCCCACTTCCACCGATATTTTACCGTCCCCTGCCAGCAAAGGCACCTGTACGTTGAGGCTGGAGGAAGTAGCCGCGATGACGGTTGCCGGCTTGCCATTGATCTTGACGATATTGTCTGCGGGAGATGAGCCGAAATTGGCTCCATTGATAATCAGTGTGGCCCCTACCCCTGCCCGGGCGGGAGTGAAAGAAAGTACCTGCAGGCCTGTTGCAGGAGCATCGCTCTTTTTGCAGGATGTCATAAACAGCATCCCTGCCAGTCCCAGCACGACTGGCATAAGCAAATGATATGGCCGGTGATTTTGTCGCATATACCGCGATATTACAAAGGATACAACAATATAAGGGCGAGGATTACTCTTTGCCAGTGTTGAGTAGACCAGCGGTATAAATGGCCTTCCTATCGGCTGAGGGATTCTTTTCCAATACGGGCGACGCGTAAAAGAATGGGTAGCCGGCCCGTGCATATTTCCATGTCTCCCCATGCTTTTTTCAGCTCGTCATAGACCAGGTCGACGGGATCTTTATCCCTGGCTTTTTTATAGTGCTTTACAGCCGACCAGGTACCTATATAGCCGATGAGGTGTTCAAACGTCCACGCAAGAGTATTTTCGAATGGAGGAGACGCTATCTCGTCAAATGGGAAAGGTATGGTCTGGTAATTGTCATCGATGTATTTTCTTTCCTTGTCCCAATAGGGACCGACGACATCCCGGTAAAAAGCCGCCATTACGCGATCCAAAGAGGGAGAGAGCCGGATAAGTCCATAGCCGATGACAGCCAGTACGCCTTTGTTCCGGATGGTCCGGACCACTTCCCGGTAAAAGGTGTCGAAATCAAACCAGTGAATAGCCTGCGCCACGGTGATCAGGTCAAAGCTGTTGTCGGGGAAAGAAGTACCCTCCGCAGGCTGCACCGAATATTCGATCCTTTCGTGCATAAAGGCGTGCCCGATCTGTTGGCAGCTGATATCTGTAGCTGCAACTTTTTTAAAGGACTTTGCCAGTACCTGTGCTACCTGCCCATTACCCGTTCCGCAGTCCCAGGCACTGTCCCTGGCGGGGACAATGGATAACAAATACGCATAAAGCGCATCCGGATAAGTGGGCCTGAACTGGGCGTACTTGTCGGATTGAGAGGAAAAATTATCTTTCATGCATACAGCTTACGGGAGTGTCACCCGCCAAAAATACAAAACCCCCGCCTGAAAAGCAGGGGTTATTCCATATAGGCAAAAATTGTTAAAGCGTCTCGTCTTTGGGTATCACGCGTTCCACGGACCAGCCGGAGGCGCGTTTAGCAGACAGCTGAACTTTCTTGTCCGCATTTTCCACGGTAATGTGATAAGAGATCTTGCCGTTTGCACTCTCTTTGTAAAGGCTGGTAATCCAAAACTCCTTATACTCCTTTTTAATGCTTGTCAAAAGCCTGGCGGGCAGCTTGTCGGAGAGAATGTTGCGTACTACCGTAGTGCTTTTTTTCGAAGAACGCTCGCCTTCATTCGTAAAATGCCTGTCAATCGAACGAGCCTGCACAGTTCCAATGGTCATGATCAATAGGACGATCGGAAGAATGGTTTTTTTCATGAGGGTATGTGTTTTACTTTTTGCCCGCTTATAACGGGAGATGAGAAATTAAAGTATGCAACACCCTTTTTTTTTACTTACAGTTATACATATGTGCTAAAAGGATTGTATAATACCTTATAAAACAGTGGCTACCCAGGCAAGAAAAGTTGCCGCCGGGAGAAATAATAATTGGGACAATAAAGTGCCCAGCAACCTTGCTACTGTCATATATACAATATATCTTCTGAAGGTTACTTCGGAGGTGACACCAAGCGCAACGTCATCGGTCATGGCGGACAAATGAGGATCAATAAAGGCAAACATCAATATGGTAGCAAATCCGTTGATAAAGGCGGATAAATTGCTTGCCGTGGTCCGATAGTCCGGATTGATATAGGAAGCATAGACAGCCGACAATACTCCAATTGTCAGGATAGCCGCCGCCAGCGTGTTTAGAATAAATATCCTCCAGGGGAAGTCCTTGTTCAGCTCGATCTGGGAAATATTTCCCCTGGAAGGGACAGTCAGATTATCCCTGAAATAAAGGATGCCTGTTTTGGAGAACCCGTGTAAAAGCAGCTTTCCCATTGACTTGTGGATGCTGAAATTGATCACCGCCCGAGAGAGCACCCGTTGGAAGGTTGGAATCAGCAGCGCGCCTATCAGCGTCGCCAGGCTACAGGAAAATATCACCATCCGGAAGACCCATGCATTGTCAAAGACCCCATGTTTTATATCGTTCTCCACCGTCTTGGCTAAAAGAGGCGCCTGAAATCCATTGGCAGTCCTCGACACCAGGACAAGGATATTAAAAAGCGCAAAAGATATGGCTATCCGTCCTGTTCTTATACCAACGATCCTTACCGAGTAGGACAAGGTGCTGATCAAGTTGATCAGGAATGTAAGCATCAGCACGATAAGAATTTGTGAAGACATATCGATAAAGATATCGATAATGGCCGATATTTTTCTAAGACCATATAGAAGACGACGCCAGATAAAAACAGGCTATCCAGGCAATGACCTCAATGAATGCTATTACATAAAGCAAATACCTCATGACCTATCCCTCCGGCTTCTTATGCAAACTATATGCCTGCCGGCAGGCTATACACCGTTGGTTATCAGTTTCCAAAAGCTGATAACTCTTCTTTTTCGGAAGCCCAGGTGCTCATACAACCGGATGGCCCGTTCATTAGAGATCAATACATGCAGGAAAAGCATATTGCCTTTTTCGAGGTTGGTCCTGCAAATATGTGCGACCAATTGCTGTGCATAGCTGCGCCCTGTATAGGCAGGGTCCGTACAGACAGCGCTGATCTCTACCATGCCTTCCATCTGCATACGCTCACCGGCAATGGCCACAAGCTTCTCATCCTGCCAGACACCGAAGTAATTTCCCAGCTGATGGGTATCCGGCTCGTAATATCCTGGCTGGACACGTTGGATCAGCTCGAACATTGTATCCCTGTCAGCTGCTGTCAGCATGGTGACAGCAACAGTGGCCTGCATAGGAGCAAGCGGTAGCTCCAGGATCATTTGCGCACAGGGTAATTCTCTGATCAGTCCCCAGTGAGATGGCAGAGGCGGAGGCGCTCCCACCAGGAAAAATACCTCATCTTTTTTTAGCAGGCTGTCCAGGTCTGTTATCTTGTCCGGCCGGCGATGGTCATAGGCAGCAAAAGGCAGTATGCCTGGACGGTAGCGTCTGGCATGAGAAGAGCTTATGGCAAAATTCTGTTGAACGCCTTGTAGCGCAAACCATAACGGGTTATCCAGTTGCGTGAGGTCAGGATGTGTCATCCTTGTAAAGGTACGCATGAACCGCTTACTCCGTGCGGAGACTGGTCGCGGGATTGACCACTGCTGCCTTGATGGATTGATAGCTTACTGTCAGAAGGGCTATCAGCATAAGGGACGACCCCGCCAGGGCGAATATCCACCACCCCATTTGCGTCCGGTAGGCAAAGCCTGCCAGCCAGGCATGCATAAGCCACCAGGTAAGAGGGAAGGCGATCAGCATGGCAAGTATCGTCAGGAAAACAAAATTCTTAGACAGCAGCAGCGTAATATTTCCCACGGAAGCTCCCAGCACTTTGCGAATGCCTATCTCTTTTGTACGTGATTCAGCATTAAAGGCCGCCAGTCCGGACAAACCCAGACAGGAGATGAGGATGGCCAGCGCTGCAAAATACCGGGACAGGAGCGATACTCTTTGTTCGCCCATGTAGAGGGACTGAAAGACCTCGTCAAGGAATTTATATTCGAATATAAAGCCGGGATTGAACTGCTTGTACAGCTCCGCCATTTTCGACAACGCCGTCTTTTCCTGTCCCGCTGCGAGACGTACCATCACCGTAGAAGTATGCCTGGGGTCAAAGTAAAATACCATTGGCATAATGGACTCATGCAGGGATGTCACATGGAAGTCCTTTACCACTCCTACAATGGTTTTATCCTGGCCCCACATGCTGATAGTAGCGCCAACAGGATGCTCCAGGCCCATGATCCTAGCCGCCGTCTCGTTGATCAGCAGCCTGGTGTCTTCTGCACCGAATGCCTTGGAAAAGGTCCTGCCTTCTTTCACCTGTATGCCCAGGGTTTCCGTCAGCCCAAGATCCAATGCACGTACGCCAAAATTCACGTGCAGGTCCTTCTCCTTTCCAGGCCAGTAAATACCATAAGTGGACGATCCAATGTCGGCCTGCACAATATTCTGCTCCATAGTGGAGGCGCTCATGACACCCGGTACATTCCTCAATTGCGCAAGAAAGGCGTCTGTACTCTGTGCCACCGTTCCTTCCTTATCAAAATAAACGACATGGTCTCTGTCATACCCAAGGTTCTTGGATTGTATATAGGCTACCTGTTTGTAGATAACGATCATCGAGACGATCAGCACCAGCGAGATGGCGAACTGGAAAACTACCAGCCCCTTTCTGGTCAGCAGCTCTACCGCAGAGTTCCGCAGCTTTCCCTTTAGTACAAGAATGGGCTTGAAGTTCGACAGGTAAAAAGCCGGATAGCTGCCTGCAAGCACACCCGTGATCAGGGTAATGCCCAGCATAATGCCCAGCACTGACGGGGTAAAAGTGACGGCAAGATGCTTCCCTGTCACCTGGCTAAAGACAGGCAGCAGCGTGATCACCATGATCACAGCCAGTAAGAGGGATAGAAAGGCCGTCAGTATGGCTTCACCAAGAAATTGATAGACGAGCCTTGTCCGGGTCGAGCCCATCACTTTTTTGATCCCAACTTCTTTTGCCCTGCGGGAAGCCTTGGCCGTAGACAGGTTCATAAAATTGATACAGGCAATCACTAAAATGAAAATTGCCACGATAGAGAATATGCGGACATATTCGATCCTCCCTCCTGCCTGCACGCCATTCTCATACCGGCCATAAAGATAAGCGCTGGAATAAGGCCGGACGGAAAGCGTGAAGGTGGTTTGCGGATAGTATTTTTTGATAAAGTCGCCGATCTTGGAATCAAACGCGGCGACATCGGTTCCCTTCTTTAACAACAGATAGGTGGCCGGCCCTTCATTATACCATTTTTGGCCATTGGTCCAGATATCATTTACCAGCAGCTCATGCGTAAGGATAAAGTCGAAGTTCATCGAGGTGTTGGATGGCAGCCGGGCAACGACGCCTGTCACGGTCGACTCTTCTTTTTTTCCAAACATTTCCAGATCAATGATCTTTCCCATGGCTTTGTCAACCCCGCCGAAGAGCTTGGCGGCCAGATCTTCGGTGAGCACTACCCCATTCTTATTGGCCAGCGCCTGGTCTGCCCGGCCCTGTAGCAGGTTAAAGGAAAAGAGACGGAAGAAATCCTTACCGGCGAATATACCGCTGGCTTTTACCACTTTGTCGGATGCCCGCATCTGCACATAGGTTCCAAAGTCCTTTAAGGACAGGATGGGTACGGCTGCCTCCACTTCGGGCAGGTCTCTTTTCATGACCTCTGCCAGCATGCCTTGTGTCCCTTCATGAACCTGTATCTCATTATTGATCTTATCCTTTTCCATCACCTGGTACAGCTGGCTGTCCTTGAAATGGAATTTATCAAAATGCAGCTCGTCATTGACCCAGAGATAGATGAGGAAGGCGCAGGCCAGTCCTGTTGACAGCCCGATCAGGTTGATGAGAAACGAAGCTTTGTGACGTTGGAGGCTCCTTGTGGCAATACGCAGATAGTGGTGAAACATTTGTTTCGGGATTTTATACTTTACCCCCATCCAACGGGATGCCGGGCTTTCATACGATTGATAATCAAACATGTGGGGGGGATGAAACCCTGGCGACTGACCGTTTTCGTACACTTTTCAGTTCGATGCGTACACTAGAATGTCAGCGCATGATAATCCTCCACCGTCAATTTTTCCGGGCCTTTATTCTGTTCAACAACAGGAATATAACCCCCAGATACGCAATAAAGCAATACAGGCTCACCCGATACGCTAAATGATAATCTCCCCACTGGGACAGCATGGAAAAGAACAGCCCTCCCAGCATGCTGACCCCGGCCGCGGAGGAGAATTGTTGTATAGTAGAATAGACGCCACTGCTGCTGCCGGCCAGTGCGGCCGGTACATCCCGTAAGGACACATTCAGCAGGGACGGCAATACGAGCCCGCTGCCCAGCCCAAATACGATGTAACAGATCACGATCGACATTGGGGCAGGCGTGGACGCGCCAAAGAGCAGCACCTGCGAAAGGAACGAAACGGCCATGATCACACATCCTGCCTGCAGCATCCGAATGCCATATTTACCTGCATTGCGTATCGACCACCAGGAAGAGAACATATAGGCCCAGCCCAGGGCCGTAAACAACATAGAGGCGGTGTATGGCCCGATCTGGTATCCTTTCTGTAGAAGAATGGCACAGGTGAGCAGGAACGCATTATGCAATCCAAAATAAAAGAATACGGCAAGCACGCCCGTATTGAAGCTCCTGATCCTGAAAAGATGCAGGTCTATCAACGGCTCCCGGTTTGTCCCCATCGTGCTTTTCAGATGACGAAAGAAGATATACATCCCTGCGAGAGCTCCCAGCAGCATAGCAAAGGACCACCAGGGCCATCCATATTCCCGTCCTTGTGTCAATGGATAAATGATGCATACCAGGGACAGGGTCAGCAGAATTACTCCCATTATATCCAGCTTGCGCTGCCTGTTCTGACTGGACTCTTTCAACGACAAGACAGCCAGTACGATCGCCACAACGCCGATGGGAAGATTGACGAGAAAGATAAGCCGCCAGGGCGCCTGTATCCAGCCCGCATGTATAAAATAACCTCCAAGGAATTGTCCCAGGATGGCAGCCATGCCCTGCACGATACCATAATAGCCAAAAGCTCTATTGCGATCGTTGCCTTCCCGGAAGTTCAGGTGGATTAGCGTGACAGTCTGCGGTACCATAAAGGCGGCAGATACTCCCTGGAAAAAGCGGAATGCGATGAGCTCGCCGATCGAACCCGCCATGCCGCAAAGGACGGAGGTCACCGTAAAAGCCAGCAGTCCCCAGATAAGAATCTTCTTTCTTCCAAATTTATCCCCGATACGGCTCCCCGTAATAAGAAAGACGGCATAACCTATCAGATATACGGCCACCACCAGCTGCACTTTCGCATCGCTGGCGGAATAATAAGACTGAATGGTAGGCAAACTTACATTCACTATAAAAATGTCCACTACCGAGATCATAGGAGCCAGCAGGATGACCAGCAGGTTCCACCACCTGCGATGGCTCACTTCCTGGACAAAGGGTGCGTCAGTGGATAAAATACGAACAGACCGGTCTGTTTTCATACATGTAAATTTTTTTATTGCAACAGTTTCTGAGCGATTTTTCTGGCGTTGTCTATGGCGCGGGCATCCCGTTCCAATGAAGACTGAACCCCGCAACCCTCGTAAAGTGTTATGACCATTTCTGCCAGGTCTTCCACTTCCCGGGACGAACGCTTCGCAGGCAGCAATGCGATATTTTCCTTCAGCATATTTCTGATATATTCCTTGTAACTACGCACGGCGGCAACCGACGCTTCATCCAGATTGGGAAGCTCATATACTACCCGTATAAAAGTGCACCCTTTGAATCCCCGGCGGATAGCCAGGAGCTTCCGAAAATCAAAAAGGGCAAGGATCTTCTTCTCTCCCGCCCGGCCCCTGCTGAATTCCTCAAACTCTGACCGCCACCGGGTAGTAGCATCTTCCAGGTAAGCCTGCAAAATAGCTTCCTTCGAGGGGAAATGTTCATATAGACTGGCCTTGGCCACCTCCGACTGCTCGATGATCTGGTTGATCCCCGTAGCCTGGAAGCCCTGCTCGTAAAAGAGACGTGTCACTGTATCCATCACCCGCGCCCTGACCTTGGAATTTGCTTTCATAATTCAAAATTAGGGAGAAATATTTAAAAACAGACAAGTCTGTACGGAAATATTATTTTAATCCATCCAGCTTTTTCTCCAGCACTGCCCTCTCCGCGGCCGACCCCGCCAGCTCCAGCGCCTGCATAAAATGCCGCCTGGCCTGCTCATTATCCACTCCCGTATACAGCTCTGCCAGCAGGGAGTGATAAAAAAGATTGCCGGACAGCTGTAGCGCCTCAGCCTCCACTATCGCCTGCGCTTTGCCATACACGCGATAAAAAGCATAGGCTCTGTTCAAGGCCGCCACCGGAGAATACTCCAATATCAGCCGCTGATTATACAGCCGGAGGATATTCTCCCATTTTTCCTTTTCTTCCGCCGGGTGCGAATGCCACCACGCAATGGCCGCCTCCAGGTGATATTTCGATACTTCGCCTTCACGGATGGCCCGAATAAAAAAATCATTCCCCCTTTGGATCAATTCCTCATCCCAACGGCGGATGTCCTGGTCCTCATATAATACCAGTTCCCCGTTGTCATCGACCCTGGCATCAAACCGGGAAGCCTGAAAACACATCAGCGCCATCAGGGCGTATACCCTGGGCACGCTGGTAGACGCGTTTCCGATGAGCAGATAGGTTAGCCGCATGGCCTCGAGGCAAAAATCCCTGCGTAACACCTTGTCCTGGCTCGCCGAATAATACCCTTCATTGAACAGGAGATAAAGACAGACAAGCACGGTATCCAGTCGGACGCCGATCTCCCTGCTGTCGGGGACGGCGATCTTCACCTCCTCCAGCCTGAGCTTCTCCTTTGCCCTGAACAGCCGCTTGTTGACATTGGACTTCGTGGTCAGCAAAGCCTGGGCTATCTCGTCGATGCTGAACCCGCACAGCACCCGCAGGGCCAGGCTGACCTGGGCCTCCACGGGAATAGAGGGATGGCAGATGGCGAACATCATCTGCAGCTGGCTGTCGGTAATATTCTTTGGCGACAGATCGATCTCCATTTCAAAACTTCTCTCGCCCTCTATGGTCAGATCCTTTTTCACCTGTCGCTGGAATACCCTGTCATGCTTGAGGCTGTTCAGCGCATTGTTCCTTGCCACGGCATATAACCAGGACACAGGGTTGGATGGCACTCCCTTCAAACCCCATGTCTCTGCGGCAGACAGGAAAGTATCGCTGACAATGTCTTCGGCGATATCCATATAGGCTATCCCAAAGCGGCTGCAAAGTACGGTCACCATCCTGCCATATTCCTTTCTGTAAAGGTCCGGTATCAGCTGTTCCTGATCCATTTCTTATTTATTGTCATCAGGTGCAACCAGTGGCCTTACCTCGACCTTGCCGTCTCCAAAAAGGATCGGGCAACCCTTGGCCATCTCGACGGCCTCGTCGACGCTTTGAGCTTTGACAATAATGAAGCCATTGATAAACTCTTTTACTTCCGTATAAGGTCCATCCGTCACCACATTGCCAGGCGCTACGGTTTTCGATTCCCTGATTCCCAGACGATGGCCGCTGCTGGACAGCCTGTCCCGGGCGGCAATGCTCCCCATCCAGTTGTTCCAATAGGTCATTCTTTCCTGCATCTGTGCGGGAGTAATATCAGCTGCACCGGCAGCATCTCCATTCATTCGGAAGATTAATGCAAACTCTTTCATTTTAAAACATTTTTAAGGTGATTGAATACCCTATAAACAACCCACCTTTGAAGAATAGGACAATTTCCCCAAACAATTTTCCAGGCAAACATCGCTATTTTCCGGATACCATTCCCTGGCCCCTTTCGCCCTTTTATTCGTAAATTGTCGGTTATTCATGTTTACGCAGGTTCTGTCTCCACCGCCACCGATTGCGGACTACATAAGCTATAAGATCGTGCTGGAAGAGCCCCATCTGCCACATGATCTTGTCATTCCCTTTATCGCCAACAGCTACCCGGGCATCGTGTTCCAGTCCACCGGCGACAGGCAGGATCTGCTGCTGTATGGGCAGACGGTTCAGCCCATAGATTTCCACGCTACGGGTCAGCTTACCATTATTGCTTATTTCATCTACCCTCCCCTGTTAAGGGCATTCTTTGGCTTCGATGCAAAAGAGTGGACGGACAAACAGCTCGATCTCGATCTGCTGCCTTCTGCCAGAGGTCTCAGGGAACGGCTCGGCAATGCTCCGACACTGGAGGCGCGGATGCAGCTGATGGACAATTATATTCTGCAATTGGCCAATACCAGTCCCCGTGATGCCAATAATGCCCTTGTCTACGCCACGCAGCGCATACAAAAAGCCAATGGCCTGATCTCTCTGCAGGAATTGCAGCAGGAATTATATGTCACTGAAAGGACCTTCCAGCGTCTGTTCGAAGCCCATGTGGGTGTCACGCCAAAGATGTTCCGGAAGATATGCCAGTTCGATGCGGCGTTCAGGCAGCTGAATCAACGGAGCTTTACCCGCCTGGCCGACATTGCCTACGCGCATGACTATGCAGACCCCAGCCATTTCATCCGGATATTCAGGGAATTCACCGGGCGAAGCCCCAGGGAATATTTAAAAGGCTACCCGGATTTTTAATATATTTATTCTGCCAAAATCGCCTAACTATGCTTGCTCTTTACATCATCGGAGGACTGATCCTCCTTGTCTTGTTGATTGCCGCCTTCGTAGGCAGGAAATGGGAGTATGAAAAATCCATTCTCATCAACGCCCCGATAGAAAAGGTCTGGCAGAACACCAACTCACTTCATGCCATCAATCAATGGAACCCCTGGCTGGACAGGGATCCCAACGTTCGGCAGGAATATTCCGGAACGGATGGTGCGCCCGGAGCCTCCTATGCGTGGGACAGCCCGGTAAAAAATGTAGGCGCCGGCAACCAGACCATCACCAGCATAAAAGAAAATTCGGAAATGACCAGCCGCATCAACTTTATCCGTCCTTTTGCCGGCGTGGGTGATGCATGGATCCGGCTCGAGCACGAGAGAGGAACGACCAGAGCCATCTGGGGTATTGCCAGCTCGACCCCCTATCCCATGAATATCATGAAGGTATTCGGCGTCATCGAAAAGAATTTGAACCGGGATTTTACCAAAGGGCTCGATCAGCTGAAGTCGCTGAGCGAAAAATAAATCATCTGCCGGAGCTACTCCATTCGTAATGACTTCACCGGGTTGGCGCTGGCGGAACGAACGGCCTGTATACACACCGTCAGCAAGGTCACGCCGATGGTGATCAGCCCTGCCAGGAGAAACATCCACCAGGAAAGGGACACCCGGTAGGCAAAGCTTTCCAGCCATCTGTTCAGCGCCCATCCCGCCAACGGCAGGGCGATAGCAATACTGATGATCAGTATCTTCAGAAAGTCCCTGGACAGCAATGCCGTCACTCCTGCAACAGAGGCGCCCAATACCTTTCGAACACCGATCTCTTTTACCCGCTGTCTGCATAGAAACGAGGTAAGCGCAAAGAGGCCGATAGCCGTAATGACCAGCGACACGATGGAAAAGAAAAATATGATCCGCTCCAGCCGGATATACTCTGTCAGCAGCCGCTGAAAATCCTGGTCTAAAAAAGAGTACCGTATAGGGAAACCAGGCTCCTGCTTTCTCCAGGCCGCCTGTATGCCCGCCAGCGTCTGCTGTACATGATCCGTCCTGATCTTTACCAGGATGGCGCCACCGCTTCGGAACTCGCAATGCACATTGGATATAGTATAGATAGTGGGTACTACAGCGTGCTGCAGCCCCTGTATGTGAAAGTCCTTCACGACGCCGACAATGGTATAGGGGATGGTGTCGCAATAAGGGAAGTAAATATATCTTCCGGTGGGGTCGGCAACGCCCAGCTTTTTCAAAGCCGTCTCATTGATGATAGCGGAATTATCCGCGTCCTCGGGATGAAGATCGCTGAAGAACCGCCCCTTTGTCAGCTGTATATCCATCACCTTGAAATAGTCCGTGCCCACCTTTACAGAATTCAGCCGGTGTTCCCGTCCCTCATATTTAAATGCTTTCGTCGATGTATCGAGCTCCTGGCTGCCGGGCACGGAAGTAGATTTTGCCACGTACTCCACTCCGGGAACTGACAGCAGGGATTGGCGTACCTGCGCGAAATCATGGTCCCTTGTTTTTTGAGTAGCCTCGATCCGAACAACCTTGGAAGGCTCGAACCCAAGATACTCGTTCTGCATATACGACACCTGCCGGTTGACAACGACGATGCCTGTAATAAAGAGTGCCGACAAAGACAGCTGCACCACCAGCAGGCTGTTCCGGAAGAGCATGCCCTTTTTCCCTCTCGTATACTTCCCTTTCAGCACCTCTGCTGTCTGGAATCCGGATAGGAACAGGGCAGGATACATGCCCGATATAAGAATGATCAATAACAGGCAGGCCCCCAGCTGCCCGCCAAGAAGAAGGGCATTTTGCCCTTTGAAAAAGAACAGGGGGATGTTAAAATGGCCACTGAAATAAGGAAGGGCCCTGCTTACCAGCAGCAAGGCAAGCAAAAGGCTGATGAGACATTGAAGAGATATTTCCAGGAGGGATTGAAGAAGGATGTGCTTTCTGCCTGATCCCAACACCTTGCGGATGCCTACCTCTTTTGCCCGCGTCATCGCCCGGGCCAGCGAGAGGTTGCTGAAGTTGATAGCCCCTGCTATCAATATAAAAACAGCCAGCACCAGCAAGACCACGGTAATGGCAAAATGGCTCTCCCCGTGCTGAGGGAAATTATGAATATCTTCCACTGCGTCGACAAACAGCCCGGTGGCGGGTTCCTTGCGATCCCCATGATACACCCTGCTCATGCCCTCGCCCAATCGGACAACGGACACAGGCTGTCTCATCCGTACATATGTTTGATAAGAATGATTCTCCCAGAATTTATTGCTCTTCTCATAAGGGCTGCGCATCAATACCTGAACCGTCAGGTGCGAAGGTCCCTCCGGCGATCTAAACACCCCCGTTACCATAGCGCTCCGGATGTTAAAAAGCTTTATCGGCTTTCCGATAGGATTGTCGCTGCCGAACAGCTTTCTGCTTACCTCTTCGGAGATCACGACAGCATCAGGCGGGTCGAGGACCGTGGCGGCATTGCCAAGCACCATCTTATAGGGGAACACCTTGAAAAAGCAAGAATCCGTCTCCACCAGCCCTTTCTGATAGATGGACTTCTCTCCGGCGGAAAGCAGCGCTTCGTAGTCCCCTGCCGGAACAAAGGCGGTAGCAGCCTCCACGCCGGGGTATTTCTCCTGTAGGAAAGAGGCCAGTGGAGCCGGCGTAGTGGACAGGATATCTCCATCCTTTTGCATGGATACTCTGTACACCCGCCGGAGCGAAGCATCCCATTTATCATAGCTCAGCTCATAATTCAAATAGATAAGAATGATGGTAAAGCTGGCCATGCCGATGGCCAGGCCACCAATGTTGATAAATGCATGAAGCCGGTGGCGCCGAAAATTCCGTAGTGCCGTTTTAAAGTAATTCTTTAGCATGCAATGGAAGGAACCATGAAAGTGCCAGTTTTATAGTAAGTTAATCATCAATGAATTGAAATAAGCTCCAACCATCCTTACCGTTCGCTTTTGATACGCACGGTGTCCGGAATGGAAATTATGCGTGCCCGTCGTATGGAATCAATAAAGGATAAGAAAGATCCTGCCATGATAAAATATTTGGCCTTAAAAACGGTGCTGGCAAAGGGTTCTTTTAAGCGCTTTTTAATGTGCATCAGGCTTGATTTTTGCAGGTCCAATGAACAAATTTGATGTAAATTTGTAGTTTCTCCTAACACACTTAATAGCATGGGCATGTATGACATTTGTTGCATAGGACATATTACGTTAGACAAGGTAGTAACTCCCAAATCCACCGTTTATATGGCAGGAGGAACCTCTTTTTATTTCTCCAATGCCATCAGCAATATGGACCTCAGCTATACGCTGGTGACAGCGCTGGCTGAAAAGGACAAAGATATTGTACACGAGCTCCGGGCAAAAGGCATCGAGGTAAAAGCCCTGCCCAGCGCCTTCACCGTCTATTTCGAGAACATCTATTCCAGAGATCAGGATCACCGCGTACAAAGGGTGGCTCAGAAAGCCGATCCTTTTACGGCGGAGCAGCTTCTTTCCGTCGATGCCCGTTTCTTCCACCTGGGACCATTGCTGGCCGACGATATTCCTTCTGAATTGTTCAAGCCCCTCTCCGAAAAAGGCATGGTATCCCTGGATGTTCAGGGCTATTTACGGGAGGTTCGGAACAGGAATGTATATGCCATCGACTGGCCTGCCAAAAAACAGGCACTTCAATATGTCCACGTCCTAAAGGCCAATGAGTCCGAAATGACGGTGCTCACAGGCGAGACGAATGTACGCAAGGGCGCCAGGATATTATTCGATTGGGGCGTCAGGGAAGTGGTCATTACCCTTGGCAGCAAGGGGTCTGTCATCTACAATGGCAGGAATTTTCATGTCATACCCGCCTACCATCCCATCACCTCCGTCGTGGATGCAACAGGATGCGGCGATACCTATATGGCAGGCTATCTCTCCTGCAGGTCGAAAGGCAAAAGCCTCCAGGAGTCCGGAGAGTTTGCCGCCGCCATGGCCACGCTGAAGATCGAATCCTCCGGCCCCTTTACAGGTACAGAGGAAGATGTTATCTCTCTGTTAGCCAATAACAAAAGAAAGATGTTTATTGAAGAAGTCTAATTAATTGATTATTAGTTAAAAAGCATCAACCTTCCATATTGCAAGTACGATATCTCGTATTTTCTTCTGTGTGGGTACGAAATTTCGTATATTGTCTTCATTTTAGCGTCAAAACCCCTTAATACCGCTATTACATGAAGGACCCTCTATCCTTATCAACCTTATTTGCCAATTTCGGCAATGAACTGGCATCTGTTGACGATAAGAAAAGCCTTCTCCGCATCATCGCTGCGAGCCTGACGCCCAAACTAACGATCAGCGATATACTTCTTTCCATACTCAACGACGACAAACAAACACATAGTGTTGTCATCCATCATTGCGATCGGCACCTGATGGAAAACTGTGATTATACCCAGCTGTCACGTGAAAAATTCAGGCTGGACGACGGTATTTGCAATATCACCATGGCCTCCCCTTCTCCCCTGGTGGTCGACATTGCGGGCATCCTGCTCAGACCTGATCCTCCCCGCTATATCGCCAAATGGTACCGCCCGTCCATCAGCCGTATGATCTCCGTCCGCCTGCGTAGCCACGGCCACCTGCTGGGCTCTCTTTTCCTTTTTGTCGAAAAAGCCCTCATCGGCATCGAAGACCTGGAGATAGTCCAGCACTTTTCCTATATGATAGGCCCTGCCCTTAAGAATGTCCTTTCCGAAGAAAGAATATCGAAACAGCGACAGGACAATGAGACTCTGCTTTCCCTCAGCACCGACCTTGTAAGGATGAGGAGCAAGGAAGACCTGTTCCAGCTGCTGGACCAGCGACTGCCCCAGCTCTTTGAGTTCGATCATAGCCGCATTATTCTTCTTGACCCCCCAGCCTCAGGCTCCCAGGGCGCCCGTGGCGGTATTGTTGACGCCGCCCTCAGCTCCGACCATCCCCTGGTATTCGATCTGGACAGACCCATCCCGGGGCCGACACCGGAATATATCCGTCACGGCTATAATAAGGGTATAAAGGAAGTGGTCATGATGGCCCTGCGCAAAGAAGGGGAAAGCTTTGGCCTTCTTACCCTTTTCTCCAAAACGAAGGGATGGTTCACCCCCTGGCACCTGGATGCTATCCGGATACTGTCCAACCAGCTTTCCATCACCTTTACCAATGTCCTCGCCCATGAGGCCATCCTGGAAAGAGAACAGGATAAAAGCATGATCCTTTCCCTTAGCAAAGGCCTTACATCCACCCGTAATAAAAAGGATTTCCTCGCCTTTCTCGGGGACACCTTGCATAAGATCCTGCCTTATGAAGAGCTGACGATATCCCGCCTCAATGCCGATGGTGAGACATATAGCGTCTATCCCACAGGGACCCCGGAGAAATATCCCCTGGCGGACGGTATCTACGATGCGCTACTCCAGTCGGAAACGCCCCTGTTCTACGATATGGACGATAACAACGGCATGCGCGAGATGCTGGCTATCCCGCTTCGGGAGAACAACCGGTGTTTTGGCGGCCTGTTCATCTATTTTAAGAAGAAAGGCCTGCTGACCCATCGTACGATCAGGCTGTTCCAGGGCCTTTGCGATCAGATATCCATTGGCCTGGCCAATCTATGGGCCCATGAAAAGATCGAAAGCCAGCTGAAGGAGATCCATCATTATAAATTCCGGCTGGAAGAAGAGAATCGTTATCTGCAGGAGCAGATCAGGACAGCACATGGCTTTACGGAGGTCATTGGCTCCGGCAGCGCCATGCAGAAGGTATTCCAGCTGATATCCATCGTTTCCCCTTCGGACAGCACCGTGCTTATCCTGGGCGAGACAGGTACAGGCAAAGAGCTGGTCGCAAAAGCCATTCACCATGCGTCTGCCCGGAAGGATAAGTTTATGATCCGGGTGAATTGCGCAGCGCTGCCCGCCCATCTGATGGAGAGCGAGCTCTTTGGCAAATTCGAGCTGGCGGAGGACAGTACTCTTTTCTTGGATGAAATAGCGGAGATACCCCTCGGGCTTCAGGCCGGATTGCTTCGGGCCATCCAGGACAAAAAGAATGTACGCATCATCGCCGCCACCAATCGCAATCTTCGGAAAGAAGTAGAAGAAGGCCGATTCCGCAGCGACCTGTTCTACCAGGTCAACGTGTTTCCCATCCATATACCTCCCCTGCGCGAAAGAAGAGAAGACCTTCCCATGCTGGCGGCTCATTTTATCGAGGAGCATAGACAACGTTCCGGCAAAAAAATAACCAATATCTCCCACCGGGCGCTGGAAGCCCTTATGCGATACGATTGGCCGGGTAATGTCCGCGAGCTGGAAACCCTCATCGAACGCAGCATTCTCATGACCACCGGGCCTACTATCAAAGACATCCCTTTGCCGGCAGATGGGAACATCGATGTCTCCGATGCAAGCTCCGGCTCATCCCTTAAAACGCTGGACGAGCTGGAAAGGGACCATATACTGGCCGTCCTGAAAAAATGCAATCACAAGATAGGCGGGCCCGGCGGCGCTGCCGAACTGTTACAGCTGCCCCCTACTACCCTTCATTCCAAGATCAAAAAGCTGGGTATTGGAATGTCCAAAAAACGGGCCTCGGGGGAAATATAGCCCGTTTTTCGGAAAAATCTAATGTCTGTCCTTCGGACAACAGCCAGGGCTCGTTTAAAAAAAAGGACAAAAACGTCTTTTATATGCCGGACGCATGTACCTTTGTGGAACAATTCAGGAAAATGTTTTCAAAGACATGCGAATATGCCATCCGGGCCGTCCTCTTTATTGCGCAGAAGTCCGAAGACGGCTCGAAAGTAGGCATTCGGGAAATTGCAAAAGGCATCGACTCTCCTGAACATTTCATCGCAAAGATCCTTCAGGACCTCAGCCGCAAGGGATTGGTACAATCGCAGAAAGGACCATCCGGGGGTTTCTACCTGGATAAAACATCGCTCAACGCCACACTGGCCGATGTCGTGCGGGTTGTGGATGGAGACAAGATCTTCTCCGGCTGCGCCCTGGGACTGAAACAATGTTCCGAGACAACACCCTGTCCGCTGCATCCTGAATTCAAAAAGATCCGGGAAAGTATCTCAGGGCTTCTGCAATCCACCCGATTGGGGGAGTTCAACAGGCAATTGGAAAAGGATCTGTTTTTCTTAAGAAGGTGATCCTTTTTAATAAATAGTAAAGGATATAAAGGTATTAATATAGTTTATATGAAAGCCAAGACTTCTTATACCAGTATGGGCGTAGCGGGCGGCGCCTTCTTTTCCTTTCACTCCCTCCCCGGCCTGATATTCATCCTCCTTAACCTGCTCTTTGCGGCCCTATTGGTGACCTTGTACCTGTACCATAAGACCAAAGAGTTAAAAGAGCTATCTAAAGAAAAAGATAAGGACTACGATCCCTCCCGGCTGCAGGAGTATCTTAGCAGACTGGATGGCAATAAAATTTCCGAGCTCCTCCGGTTTCGTCGACCTCGCAACCATACGCCTGTCTTCGCGGGCTTTGTCCTGCTGACAGAACCCGGCATTATCATCCTGCTTATCCTCATTCTGATCCCCGTCATTTTCGGCATCGTCCTCATGGCGATAAAGGTCCGCCGCATGGTCACGCAATACCGCCGCCGCAGCCGGCAACAGGAAAATGCCCGGTTCAACGAGTACCTGGACAATCTCCAGGGACAGCAGGCGGAAGAAGCGCTATTTCAGCGCAAAGAGGCGCTTAGCTTCCATTTAAGCCGGGCTGAAAAGGATATCCCCGCCCGTGATACAAGGGGGCTGCTGCACAACATCAGCAGCGAGGGCGTTCTTCCTGTTGTCGCCGTTAAAAAACGAGCGGCCCGTCGTCCACCCATCGATCCCGCCCTTTCCAGGCTGGTGATCTGGTACATCGGCTGTGCAGCAGCCTGGCTGCTCATCGGCACCACCATCGGAGAATATCTTGGTATCAAGTTCGTAGCTCCCGATGCCGATCATATCAGCTGGCTCAGCTTTGGGCGTCTGCGTCCGGTACACACCAACGCAGTATTCTGGGGATGGGCCTCCCTTGGCATGCTGGGACTGGGACACTATATCATCCCGCGGGTGAGCAACACCCCCCTTCACAGCATAAAAAAAGGATGGTGGACACTGATCCTTATCAATGCCGCCGTTCTGCTGGGCTCCTTTTCCCTCATGGCAGGCATCAACAATGGAGGCGGCGAATACCGTGAATACATCTGGCCCATCATGTCCCTTTTTGGTCTGGGATGTATACTGGCCCTGCAAAATTTTCTCCGCACTGTCGCTAAGCGGACTACACATGAGATCTACATTTCCAGCTGGTACATCATTTCCGCACTCATCTTCGTGCTGGTGATCGCCTCTATCGCCTACCTGCCCTGGTGGCAGAATGGCCTGGGGGAGACCATCGCACAGGGATACTATATGCACCAGGGCGTCGGCATGTGGTTTATGTTCTTTACGCTGGGGATCGTATACTACTTCCTGCCACAGCAGCTCAATCGTCCCATCTGGTCCTATAGCCTGGGCATACTGGCATTTTGGTCGCAGATATTGTTCTATACGGTGATCGGCACCCATCATTTTGTCTTCAGCTCCATCCCCTGGTGGCTGCAGACGGTGGCGATAGTAGGTAGTATGGGGATGATCATACCCGTTACAGCCGGTACGGCCAACTTCCTGCTCACTGTCCGCGGTTCCTGGCACAGCGTGTTCTCCAGCTATACCCTCCCCTTTTTCCTGGTGGGCATCATCTTCTATTTTACGGGTTCCATGCAGGGCACGGCGGAAGCATTTCGCAGCACCAATCGGATCTGGCATTTTACGGACTTCACCGTGGCCCACTCCCATCTCACCATGTACGGCATCATCAGCTTTTTCCTATGGGCGTCCATCTACGCGGTGCTCCCGCGTCTGACGGGTAAAGAAGCGCCCCAGCTGGCCATTGGCGCGCATTTCTGGCTGGCGCTTATCGGTCTGCTCTTTTATACGGTGCCTCTCATGTACGGCGCCACGCTCAAAGGTGTCATGTGGACGGAAGGCAAACCTTTCCTGGATGGGGTGGTCTTTATGGCCCCTTACTGGCTCTGGCGCGCCATCGGCGGCAGCCTCATGTGGCTGTCCCATCTCTTCTTCTGCTATAACATTTATCGTATGGTGGAATTACCTCAACCTAAAATACAGACTGTCCATGCAACTATTTGACGATCATAAAAAGCTATTCGGCACGGCCTTTCTCTTTTTTCTGATATTGAGCATATTCGTGGTCATACTTCCCGCGTTGGATATCCAGCGGAACAATGCTCCCCTGCCCGGCGGGACGGCGCTCAGCCAGGACGCTGAAAAGGGCAGACTGGTCTTTATCGCCAATGGCTGCGTAGCCTGTCATACGCAGCAGGTACGAAGCGCGGAAATGGACAAGACCTGGGGAAGCCGGCCCTCTATCGCTGCCGACTATGCGCGTGTACGCCGTACGGATTTTTGGCGCAATACAGCCACGCTGATGGGTACGGAACGTACAGGCCCCGACCTTACCAATATAGGCGCGCGGCAACCGTCCGAAAGCTGGAACCTGACCCATCTCTTCAACCCCCGCATCGTAGTGAAGGAATCTATCATGCCAGCCTATTCCTGGATGTTCGAGATCAAAAAGACGCCGTCAAAGTCCGACAAGATCGTACAGGTGCCGGAGGAGTTCCTGGAAGATCCGCAAACAAAGGTAGTGGCGACACAGGAAGCCCTTTACCTGGTAGCCTATTTGCAATCCCTTAAACAGGCGCCCCTCCCCGATGGCCGCCCCATCCCTCAATTCCTCATTACCCCGGGCGCTGCTGCCAAGACCGCCCCGGATGCATCCCCCGCAAAGGGGCCTGATGGAGCGCAGCTCTACGCCACTCACTGCCAATCCTGTCATCAGCCCAATGGCGAAGGCCTCAAGGGCGCCTTCCCCTCTTTGAAGGGTAGTAAAGTAGTATTGGATGACAACCCTGAGCTGCAGGCTACCATCATCATGAATGGATATACCGGTCGCCTTTCGGAAGGCTATGGCCCCATGCCGCCGGTAGGCGTCAATAACAATCTTACCCCGGAAGAGGTCACCGCTATAATGAATTATGAGCGCACCAGCTGGGGCAACAATGGTAAGCAGGCGGAAGTAGCCGACGTGGTAAAATTCATACAATCATTAAAAGATAAACAATGAAAAAATATGCCGTTTTATTACTGACCCTCCTCATACACATCGCAGCGCATGCCTGCCCTGCCTGTGAAAGAGCCCAACCCCGCCTGCTGCGCGGCATCACCCATGGTACAGGGCCGGATAGCCGCTGGGATTATCTCATCGTCTGGCTGGCGGTCATCGCCACGGTGTTCACGCTTTTTTATTCCATAAAATGGCTGATCCATCCGGGGGAGTCCGATACCGCTCATATCAAACATTCCATATTCCTTCACGACAACCTAGGATAAAATGAAAGATCTTAGCACACTCTACCTGTTCATAGACGAGGAACAGCAACCCATTGCCCGATTGAACGCCCCGGTGACGTTCGAGCTGGATACCACCCGGCTGGAGGATGGGAAGCACACGTTAAAGATCGTCAGCCGCGATCCATCCGGCAAAGAAGGTATCCGCCTGATCCCCTTTGAAGTTCGCAATGGCCCCGCTATTTCCATCGAAGGGTTGAAAGAAGAGGCCGTGGTGGACGGCATCGTGCCCCTGATGATCAACGCATACGGCAAAGGCGACCAGAAAAGCTTTCTCATCGGCGGCAGCGAAACCCCTCAAAGCATACCCTATTGGATATTCATTCTGTTAATACTTTTCGTGGCGTGGGCCATCTATTATGGCATCACCACATCCTCCGTCAATCTTTTCAAATGATCGATCTCAGTCAATTATTGGTTCCATTCCTTTGGGCAGGCATGACAGCCGGCATCAGTTTTATCGAAACCCCGTTGAAGTTCAAGGCGCCAGGCATTACCATGTCATTGGGTCTCGGCATCGGCCGGCTGGTATTCCGCGCGCTTAATAAGATAGAATGGGTCCTCTATTTCCTTTGGACCATTCCCTGGATCATCACCCATCATACAATTCCATTCATACCTGTGCTTATAGGAGTGATCCTCCTTCTGCAAACCTTCTGGTGGCTCCCGCATCTGGACAAAAGGGTCGATCTGATCCAGCAGGGACAAACACCGCAGGGCCGATCGCTGCATATCTATTACGCATCGACGGAAGTGCTCAAATTCCTTCTGCTCGTCGCTTACGGCTGTACCTATACCCTGCAACGCTGAGCTTACTATGGCAGATATCGACATCGGACGGGCGCCCGCGAACCATATCGTTCTTCCGTTCTTTGGGACGGGCGCCCTCTTTTACCTGGCCCTTTCCATCCTGCTGCTTTTCTCCGGCGGAGACTGGAGCGGGCACTATTTTACACCGCACTTCCTGGCCCTCGTTCATACCGCCGCGCTCGGCTGGGGCAGCATGATCATCTTTGGCGCCTCCTATCAGATCCTACCCGTCATATGCGGATGCGATCTTTTCAGCCCACTCCTGGCACGCGCGTCATTTACATGTCTCACTATAGGAGTACTTTTCCTGGTACCGTCTTTTTGGTGGTTCAGACCCGGCTGGACAATGATCACGGGTGGAACATTGGTAGTCATCGCAGCCGTGTTTTATAACATCAATGCATTCTATACGACGGGGACCTGTAAACGATATGCCACACAAAGGCTTTTTATCCTTTCTTCCGCCTGCTGGCTGCTCCTGACTACAATTGCCGGCCTGCTGCTGGCCGTCAATCTTGGGCATCCCTTTATTTTTCGCAACCTTCTCGATATGCTAAAGCTCCACGCCCATGCGGGACTGGCAGGATGGTTCCTGCTGTTGATCACCGGCGTGAGCACCAAGTTGGTTCCTATGTTCCTGCTGGGCAAGTCCAACAAGACACGCTGGCTGTATATTTCATTTGTGGCGCAGAACGCGGGACTGCTCCTGTTTGTGCTCGATGGATTGGTGAACGGGCCATCGTACAGGTTCCTGCTGTATGCAGCATTGGTCGCCCTGGGCGTAATAGCGTGGATGATCTGGCTGATCGATTGTTTTAGGAACAGAGCCCGAAAAGCCCTCGACTGGCCTATGAAGCAGGTGTTGCTTTCTTTCCCCTTCCTGCTTCTTTCATTTTTATTCATTCCCCTGGTCTACTTCAGCACCCGGCCGAAATGGACGCTTGTATATGGGCTGTTCCTTTTTCTGGGCTGGATCACCTCCATCTTGTTGGGCATGACCTTTAAAACCCTGCCCTTCATCGTCTGGAACGGCCGCTATAAGAACCTCAACGGGAAAATAAAGATCCCCATGCCAAAACAGCTGTATAAGGAGCAATGGGTGAGCTGGCAGCTTATCACGCATCTGTGCTCGCTCCTGTTGCTGGTCGCCGGCGTGGCATTACAGGAGATGCTCCTCATCCGGCTGGCGCTATGGATTGGTCTGGCTACGGCTGTTCTTTATACGGTGAATGCCTTCAAGGTCATTTTGCACCGGCTTTAAGACTTTACCGCTCATGTTCCGTCAGCAGCTGTTCGATGTCGACTCCATTTATCTTTAAACCCTTTATGTTGCAATCGCTGATTTCCACATTGCTCAGGTTGCAGTTGACGATCACGCTGCCTTCGAGGTTGCAGTCCTCCATTTTCAAAGGCCGCATCTTCGCCTGTGGATCGTACATCGGATGTCCTTTTGGCGGCATACCGATGTTGTGAATATACGCTCCTCCCAACTGGGCGCCTTCAATTTCCAGGTCGCTGAGATTGGCATTCATGATCTTCGTACCGGCCAGCGTTACGTCTTCAAAAAGACATTTTTCCATCATCACCTGGTAAAATGTAGATCCCTGCGCCAGGGTCTGGCTGACATCCAGCTGTGTACGGGCATTTTGTACTTTGATAGGTTCCATAAATTATTTCTTTTTGACAATCCAAATCTACCGGGAAACAGCGAATGTCAGGCTGTGGGAAAAAGTCAATCTAAGGGGGCGATCATGCCAGCCCGGCGAACCTGCCATAGGCGGTAAATATAGCAAGTAACAATAATGTAAGATTGGTAGCCATATTTCTCGGCTCTTTTCTCTTATAATGTATCGGGGCAGCAAACACCATGATCAGGGCGAAGCCGGCGGCCGTGATGGGGGTCAATACGGGGGCGATGCCTGTCCACCAGGGTACGATGATCCCTACCATGCCCAGCAGCTCTGCAATACCGATGATCCGGATAAATGTGTGCGGCAGACCGGCCACACCCGTCTGTCCCTTCTTCTCCACCAGCGTTGCTTCCGAATAGATGGATTTACAGAGGCCGGAATAGCCAAAAGCCAGCGCTAATATTACTTGACAAGACCATAATAACGTGTTCATAACTTTGTTTTTTTACAATACAAAGTTCTGACGCCATGTTCGGAAACCCTTTGACAATTGTCAAAAACTCCGTTTTAATGCTGCGCCCTGATCCGGCTCAACGTTTCCTGCGTGATACCGAGATAGGAGGCGATCATACCCAGGGGAACCCGCTGGATAAAGCTGGGATTGGTATCCATCAATGTCCTGTAACGTTGCGCCGCTGTGGCAAAATGCAGATCGTCAAATCGTTTTTGCAGCTGTATCAGTCCAAAGCTGACCAGCAGCCTGCCCAGTCTTTCTATATCGTGATGGTGCTTGTACAGATTCTCCAGCTCGTCATAATGCAGTCCCCATAGAACAGCATCTTCCAGCAATTCGATCCCTCTTCTGTCGGCCTGACGAGTAAGGAAGCTGATGATGGAACAGGCAAACATATCTTCTGCGCTCAGCCAGTCGGTGACATCCTTGCCATCTTTGTAATAAAAGGTTCGCGTGAGCCCCTGCTCGATGAAATAGATATAATGACATACTGAGTCCTGCTTCACCAGCACATGGCCTTTGGGCAACTCCATCTTTCGCAGGACAGACGCCATCGCGTCCCTGCTTTCTTTTGATAGCTGGACAAACTGTCCGATCCGCGAAAAAAATTTCTCCATCGGCTAAATTTACTCCATTCTTGACTCTCTTCGCAGGCCAAAGCTACTCTGAGCGCAGGCTGGTCACCGGGTTAGCCACTGCCGCCTTCATGGCCAGCATGCTCACCGTTACCAGCGCGATCAGCAGGGCGATCACGCCCGCCAGCACAAATACCCACCAGCTGATCGTTACACGGTAGGCATAATCCCGCAGCCACCTGTTCAAGGTATACCAGGCCAACGGCCAGGCTATCAGGTTGGCAATAAGCACAAGCTTTATGAAATGACGGGACAGCAGCCCCACAATATGCCGTACGGAAGCTCCCATCACTTTACGAATGCCTATCTCCTTTACCCTCCGCTCCGCCGAATAGCTGGCAAGACCAAAGAGACCCAGACAGGAGATAAGAATAGCCAGCATGGCCAATATGCCCACCATGCGGGAAACCTGCGCATCCGCACGGTATACTTCTGTAAAATGATCATCGAGAAACTGATAGCTCAGCGGACGGTCGGGAAACATGTTGCGCCAGGTGGACTGAATAAAGGCGAGCGCCTCCTTCTCCTTGCCGCCGTTGATCTTGACGGACAAAGTGTTAAAGCCCCAATCTTTCTGATTGAAGAGGAACATCGTCTCGATCTTGTAATGCAGCGAATTGAAGTTGAAATCCCTGGCGATCCCCACGATAGTCCCCACAAGGACGTTTGCCGAGTCGAAACCAAAATGTTTCCCGATCACAGAAGTCAGTTCAGCGTGCGGTTGATCCTTCGTCAGCTCCTTTGCCAGCGCCTCGTTTACAATGTACTCCCTTCCATTGGCGCCCTTCTCATGAGAAAAATTGCGTCCTGCCGCCAGCGGTATTTGATATAGGGTCAGGTAATCGGGATCAACGATCAGCCGGGTCGATGTCAGCTGACGCAAAGGTCCATCTCCCTTGAATCCAATACCCGACTGATCCAGATGGCTTCCCAGCTGATCCTGGGCGCCCGTAACAGATGCAATATACGCGCTGCGCGAAAGCTCCTCTTTCAAAATATCAAATTTACGGGATGTCATACGGTCGAGCTCGATGGTCACTACCTTGTCGCGGTTGAACCCCGGATCCCGATCCTGCATATAGTTCAGCTGCCGGAATACAAAGATCGTGGCGATCATAAGAAAAATGGCGCAGGCAAACTGTCCTACCACAAGGATATTCCTGAGCTTTCCCTTGTTCCTCCCCGTTAGAGAAAGCCCCTTCAGGACCTTTACAGGCTGAAAAGAGGATAGATAAGCCGCGGGATACAGCCCGGATACGATTCCCACCGCCACCGTACCCAGCACCATGGCTACGAGCAGCCATCTGTTGTACAGCAGGACGGACCCCAGCTGCCGCTGGCTCAGCTCATCGACATAAGGCAGCGCCAGCGCTACCAGACCTGCCGCAAATACCAGCGCGATCAGCGACAGCAGCACGGTCTCGCCCAGGAACTGCGCCCCAAGCTGAGAACGCAAGGCCCCGATGGACTTCCGGATGCCCACCTCCTTGGCCCGCTCTGCGCTTCGTGCGGTCGACAGGTTCATAAAATTGATACAGGCTATTAACAGTACAATGAGCGCTATGGCAGAGAATATATTGGTATAGTTCTTATCGAACTTCTGATAATTGAGATAATCCAGACCTATATCCGCGGCATTGGCATGCACATCCTTCAACGGTAACAGAAAGAGCTCATAAAATTTCCACCCATCGCCATCGAGATGCTTTTTCAGATAATCGGGGAATTTCTTCTCCAATGCCGCCACATCCGTATTTGGGGCCAGCTCGAAATAAGTGTCCAGCCAGTTGCCACCCCACCATTTCATCCACTTGGGCTTGTAGATGGTATTGAAAGACATGAGGGCATCGAACTGCAGCTGCGAGTTCTGGGGCACATCCGCCAGCAAGCCCGTCACCGTAAAAAAAGCCGTATCCGCATCGAAATGATTGATCCGCCTCCCTATGGGATCTTCAGACCCGAATAATTTCCGTGCAGCGGACAGCGTGAGCACCACACTGTTGGGCTTCTGCAGTGCGGTAGCCCTGTCACCTTTTATCAGCGGGAAATCGAACAGCTGTAGAAAAGTGCTGTCCACGTAGAAGGCATGGGGCATATACACCCGCTGATCGCCATAGGTCATCTGGAATTTATCCTGCCAGTGTATCCGCGTGAAATTCTTTATCTCGGGGAACTCCTCCCTGATGGTAGGCCCCATGGGAAACATCGACAGTCCTACTTTTTGAGAAGCCACCATTCCGGGGAATTTCTGCACCTCATTCAGCCGGTAAATATTTTTGTGATGAAAATTGTCAAAGCTCTTTTCATAAAATACGAAGAGCAGGATGACGATACAGGCGGCCATACCCGTGGCGAGACCGATGATATTGATGGCGGAATAAACCTTGTGTTTCCAAAGGTTGCGCCAGGCAATCTTGAAATAATTCTTAAACATGTTGACGTTGTTTTAGGTGGGAGCTGAACGCCTCAGGTGTAGGATGCTAAAGATAGGCTTTTTCCACAAATCCACCGCTGGTCTGGGAATTGCTGTATGTATTCCTTCAACGCTTGTTGTATGCATAACCATTCCTACTGCAGGATACCCGCGATCCTGGCCTTATCTGTTATTTCCCTTCTTTTAAATACTTTACACGTTCATAGCCAGTCGGTCGGAGGGCTGGGTAAGATCACCGACAGTTCCTTTGCACCTATCACTTTCCCTGGTTTCATGGCAGGGCCAAACGCCAGGGGTATGGTCAGCTTCGATATCGACGGGGACGGCAAGCCGGATGCCGCTGTCCTGAACGCAGACCCTATAAACAGTATTACCGTCTTCCGCAACGTGAGCCTCCCCGACAGCGCGGATATGGAAGGCGCCGCCGGCCTGATCACGGGACGTCTCCCCGATTGGAAACTGGCGTATGGCGACATGGACGGGGATGGAAAGGCCGATATAGTGGTGGTCAACAGCGGGGACAGTAATATATCCGTCTTCCGGAATACCAGCACCCCTGGCAATATCACCTTCGATGCAGCTGTAAATTTTGGCAAAGCCGCCAATCCCTCCGAGATCGTCCTCGACGATTTCGACCACGACGGCAAGCTGGATATGGCCGTGATGTGTCAGCCCCAGGACACCACCCGGGGATACTTTGGGATTAGCCTATTCCGCAATACATCTGCACCCGGGATATTATCGTTTCAGTCAGGGGTTGACTTCTATACTCCCATCTTCGGCGTTGCATTGGTTTCGCACGATCTTAATGGGGACAGCCTTCCTGAGCTGCTCTACTGTCCCTATCCTGGCAATAAGCTTTCCTACCTGGTCAATACCAGCACTCCGGGTACTTTCTCTTTCGATACAATACCCAGCGCCACTGTCGGAAGCTACCCAACAGGCACGGCCATCGGCGACCTGGATGGCGACGGCAGGCCGGATATCGTCGTCTCCAACAGCGAGGACAGCTCGGCATATTTATTCAGGAATACAACTGCCGGCGGCGTGCTGTCTTTTACCCAGATACTGATTCCCCGTGTCGGCTCTTTTCCCGGTCCGGTGACCATTGCCGATGTCAACCTGGACGGCAAGCCCGATCTGATCATCCGGCTCTCCAATAGCACAGGCGCGGCCATTCTTCAAAACACTACCGCTGCTCCCGGATCATTGTCCTTTACCGCCTCACAGTATATTTCCGTCATACCCGATGCTTCGGTAACGCCCAACCCTTATGGTGAAGAAGAAGCCAATGGCCTGGCAGTCGGCGACTACGACGGGGATGGCCGTCCCGACCTGCTATTGACCGACTACAGACCTCAGTTCGATGTTTATTACAACACCCTCAATATCCGTCACAACAGGATAAGCGATCCACTTATCGTTCCCTCGGGCGTTTCTCCTGTCTCCGGCAATATTGCCAGCTATATCACTATCGATACGACCGTGCAAAACCACAATGGAAGCCCTTATCTGCAACGGCACTATGACATCGAGCCCGTAAGCAACCCATCCACTTCCACGGCAACCATTACCCTCTATTATACGCAGCAGGATTTCGATAATTACAATGCGCTTGCCACACATGGCGACAGCCTGCCTTCGGGCCCCGGCGACACGATAAATAAAGCCCATATCCGTCTGCTTCAGTACCACGGCGCCAGCAGCACCCGTACCCCTGGTAGCTACCCCGGCAGCAGCCAGGTCATCGACCCCGATGATAATAAAATAGTATGGAATGATTCGTCTGCCCGCTGGGAGATCACTTTCAATGTTACAGGCTTCAGCGGCTTCTTCCTGGCCAGCTCAGGCACGGTGCTTCCCCTGACGCTCCTATCTTTTACGGGACAAAGACAGGGAGATAATGTTGTTCTCGACTGGACCGCCACCCATGAGATCAACGTCAGCCGGTTCGAGGTACAACGCAGCACCCTCGCAGGCAGCTTTACGACCATCGCTACCATTCCATCCACGGGCGATAATAGCTATATGTACACCGACGTCGCCGTACAAAACGCCGCCGCCTTCTATAGGTTGAAAGTAGACGACATGGATGGCAAATACACCTACAGCAGAATTATCGCTATCGAAGGGACCGATGGCGCACTGGGAATGATCATCTTCCCCAATCCTGCAACGGATCAGATCACCATACAGCACCCGGCAGGGGACGCATCAGCACAGATACGGCTATTCGATATGACGGGTCGTGTACTCCGTACCGTCACTCCGGACGTCCATAGCCTGCAAACCTCCATTACCTTAAATGAGCTGGCTGCGGGTACCTATAAGGTACAATGGTCGGACAGCAACCATATCATCGTATGCTCCCTGCTGGTGAAATAGGGAAATTGTTATTATCTTTCACCCCGGACGTCAATCACTAAAACCGGCTAGCCTATGCGCCCGATCCTTATTGTTATCCTGCTGCTTGCTGTGAGCAGTTGCTTTACTCCCATTACCACACAGGCACAGGACAGTACCCGGTCCACCTGGACGCCGCCTTATAAGCTGGATACTCCCCGCGGCTGGACCACCGAACATTTTTCTCTTCCGCCGGAATTTGCCCCGCAGATACCTTATAAAGGGACAGAGGACCTGCGGTTTGCCCATGGATGGGCCGATGGCGCCAGTGAAGAGCATTGGGCCTATGCCTTTTTATGGTGGCTGGAAGGCCGGCCCCAGCTCACAACCGAGAGACTACAGACCGGTCTGAAGGAATATTACAGCGGCCTTGTGGAAAGTAATATCGTCCCCCACAAAATACCAAAGGAAAAGCTGGTGCCCGTCAGGACCTCTTTCCGGATCATCGCTACCCATCCCGGCGACAAGACCACCTTCTCCGGCACTGTTTACATGCTGGACTATCTCACCCAGACCCCTATGACCCTGAATGTGATCGTCCACTGGAAGTATCTTCGCGCTCCGGATCATACAGCCGTGTTTTTTGAAGTATCGCCCAAACCGCTTGATCATCATATATGGCAACAGCTCAACGACCTGAACAAAGGACTGCGTTTACCCTGATACTGCTGTCCCTGCTTTTTTATTCCGCCTGTAAGAGCCCTGACGGTGATAATACACAGGATAACAGTCTCCCGGCGCCTACGGCCATACCCATTATCAACTGGTCCGTAAAAAGCTCCCTGCCGCACGACACCTCACTTTTTACAGAAGGATTCCTGGTGCATGATGGGAAAATATTCGAAAGCACCGGCTCGCCGGATGAATATGCCAATGCTGAATCCCTCGTAGGCATCATTGACCCCGGGACAGGCAGGATGGACCGGAAGATACGGCTCGATAAGAATAAGTATTTCGGAGAAGGCATCGTATTCCTTCATGACAAGCTGTATCAGCTCACTTACCTGAGCCAGAAAGGTTTTATCTACGATGCCGCTACTTTTAAACAGACGGGCGAGTTCCATTTTGACAGCCCTGAAGGCTGGGGCCTCACCACTGACAGCATCCATCTCATTATGGACGACAGCTCCGCCACGCTTACGTTCCTTGACCCTTCCACCCTCAAGCCTTTAAAGAAGCTGACAGTCACCATCAATGGGGCGCCCCGTGACAGCCTCAACGAGCTGGAATATATAAGGGGATATATTTATGCCAATGTCTGGTACACAGATTATATACTGAAGATCGATCCCGTTTCGGGCAAGGTAGTTGGCAAACTGGACCTGAGCTCCCTTGCAGCCTATGCAAGGAACAAAAATCCCTATGCAAATGTGCTCAATGGCATCGCTTACGATCCGGCCTCGGATAAGATATACATCGTTGGCAAACGCTGGCCCAATATCTATCAGATAGACTTTCCCCATTGATCATTCACCCACTCATCACAGTGGAGAAAATCCGAGGAGTTTAAGTTAATAATTGAAAAGCCCCCTACTTTTACCTGTCGTAGTTTTATTGCTCTACCAATCTTCATAACGCCATGACTTCTACACGGCTTACAACGCTTGCCTGCATTTTTTCGCTGACTATGGCCCTCCGAACCACGGCCCAGACAGCCGTTCCTCAGTATGGTAACCTGGCCACCATCGCCGTCCCTACGGGCAGCGGACGTCCCTCCTCTTCCCTGGAAGAGATAAGAGACGGGCTCACTCCTACTCCTCCCGGGGACAGACGTGGCCGCACTCCCCGACTGGGCTCGCAATGGCTGCAATACGAATGGCGCCAGCCCGTACGTATAAAGGAAATAACCCTCTTCTGGTGGAACTATGGCAACACCATCCGCCTGCCGGAAGCCTACCGGATATCCTGGTGGGATGGGCATCAATTCGTTCCTGTAAAGGATCCTTCCGGCATGGGGCTGCTCAACAACCAATACAATACCACTACTTTTGACGAGGTCTCCACTACCCGTCTGCGTCTGGATGTGGATTCCGTCGACCGGTGGACTTCCACGCTGATGGAATGGAGAGTTCCCCAGCCGGCGGGTGCGCCCGACTACCCGCCTATCGCCATAGCGGGGCCCGACCGTGACGTGGTCATGGGAGGCAGAACATGGCTGTCCGGCAGCACCCGCTCCATCGCTCCGATCACCGGCGCCTCCTGGAGCCAGACTTCGGGTCCCGGTAGCGTACATTGGGCCGATGCGGCTTCCGCACATACTACCGCTACCTTTTCCGCCGCCGGTGACTATACGCTTACCTTTACAGCACGTCAGGGCGATCTCAGCTCCACGTCATCCCTCCTGGTGAAGGTCCGTCCACGCCCCCGGGACAAGCGTCTCGACGTAGTATATACCAAACATTATTCCATCGACAGCCGCCTATGGAACGATCGGGTCAAGAACATCATCGTCAATTGGATACCTCATTGCATCGACCAGATAGAGCGCACGGACCTCACCACCGGTGAAGGAGGGCTCGATAATTTTATCGAAGCTGCCAAGGCGCTCCGGGGCGAGCCGCACGGCAGGCACAAAGGCTATGTATTCTCCAATGCCTGGGTACACCAGACTGTGGAGTCCATGTGCGAAGCGTTGATGGTGGATCCAAAAGGAGACAAAGAGATCATCGCCGCCCAGGAGAAGATGAAGACAACCCTGGAGAAGTGGATACCCATTATCCTGGCGGCCCAGGAGCCCGACGGCTATTTGCAGACGGCCTATACGCTCCGGGACACCAGCCGCTGGCATAAACGCTGGTCGCCTGAAAGTCGCGGCGATCACGAAGGATACGTCTCCGGCTATTTTATCGAGTCGGCGATCAACCACTATACGCTGACAGAAGGAAAGGACCTTCGTCTTTACAATGCCGCCAAAAAGCTGGCCGATTGCTGGGTGGCCAATATCGGCCCCGGCAAGATAGCCTGGTACGACGGACACCAGGAGATGGAGCAGGCCCTGGTTCGCTTTGGCCGGTTTGTCAACGACATGGAAGGTCATGGCCGGGGCGACAGCTATATCCGGCTTGCAAAATTCCTGCTGGACAATCGTAATCATGGCAGCGAGTACGATCAGAGCCATGTTCCCGTACAACAGCAATACGAGGCGGTCGGTCATGCGGTCCGCGCCACCTATACTTATTCCGGCATGGCCGATGTGGCAGCCGAGACGAATGATATGGATTACCAGAGCGCGGTCCTCTCCCTGTGGGACAATATGGTCAACAAAAAATATTATATCACGGGCGGCATCGGCAGCGGAGAGACATCCGAAGGCTTTGGCCCGGACTACTCCCTGCGCAACAACGCCTACTGTGAATCCTGCTCCAGCTGCGGACTGATCTTCTTCGAATACAAGATGAACCTGGCCTATCATGATGCCCGCTATGCGGATCTCTATGAAGAGACGATCTACAATGCCCTGCTGGGATCACTGTCCCTCGATGGCAAAGATTTTTATTACACGAATGCCCTGTCATCCTCACAGGGACGTTATCAATGGCATGTATGTCCCTGCTGCGTAGGCAATATCCCCCGCACCCTGCTGATGATGCCTACCTGGACATATGTACGGGGTGACGCCGGGCTATATGTCAATATGTATGTTGGCAGCACGATGAGGGTGGAAAAAGTAGCGGGCACCGATCTGACGATGACCCAGCAGACAAACTATCCCTGGGACGGTCATATCACGCTCACCGTCGATCCCAAGCAGCCGGTGGGAAAACCTTTCACCATCTACCTGCGCATACCCAACCGTACTACCAGCGCCCTTTATACGCCTGTACCGGAAGTGAAAGGCTATAAGTCAATTTCCGTCAACGGAGAGTCACTGACGCCAGCCATCGACAAGGGATATGTGGCCATTCATCGCATCTGGAAGAAGGGAGATAAGATCGTGCTTGACCTTCCCATGGCCATCCAGGAGGTGACAGCTGATGAGAAGATTGAAGCCGAC
>Ga0207667_10000596_pt1 | contig 46852 bp, 82 predicted proteins | sample KBSCornC52_FD_184301 | JGI IMG/M metagenome (GOLD analysis project Ga0207667, IMG submission 184301) | Corn rhizosphere microbial communities from Kellogg Biological Station, Michigan, USA - KBS Corn C5-2 (SPAdes) (version 2) | ecosystem: Host-associated > Plants > Roots > Rhizosphere > Soil ... | reverse complement strand
GCGGAGATGGGTCCTTGCGCTCTTTTGTATGCGGTGCGGCAGATAGCCCATACGAAGCAAATGCGTTCATGCCGCTTCCGCCTCCGCGGTGAACAGATGCGGCCAAAGCGAGCGCAGCCAGCGCTCCGCGGTGTCAACCGAACGAAAAACCGCACAGCGAAAGCCGTTGTTGATCAACCAATGCCCGAAGTCGATTTGCTCCGGCTTGAGCGATCCCTTGCGCGCCTTGAGTTCCAGCCAGGCGACTTCACCATCACCCTGCGCGAGCAAGTCCCACGTACCTTTATGCAGCCCTTCGGCCTTCATCCGGATATTGCCATAGGCGCTGCGCTGCCCCTGGTTCGGAATGGCAATCATCTTCAACCGCGGCGCATTCATCCGCAGTCGGTTCAACAGCCGCACCTGAATCCCATGCTCATCGCCTTCATCAGCTACGGCCGGCGGATCGACGTGGAAGAGGAAGGCGCCCATCAGAAGGCGCCCATAGAAATAGGCGCGGGGTTGTGCCGGCAGCCAATATCGCCACGCACACCACAGCGCTGGCACGGATCGCGAGATACGTAGATATGCTGGACAAGCGGCTCTTTCGGCTTCTCGGGGCGCTTGCGCTCCCACAACCCCGCCCGCTTCAGATAATATTCGACGAGCTGGCGGCTGATCTCGAAGCGCTTGGCGAGCGTCATAACGCTTTGACCAGCGGCAAAAGCATCGCAGATGATTTGGCGGTTCGTGCGCATCGCCTATGCAGCCTTTCTCATGGCCGCAGCCAGCGATGCGATCGTAGACACGGCCACGCTGTGCCGCTCGGCAAGATCCGCAATTTCGGATACGATCGCAGCATATTGCTTCGGCGTAATCGCCTGCCGCTTGAACTTGTGACCGTCGCGGATCTTGGCGAGCGTCCCATGAGAAACGCCCGTTGCGCGATGCACATCATTGATATGCATGTTGCGGGAGAACATCTCGGCGATGTCTTCGCGTTGCTTGGCGGTCAGCATGGCTTACGCCGCCTCCTGCATCAGCGGATCGGGCAGCTTCGGCATCTTGCGATGATGACGGCGGGCTAGCTGGCATTCGAGTTCGTGGATGCGGTTTTCGCAGCGCCGGTACTCGCCGACGGCTAGGCGCTTGTCCTGCCTGGTGGATGACAGCAACACTTCGGCATGTCGAAGGTCAGCCCGCAGGCCCTTGATGGTGCAACGGCAGCCCAAATAAGCGAGAGCAGCGCCGACAACCGGACCGATGACTGAAACTGCAACTAAAGTTTCCATGTCCTACCCCCTCGTCCCCAAGCGGGACGCGTTGTTAACTATCTTTTGATAATGCGCGCCCTCGCCGCGCCGGTTACATGGGCGTAACGATGATGAAGGTCGCACCTCACGCCGCCAGCATCTCAAGGAAATTGCCAGGCACTCGCACACCGCGCTCGTCTGCCATTTGCTTGAACGCAAGTCGCTTCAGATGCGGGATGCCGCGTAGCCTCCAATTATGGAGTGCTTGCGGGGTGAGCTTGAAGCGCTCGCTTACGGCGTCGGGGCCGACCGCGTCGATGAGCGCGTTATGAGCATGTCTCTTGTCCATGCTCCGATCATAAACACAGTGTTGATGAAATGCAATAGCCAATCGTTGATGGAATGGCCGCCAGCATCAACGCACATTCCGCGCGTGCATATAGGTGAGCGAATCGAGGCAGCGCGGGAAGCGAAGGGCATTAAGTCCCAGGCTGCGGCTGCGCGCCTGCTAGGGATCAGCCCCCAGCGCTACAATCATTACGCCCAAGGACGCTGCCCCGATGTTGCCCTGCTCGCCCGGATGGCGAAGCTGTTCGACACGACGATCGATTCCCTCATGGGCATCAGTGCAGCAGAGATCGATGCCCTAGAACGCATCCTTGTCCGGCTATTTGAGCTAGAGGGCATTGAGCCGGATCGTGCACGCATTGTCGCCAGAATCGCCGTCTCTGCTCGTCGTATCGCTGATACTGAGCCGTTAGCAGAGCTTGAGAACCGCCATCAGATTGCAGCTCAAACTCTATGGCTGTCAGAGCAAGATCGTACGCCTGACAAATAAGCTGGTCTTCATCCATCATCCCCGTCCCGTTAGCGTCGCCGTTCCTAGTTTGTTCCCTCAAGCTGGTACGCGACGAGTCGTACTGTAGGAAAGTGCTTTTAACCGCGTCCAGTAAATAGGTAGCAAACAGCTACTTAACTATCGCATCTGATGGCGCGGTAAAATCATCAACACTGTGTTGATTTTGTCGTTGACACGGCATCAACGCTGTGTTTATATCTCCCCATGCAAACAGACACCCAGCATGGGAGACAGACGATGGCGACAGACAGTGGGCGCTCCGTCCCGGACGGGCTCTCGCAAGCCGAGCCTGAAGTCTCGGCCCTACGGGCTTCGATCCCTAGCGCGGCAGCATATGCAAGCGAGCCCTGCCGAGATTGTAACGGCGAAGGAAAGATCGAGCATCCGTTTCTGACGAGCGGAACGGCCAGCATCATTGCAGAATGCCCACCTGATCCGGTGCTGGTTGATTGCGAGAAGTGTTGCGGCACGGGTGAAATTACGTGCGACGACCATGATGCCTTCAAGTTCGATCACGGCATTGATGTCGATTTCAGAGGCGGCAAACAGGTCGTGTTTTTCGATTACGAAGGAGATGGAATATTTGTCTGGGCGTTTCCTTACGACACGGAAACCGATGGCCAGCAATGCACCGATGCTGAGCGACAGAGTGTCTATGAAAAACTCTGGGATTGGTATCGAGATTGGGCCTCATACAGCCCGGAGGACGACCGATGAACTCCGTCGAACTCCGCGTAGCCATCCAGCGCGGCCTGCTCGACGAGTTGGGTGATGCCTATGATTGTACACGGGTTTGGAGCGCATGGGGCTACGGCACAATGGGCGAGGATGACTTCGTACCCGTACTGGATCGCCTTGAAGAGCTGATCGACGCCATCGTGTTTCACATTGCTGATGTCGCGAAAGCGATCGAAGCCGAAGGCCGAGACGGCGTAGCTGGCTCGGTTCACGAGAGTGCGGCTCCGCAGGAGTTCGCCCAAACCGAGGTTCCGCAATCATGAACCACCCCGCAATCATAGAGCCTGAGCCTCTGGACGAGCTTTTCAACGGAGAGCTTGGCCTGACGACGGTTCGACCCATGCCCCGTTCCGAGGAATGGTATCGCGCGCAGGCTGAGGAACAGGTTGGCGACCTGTACCGCGACATGCCCGGCGTGCGTGAACTGCGCATCCGCAAGATCATGGGAATGCTGCGCAAGATCGATCGGGCTCACTGCGCAAATGCGAGGGTCGCGTGATGGGTGACGTACTTCAGTTCCGCCTCCGCCAACCCGACAGCGCGCGAGAGGAAGCACAGGCAGAGCGCCTTTATGCCGGGGAATATTGGGACGACGTGTTCAACGCCCTGAGCCGGGAAACGCCCGCTCAGAAATGGGTGCGGCTGGCTGCGGCAAGGCTGCGGGAAATGGGAGATGGTGATGACTGATGAACTGACGGCGGCCGGCGAAATCATCGCAAAAGCTTGCGGCGAGTATGTCTCATTTACTTACCGACATGAGGCCGATCCATTGGATCTCGGCTTTCGATTTGGCGCGTTCATGTACAGCGGTGACGAAGCCTTTCATGGCTATGGAGAAACCTTGTCCGATGCCTTTGCGGCGGCGCGCGAGGAGCGCGAGAAGACGCAGGCTCTCCGCTCCGCGCCCATATCCGAGCAGCGGCTGCGGGAGATTGAGGATGGGGAGATAGAGCTGTGACTGTGACCCGCACGATTGAGTTAAACGATCTCACGCCAAAGGAAATGGCGGAGATATTTGCTGGCTATTGGGCGGAAGAGCAGGCCGAGTTCTTCAATTCATTGTGGGAACTTGGCAAGGATTGGCCCGGCGCGGGATGGTGCATGCAATCGTGCAACATTGTGCCGCTTCTGGATGCCGACGGTATCCGCTGGCTTGAGACGTTCTTCGCGCACGCTGTTGAACGCCTCCCTAGTGCCGCCCGCACCGCATCGGTGGAGGAATAGGATGGGCGCGACACCTAGCGATGCAATGGCTGAGGCTGTGCGGCGGCACGCCGACCTTATCTTGAAAGCGTCGGGTTCCGGTCTTCGTCATTACTCGATGGAGAAGACGCGCGCCGCAATCTTGATGGCCGTGATGGATTGCTATGGAGAGGCGTATCGCGCCGGAGCGGCATTCGCTGGCGAGCAATACAGGCAACAAATCCTCTCAGCGGCATCAGCCAGCGAAACAGGGAAGGAAGGGTGATGGCACATCCTCAACACCATCCGAAGTGCCCACGTTGCAAAGGTGAGGGATTTTATCTGGCCCATCATGGGCGGGGATATTATCGCGATGGCAGTTTTGGCCATAACGACTGGCAGGACTGCGACTGTCATCCACGGATGGATGAAAGCCGGCTTCCGGCCGCCATAGAGCCGAAGGGAGATGAGTGGTGATCCGCACCCTCCTCCTATCCTTTGAAGCCTTTGCTGACAGCCTGCCCGGCAGGATCATTGCCTGGGGTTCGCTGATGGTGGCTGCTCCGCTGTGGGTGGGGCTTTTCCTGAATCGTATAGGAGCTTGGTAGTGGGCGAGGTCACGAAAATAGAGTGGTGCGATCACACGTGGAATCCGTGGATCGGTTGCACCAAAGTCGGCGCGCCCTGCGATAATTGCTATGCAGAAGACTTGATGGACAGGCGCTATGGGCGCGTCGAATGGGGGCCGGACGGAGATCGCGTCCGTACCGCAGCCACCACGTGGAACCAGCTTCGGAAGTGGAACCGTGCTGCGGCTCTGGCAGGGACGAGGCCGTTCGTGTTCTCGCTCAGCCTGGGCGACATTTGGGACAACCGGGTGCCGATGGCATGGAGGCGGGAAGCCTTTGACATGGCGCGCGAATGCTCGAACCTCGTCATGCTCTACCTCTCGAAGAGGATCGGCAATGCGGTGGAAATGGCGGTCGAATGCGGCGGCTTCCCTCCCAACGCTGCGCTGGGTTCTACCTTCGGAGACCAGCGTGATTACGATCGCGACAGGCTCAAGCTGAAAGAGGCAGCCGAGGTGCTGGGCGCGATGTTCACGTTCGGAAGCTTCGAGCCGCTTCTCGGGCCAGTGATCATCGACAAGTTTGCACCGGATTGGATCATTGTTGGCGGAGAGAGCGGGCGCAATGCGCGACCGATGGATCTGGAATGGGCGCGCAGCCTTCGCGACCAGGCTCAGCAGCTCGGCCGCGTGTTCAACTTCAAGCAGGTGGGCGGGCGCACGGCGGACAAGGGCGGTCATTACTTGGATGGAAAGCTGTATTTCGACCGTCCGCAGGTGCCGTCATGACCCTAACACCCGAACAGAAAGCGCGGGGGCTGGAGGGGCTACTAGACGCGCAAGGGCATAGGCCAGACTGTGCAATCAGGCTGCCTCATCCGGCTTCCATTTGCACATGCCACATCGCCGACAAACAGCGCGCGGAAACCTTCACTGCCGCCCTCCGCACCAAAAAGGACCATCCCGATGACTGAATTGACGGAGCTGGAGCGAGCATTCGAATATCTCGATGACCTGCGCGAAAGCGGCGCAATCAATATGTTCGGAGCGCGGCCGTATTTAGCGCGGGAGATGGGTATTCCACTTACTGAGGCCGGGAAAATCCTTTCTCTCTGGATGGAAACCTACGACGGTGAGAAATCGGTTGCCGATCGCGCACGCACCGCGCGGGCCGGAGGTGAAGGGTGAGCTTCCACCCCGCCGCACCGGAACGTTGGACCGTTCTTTGGCGGTCGTCCAGCAATTCGTTGGACGGAGAGCGATCACATATCCTGTGGGATAAAGGCCATCCGATCTTGTTCCACACTCGGGATGAGGCGCGGGAGTACATACGGTCTCACTATGGATACATCCTGCGACGTCCTGATCTGCGCCGCTATCCACATGGCTGGCTCATGCCCCAGCCGATCAAGGTTCGCGTAATTCTTTCACCCCTCGCGCCACCCCCTGACGCGAGCAATTGTCCGGTCCCTTCAAACACGCCGGACTCGCCCCTTCCTAGCGGGACTGACGGATCGGGCTACCGGAGATAGATGATGAGCTACGTTCGCTGGAGTACGCCCATCAAGCTGCCGGACGGCGTTGATGCTATGGACTACTACATAAACAGCAGCAAATGGAATGTCCCAACGTCCGACTTGTACATCTACGATCATGTCGGTGGCTTCGTGTCGATCAATGTCTCTGGCAATCGGCATAGGCCACAAGCGCCGTTCGACGGTCCGACCGTGATCGATGTTGACCCTGAAACCAAGTGCGGCCGCGCAAATCCGGCTTGGGTTGAGTGGTTAGACGAAGGGCGAGAGCCGATTGACCTTCCCGGAGCCGGGGAGACCTTTGAGTTTTCCGACATGGAAGATGCAATCGCCAAGGTTGAGGAGCTAATTGCGGCTGGCTTCCTAGCGCCGCCGTGGCTGATCCCAAGCATGCGCGGTGAGGAGGTCGAAGATGCCTAACCCCAACCCCCCGGCAGGCGTAGCTACTCCCGGCGATCCTGCTGCGGCATTGCACCGCCAGATCGATCTGGAGCGCCGCCTTCTGGAGCAGCTACGCGGCGTGCGGGAGTATCAGGCGTCTCTCTTAAGGGACTACTCCAAGGCTCATGGCTATCTCGTGCCGCTGACGGTCGAGCAGTTTATCCGGAATGAAAAGGTGGCGGCGTGACGGGCGAACATCTTTTGCAGCCAGCCGCCGATTGGCAGGACGAGAACTGGGCGACCCGGATTGACCGTTGCGCATCGATGCTTTTTCTACACGGCTACATTCCAATGAGCATGCGGGAGAAGATTGGAAAGAAGCTCGCCGCGCAATTCGAGAAAGCCGCTACAGAAGCCGGATGGGTTCGCAAGGCCGCCCCTCCCAGCCCCACGCAAGATGCGGGAGGCGGCGAGTGATCCCGATCTTCTCATTCGCGCTCGGCTTTGTCGCGGGCTGCTTCATATTTGACCGGGTTTGGCGATATTTAAATCGAATGCGCGACAGAATTGAGAAACTGCGCGATGAAGATACGATACTCCAAAAGGCGATTGAACTCGTTACGCGCACGGAGACTCGGCCATGACCCGCGAGGAGGAGCGCGCTGCGGTTGTGCGGATGCTTCAACATGAGGCCAACCTGCTCCTTAAGATGAGCAAGGAAGAGTATTATTCGTTGGCGCGACGCATTGAGTGCCACTACGCTTATGAAAATCTACGCGTACTGATCGCGCGCATTAATCGCGGCGAACATCGCCACCTCTCATATGGCGAGCCGGGATGATGGGGGCGGAGGTGCCCCGGCGCTTCGTCCGCTTTAAGCAGGCGGACATCAAGCGGGCGGCCAAGGGGCTGTCCGATGCCGGCGTGCATGATTTCAGGATAGAGATTGATCCGAACGGCAAGATGGTCATTCTAGCCGGTCAGGCGGCAGCCGTCGCCAACGACACGGGCTGGGAGGATTTCCGGTGAAGAAGATTGGAAGGCCGCGCACAAAGACGAACCGCTTCCTGCCCGAGTTCGTCTACGCCTATCGTGATCGCCACGGGAAGGTGCGCTATCGCTTCCGCCGCAAGGGCGTGGCCGACTATCACTTCAAGGCCCCGATCGGCACCGACGAGTTCCGCGCCGAATACAAGACATGCATGGACGGGGGTATTCCCAGGGCTATCGAGGAGCGCCACCAGCCTGGCACCTTCAACGACCTGATCGCCAAATATTATGCCTCGCCCAGGTGGAACAGCGTCAAGCGGTCCCACGCGACTCGCCAGCATGACCGGCGCATTATCGAAGAGTTTCGTTCCAAGCATGGCCACAGGCCGGTTGCGGGCATGAACTTCGCCAACTGTGAAAAGATCCTCGCTGCGAAAGCGGCCACCCCAACCGCAGCGAACAAGCTCCGCAAGCAATTGAAGCGCTTGCTGGGCTACGCCGTGGCCCTGGAGATGCGCAATAACAATCCGATGGACGAGACGCAGCCGCTGGACGTGGCTGGCGGAGGCCATCACACATGGGCCGAGGACGAGATAGCGAAATTCACTGAGCGCCATCCGCTAGGCACGAAAGCCTATCTCGCGATGATGCTCATGCTATGGACGGGAGCCCGACGCTCGGATGCGGCGAAGCTCGGACGCGGGAATATCAAGGACGGCTGGATCAGCTTTGTCACGACCAAAAACAAGAAGCTCGCCAAGATGCCGGTTGCCCCTCTCCTTTCCGAGGCAATCGTGGCGGCAGCCGATACCGGCGGCTTCACCTTCCTCGTGACTGAATATGGAAGGCCGTTCACGCGGGACGGGTTCGGTAACAAGATGCGCCAGTGGTGCGACGAGGCCGGCTTGCCGAACTGCACGTCACACGGGCTCAGAAAGGCCATTGCGCGGCGAATGGCAGAGCTTGGATTGAGCAATCAGCAGATGAAAGCAGTCTGCACCTGGAGCGGTGATTCCGAGGTCGCGCTGTACACCAAAGAGGCCGATCAGGCGGCGATGGCGAAGCAGGCGATGGACCGTCTTTCCGATTGGACTTTTGGGGAACCTGCCTCAAAGTTAGTAAAAGGAGGCGAGAATAATGGCTGAAAACCACCATATGATCAGTAAAGGTGGTGGGCCCGGAGGGACTGCCACAAGTTTTCTAGCTCAACAGCTTAGTTTGACGAACCTAGCGGTTAACGCCCACGGGAATCATAGGGCTAGCCGCAAAAGGTGCGAACCTTCCACCGCCCCCGCAGGAGGGGCGTGATGTCGGGCAAGCTCCGCGTCCTTTCACTGTTCGCTGGCATAGGCGGGTTCGACCTTGGCCTTGAGCGCGCCGGAATGACCACGGTCGCATTTGCGGAAACCAACCCATACGCCAGCGCGGTGCTGCGCAAGCATTGGCCTGAAGTGCCCAATCTGGGCGATGTCACGGAGGCTCACTATCCTGATGCAGATGTCATTTCCGCTGGATTTCCGTGCCAAGACATTAGCCTCGCCGGTAAAGGCGCCGGGCTGGCCGGGCAGCGTTCTGGACTCTGGCGGGAGGTTGTGCGTGCCATTCGCTTGGTACGACCGCGCTTCGTCGTGCTGGAGAACGTGGCAGCCTTGCTCCGTCGAGGGGTGGACAAGGTACTCGGGGACTTGGCCTCGAACGGGCTTGATGCGGAATGGGATTGCATACCAGCTTCCCACGTCGGTGCCCCGCACGGCCGCGATAGGTGGTGGGCTGTTGCCTACCCCGAGCGGGGTGAATGGTGGCAGGAACCATACTGTGGGTCGCTTGGACGAATGGGGCGGGAGCAGCAATCCGTTCCGTGGGACCGAGATTGGCAAGAAGCGCTGCGCGAGTTTCGAGGAATGGATGATGGGTCTACCTATCGGGTGGACCGCGTTGACACCATCCGAAATGCCGTCGTCCCGCAGATCCCGGAGCTGATCGGTCGAGCGATCCTCGCATCCCGAGCCGCAGCATGACACCTGCCCAAATCGATATCCTGCTCAACGGGGCTTTCGTCTATCAACGTAGCGACGGCACGGAATATGCCTCGTTCGACTATGCCATGCAGAAGCTTGGCGTCCGGTGCCTGCGCAGGACGGGCCCGCTTTCTGCTGAAGACCTTCAGCGTACCCCCGATCAGGTGCTGGCCCGTCTCAATCAAGAATTGGCCGCAGCATGCCCCACCTAAAGGAGAAACACGTGTCGGAAGAGATGAGGGAGGGCTCCGGCCTAGTCGTAAAGCCGTGGCGCGTTGCCGTTTCTGGGTATGGCGAGTACACCTATTTTGCCTCATCGCGCGGCAAAGCGCTGGCGCAAGCTTGGAACTCGTCGGCGTTCCTAGATTGGACATTCAAGGAATTTCTCAAGCGAGCGCGGGCGGTTCGCGAGGAGCCGTTGGGCCGATTCGGCGAATATATTGAGGTGGCTGGTAAGCCGGCATATCTGGTGAGCTACAACCGCCAATATATACAGTTCGTCCGGCCTGGCAGCGACGTCATCCTGAACAGTCATCCTTATGATGTTCAGCCGCCAGAAGCGCGGCGCGGGACCGACTATTATCAGCCTGCCCTCTCCACCCTTCGGGAGCAAACACCGTGAGCGATGTAATCTTCAAGCTGCGCCTTCTGATGATGCTGCTGCACAACGCCTTCGAAGAATGGAAACGCGAGATTTGGAGGCGCAACCTTGATGCACCCTACTGCTGTAGCGGCCACGAATGCGGCTGCATGGCATCAACCACAAGGGAGTTATACTCATGGCATCTGAAGCACCCATGACCACCAATCCCACGCCCCTGCCGCCCGAGGGGGTGACGGCCACCCAAGCCGATCGGGATGCCCTAAAGGCCGCTTGGAATGAATACGCCTGTTATATGGGCGATCCAGACGGCAAGGATGATATCGAGACGGCTTTCGAGGAGGCGGCAAAAATCATCGCCCGCCACCGCATCGCAGCAACCAGCGCGGCGGAGGGTGAGGTTGAGGCCGATGGGTGGCACCATCAACGGAACCATATACCGATCATCCAGTCGATCGTGGCGGATGCTCTTGATTCGATGGTCTCTGATACCGACCAGAAATCACGCGACGCCGCCGAGTGCATATTGTCCTACGTGAATCAGCATATCACGCCGGCCGCCACCAAGGCCGAAGCCGCGAATGCGCGATTGAAGGAGTTCATATCTGATCAAGCCACGCTTGCTGAAATGCGCATCAAAAACGGAATGGATTTGGGTGCAACCGTTTGGCGAATAGCTCTCGAAGACTTCACCCGCGAGAGCCGGGCGATCCTTGATCGCCTCGATCAGGGAGCGGAAGAGTGAGCGAGGATGATCTTCGTGATGCTATGCGTCAACGCTTCAAAGTCATGTCAATGCGCGAGTGGTGCCGGTTAACAGGGTGTAATGTCAGTCATGTCTCAAAGTTCATGACCGGACGAGGAGGGCCGCCATCAGGCTTGCTCCGCGCTCTCAATCTCGAAATTCAATACACCCGCAAGAGGAATTCCAAGCCATGACCGACACTGCACCCCAGGCATTGGCGGGGAAGCTGAGCGAGGCCCGGCGAATATACCTCGCGAGACCGCTCACCGATCCCGAAAGCATCCATCTCGCACTTGCACGTTTCAAGTTCATGGGCCGTCATTTGCGAAAACGTATTCGCAAGCATCAGCGGCGAGTGGGTCCTCTCATTAAGCGTCTAGATACAGCCTCAGACGCCCTCCGATCCTACCTCATGAGCAACAGCGAAGGGAAAGAGTGATGGTGAAAGATCCACGCGATGAAGCCGAGCACGCACTTGGTGATTTGAATATGGCAGGCGCTATCGAAGCTTTATGCGAACACAGTTTATTCCGTACAGCCGCTGGCCATCGCTTCGAGCAGCGCATCGCTAGATTATGTCGCGACCACATGCAGTTGCAACTTAAAGCTTATGACCGAGCGAGGGCCCGGCTGACTAACCCCCCACCCGTTCAAGCCGCGTCGGCGGTGGAGCAACGCGACCGTGACGACTACGCACGCCTAGTTGAAGGCGATAGCGACAACCCTCTACGTGTTGCCAAGGCAAACCGCATCTACGTTGGCGAGTATGACGATGAGGTTGCTCAATATGTTCGGGATACCGCCATCACCTCCCTCCAGGACACCCCCGATGCCGGATGACGTGACCGCGATGCTTGAACGAGAATATCTACGCGATGAATTGCTGCGTCAGGATATGCCGATTTGCGCAAGGTCGGTCATGTCGGACGACCCGGACCGTTTGGCAATTCCACCATCTGTTGCCTTTAAAGCCATCGAAGCCGCCATCATCGCAGAGCGTGAACGATGCGTTAAAGCAGTTTGGGATTCCGGCGGTGACAACTGTGAATACCATATCGCCGCCATCCGGTCCATCGGCGCAGAGGGAGGGGAGAATAGCGATGAGACGTAGCGTTTTGTTTATTGGCGGCACTATCATGAGCATAATCGCATTATGCGCAATGGTTACTCATAAGGACACGGCATCAATCGTCTATAGCGCCTTGGGTCTTACGCTTATGATATTAGCGATAGCGTCCCGCCCATGACCGCTCCGCCCTCGATCGATGCGCTGCTAGGTGATATCGTCACTATGGCGCACAATGCCGCAGAAGGGCGAGCCAGCCCACAATCTCTGCTGCGTTATATCAACAAGCGGATCGATGAATATCGCGCCGCCACCCTCGCGCCTGCCGCTCCGGTTGAGGGGATGGTGGAGCGATACAAGGCTGCGCTCGATCAAATCAGCGACGTTTGCAATCAACCACTCCCTGGTATCGATCTTGCACTAAACATCCGGGGCATAATTGCCATCCTCGACAAGCCGCAGGGCGTGGGAGATAATGGGGGATGAGCGTCAAGGCCTTCATCACCGACACTAAAACGGGCGAGACCAGAGAATATGACGCTGGCGAGGTGCATGAGGCGATCGAGTTTCTGTGGAACGAGGGGAATTATTCGTGCGATTGCAACCGCGCCATCTTCTTTGATGTGGCCGGCGGCGGTGACGGTAACCCTGAGCAACAGTGCGGCCTTGAGCGCTATATCGTCAAACTGGTCAGCGACGATGGAGAGATCATATTGGATGAGACCGAAAGCTCAGAGGCCCAAGAGATAGATCGGCGCGGGCTGGATTTGTGATGCGGCCCTCTGCTTCGGTGTGATCACAGGTGCAGCAACAGAGGCTCTTAGCTACCGGTGGGGCCAAGCCCGCCGCATCACGTTTCCCTCTTACCATCCCCCGATTCGCAGGGCAAGGATGAGCTCACCTGTCCCAATCCGGTACAACTTTCGTTAACCAAATCGGACTCGACTCAATAGCCCACGCTGGTCATCTTCCCGTCCCCTGACAGGGGAGAGTAGCATGCGATTCGCAGTGGCTTTGATTGCAGCGGCGTTGGCGGGACAGGCTGAGGCGGCGACGGTTGAAGATTTCGGTTTTGCCTTCGTCTTCCACAATGGAGCCGCGATAACACGGAGCCTGGGGACAGTCTCATTCACGCGCAGCGACGATCCCAATCTCTATCAGCCCAGCATCCCGTTCACCGTTAACTGGCTCCCGGGAAGCGAGCCCGCGCATGGATCGCTGACGGCTGCCTATGATGGGCTTGGCGGTTTCAGCCTGGAAGATGGTAACGGCTTCGGGTTTGCCTTCAATCCAATCGGCGACGGTAAATACGTTGGCAATATGAACTACGTCGATCCGTCAGGCCTTTACGGCTACGTCTTTTCCTACAAGCAACATGTCGTTCCTGGGACCACGCCTGCCAGCCTTTCCAGTCCTGTGCCCGAGCCCGCCTCATGGGCGCTGATGATCGCTGGGTTCGGACTGGCAGGAGCAACCTTACGCCGGAAGCGCGAGGGCGTTTACGTATAGTTAGGATACGGCCCGGAACGACTGACTCCTCCATTCTTGTACGTTGAAATCACACTGATGCAGTCGGTGCCGGGTTGGGCATAATTGTAGACCAGATTATTGCCGTCGAGGTGGCAATTATACAAGCAGCAAGCAACCGTCGGCATGCCGAGCAGGATCATGTTTCGCCCGAAGCTGGCGTTGATGTAGATCGTGTTGTCGATCATCCACGCGCCGCTGACGTTGCCGGTCGTGGGGGTGAAGTTCCCCTGTTCGTCCGGGAAGAACCACTGGCATTCGAGGTTGGTTACGGCTGTGATGTTGGCGTAGATACCAGCCCTGACAATACCCGCATCGCTACGATAGAACTGGAACAGGTCGGGATGGACGCCACCGACCGGAGGATAGTTCACCCCGGCAACCGTGTTATTGACGACACATCCCCACGAGTTGCTGAAGATGTCCCATCCGTTATTGGTGATCTGATTGTTGCGCGCCAGGGTGACGCCGTTGAGCGATTCGCGCGCCTTGTTGAAGGTGCTATCCTCGACATAAACGCCGTTGAGAAAACCGGTGCCGGGCTGGTTGTACGGCTGGCATCCCGCATTTTGCTTATCCCAGCCGTTGAAGCTGACGTTCTTGAACCAGAGCGCCTGCAGGCTGTTGGTGTTCGCGTAGACACGGATATTCAGCGTCAGATCCATGAGCGCGAGCCTGGTGATGCCAGGCGCGCCATCGGTCGAAGAGCCAGGGTTCAGGACAACATCGGAAGGGGAGACGCCGGGCGCCGCACGCAGACGAATGTAGCGCGAGTTGCACGTGGCTCCGGCGGATGAAAGATTGTAGCTGCCGCCCATCATGAGGATGTCGCCGCCACGGGTCGTGGCATTGGGCTGCGCTGCTACCAGTGCCGCTATGGCCTTCGAGATCGAGCGCCACGGATTGCCCGACGTGCCGTTCCCGGTCGTATCATTGCCGGAGCCGCTGATATAATAGTTTGCGGCGGGCAGTGTACCCCCGGCGTTGGTGTGGAAGAAGAAGCTGCCGGCCTTCATGAAGATATCGGTGCCTTGCGCGACGATCGGCGAGCCATCCTTTGGAACTACGGTCGCGCGCAGATCGCGCATGACGCCATCCGCGAAGTCGCTGGCGCGGACCTTGACCGGCCAGCCCCATATGCCATCGACGCTGTTATAGGTCGGCGACGAGACGCGAACGACCGTGCCTCCGTTGACCTGGAAGTCTACATAATTGATGCCAGCGGTCGGCTTCTGGTTGGCTTGCCATTGCGTGTTGCTGAAGACGCCGAACGCATAGAGCCAGACGACCAATTCGCCAGTGATGTCCTGAAAGCGGGTCGTTCCCCAGCGGACGGTAGGTGAATGATTATAGCCGGGGTTGGACGAACTGCCCACCGGCCCGGCTGGAGTCGTCGTGGTCCCCGCGAAGGTGCTGGTGGGGCTGGCCGGAGAGACCACGGGAATGCCGCTTGAGGAGGTCACTGTTAAAGAGAAGCTGGCGAGGTCGGCGGTCGAAGAGCCGTCCGAGACGCGCACAATAATCCCGCTGAAGCTTCCTGCATTCGCCGTCGAAAGCGACACAGTCGCCTGATCGCCCGCGCCGATCGGCGTCACCGTTGAGCCAGAAGGCGCATTGATCAGCGACGGTGTATAGCTCCCAGTTCCCCCATCAAAACTGACAGTGAAGGTCGCACTGGAGCCCTGAAGTGCCGTCGTGACGGGTGTGCCGGCGATCGAAAGGGGGATCGCGGGTGCGTCCTGGACGATTCCTGTAGGAAGGGTGTAGACGAAAGGGGCCTGGCCATCACCATTAACCGCCGCGACGGCAAGCCGGAGCTTTTGGCCGATCTGCCCGGTTGCGAGAACGAGCGTGATGGCCGTAGAGCCGGCGAGATCGGTCCAGCTATCGAATGTCGGAGCATCCGCCGTCTGCCACTGATAGGCGTAGCCGGTGATGAGCGATTCCGACGAGGTCCATGTTCCGTTGGCCCCGGTGAGGGTCTGGCCGTTAATGGCCGAGCCAGAGACCGTAGGCGCAACGGTATTCACCGCATAATCGCGCTTGCCGATGTGGCCGCGAAAGTTGAGACGCGACATATCAGATCCCCAAAAGCATGTTTGTTGGGACGTGGGTTGAGCCACCGCCGCCCCCGGCCGTGTCCCAAACCGCAAAGGTGTTTGCGACCCAGTTGGTATTCGTATTGGCGAATGCGCCGGGGTTGTCGGTCGTCGCGGCGGTCGATTGCTTCCATGCGCTGCCGAGCGTCACGACCGTGCTGTTGCTGTTGGCGGTGAAATTGGAATAACCGCTTGGGCCGGCACTGATCGCGGTGTCGGCCTTTACGGCGGCAAGCGCGAACCAGAGATAATCCTGCGTCCCGCCGAAGGGCGCAAGAGTAGGCGGGTCGGCTGTCGTGCTTGAGCCGGACGCTCCGTTGATATGTGCGCGCAATATGCTCCCACCCGTGATCGGAATCGAATAGGGATGGGCCACTCCTTTCCCGCTGCCCGAGCTGTGAATGGTAAAGACCGGATTGGTTTCCGAACTTGAGGCTGCCAGCGTATTTTGCTGATAGGTTCCCAGCCAGACGCCACCCGTGCCGTTTTCCCGGACCGCCGCCCAGCCCGTGGGGACATCCACCGACGTAACATTATTGAGAGCCAGGAACACGACCAGATAGTCGTTGATCTGATGCGGCATCAGGGTGACGGTGAAGTTCCCCGTGTTGCCATTGGAAATGGTCGTCGTCTGATAACTCGGCGTCGGGACTGCGTCCCTTGGGGCGGGCGCGGTCATTACAGGTTCGCCACGGTCTCGGCGGTGATGATGATCGAGCTCACCGCGCTGGAGACCTGCGCCGTCCAGTTGTTCGCAGCGGCGGACTGGATGGCGGCGCTGCCGGCATCAGCCGAGAAGCCCACAGTGGCGCCAGCAGGAACCGCGAAAGTATAACGGGTCGTTCCGGCCGTCGCGTCCTTGATCGCCACGGTGACAGCTGTTGCCGAGCTGTTGGTCATCACCAGCCGGTAGAGATCCTTGAAAACGCCCGATCCGCCAGCCGTGACGATCGTGGTTTCGCTCGTGCCGGTGATGGTGGTGGTCTGGATCGCCTTCACCTCGCGCAGCGCCGGGATCGAGATGCGCTTGCCGAGTTTGTCGTGCAGCGCGTTGACGACGTCGCCATCGTCCACCGCCGCCGGGTTGGCGGTTTTGGCGAGGCCGCCTTCAGTGACGGGGGCGAAGGCTAATGGGCTGTCCGCCTGCGTTCCACCAATGACGGCGCCCGCCGCGGTGGGATCGACCGGGTTGCCCGAGGAATCGGTCAGCACAGCCTGGAGATCACCGTTGACGTTGAGCGCGGCGGAAAATAACGTCGCAAGCGAACCGCACGCGGTTGCAACCGTGCTCAATGATGCGAGCAATGGCGTGATTGCATCAGTGCCGTCTATCTGTGCAAGAATAGGCAAGGGATGATGCCCGCTGCCGCCAATATATTTGGTTGCCGCCGTGAAGGTGTCGGCGCCTACCGCGGAAAGCAGCACATTGTCATTGGTATCTTCGGCCATATCAGAACCCCATGATAAAATTGCTGCCCGACGCAGGCGGCGCAGCAGGATTGTTCACCGTCACGAGAAGAGGGCCAGAAGTGCGCGGTGAATTGGATGCTCCGGCCAATGTTTCGACAAGCGTGATGAGTTTTGACCCGGCGGTCGTGAATGTGCCGGTCATGATGCCGCTCGCGACCGTTAGCGGCGTGCCGTCGCTTGCTGTCGCGGCAACGGATGAGCCGAATGTCACGCCATTGACCGCGACCGATAGCGGCACATTGATCGTGTAGGTTACCGACGCCAGCGAAAGATCGGAAAGCGTCCCGGAAAACGGAGCACCAACTCCGCCGCACGGTGAAATGCCGATGAAGCCGCAGAAGATCATCGTTGCGTTCCTTGGGGGAATTTTGCCTTGAGGCGCTTCATCTTTGTTTCCATGACTAAAGGATCATGCGGTTCGCGATTGTATTCGCCCAGAGCGCCGCGCCTGCCGCATTTGGATGCAGCCCAGTCGCTTCAAGGTTGGCGGCAACACCCGCAGAGTCTTTCAGATATGCGCCATAGACATCGATAATCGGCACATTGTTCTTGAGCGCCCACACTTGCGCCCAACTCATTTTATGCCGCTGCTGCTCCGCGTAGAATACCGAGGAGGAGCGCGGGTTTTGGGTTATCAGGACCGTGTAATTGCCGGGACATTGGCTGTTCAGCAGCGTCTTGAAACCGTCGTGCGATGTCAGATAGGCCGAGAAACTCGTCGTGTAGAGTTCGTTGTGGCCGTTATTAATCATGCCGATGACGGGGATCTGATGCGGCGGCACGAGTTTAGGACCGCGCGTGCTATCGGTCAGATAGGCTGAGTCTGCTCCGGTTTTTGCACCGATCCACATATAAAGCGTGGGCGCGCCGGCAGTCGGTGAGTTATCCTCGTTCTGATACCAGCTTTCGATCGGCTGCGGGTTGACTATCTTCCCGTCGCCGATATCCGCGCGATATTCCACGCCATAATATTTGCCTGGAATGACGGCGCTATTGCCGTGGCCGCCTACTTCATAGTCGCGCGCGGGAGCGAAGATAGCACCGGTCGTGCTGGAGACATTGGCTGAACCCAACTGCGTCCATGTCGTTGTCCCGACATCGCGAGTATAGAAATTGACCGCGCCGGTCGTCGCATTTCGGGTAGCGCGGACCTGTTTTCTCTGGTTCGCGCTAAAACCGGTCGCGACCGAGCTGAGCGCGCTTATCGTGGTTGATCCATCAAGTGTGAAGTCGAGCTCAAGCTTGCCATCGGTGCGCAGCACAAGCCGGTGGCCATTTGTCCCGGCTGAGCCAGACCACGGCCCTACGAGCGACGCGAAGCTGGCCGGCGCCCACGTCTGTGGTGCGCAATCCACGCGGACATCAAGATTAGTGTACGACGCCCATTGGGTACGATCCGAATAGCGCGTGCGGCCCAAGGCATCCCGTGTCGTGATGTTGATGTACCGCTCTTCGTTGGCGGTAATATTGGTAAAATTGTCGTAATCCTGGTTCGTATCGTTCCAGAAACGTGGGAGGATGGCGGCGGCAGGATATGCCGTCGCATATGCCTGAGCGAGTAAATACGCCCACGCTGTCGTCGGTGTCGGCTGAATGCCGGTGCTGTCGGAGAGAATGACAATCGCGGTACTGCCGATGAATTGCGACAACGCGCCCGCCGCACTGGTGGCGGCAAGCGCCCCAGAGGGCAGCCCGGAGCCATTATGGAGCAATGAGCCGAACGATTTAGAATTGCCAGCTGTGGGCATTATGCAGGCTCCCAGAAATATTGATTGTCGGTGTCGAGGATGGGCACGCCATCACTATCGGTGATGAGGGCATAACCAGGCGGGGCTGTTGTTGCCGAACCAACGCCGAATGAAGCACTAAGACTAAGGCCGCCCAGACTGATTTCTGGATGACGGAGCCTAGCGGGCATGAAATCTTCATCGTTCATCGCGGTGTCCGATCTATGGCATGCTGAGCGCGATAGAGATCCTGCCAGCCTTGGGCGGTCTCTAGCGCGGCGTTGCAGATGGGGAGGTCGGCTGCCTCAACCATGACGGTTTCTGGAGCGGTTGCAGCAGCGCCGCCGGCGCTTCCCAGGTCGTAGGGCAGATGGGCTTGGCCGGCGCTGCTATGATTGGCTCGGGCCGCGAGCCACAGCCTTGTAAGCTCGGCATAGCGAGCATGAAGAGTATCGAGATTGGCTTGCGCATCTTGCGTCACCTTCTGTTGCTGCTGTTCGATCGAGCGGGCTTGCTGGAGCGCGTTGGCGGTGGCTTGGACACCTGCTGCCCGCCACGTCGCGATGTCCTGCGCGTGGACGGCCTTCTCGGCGGTCAATACGAGGTGCGCTTCGTGCATGCGCATAGTCTGCACGCCCGCGAAGATGCCGGCCGCAGCCGCTATCCCGCCTACCGCCGGGAGCAAGTATCCAGACAGGGACGGGATACCGAGCATCAGAAGATCCAAGCACCCAGCAGGAAGCCGGCGACAAACACGACAGCGAACTGCAGCCAGCCCGAGAGCGTGTGATACCACTTCACGAGATTGGCTTCGTAGTTCTGGATAGACATTACGGTTGCTCCACCTTGGTTACGGTCGTCGTGTTGGGCTGTGCGCGGTTGGCATAATCCTTGGACCCGATGCCGATACCGCCGCCGGCAAGGATGAAGGCCATTCCCTGCCCGAATTGCGCGATGTCGAAGCGATTGTTGACCACGAGGTCCGCGCCCGTGTAGCCAATGCCCGCCAGCGCGGTGAGGAACCACAGCAGGCGGCCCACTTCCTTGTTGTTCGGGTCGAGGCCGCGAGAGAAGAAGGCACCGATCATGCCGCCCCCTCATTATATTGATAGAAATTGCTGCCGTGCATGACGGCCTTGAGCGCCTTGCCGTAGCCGCGATCGGTCGCGTAAACGCCGGTCAGCGCATCGGCGAACTTATCGGGATCGGGCAGCGCCTCACGCGCTTTCGCATAAACCGGCTTGTTCAGCAGGGCGCCATGCGCATCGAAGGCTTCCGCGATCGAACCGAATTTGCGGAACGCGGCCTCAATGAAATAGTCGTGGCCATTGCGATCCTGCTCGCGCGTGCGCACGGTAACGGAGGGATCGCCGGGACGAGCCTTCATTCCGAACGGGTTGTTCGATCCAGGCGGCATATGCTTGCCCCAGCCGCTTTCGACTGCCCATTGCGCGAGGCTGATCGAGGCCGGGATGCCGTGTTTGCGCTGTGCCGCGCGGGCGGCTTCGATGATGTCGGGTGGGGGCGTCATGAATTCTCCCTCGGTGGAATCTTCCCGGCGGCCTCCATGCGTACCTCCGACACGACGCCCTGCATCGCCTTCCGAAGCTCGGGGATGCCGCTGGTGAAGAGCGCCATTTCCAACTGCTCGATACGGCGGGTCAGGCGCTCACGATCCTGCTCAAGCTCATTGATCCGCGCGTGGCATGACTTGATCGCCGGCTTCATCACGAGATTGCGGACGAAGACGTATGTTGCCGCGCAACCAGCGGCGAAGCCAGACATGCGGTCGATATTCTCAGGGCCGGGGATATCGGTCATCGACTGTCCAACATCTCTTGCGCAGCATCCTGATGGATCTCGGCTGCTTCGATATCCGCGCGCAGCTCGCGCAATCGATCCGCCAGATCCATGACCGCATCGATCGTGCCGCTAACCGGGAGCTGCGCCACCGCATCAACCGCAGTCAGCAGTAATTTCCGCTGCTTCTCATCGCGAAGGACCATCATGTGAATGTCCCCGAGGCTTTCCACGAGCCGCCGTTATTTGCGTAAAGCTTATTGTTGGTACGGTCGTAGACGAGACCGATCGCGCCCGAGTAAGGCGGTGTAATGGTTCCGGTTGGGGCGCCGGCGCACGAGGGGATGAACAGGAGGCCGGACGTTGCAGTTGTCGTCAATCCCTGATAGCCGATTATGACATCAGAGCCGCTGGTATTGAGAGGCGCCAGATTCTCAGCGCCTCCTATTTGAACTCCAGTAACAGACGATCCACTTCGATGAACTGCTAGCCACGTCGCAAAAGTGACTTCGTCATCGCTGCCAATCGTTCCGTAAAATGTTCCGCCAGATGCGTTTAATATCCAGTTCTTGCCGTTTGCCGCCCCGTCGCTTTCCTTGATCCATAAAGCGGGCTGCGCATTGTCTATGCGAATTTGCGGCGCGGTCGTGCGAACTCTTGTTTGCTCGAAATGAAATTCATAGTCCGCCACACCACTGGTCGTGCGCTCGATACCGACATGGCTGTCGCTCGGCCGAGCAAACAGGCGAAACGCTCCAGTTACTCCGGGATTAGTGACGGTGAAGACCGTATTGCCAGCGCTCGCGCTATTGAATGTCTCATTGGTGAGTGAGACCGTGCCATCGGCGTAAACGACAATCTGGCGCGCATCGTTGTTTGAGATGGATAGAGGCCAGAAATGACCGGATCCGTTCTTGAAAGTGCCGATACGGTATTCGCCAGAGCCACCACTACCGCCGAACCAATGTGCGGCTATTGTCAGCCGCTCCTCCGAAGCGCCGTTGCGCATTTGCGTGGCGACGCTGGAGACCACCTCCCCCGGCATGTTCCAAGGCTCGCCCGATGGCGCGATGCTGAGCAGGCTAGGGCGATTGGCTACCAGTGGGTATTGCGCTAACGATCCTTCTTCGCCGTCGGCCGCGAACCCCTCCTGCCGTAGCCACACACCGGTAGGCCCGCCAATATGGAGACCGCCGCCATCGGCAACGTAATTGCCATTCGTGTCGAACGACATGATGCCTGCCGTGACCACGAAAGCGTTAGGGCTGCCGGGGTAATTGTCCCGCGTTACCAAGACTACGTCATGCGCGTCGGTTAGAATATATTTATAAGGCAGGTTTTGGAGATAGATCTCCGGAAAACGGCCGCTTGCATCTGCAACAACCGGGTTGGGATTGGCGATCGTCAGATCCGCGTCGGAATAGGTCGCCTGTTCAAGCGAGCTGCCGGCGGCATACCAATAGAGCTTGGCACCGGGCAGAACCGCACCGTTGATGCCCTCGATACTGAATATACCTGTGTCGAAAAGCGATGCCATCCAGTCCCCGCGCATTCATGAAGATGAATGTGGTTGTCTGGATGACGGCGGCCCACTACCGCTGGACGCACATGGCGCTGTCCTGGGCTTTCTAGCACGCTTGGCGCGAAAATCAAAGCATGCTATTCGGTTCGGATGCGATACGCGATTTTGCTGGCCCTGGCTTTGTCCGGCTGCGCCCCACGACTAAGTTTCGCCAATGAGGCGGGCGGCGTAATCAATAAATCCGGTAGCCTCGGCAGCGATCGAGCCTATGCAATGATGACGGATCACTGCCAGAAATTCGGGAAGATCCCGCGTATTTCCAGCCGGGATATTCTTACCAACACCATCCGCTTCGATTGCGTGAAGTAAGAATGTCCGATGCTGTGATGCTCGCCCTCGTCTGCGGCACTCAAGGCGCCCTTCGCGTGATATGGACAGAACGCAAGAAATTAATCGCTTGGGCGCATGAGCAATGGCGGAATGGCCGCACCGGCAACAGGAGCCGCGATTCCCAGCATTTGTGACATTCTGGCCGCCGCTGGGCCTGGCTTACGGATAAGCAATGGGGCGGCGGTCTGGGCTGCTTTGTAAGGAATTGCCGCAGCCGCGCCCACGCCATAAGCAATCGGGTTCCAAGTGCTCATCCGAGCCGCCGTCCCGCTATCGCCGAGCTTGCTCGACAAAATCTTGACGCCGGCTGAGGCGTAGTCCTGCATCAGTCCACGGCCTGCTGCCACCGCGCGCTTCCGAACACTCGCATCAGCTTGGCGAACTGCAGTGTTGAGCTGATTGGGTGTAAAAACACCTTCAGGTGCCATTTTTGCCGCGCCTTCGATCCTTACCAGGTTTGCATAGCCCGCATCAGAGGCCTTCAGGAGATCAGAGGCGGCCTTTGGCGAGGTTCTAACCGCATTATCTTCAAGAATGTCGGCTAATTTATCCAGTGCGCCCCCATATTCCTGCTCGCTGGCAAGTGACGATTTCCCGAATTGCGCGGCCTTCGTTCTCAGCTCCGAAAGCGTCGTTTTGAGCGTGTCGCCAGCAAGTATGCCATTCTGGCCATCGGCACGGCGTACCACCACATTCTGGATGGTTTGTTTGAAACGAGCCAGATGCGGCGTATCCAGACCACCATTGCGCAAATCCGAAGCAAGATTGGCGACATCGCTTTGAAGTGTGCCATCGGGGACCAGTTTCATTTGTGAGAGAGCATCGTCATAGGCCTTCCCGAGACGTTTTTGGAGATAGCCCACCATGTCGTGGCCAGTGGCTACGTCGTCCGGAAGCGTCTCGCCTAGCGGTTGAAGCGCGCGGTTGGCAGCGCCGCGGTTGAACTGGTCGAGTGTCTTGGCGCGCGCGGCGTCCACCATGCTTCCGGTAAACGGAAGACTTGTGGCGCGGTCTTCCAGCTTCGCAGCATTAGCCGCTATGGCTCCCTCTGAGCCGCGCGCGATCTGGCCGGGCGTCAAATCAACGCCGGCATCTCTCAATATCTGGATCGCCTTCGATGTCGCAGGCGCAACAGCGTTTGCAATCTTGCGTACAGCTACATCGCCGAGCTTGCTCGACACCGCGCCGAATGCCATGTCCCCTGCGACGCCCGATGGGGTGCGCTTATTTGTTAGAAGACCGCCCGCCGCCCCGCCCTGAACCAAGGCGCCACCGGGCAACAACATGGTTGGCGCCGTCCCAGCGAACTCGCCTGTAAACTTGCCCAAGGATGATGGCTTGTAAGGACTGGCCGCATTCGACGCGGCAGCCCTTCCCCTCGCCGAAGCTACGCTATCATTCGAAGGAAGATGCTGAAGCCCGAACAGGTTGTCCAGGCCATGCTCAACCGCTGTGGCGGCATTATAGACAGGTTTCCTGATCCCCAGCTTGTCCAAGCCGGTCTCGATCAGCGATCCGGCATTCAGGACCGGAGTCTGCAATCCTTGCTTCACCCCTTCAATGAACGATTTTGGGCGGTTGTCTACGGTTGGCGCGGATGGCGATACAGCGTCGAACCGATCAAAACTGTTTGTTTTCACCCCTGACGCTTGGCCACTGTCGAACTGATCGAAGCTGTTGGGCATTATTTCGCGTCCAGATAATATTGAGAAACGCCCTTACCATATTTCGCGTCGAATTCATTCGCGAGATCGGGATGAGCATTGAGATAGTCCACGGCCTGCGGCGGTGGAACGGTAACGCCAATCCGGCCAAGATAGGAGCCGAAATGGTTCTGGACGGTGCGGATATTGGTCGAGCGCTGCTCTGGCCCCTGGCCGGGATCAAGATTAGCGGTTGCATTCGCAAGCAAGCGCTCCTCCCCCTCGGTCACGTTTCCGAGCGCGCCGCCTGTGGGGGAACTCTCACGCATGCGCTGGAGGTTCTGGATGCTGAGATGGTCGCGAAGCTGCTGGAGATTGGCGCGGTAATCCTTCGATTCGTTATTAACCCAAGGGATCATGTTCAACAGACCGCCGATAGCGCCTTGCGTCTCCCAATCGTTATTTTGTTTAGCCGCCTTATAGATCGTGGCCATGGTGGCGTGATAATCACCAACTTCCGATGGATCGATCGGCTTGGGTCCGGCCGTCTTGGCCAGACCCATCTTCACATAATTCTCATATTCCTGCTCATGCTGTGGATCTAGTTGCTGCCCTTGCGCCTTTAATTGCGTCAGGATCGCAACGCGCTGCGCCATTTGCGGCGTCATGGCATTGGCGGATTGTGGCATCTATTCCTCCCCGCCTGTGATGAACGGCATCAGGTTGTTACTGCTATTGCCCCCCAGGTATCTGCCAAGGTCCTCGTTACCGGGCATCAGCGCACCACCCTGTTTCTGCTGCATGGTTTTCAATGCCTGCTGAGCCACCCCCAGGCGGCCTTGGCTTGTGCGCGCGTTTGTGGCTGCTATGCCCGTATTAGCCCTCGCGGTCGCTTCCGTGGCTTGGTTATGGCGCTGCTGCTCAGCCGCCTTCAACTCTTCCATCTGCATCTGAAGCTGCTCTTTGCCGGAAAGCGCGCCCATTTGGAGCTTGTGAATCGTTGCCGGATCATAAACGTCAGGAAGCTGCGGGAAATGCATGCCATGGCCGTATTGATCGAACATCATCTTCACATTCGCGCGCGCCGCATCATAGCTCGCCTGGTCACGCACGCCGCCGAGTTGCTGCAACGCATATTCGTTGATCGTCTGATAGGTTTTAAGCTCATTCTGTTTGCGCGTCAGTTCGGCATCATCGAATTTCATTGCGCCTTCGATGTCGCCGGCCCCGACAAAGGCTGAGCGGGCCTTGGCGGGATCTATCTGGCCGGTTGATGGGTCGTAAGCCGACGTCAGCCCGCTTCGCACCTGTTCACCGCGCTGATATTCCTTGTCGGCGCGCTCGTCGAGCTTGTCCTGCCGCTCCATCTGCTTCTGCTGGTACATGTCAGACAGCCGCTGGTGCTTCATCTGCATGTAAAGCGCGGGGAGTTGGTTGGTCTGCGCCCGCGCGTTCGCCAATATTTCCCAAGGATTGCTCGCCATCAGTAGATCCCGTCCGAACCGGAAACGCCGTAATATTTCGGCGCGCCAAATCCGCCATTACTCATCATGTAAAGACTGGCGAGATTGTTGGCGGTGCCGCTGATATTCGCACCGGCATTGGCATAGGACGAAGCCCGCGCATTGCCGGCCGCGAGCGCCGAGTTCCCGACATTCTGCGCGTTCTGACCATAGGCATTGACGATCTGGCCGGTGGAATTAGCCCCTGCCGCCGCAGTTCCCGCTGTTGCCGTCTGGCCGATCCCGGCCAAGGCCGCAAGCCGATTGGCATAGGTGTCATAATCACTCGCGGCAAGCCCTTCGGCATAGCGCATCCGCGCCTTGACATCGCCTCCGCTGCGCCCGAGGCCCTGCGCCAATAGAGACCGATCGGCCGCCTTCAAGCCTTGATCGAGTTGCCACTGATAGCCAGGCGATTCCTGATAGCCACCGTAACCCGACGTCATCGCGATGGGCGCCTCATGCGTCGTTGTAGCCGGCTGGTAGCCGGGCATCGGCGTAGAGCCATATAGAGACGCCGGGAAGTAACGGCCGCTTGGGATGCCTTGAGGCAGCGATGGGAAACTCTCAGGAATTGTTGTGGTCGCGCCACCCGGCATTCCTGAGGCATAGATCGACGCATCCTGTGGGCGCGATACGCCGTACATATCGGCAAGCTTGTAGAGCGCGCTTTGGCCGACATCGCGCTGCGGGGCATAGTCCGCGCGCGTCAGGTCATATTGGCGCTTCGCCTCCGCGACCTGAGCCTGTGTCGCCTGGTTGGAGGCGTTGGCAGCCGTCTGCGCTGCATTCTCTTGTGCCTTGGCGGCTTTGTTGCCGGCAATCATCGACGAGCCCGCGCCGACCACCGCGGCCCCGGCGATGGCAACGCCGACCATTATTCAGCCGCCTGCGACATATGGACCTCTTCGAAGAATGTCTTTGAATAATAGCGCTCGACCTCGACATAGCCGAGCTTCTGGAACAGCCATGAAGCATCCTTATGGAGTTTGGAGCCGACAAAGACGCGGCCTACTCCACGCCGCTTTGCCTCGCGCTCGACCGCCTTGAACAGGATGAACCCGCCCATCTTTCCCCTATGTTCAGGAGCCACCCAGAAAATATCGAGGCTCAGCTGCAGGAGATTGCGGTAATGAAGCGCCGGGCCGACGAAGCCGACGAAATAACCCGCCAACTCGCCCTTTTCGCGCAAGGTGACGACGAGAATGCGCCCAAGCGCGTCGAGCCTGTGATATTCTTCGAAGCAGGGATCGAGCGGGACGTGGTCCTGATCTAGCGCAAGCTCCAGATAATGGCGCGGAAGCAGTGGTGCCACCTCCTCAAGGAAGGGCGCGAACGGCTCAGGTGCGGCGGTCAGTGTCATTCCAGCCTCAAATCTGCGATGAGAACAATGCGATCGTCCGCGCTATTGTTGATGACGCTGTGCTTAGTTCGGTTGTCGATCTGCCACCACTCGCCCATGCGGAAGTTGATCACCTCCTCTCCAATCTTGAAGATAGCGCCGGGCAGACATTGCAGCGCCAGTACATACCGGTTGTAATAAGTAGCCGGTGCGCCCTGATCGATATGGGATGGAATTTCCTTGCCCGGAGGAAGACGGGTGATGATGACACGTCCAAGCTTGACCGCTTCAACGCGCCGCATGATGTCGAACACAAGTGGCCTCAATTGCGGCAATTCACGCCATGCGCGGTAGGAAATCACGTCTAGGTCGTTGACGACGGCTTCCGCATTGGATGGATCGTTGAAGAACACCCAGATATCATCGACTGCGCTATGAGGACTGTCTGGATGCGTGGATCTCAGGTCGTTCTCGTTCCACAACTCATCGCGCGCGGAAAGCGCGTTCAAGAGGGGGATTACGTCAACGCCTTCTGCGATTTTCTGGAAATGCCGCAAGCCAGTTCATCCGGTGATGAGATCGTCTGGCTGCGGGAGGCGGCCCGATCTTGCCGCCGATGCTTGTTGCACCCCGCCCATCATTAACACGAAACGCGCCGATATCAAACCTATCTATGCAGCAGGCCTGAACGAGACCGTTCCCATCAGAGCGGAAATATCACTGGAGGCGGCTCCAGCCCCCGCCGCCGTACCCGTCACCTTGAGAATATTGGTCCCAGAGAGAGTGAGCCCCGTCAATTCACCGGCTGAGGTATAAGCCGCCAGCGCAGCGCCCTCCGTGGTCAGTGAGACCATGTAGCGCACGACGGACGATGAAACACGAATGATGGTGGCTTGAATCACCCAAGCTGACGACAGGCTTAAGGTGAGCGCGCCGGTGTCGAGAATGGCTGTCCCGGCGAAATAGACCTTGATCTGGCGTGTCGCCGTCCCCGATGAGACGAACGTACCGCCATATTCCGCCTCAAGCTTGTCGCCATTGGCTGAAAGTTGTGCCGCGGCGATTGTGTCCGAATAGAGATCGGTTTCGGTCGTCCCGCTATTCCCCACGGTCGTATAATGATCGAATTTGGAAACGGAGAGCGGGAGCGCACCGGCCGCCGTAAGCCGGCCTTGTGCGTCAACGGTAAAGGTTGGGAACGCAGAAGCTGAACCATAAGACGCCGCAGTAACGGCGGTATTCGCCAGCGTGATCGCGCCAGTGGTGCTATTATAGGAGATGCCCGTGCTGCCGGAGAGAGCGCCTCGCGCTCGAGCGTTGGTGAAATAGAGATTGATTGCCCCTTCCGGAATATCGTCGCTATCCAGTGCGATCGACGAGATCGCCGTCAGCCTACCCTGCTGATCGACCGTCAACTGCACTATATTACCGGCCCCTCCATAGGTGCCGGGCGTCACCGTGGTATCGTCCAGGTTCATTGCTACAAGGCTTGGGCCGATACTAACGGTCAACCCGGTCCCGCCGGTTAGCACGCGCTCTCCGGTCAGAATTGGAGATGTCGCGAACGTGAGAAAGGGAGCATCGGCGGCCAAAGCGTCATTTGCCGCGTTGCGCTGCAACTGCGCGAAAAAGCGGTAATATTCAGGGGTCGGGCGGCCACCATCGTCCACCATTGGCGTGTTCGGCGGATTGATCGTGAAACTCATCTTATGTCTGCGTAGTAGCTCATGATGAGCCGCCTGACCGGATCGGTGATCACCAGCCGCATCGTTCGCACCCGGAATTGCCCCAAAGAACGCCAGATAGCTCGCGTGCGGTACTGACCGATTTTCCCAAGCGAACGCCACAGTTCGTTCGACCATGAACGGCCGCCATCGTCCGAATAGCAAAGCATGATCTGGGGGTCAGATCCCCCGTTTAATCCAACGCCGGTTTCGCAATAGACCTCGAAGGCGTACATCGTCACCCGCACGCGCCCAGCCCCGATCTGCGGCAACTCGACCTCTACCGAGATCGGCTCGCCGTCTTCGGTGTTGCTGTCGAGATTCGGCGTATAAAGCAGGCCGGCATAGGCGTCCGACAAGATGGTGCGGTTCCATGCCGTGATCGAACCACCTACCCGCCAGTTGATCGTCTGCCAGCTTTTGCGCTCGTGCCATGCGCTCGTTGCCATGTCATAGCAGAACGTGCCCTGCCCGGTTGAAATGCAGTAGAATTTATGCCCCTCCTGGGAATAGGTGAACGCCCTCGCATAGGTTGCGTTGCGCAGCTGGTATTCGATAGCATGGGTTGAAATCCGCATCGGTGTATAGCCGTCGAGCCTGTAGACGGTCTTGTCGTCACCCACGAAATGCACGCTGTTGTCGATCTTGGCGATGCTGTCGCGATCGAAACACCCGCGCTCGATAAAGGCATTTCCCTGCCGCGCAAAGACATTGTCCGCGCCGCCGGCATTATAGAACACCTCGATCGTATTGGCCCCATAGAGCTGCAGTTCGCGGTGATCGTTGACGATGCCCGTAAGGCGGTCTGGAGACCCCTCGGCGGTAAAAACGTCGAGCAGGTCATAGGAGAGCCCGTCAGCGATACCGGAATAAATGCACTGGTCGGAATCCTTGATCACCCAGACGAAATAGCTATCGATATAGGCGACATCGACAACCCCAGGCAGGTCTGTGGGAGTTTGGACAGTGCCGCCGGAATAGACATAGCCATTCGGTTCGGCGGCGATTGCTATCTCCGCGCCGTTGTTGACCATCTTGACCACGCCAAGGCCGGGGACGCTTCCTAGTAATGAAACAGACCCATTCGCATCGACCGAATACAGACTCGTCCCAGCTACCGCGTAGATCTTGTCGCCCATGAAGGTCATGCCGCGCACCGGATCGGTGCCGAGAACGGCAAATCTGTCGAGACCCGGCGTGGCCATGATCGCGAGATCGTCCTCGCGGTCGCCATCGGCCTTCTCGGCAAAGCAATTGACGATCTTGGCGCCGCTCCAGGGTAGAGAACGCCCTTGGCTATATTGGAGTGCCGGTTTGACCTTCGCCACTAACGCCGCCAGTGATAATCAGGCTGGAGATAGATCGAAGATGTCTCCTGATCGAAGCCTCGCAATTGGCCTAGCAGCATCGCGGCCTTGGTCTCGATCTTGGCTGACAGCCGTGGATCATTGACCGGATATTCCGTCTGCAGGTCGTCCGCGAGGTTCCAGATGATTGCCTGGAGCCATTCCTGCGGAAAATCAGCCCCATCGTTCGAGTTGATCATGTCGTCGAGTGTTCTCAAAACATCAACCGTGATGATGTTCTGCGCCGCGGCCTGAACCGAAGGCGCCGGCCACAAATGGAGCACCCCACTGTTGCGCTGCGCATCGTAATAGAAATTGACCGGCGTCGAGGGCGAGGTGAGTTTGTTGGGCTGGTCGAGATATTCCGAGCGCGACCACATGAACATCGGCGTCTCATACCCGCCCGACAGCAGCCCGCGGCGCGCGGAAAGCACCCGCAACGGCTTGGGATTGAGCGGATAGGCAGCCTGGCCACCGACGAGGTTGATCGTACGCTGTTCACGCGCCCATAGATGCTCGATCGTCCCCCATGTCTTGATCAGCAGATTGAGCGAGTCCATCCCGCGCGCGTACATGTCGGCGGTGACCGCCTCCCCCTCTGACCCGACACCAAGCAGGCTCAGCGCCTTGCGGATGATCTCATTGGCGACCAGCGTGAATGAAGACTGGCCCGATAGCCCGGTGTGGTCGGTGCCTTCGCCAAGGATATCGAGCGCGAGGAGATCAAGCAGCATCAACCTTCTCCCAACCGTTGCGCTCGATCGTTACCGCAAGCCTTGCGTCAAGCCTTGCCTCCTCGATCGGGATTGACCTGCGTAGCTGCCCCGCGACCGTGATCTCATAGGCTTTGCGGTCGCCCGACATGCGTCCCTCGATCCGCCCTTCCATTAGAGATCGTCCGCTGTGACATCTCCCGGCCCGACAAAAACATCCGGGCTTTCCGGGCTCGAAAAAGGCAATGACTGATCGTCCCGCACGCCGCGGACGAACTCCTGCGGGTGACGGCGATCGGCGAATCTGCGATGAACCAGCAACCCGTCCCATTGCCGCACGATCTCGGATAGCTTCACCTTGAAGCCGGTGCGCATGCAGATCGCGTTCGGGCCGGGCTCAGCCATCAGTAGAGCGCCAGAATGTTAGTCGCCGTAGTGCCTGTCGCAAGAACCTTGTCAACTTGGACAGGAAGGATTCCGATGGGGACGGACTTGAAGGTGACGGTTGATCCGAGGGCTGTCCTGACAGCCACGTCCCCAGAAACGCCCACATAAAGGCTCCTTGCCGTCCGAATGACCGTAGAATCGCTGGTCGTCACCGCTACCGCGTCATAAGCGGCCGATATGTCATGGCTGCGGCCGCTCATTTACCGCCTCGATTTTGCCGCGAGGAAATAATCCACCGTCATCGTTCTCGCATTGGCAGAGTCCGTCTGGATGCCGAACGAAACGGTCGTGGTGGTGTCTGGCAGGTAATTTGCCGATACTCCGGTAATCGAGCCCTTTTGCACGCGGTCCTGATAGAAGCTGACGGTGTCCTTGCCGTCCCAATACCAGGCAAGCTCAGTGAAGGTGTCCGCAGCCAAAGAACCGACCGCCACCGACGAGCTGCCGGTCGTCGCATTCTTGCGGACGATGCCGGTGATGGCGCCCGTTGCCGTGGTCGTCAGGAAGTAAATGCCGTCCGTGACATCGAGCGGCGTGGTGTCGATCACCTGCAGCCCAACAACCGCGGTCGTCGCGAGCGTCGAGACCTTGAAGCGCGTCGCAAACCATGCTGGCTTGGTCGTCTCGAACGTGAACGAAGCGATTGTCTTCTGAAGAAAGGTCGAATCGCCCGAAGTGTTCGAGGTGGTGATCCCGAGCAGGCCGCCATCACCGGCTACCAGGGCAGGCGTCGAGGTTCCTACGACAGTGATGGTCCAATCACCCGCCGTATAGGTATTGAAATCATCACGATAGAGATGCTGGTCGGTCTCGTCAGGATGCGTGTAGGCACCGAACGGATCAGTGGCTTTCCTCGTGCTTAGGCCAGCCGGAAGGCGTGTGACAGACATATAATCCCCCTATGCGAAGCCGACGATGCCGGTGGCGGTGGTTCCCGTCGCCCGGACATATTGAACACGAAGCGGAAGCGGTATGCCCGCGATTGCAGAAACCACTACATCCGAACTCGAACCGCTGGTCCTGAGCGTGATATTACCCGTTGCCTGGGCGACAATCGCGCGCGGGATGACCGAAAGCGCGCTGCTGTCGTTCGGCGTGATCGAAAATGCGTTGGTTGATGGGGCTACCAGCGCCAATGCGGCCAGCAGCGTCGTGCCGCCTACCGGAAGCGGGGAAGCATCGGAAACATCCGTTGCGAAGCCCTCGGAACCGAATGCGACCTTTTCGCGCGGGAATTTCGTGGTGCCGATCGTATCGACCGGAAGCACCGTGCCGGCTGCAGGTGCTATTACCGTATCATAAGACATGTTTCACTCCGAGCGTTCTAACCGAACGCCGGTTGCCCGGCGCCCGAGGAAACAATCATCAGGCGCCAGGCGAACCCGCCAGTGCGCGCCAGTCGGACCAGCCGGTCGAATAGCGCTCATAAGCCTTGTATTTGAGGTTGGACGTGTCGAAATCGCCGTCCTGCTCGAACGTCGCTGCCTCGCGCTGGAACAGCTTGAGGCCCTCATCCACATCGGTGCGAATGAAGAAGGCATCGGTGTCGGTCAGATAATGGTTGATCTTCACGCCATCGGGGAACATCCCCATCGACCGCAGCGCGTTGATGTCGTTGTTCGCGGTACCGCTCTGGCCGGTCGATTTCAGGATGCGCGCCGCCTCGAATTCGAGGTCGATCGGCACAATCAACGAACGCGGCTGAACCGAGATCTTCATGCCGCGCGAATTGGTCATCTTGCCGATCAGGATGCACATATCCTCAAGCGAAGCCTCCGATAGGTCAGCGGCCACCGCGAGAGTGTTGGACTGGTTGCCGGAAAGGCTGGGATGCGAAGTCGAGAGCAACGTCGCGCCGTCAGCCCCGAGATAGGAGCTGTTGAATGCGCGATTATACATATTTGCGACGACGTTCTCCTTGGTCTGCCGCATCGAAAAGGCAAGGCTGCCCGTCCGCTGCATGCCGATCTTCTCGTAGAGATTGTCCTGGAGCGCTTCATGCGTGATGATGAAGCCCAGCGCATAGGCAATGTGCGTGTAGCGCGACGTGATACCCTGTGCCGCGGTATCATAAACAATCGCGGAGCCTTGCGGCTTGATCGGAGCGAGGCCGAAGCCGGTCATCTCCTGATCTTCCTCATAGGCCTTGTCCGAAGAGGACACGTCCACGAGGTCTTTCCACTCGGGACTATATTCACCGTACTTCGTACCCCAGCGTGCATTAAGCCCCGGCCAGAGCGCTTTGGCGATGGCGCCTGTGGTAATCGTGCTCATGACCTTAGACCCCCGCTACCTGGTTCACATATTGATGACGATTGATGCGGACGTGGAACACGCTCGCATCGGAGCCGGAGCTGACCGACGAACCAATGTCATTGTCGGCACGGTTCACAATCCCGATGATCTTGAGATCGAGGGTATTGGTCGTGGCCTCGCCAACATTGTTGAGCGTGACCCCGGAATAGCCCGTATAGGTCGAGCCGGAACCGACCGCGAAATTGGCGTTCAGGCCAATATCGTTCGCAGTCAGCGGCGTTCCGCCGGTTCCCTGCTGGATTTCATAGAGCGTGTTGGGGTCGTCATCGACCAGCAGCACGCGCGTGGTGGATGCCGCGCAGTAGATCGTGCTCGTCGCCACATCGGGCAGCACGCCGACCACAACGCCGACAATCACGTCCCCGGTCGCGGCCTGGATGACGTTCGGCATGGTCGCGCCGTTGACGGTGGAAGAACCACCCGTCAGCTTGACCGGGTCGCCGATGAAAATAGCGGTCGAATCGCCGCTGTCGTGAACATAGGAACGAAGGGCGCCCGTCACATATTGACCGTTGACCCCACGAACCGGGATCAGACCCTTCGGTGCATTGACATTCGCCATGATGGCACCCTTTGCGCTTCGATCGCGGGTGCCGGATTAATGGACCTCAGCGATCGGACTTGATTGAACCATGGCCGTAGGTTTCGGTAACCATTTGGCCTGTTGAATCACGCCCGGCGATGATCGCATCATCTATCTGCCGATTGTGCGCCTCTTTTTCGGCAACACCCTGGGCATATAGCTCGTCTGGGGTTTCCATAAGATAGGCTCGGAGAGGTTCGCCGTTCGCCTTGGTGCCTACGAGGCGTGAAACGCGCGAACCGGCATCGGATGACTGGATGCCTTGCTCAGTGACGTGATCGTAACCCAATTCACCGGCCTCTACAAGCCTGTTTTTATCATCATTGAACCAGCGGCGGCTATAACCAGGCCGCGTCGGTGCTGAAAGCTTGGCGGCATGGCCCCCAACGGACGGCCTGCGGCGGCGTCCATTCGCTGCGACAGGCGCGGTTTCAGCTGGTTTTTCAACGACCTGCGGCTGTTCTGGAGCTGTAACCCTTGGGCGGCGGCCACGTCTTACTGGTGCTTCCATTGTTCGATCCTTAGTCAAATTTATATGACTTTACGTAGTCTTCACGGCTCTTGATGATGCCGTTTTTCACCCATTTATCGCACATCTGCTTGGCTTCCGCCGGCAGATCTGCATAGGTTTTGCCTCCTTTAGGGGCGCGAGCGGTGCCGCCACCGTCAACTGGATTGCGTGGCTTTGGCTTTTCCGCCTCGAATTCTTCCGCGAACTTGGCCTTGACCTTGTCCGTGATCGCATCAAGGTCGGCGCGATCGATAAAACCGCCCTTGCGCCGGAAAAGGATATCGGCCTGCGCCGTTGCATAGTCCTGCATGGCGCGGTTGTCGTCGAACCACTTGTTTTCGCGGCGCCAATCAGCGAATTCCTCGGCGCGTTGCTCGGCGACCGCGACATCGTCGGGGGCTATCTCAGACTTTGACGGTTTTTCGAGCTTGTCCAGCTTTTCAGATGCCCTGTCATGCGCTTCGACATCGCCGGTTTCGACCGCGGCGCGTTGTTCGGCCCGAATTTCCGCCAGTGCCCGCTCATAGGCACGCGTTTCAGCCTTGGAGAAGAACTCAGCAGCCTTAGCCGTGTCCTTCTCCATCTTCTCGAGCCGCTTGAGCAATGCCTGGTTCTGCGACCGCAGCACCGGCATGAGTTCCTGCCCGCGATCGTAGAAGGTTTTGGCATCGACATGCTTGGCAGGATCGCCACCGAACTCGTCAGCCGCCTTCCAGCCGATCTTGCGCGCTTCCTTCTCGTAGTCGATCTCAGGAACTGCGGTCTCCACAACCTCTTCGGTCTCTTGTGGGGCAAGTTGGGTGGCCATGACTATTCCTCCAGCCTCGCTATGACATCTTCATCCCGGATGATCCGGTAATCCTCGCCGTCGGCACCTTTCAAAAGCGCTCCGGAATATTGGGCGATCAGCACCCGCTCACCCTCGTGAAGCTTTTCGATCCATTCTGCGAAGCAGGACTTGCCAATCGCGATGATCGTTGCCTTTTGCGCAGCGTATTTCTGCTTCTCCAGCGACGATTCAGGTATGATGATCCCGCCAGACGACTTCACTTCCGGCGGGTCGACCTTGACCAGCATCTTGAGATCGACCGGGACCATCCCAGATGTGTTATTCCTCATCATCTTCCCCGTAGAAGTGCCTGACATCATCAGGCCTCAGGTACTGGAGCGAGCCCAGGACCGCCGCCTCCGTCTGGCATGACGGATCCATCTGCTGGCCCCGGCCCCATAGCTCCTGCATCTTCTCCCGGCGGTCCTTGAGGTATTTCAGGAACTCCTCCGTCACCGGGTGGCGGCGCCATGCCTCCAGCGCCTCCGGGTTGCATAACTGGCGCACCATCGTCCTCCATATCCGCCGCATCGGTTCCAAGCTTGACAGACGCGGCCGCCAACGAACTCGCATCGGTCAAAGCGTTCATTGTGAAAGCTATCTGCCCCGCGGTCATCAGCGACTGAGCCGCAGCCGCATTGAGCTGCCGTATCTTCGCCTTGGTCTCGTCGCGGTCATTGGCGAGCTTCGCGGCGTCGTGGACAATCTTTGGATCTGGCGGCGGTGGCGCGACCTTCAACAGCTCGTCGATATTGGTCTGCCCGGTCCCCTCGAAGATGCGGCGACGCAATTCGACCTGATTTGTCAGTGGATCATTGATGAAGCCTTGCAACACTTGGGCTCTGACAGCCTTCTGCGCATCGTTGACCATTGTCGGATCGGACACCGGCACGACATCGATATCCTGATCCTGGTAATCCTGTCGCCCAACCACACCGGGCGTATCGCTGAGCGCGAAATAGGCTTTTTCGTTGAGGAAATCGGCATTCAGCCCGAACAGGATGCGCAATTCCTGGCCGAAAGAGCGGTGGATGCGCTTGAAAATGCCGGTCATGACCTTCGTGGCCTGCTCGATCTGCGCCAAGACGGTCGTAGCCGGCGTGTTGAGCCCCTGACCAGCACCCGTTAGCACATCCTGGACGCTGGTGATCTCCTTAGCGGCGCCGATCAGCATCTCCAGCAGGTTGAACAGCACCTGCGAGGGGCCAGGGAGCGACAGCGGCACGATGTTATCGCGCAGCGACCCACCGGAAACATCCATGCGCTTCCATTCGCCCAGCCTAAACCGCAAATCACCGGACTTGAGCGATACCCCAGCCCCGAGAAAGCCGCCCTGCGCATTCTGAAGCGCGCCGGCATCGAGCAACTGATTGAGCGTCGTGTCCACCGTGTTGGTGATATCGTCGAGCAGCGACCCGAAGCCGATGTCGTAAAAACCTCCGTCTGGAGACGGAATAAAGCCGTATTTCGTGAAATAGCGCTTTGGCTCGATCCGCACGACATCCTTACCGGTCATGGTGACGCCGTTGGGATCGAAGCAGGGTTCAAGCCTTACTACCTCGCCACTTTCGCGAACCATCGTCACGACATAGGGCTCGGGATAATCGTCGCCGTCGAGATCGAGCCTGCAATGCTGCTCCAGAAACTCGATCGGCGCCGTCGAGGATTGATCACGCTCGCTCTCGACTTCGGGGATATTCACCTTGCGCCATTGCTTGGTGCGGAATTTCTCCTCGACCTCGTGGGGATAGAAACGGAGGATCTGCGTGAACCGCGGCGCCGACTCCAGCGATGTCGCCCAATAGTTGATCACGAAATCCTTAGCCGGAACCATCTTGGAGATATTCCGCTGCTGGATCGGGTCGTAATAGGTCTTACGGAACACGCAGCCAACGATCGGCAGCATGAGCAACAGGCGATCCGTGTCTTCTTCCCATCCCGGCGTGTCGTAAAGAAGCTGCCACGTCATATGGTCGCCGATGCGCTCGGCTCGCGCATGTTTGTGTCCGTCCGGATCGGGGCCGAGCACGCGACCCTTCACCAGATTGGAGCCGTCCACAATCACAGGATAGGCGCGCGCCTGGAACTGGATGCTCGCGGTCGTCAGCAGCGGGAATTTGACGTTCGCAGCGCCCGCCCACGGGAAATTCTTCGCCTCACGTACCTGCATGGCGATGTCGAGATAGCGATCGTAGCGCGCTTCCCAGCCATACCCGTCATCAGCCGCGCTGTTGCGTGAGGCGAGATCGTAATCGAATTCCTGGAGGCATTGAGATCCAATGCGCGTGATGTCATTGTCAGCCAGTTCGTCCAGCAAATTGTTGGCGCGCAGGATGTCATGGATCGACAGCTTGCTGTTTTCGATGACGGCGAGATCGGCCATTATGGGTACGCCACCAGGCGGCACGTCACAAACCACTTGCCCCCCAGTTCAATCGCATTCGCGCGTTCCCGCCACGCAATTTGCTCCGCGCCATGTTTGTATGCGACCAGTTCCCTCTCGAACATTTCCTGAGCGGCCTCCTTGGTGTCCGCTCCATCATTTGGGTAAGGCTGGCCTTCGCGTTTGATGCCGACGCTCGTCAGCGTCTCATATCTGCGCCCGAAGCAATACGCCGTTGGGGGGCCGTCGAATTCGAGTATCGTACGCGGCCATTCTTTGGAATCAGCCATTGAGGCCTTCTCTGGATATGTGCCGTCCGCAACGGCGTCCGCAGTCCTGCGCATCGCGAACAAAAGCGTTTTCAGGCGCTGGTTGTTTTTCTTTTCGTCGTCGCCCGGGGTAAAGCCGAGTTCGTACCGCGTCCCATCTATCGTCATGCGCCCAATGACGCAGATCTCTGCGGTCCTCACCTCAATATCCTCCCACCGCGTTGCGCCCGTCATCGCGGGGGTCATAGAAATCATCGTTCTCAGCCATTGCCGGGATCAGGACAGGCCGCGCGACAGCGACCAACCCGAACGCATCGCTGCCGTGCGATGACCAATCGTGATCCGGGCCTAGGCCTAGGCCGCGCTCTGGGTCGCGTTTCTCGTGATACCAGCCGATCGCGTCCAGCCCGGCTTTGCAATATTCCTCATCGAACACCATCTGCGGGAACAGCCTACGGGCAGCCTCCACACGCTGCATCGCCGCGCCACGGCCCTGATTGGGGATGACCAGCGTATCGAAGCCGGCCTCCCTCAGCGCACCCTCGTAGGTTACAGGCGCAATCTTGTCGTGAGCGCTACCGTCATGCGGCAGGATGCAAAGCGCTTTCTCGTATCCACCATCGCGCAACCATCCCACATGAGTTGCTAGCGGCTGACCGACGGCTTCGTAATAATCGAGGAAACGCACCTCCGCGCCGATGAACTGCACAATCCAGATCGCGGTTGCATCGGCCTTGGCGCCAGTGCCGCCGATGTCCCACACGGCGTAGAAGCGCATCAACGGATCTTCATTGACCTTGCAGATGCGCTTTTCCTGGCGAGCGCGAGTGAGTTGGCTGGCGTAGTAGGCGCCTTCCGCAACGGTAACGAAAGCACCCTCCCAGATATGATCGTACTGGTCGGGACGCTCGCGCATATCGCGCTGCCGCTGACGTTCCAATATCTCGGGAAACCACGGATTATCGCGCCAGTTCATCTCAACGATGTTCACTCGCGGATCATCGGATGCGTGAAAGCGCTTATTGGTGGCGCTGACCTTCCGCTCGGGATTCCATGTCACCCAAAGCTCGCTGTCCTCCTCGCGAAGGGTGGGAACGAGTTTGGTCCATGCTTCTTCGGTGACCGGCTCAGCCTCATCGATCCAAGCCAGTAGAATGCGTGACTTCGACTTGATGCTGTCGATGTTACGGTCGAGGCCATAGAAGCCATAGGAAACGCGGCCGCACTTGGTCCTGATATATTTCTCGCCGATCTCGAAATGCGGCAGCAGCCACTCCTCTTCCCGAATGGCCTCCTTGACCTCCTCAAGCGAACTGTCGGCCAAGCTGTTCATGAACTGCCGGCCGCAAAAGATGATGCCGTATCGACCCGCTGTAGCCCACATATGGGCGCGCACAGCAGTCATCTTGGCGAACGTGCGCGTCTTTGCTGAGCCGCGGCCTCCCCACGCGCCACGAACATCCGCATCGCCCAAGAACACCGGGACGAGCTTTTCAGGCATGCGGATACGAGCTTCCGTCATTTCGCCGGCACGCCCTCTAGAATGATGCGGTGGACATGCTCGCCATCGTTGCCGGAGCCCGCCACCTGCAATGGGATGACCTTGCCAACCAATGTCAGGAACGCCGCAGGGTTCTTTGTGGCCTGTTCCTTGAGATAGGCTATGCCACCGTCAGCGTGAGCCTCGCTCAATGCTTGTATCACCATATCCTTGACCTGAGACGTTGCCTTGTTTGGCACTCCCTTTGGCCGACCCCGCGCAGTTAAATTCGCAAGCGACGCTTCGCTCACGATCTTTTTGTTTCCTATTTTTTTTTGATCGGCGGCCAAGATATCAACCCAGCCCGATGACGCTCAGATTGCGCAGCAGCCAGATCAGCACGAACACCACCGCGATAACGTAGATGATCTGCTTGATGGTCGCATCGATCGGTAGCAGGCCGATCAGGTATAGGACCGCGCCTATGACGATCAGGGTGATCAGCAGTGAGCTCATGCGCCGAGCCTTTCGTGACTAACTCGGCAATCCAGTTATGCTAAATTTTCAGCTCGCAACACGGGTTAAAAAATAGGCCGCGAAATTATTTTTCAGAATATGGATTGATAATTTCGCGTTTCATCCGGCCGTCCTCAGGATCCCACCATATTTTGGTCCAACAGTATGTATGGGGAATTGTCGGCTCCTCGGCCATCCAGTCCTTCACTACCTTAAGCGCGATGTCGGCCAATGTTTCGGGCCTGATCTCCACATAGATTGGGCCGCCAGGTTCCTGCCTCGCACTACCGAGAGGTGCGCCCCTGTAAGCCTCGATCAACGCATCTCGAAGGTTGTCGTCAGCGCTCATACCTGCACCATACCCAATTCTCTCAGTTCGCGCAAAATCCGTTTCGCACTGGAGCGATCAACCAATTTGCACACACGCACCATTGGGCCAATCAACAATGGCTCGCCGTTGGCCTGGCAGCGCATCGCATAATCCAACACCTGCCGACGACGGGTTGTCAGCCTCCCCGCGGGCCTTCCTCGCTTGATGTCGCCGCCCAGGTACAATTCACCCCTCCTCAAACTTTGGTTGATGGAATGAGCAGTCCTTCAATCTTTTGCATTGCCAACGATCTACATCGAACTTCCCGATTGTCCTCCGGACGTCTCCCTGTTTTGGAGGATTGTAGACCATGATATTGGCAGGAACCTCAAACTCGACCGTGCAGAAATAACTACGTTCGTCGCGTGGTCCAAGCCACCGGCATGTGTCGCATCGACTGGGGCTTATTGGCATTCCAGCGACAATGCGATCTATTTGATTGGCAAGTTTTTCGGTCAAATCCAGGTCTTCCATTCCATCACCCCTCCCCTTCGCTCAGGACATGATCGATCATTGCGGTGAAGATGTCCTCCACATCGGGCTTGTCGGACCACCCAATTGGAGCCGCCGCGCGGGCAGCCTCCACCATCCCCTCGTCCACTTGCTTCAGCTCGTTCAGGATGGCGCGGACGACGCGCTCACAATCCTGCCGAGTTGGACCGACGTCGTCAGCTATCGCTCTGACACATTTTTCCAGCATCGTGGTGTCTCTGTGGGTCATGCCCGCCTCGCTCGAAATATAATCACCGCATCCTCGCGCTCGCCGGGATTAAGTTCGTGGTTGCTCGCATCCCTCGGCACGATCTGGAACTCTATCTTGTGAACCAACCTGCAATCACAGCATTGCAAAAGATACGGCGAGAGTGGATGTATCCATTCGGACCAACCATCCTCCATGACTTCAACAGGCTCGCATTCCATCATCTCAATCCTTCTGCTTGCGGGGTGGGGTTAGGCGGCGGAGCCATATTCCGGGCCAACATCCTTCCTTTCACGCCGCTCGGTCATTTCCATATTCCGGGTAAAGCTGGATCACCTCAGCGTCGGGAAAAACGGTCTTGGCTTCGGCAATGATCTGGATCCCGGCAACAAGCGTGGCTAATTCGTCGGGCGTCATGAAGATCACCTTGCGGTCATCTCGTATCTGAACACGGCCCTTGCTGGCCTGCTGCTCGCCAATGACGACGTGGAGGCCGGTCTTGTAGTCGATGCCGACAAGGTAATTGTCATCGTCCTGCAATGGCGCCTCCAGGGCAGCGCAAGCCAATTGCCAGCCCCTCACCATCGCGCCGGCATGTTCGCGCGCCTCGTCGTCCGAGCCCGTTACCATCGCCGCGTTATACAAGCTGATCTGCTCGACCAGATTTTGATGAAGATCCGGATCGACCCGCAGCAACGTGCTCAACCTCCAACGGCTGCGAAACGCCTGCTCAGCCGGCGCGACTTGCGCCATCAATTCGCCCACCAGCGAGGGCTTCGGCCGGCTCACAGCGAAAGCCCACAAAAAGCGTTTGTCACCGATGTCACCAATGTCACTGATTTTCCAGATGAGATCATATGCGCGCGCGTACGCGTATAAGCGGGATACGGAATTTCGGTGACATCGGTGACATCGGTGACGCCCATGCTCACCTGCTCTTTGCGGAAAATCGGTGACATCGGTGACAAATCCCTATCAATATCCATCGTCATCATCCTTAATTACCAGACCTATATTCTTGTAAATCTTACCTTTTATTCCGGCGCGCTGCATGTCTGAGGAAACGAAACCACGCTTCTTCATGGCCTGCCCGAACGACTTGTTTGAGCCCGGATCTTCGCCATGCTCTTTTGCGAACGTGACCCAGTCGGCATAAAATTTCGAACAGAGCTCAAACCGACCCTCGCGCACGTCGCAACGCTCCTCGAACCACTGGCCGATCAAATCCTGGTCCGCGAAATACTCTTTGGTAGCCGCAAGGACCGCCTCGGGACGATCAAGGCCGTCTGCCAACCACTCCCGGCAACCCCGGATTGCCCAGGCTAAAATCTTTCCCCATTCATCCTTCAATTTGCGCTCAAGGAGCCGATCTGGTCTCTCTGGCCTGGTAGTGAAGGGAATGATGTTGAACCGCCTTCGCATGGCATCATCGACGTTGCGAAGGCTGGGCGCGTGGTTGCCGGCGATCATCAGTTTGAACTGCGGCTGGAACGTAAAATTATCCTGCCGCATGAAGCGGGCGGTAATAGGATCCCCGCCTGTCATGGCCTTGATCTTGCTCTCGGCCCATGCCCGCCCCTCTTCCGTCTCGCTTGCCGTGACAAGACGGGCGCCGCGCAACATCGCCAACTCGGTTGAATGACGATCATGTTTAGACGCAGTAAAAGTTTCCATTCCGGAAGTAACGGCATAGTCACCCATAATACCCGTAAAGGTGTTCATGAAAACGCCTTTGCCATTGCCGCCGTCGCCATATGCGAAGCTAAGGGCATGCTCCGTGGTGTCGCCGGTCAGGCAATAGCCGCACCAGCGCTGCAAAAAGCGGATCATGGCCGCATCGCCTGCCATCGCTTCGTGCAGGAATTTGAGCCATAGCACCGGCTCGCCATGCTCGGGCGCGACGGCCGTCTGCTTCGAAATATAATCGTCTGGCTTCGGGTCGGTCAGGAACCCGGTTCGCAGGTCGATCGTGCCCGCCGGCGTGCCTAACAGGTACGGATCCGCGTCCCATATCTCGTGCGTAACAGCGTGGGCGCGATCTGCCCTACAGAAGCGCTCTGCCCCCGATGCTACCGACGCTTTGCACAAAGCGCGCTTGCCGTCTCCAAGGTCACGCGCAAACTTTCGCGCATAATCAATGGCAATGTCGGTCGTATCCTTGCGCCAGTACACGCCGTTCCAGCGGAACCAGTGACCAACGTCATGATCGAAGCGCAAAGTGTCTCGATACTTCTCGGTAAACGCGAGTGCGATGACGTCCTCGGACACCTCCCCAGCAGGGCTCTGCGGCGGCGTGGGCGGAGGTCCGCCCTTTTCTTGTGGAGGCTTTGGCGGAGCGCCTGGGGGCGCCCATTCAGGCTCAGCATTGCCCGGATCCTCAGCAAAATCAGCACGAGCTCTACCTATCGCCCGCTTAACCGATCGAACCGGATCCGGTTGATCGTAACAATGCTCGCTGATTTTATATGCGGAATTGAGTAAGATCCCCGCAATCTCAGCATCGCTTTTACCACGACGGACCAGCCTCCCGGCTACTCTCAGGACCGTTTCAGATCGTTGCGCCGGATCCGTATCCGTGATCAGCGAAAACAACGGATCAACGGACGTGATGCCCAAATCCACGAGACTCGATACAGCGACGGCATCAAGTGATATGTCCTCGCGTGCTCCATCACTTTCGATCGTGAGAGCTGGCAGCGCCTTGTCGAGCGCGTCCATGCTGACGACTTCGCCATTATCGCCATCAATTATGGTTGATAAAACTGGTAAACGACCTCGGGCACGCTTTTTGGCGTCCGGATAGTTTATAGTTCCAGGCAGGCGCATGAGCCTGTCGATGTTGTGGCAGTTGTCTCCACCTAGCAGCTTACAAATGCGCCGATTAATGCGTTCGACCGGAGCCCAGTGCTCGACCAATTCGTCAAGCCTCCAAAAACCCTGGAGACCGTTCCCGCTGTCCAGAATGAACGACGGACGCGCATCCATGTTGCGCAGCGCTTCAAGCGCGGCCGCGCGATCCCAACGGCTTCCGTCTTTAGGAGGGTCCACATCGACATGGGCGAACCGCGCCGCATCAATGTGATCTTTCTTTGGTTTGTGATGATAGCCGCGTCGAACGATGTTCACGGTCCAATAGACGTTATAGCCCTTGGCGTTTTCACGCACGGCGAAGTTAGCGGCCTCTTCAACCTCGGATCCAAGCCAATGACCATAAGGCAGCGGCTGCCCATCTGGTGGGATGACGACGATATGGATGTACTCAGCAACAGTCTGCTTGAGAAAATCTCTTACGATGCCGATGTTGGCGACAGGGATGTCGCGCACTTCGGCCGCGCTCACAGGCTGAAAGCGCCATCGGAAATCCGATAACGCCCATGATTGAAAATCTGATAGCCTTGATCGCGCATCGTTCCCCCCAAGGGCGGTGTGGAGTTGGATCCGCCAGTGCTTCCATCACCAGCGGATCCTAGTTGGTTCGTGGCCCCCTAAGGGGTCATCAGAAGCGTGCCTTCGAGCCGGCGGTGGTTTTTGCCGCTGCCGGCTTCTCCTCTGCGGGGGCATCTTCCTTCGCAGGCGCATCGGGCACCGAGCCGTTCTCGACCCAGTCGACGATGTTCATCACCGGAACGTACAGCTTGCCATATTCGCGGTGAATATAGCTGTCCCGCTGCAACTCGATGATCGGCACGAGCCCTTCGCGCAGACGGTATTCCTTGCCGTACGCTTTGCAGAGATTCCCCATCGCGCCGATGCCGCCTTTCGACGACATGGAAATGGTCAACTGTTCGCCGGTATCAGGATCCGCAACCGGCAATTCATTGGTGAACGACCACGGGTCGATCGGCTTGCCTTCCTTGTCAGTTTCCCATTCATCATGGTTGGTATAACCAAGCTCACCACGAATTTCCGGCTTGTGCCCGTGGGCGAGCAAACCAAAGCGCCGCTCCGCAGGCTTGCCATCTTCCCAGCGGATCCAGCCGATCGACAATTCCGCCATGTTAGCTGCAAGCCGCGTGCCTAGTGGCACCTCCTCGTTGTTCTGACCTTTCTGCCATTCCACCTTGGAGAATTTCAGGAAGTCGCCATTGCCTGACGCGGCTTCCTGTCCATAGGCGGCATATGGATCATATGCGCCATAAGCGGCAACGGCGCCGCCCTGGTTAACTGGTGCTACTGCATTCATATTACACTTCCTTCTTCTACAAGGCTGACTTCCCACCTTGGGAAGTCGAGCCCTCAGGACATCGTGTCATTAAATGACGCAAAGTCCCCTCTGCCCTCATCCCACCTTGGGAAGTCGAGCCCATCATCGACGCGCGCTTGCGCACGCTCGATCTCTTTCTGGAGGCCGAGAATCCCGACATGCATTTCTCCATTTTGTAGAGATTTGCGGTCAGGGATTTCTCCGTCGCCCTCCCACAGAAACGGGAGTTCAGCGCGAAACTGCGCGATCTCGCTCGCGATCTGCATCAAGTAGATTTCAAGATTTTCAGGATCCGAGAAGTCGCCCAACTCGGTCACGATCTCGTGATACCGCTCCCTTGCCGTCGCGCGCGTTTTATTCGGCCCGATCAGCCGATCAGGAACGGTTGAGGTCGCGCGCTTGCCGTAGTCGGCGAATGGATTGCTCATGACGAACGCCCCATTAGAAAGCGCACCATGAGCCAAACTAGAACGCAGCCGATCGCCGTTCCAATTAAGTAAGCATCCCAAGGAATCATTGGCGACCTCCCGCGTGAAGCAGTTCACGGCACTGGAAATAGACATTGGTTTCCGGCGGTAGGGGATCATCCAACGCCTCAAACCCGAACTGCCGGTTCAGCCGGTCACAGTGCCGATCGACCAGGCGCAGCGCGAGGATCCGGACATGCTGCGGCGAAGTCGGCAACCAACTTTCCGAAACACCTTCAACCAGTTCAACCGGATCCACTTGACGGCGTAACCAGCGCATGAAGTCACGCAGCCGCGGTTCGTCGGTAAAGGCTTGCAACCTGTCCTTGCGCAATGCAGCCTTATACGCACGCGTTAGCCGCTGTTTCTCGCGCAGTTTGAGATCGAGCGGGCTAGGCTCTTTTCGTTCCCGCTCACGCGGCGCGGCGGTTAGGCCATATGACGCAAAGGCGTTCACGCCGCTTCGCTTTCCGGCACGGTGAACAGATGCGGCCACAGCGAGCGAAACCAGCGCTCGGCGGTATCGACGGAGCGAAACACGCCGCCGCGAAAGCCGTTGTTGACCAGCCAATTGCCGAAATCGATTTGCTCGGGCTTCAACTGCCCGGTGCGGGTTTTAAGCTCCGCCCAGGCCAGTTCCCCATCTGCCATCGCCAGCAGATCCCACGTACCTTTATGCAATCCTTCCGCTTTCATGCGGATATTGCCGTAGGCGCTGCGCTGCCCCTGATTAGGGATCGCGAGGATTCGAAGTCGCGGCGCCACCATCCGTAGCCGATTCAACAGGCGTACCTGGATGCCATGCTCGTCGCCTTCGTCGGCCACGGTCGGCGGATCGACGTGGAACAGGAAGGCGCTCATCAAAACGCCCCCATCGTTATCGGTGCATGATTATGCTGGCAGCCAATGTCACGACGCACGCCGCAGCGCTGGCAGGGATCGCGAGATACGTAGATATGCTGGACAAGCGGCTCTTTCGGCTTCTCGGGGCGCTTGCGCTCCCACAACCCCGCCCGCTTCAGATAATATTCGACGAGCTGGCGGCTGATCTCGAAGC